>Ga0193739_1000480_pt1 | contig 11197 bp, 14 predicted proteins | sample L2a2metaG_FD_144926 | JGI IMG/M metagenome (GOLD analysis project Ga0193739, IMG submission 144926) | Soil microbial communities from a riparian zone of the East river system, Colorado, United States - L2a2 | ecosystem: Environmental > Terrestrial > Soil > Riparian zone | place: USA: East River...
CACGGGCATGAAGGTCGTCGCGCCGAGCGGGGCGGAGATGATCGGTCGTTTCGGGGAGCGGTTCAGCTTCGCGCTGCCGCGCACGAGCTTCGACACGATCCTGCGCCATGCCGCGGAGGCGGCCGGAGCGGTCGTTCGGGAAGGAGTGAAGGTCAAGGACCTGCTTTACGATCGCGGCGCCGTGGGTGGGGTGATCGCGGGGGAAACGTATCGGGCGCGGATTGTGGTCGGAGCCGATGGCTTGCGGTCGGTCGTGGCGCGGCGACTCGGGGGGGGCGGCGTGCGCACTTCGCCACCACGCCGCGTCGCGTTCACGGCGCACGTCGCGGACGTCGCCGGTGTCTCGGACGTGGGTGAAATGCACGTCGGCCCCCCCCCCTCGGGGTACGTGGGTCTGGGACCGATCGGTGACGGCGTGACGACCGTCGCACTGGTCCTCCCACTGCGCTCTCTGCGCAGGCGGCCGGGGTTCTTCGAGGCGCTCGATCGGTTCCCCCGCCTGACCGGCCGCTTCGATCCGCGGCGCGTGGTGCGCGAGGTCCTCGCGACGGGCCCGTTCGCCCAATGGTCACGCCGGTCGGTCGCCCCGGGTGGCGGAGCGCTGCTCGTCGGTGATGCCGCCGACTTCTTCGATCCGTTCACGGGACAGGGGATCTACAGCGCGCTGCGCGGGGCCGAGCTGGCCGCCGCCTGTTTGATCCCCGCGCTTGCGCGCGGGGTCAGTTGGTCCGTCCCCCACGCTGCGCTGCAAGGTTACGCTCGTGCGCGTCGGCGCGAGTTCGCCGGCAAATGGCTGCTCGAGCGGCTCATCGGCCTGGGTGTCGGCTGGCCGGCATTGGTCGAGCGGGTCGTCGGGCGGCTGGCGCGGCGCTCCGATCTCGCGGATCTTCTGGTGCGCGCCACGGGGAACTGCGTTCCGGCGCGCACGGTTTTGACTCCCGGCGTCCTCGCCGGCCTCCTCTGGTGACCATGCACGGCGTCGAACCCGCCCTCTTTCGTCAACTGCTCGGTCGCTTTGCCACGGGCGTGACCGTCCTCACCACGCGCGCGCCCTCTCCTGAGGGTGAGCCGATCGGGATGACCGCCAGCTCCGTCGCGTCGGTGTCCCTCGATCCGCCACTCGTGCTCGTGTCGGTGGATCAGCAACACGAGATGCACGCGGCACTGCAGGCGGCGCCTTCCTTCGTGCTCAACGTCCTCGCCGCCGACCAGGAGGCGATCTCGCGCCGCTTCGCCGGCGACGAACCGAACCGCTTCAGCGGCGTTGGCTTCCGCACCAACAAGCAGGGGATCGCCGTGCTGGACGGCGTGCTCGCGCACATCGAGTGCGAGAAGCAAACGGCGATTCCGGCGGGCGACCACACCGTCTTCCTCGGCCTTGTCATCGGCGGGAGCGTCACCGACCGGCGGCCGCTGCTGTACTACCGCGGCGGCTATGCGGGCCTGCGTGAGTAACGGTTGCTGGCCAGGGTGTGTTAACCCCGGGGCCATGCCCCGGGGTTAATGAGGACCGTCGATCGAATTCACATGCGTGCACGCTTGCAGCGGGTGTTCGAAGCGGCGAGCGAGGTCAAGCACTGGCCCGCGATCCTGCCGCACTACCGCTGGGTGCGCCGGCTCGAGGGAAACCTCGTGGAGATGGCGGCGTGGCGGCCGTTCGGTCCGCTCAAGTATCCCACCTGGTGGGTGTCCGAGATGACGCTCGACCGTGCCGCGGGCGAAATCCGCTATCGCCACGTCCGGGGTATCACGCGAGGCATGGACGTCGTGTGGAGGTTGGTGGAGGTTGGTCGAGGTCGTGAAGGTTCTGAAGGGGGCGTGGACGTGGAGATCGTGCACACCTGGACCGGGCCGAGCTGGCCCCTCATCGGCCCCCTCGTCGCCGACCTCGTGATCGGCCCCGTATTCATTCATGGGATCGCGTCGCGCACGCTCGCCGGGATCAAGCGGTCCGTGGAGGACGCGGCGTGATCGCCCGCGCGCCGCGCCGAGTCGTGATCACCGGGGTCGGCGCCGTGACGCCGATCGGTACGACGGCGGCCGGGCTGTGGGCGGGGCTCGTGGCGCGGACCTCGGCGGTGCGGGAGATCACGCGTTTTGATCCCGCGCCATTCCGCAGCCACATCGCCGCCGAGATCCCAGACTTCCGTCCCCAGGACTATCTCGACGCGAAGCGGGCGCGCCGGCTCGACCGGTTCTCGCAGCTCGCGGTGGCGAGTGCGCGACTCGCACTCGCCGATGCCGAGCTCCAGCTCGAGCGTGAAGACCGCGATCTCATCGGCGCGATGATGGGCTCGGCGCTCGGGGGCGTCGCGCTCGCCGAGTCGCAGGTGCCCAAGTATCTGGCCGAGGGCCCGCGCGGGCTCGACGCGTCGCTCGCGCTGGCCGTGTTCGCGGGGGCGGCGAGTTGCAACATGGCGATCGAATTCGGCGTCACGGGCCCGAACGCCACCAACGCGATGAGCTGTGCCTCAGGGACGATCGCGGTGGGAGAGGCGTTCCACGTGGTGCGCGACGGAAGGGCGGACGTGATGCTCGCAGGAGGGGCCGAAGCCCCGCTCGCACCGCTCACCTTCGCGGCGTTCAGCAACATCCGCGCGATGAGCACCCGCAACGGCGACCCCGCGCATGCCTCGCGGCCGTTCGACGTCGGGCGCGACGGGTTCGTGATGGGCGAGGGCGCGGCGGTGCTGGTGCTCGAGGAGCGCAGTCGCGCGGTGGCGCGGGGCGCGCCGATCTACGCCGAGGTCGTCGGTCACGCGTTCACCAACGACGCCTATCACATGACGGCGCCGCGACCCGACGGCGTTCAGGCCGCCCGCGCGATGCGGCTCGCGCTCGCCGACGGCGACGTTGCGCCGACCGAAGTCGGTTACATCAACGCGCACGGCTCGTCCACGCCGCTCAACGATTCGACGGAGACGACGGCGATCAAGCAGGTGTTCGGGGACCACGCCTACCGCCTCCTGCTGAGCGGCACGAAGGGCTACTACGGGCACGCGCTCGGCGCGAGCGGCGCGATCGAGGCGGCGATCTGCGCCCTGGCGCTGGCCCGGTCCTGGCTCCCGCCGACGCTCAACCTGGAGCATCCCGACCCCGCCTGCGACCTCGACTGCCTCCCGGGCGACGGCCTGCCGGCCCGCCCCGCCGCGGTGGTCTCGAACTCGTTCGGGTTCGGCGGCATCAATGCGGCGCTGGTGTTGCGGCCCGACACCGGCGACCGGTAGATTGCCCCCGCCTTCACTCTTCGGAGCAGACTCGTGAATCCCAAGGCCCTGCGGCCGCTCGTCGCCGAATTCATCGGGACGGCGCTCTTCGTCTTCCTCGGCGTCGGCAGCATCGTCGTGAACGCCGCCTCCAACAACGCCCTCGGGGCGCTCGGGACCGCCCTCGTGCACGGCGTGGGGATGTCGGTGCTCGTCACGATGACGATGGCGATCTCGGGCGGGCACCTGAACCCGGCGGTCAGCGTCTCCCTCTGGCTGACGCAGAAGATCGACGGCCGCACCCTGGGCCGGTACGTGCTGGCCCAGATCCTCGGAGCCGTGGTCGGCGCGTTGCTCGTGAAGGGTCTGTTCCCGGCGATGGCGGGAAAGGTGACCTCACTCGGTACGCCGCAGCTCGCGGGCACGCTCGGTCTGTTCGAGGGCATCGCCATCGAAGCGCTGCTCACGTTCTTCCTGGTGAGTGCGGTGTTCGGCACCGCCGTGTCGCCGCAGGCTCCCAAAGTGGGAGGATTCGGCATCGGCTTGGCGATCTTCGTCTGCGCGCTGGTGGGCGGAGCGCTGACCGGCGCCGCGATGAATCCGGCGCGCGCATTCGGTCCGGCGCTCGTCGCGTGGGAGTGGCACGGTCAGGCGGTGTACTGGATCGGGCCGTTGCTCGGCGCGACGGCGGCGGGAGCGCTGTGGAAGTTCCTGCTGCTGCCGCGGGACGCTACGAATCTGGCGTGACGGCTACAGCTGTTCGGCGGCGACCGGCGCGAAGTAAGTCAGGATGATGTCGGCGCCGGCGCGCCGAATGGCGGTCAGGGATTCCCACATCGCCCGCTTCTCGTCCAGCATCCCCCGCTCCGCCGCCGCCTTGATCATCGCGTACTCCCCGCTCACCTGATAGGCGGCGAGCGGGGAGCCGAACTCCTCGCGAGCACGCCGGATCAGGTCGAGGCAGGGCCCCGCCGGCTTCACCATCACGATGTCGGCGCCTTCCTCCAGATCGAGACGGATTTCCTTCATCGCCTCGTCGCCGTTCGCCGCCGCCATCTGGTACGTCTGCCGGTCGCCGAACTGCGGCGTCGAGCCCGCCGCTTCGCGAAACGGCCCGTAAAACGCCGACGCCATTTTCGCGGCGTACGACATGATCGGCAGGTGCGCGAACCCCGCCGCGTCGAGCGCCTTCCGGATCCCGGCCACCCGCCCATCCATCATGTCGCTCGGCGCGACGAGATCCACCCCGGACCGCGCCTGCGTGACCGCCACCTTGCCGAGGAAGTACACCGACGAATCGTTGTCCACATCGCCGTCCCGGATCACGCCGCAGTGGCCGTGATCGGTGTACTCGCATAGGCAGACGTCCCCGATCACGAGCAGCTCCGGCACGGCGCGCTTCACGGCGCGGATCGCCTGCTGCACGATGCCCTGCTCGTCATGCGCCTCGGAGCCCGTCGCATCCTTCGTCGCCGGAATGCCGAACAGCACGATCCCGCCCAATCCCAGCCGCGCGGCCCGCTCGGCGTCCTTCACCAACTCGTCGACGGAGACCTGGTCGACGCCCGGCATCGCCGCCACGGGCCGGCGGACGCCGTCGCCGTGCGTGACGAACAGCGGCCACACGAGTTGAGAAGGAACGAGGTGCGTCTCCTGCACCAGACGGCGCAGGGCGGGCGTGCGCCGGAGGCGGCGCATACGGCGGACGGGGAAAGATGCAGGGCTCATCGGGCGAGTAAGCTCGCCGCCCCTTCGGCCTCGAGCAAGCGAGCCACCGCCTCGCCCGCGGCCTCGGCCCGCGCGGTCTCGATCTGCGCCGAGGCGGTGAGCTGAACGGCGCCGTCCGAGGCGGTGACGCGGCCGAACAAGCGCTGACCATCAACCCAGGCTGCCACCGGTGCCTGGCAGCCACCGCCGAGTGCCGCGAGCAGCGCGCGCTCGGCCGCGACGGCCCGGGCGCTCGCGGCGTCGGCGAGGGGCCGCAGCGCGTCGCGGGTGGCCCGGTCGTCGGCCCGGATCTCGAGGCCCAAGGCGCCCTGCCCCGGCGCCGACATGACTTCGAACGGATCGATCGGCGTCGCCCGTCCGCCGAGCGACAAGCGCTCCAGCCCGGCGAGGGCGAGGAGCGCGGCGTCGCATCCATCGCCGGCTAGGACCTTCCGCACGCGAGTCGGGACGTTCCCCCGCAGCGACACGACCTGAAGATCGGGGCGCAGGTAGCGGACCTGTGTGACGCGGCGCAGGCTCGACGTGCCGACCCGCGCACCGGTGGGCAGATCTCTGAGACTCGCGCCGCCGACCAGGGCTTCACGGGGGTCGTGCCGCTTCGGCACGGCGGCAAGCGCGAGGCCGGCGGGCAGCTGAGTCGGCAGGTCCTTGAGAGAGTGCACCGCGACGTCGATGCGGCCGTCCAGCAGCGCGTCCTCGATTTCCTTGGTGAAAAATCCCTTGCCTTCGAGCTCGTGGAGCGGACGATTCGCCTCGGCGTCGCCACGCGTCTTGATGACCACGAGGTCCGCAGCCACGCCGAGCGCGGCGAGCCGCTCACGCACCCACTCCGCCTGCCATTGCGCGAGGCGGCTCCCCCGGGTGCCGAGCTTCACGCGAACCGCTCGAGCAGCGCGTCCACCAGTCCGGCGACGGTGTGCGGCGCCGCTTCGACCACGTCGCCGAGCCCAAACTCGCGCGCCGTCCCCGCGGTCACGGGCCCGATCACGGCGGCGATGAACCGCCCCGACGTCGCGGCTTTGCGGCCGACGAGGTCGACGAAGCAGCGCACCGTGGAAGACGAGGTGAAGGTCACCGCGTCGATCTGGCCGTCCCGCAGCTCGACGGCGAGGGCGGTCAGGTCGATCGTAGCCGGCACGGTGCGATACACGGGCACCACCTCGACCGCCGCGCCGTGCGCCTTGAGTCCTGCCGCCAGCGCGTCGCGAGCATCCTCAGCACTCGGGACGAGTACCCGGCTCCCCGCAAGACCGCCGCGGGCCCCGAGCGCTTCGGCCAGCGCTTCGCCCACGAACTCGTCGGGCACGAGCGCGGGAACGACGCCGCGCTGCTGGAGCGCGTCGCCGGTGGCGGTGCCGATCGCGGCCACGCTAGTGCCGGCAAAAGCGCGGGGCCCTAGTCCCCAAGCGAGCAAGCGATCGAAGACGATGTGCACGGCGTTTTGGCTGGTGAAGACGACCCAGCGGTAGGCAGAGAGGCCGGCGAGCGCGGCGCGGAGCGGGGCGAGCTGCAGCAACGGCTCGATGCGAATGACGGGGGCGAGCACCACGGCGGCGCCGTGTGCTTCGAGGGCCCGCGCGAGGTCGCCTGCCTGCTCGCGCGCGCGAGTGATCACAATCCGGCGCCCTTCCAATGCCCGTGACATGCGCCGTTGCAATCTCACCGCGGCTGCACCCATTATCAAGCAATGCTCCGCTCCCTGCGCGCCGCGCTCGCGCGCTTCTGCGTGCGCCGCGCCGCCGCCTGTCAGCGGCACGCCCCCGCGCGCGCCGTCTCTTGGCTGCGCCTTGGGTGCACCCTCACGCCCACCTTTGGCGAGCCCTACGTCGCCTTCGTCCATCTATCCCGCGCGCGCGAGGATCGATGGGGCGCCGTCGATGCGGCGCGAGAGGCCAGCGTGCGGTTTCCCGACAACGCCGACGCCTGGATGCTGCTGGGGGAGGCCCTGCAGATGGTATTCAGGCAGCCAGAAGCGCTGGGCGCGTTCGAGCAGGCACTCGCCTTGGAAGAGCGCGCCGACGCGGCGCTCGCGGCTGGGGACCTGTATCGGCGTGCCGGCCACTATGCCGACGCCGCCGCGCGGTTCGCCCGCGCCTACGCCGCCGGGGGCGGCGCCGAGGCGCTGCTGCGCAATGCGCAGGCGCTGTTTCAGGCAGGAGACCACGGCGCGGCTGAGGAGGCGCTGAATCTCTGGGCCACGCAGGTGCCGGATGGCCACGAGCGCTTGCCCGAGGCTCGCGCCCAGCTGCGGACTAAGGCTTGAGCGTGCGCCGGTAGAGGAGTATGGCGTAGCCGACGAGGATCGCCGCGGTGATGACGTACGCGGCCACCATGTATGGCGTGTTCTCAGGCATGCTGCTCCGCCTGCTCGCGCAGCAGCGACAGCGCATAGCGTTGCATCACGAACCCCGCGTACAGAATCGTGAATACCAAGAACGAGAAGAGGAGCGTCACGAGCATGTCCCCCGGCAATGACGGCGCGCTGGCCTTCAAGACGATCGGCTGCGGATGGAGGGTCCGGAAGAGATAGACGCTGAGATGAATGAAGGGCAACAGCACCAGCCCGCAGATTCCGAGCACCGCCGAATACCGGGCGCGCAGCCCTGGGTCGGTCACAGCCCCCCGCAGCAGCAGATACCCGAGGAATAAGAGGAAGAGGAACAGCGTGAGCGTGAGGCGGGCATCCCACGTCCACCAGGTGCCCCAGATCGGCTTCGCCCAGATGGGCCCCGTGGTGAGCATGACCATCGAGAAAGCGGTGCCTACCTCCGCCGAGGCCTCGCCGAAGCGGTCGACCCTGGGATCCTTGAGCAGCAGATAAAGGATGCCGGCGATTCCGACGAGCCCCATCGCCAGCATCGCGCACCAGGCCGCCGGAACGTGGAGGTAGAAGATCTTCTGCGCCGGCCCCTGGAAACGCTCCAACGGCGTGAAGGCGAGCGCCCTCACATACACGGCGGCGAGCAGTGCCAGGCCGACCATGGTGATCCAGCGTCCCGTCTTCAGGAGCGTCATTCGTTGACCGTCGCTGGAAAAAGGACGAACGCGAGCGTTACGAACACGATGTCGAAGGCCGCCAGCAACCTAAGCCAGCCCGCTGCCTCACTCAAGGGACGGCCGGCGAGCAGCGCCGCGGTGGCGAGCACCGCCCAGATGAGGGGCGGGATCATGAACGGCAGCAGCAACACCGGCAGTAGCAGCTCGGCGAAACGCGTCCGCGCCGTCATCGCACTGAACAGTGTGCCCACGGCCACGAACCCAACGGTCGCCAAGGCGAGCACGGCGAGGAGCGGAGCCAGCACCGGCAGGATCCGCACGTTGAAGAACAGCGCGAACAGCGGCAGACCCACGCACTCGACCGTCGCCACGAAAGCCAGGTTCGCGATCAGTTTGCCGAGGTAGATGCTCGAGCGGCTCACCGGGGCCAGGAGCAGGCCGTCTAGCGCCTGATTCTCGAGCTCGAGCTGGAAGGCGCGGTTCAGGGCGAGCATGGCGGCGAACGTGAACGTCACCCACAGGATGCTGGGCGCGAGGTCGATGGCCGCCACAGCGGTCGGATCGCGTCCGAAGTTGAACACCATCAACACGAGCACCGTGAACACGACGGCGGAGAGAATCGCGGTGCGCGAACGGAACTCGACCAGCAGGTCCTTGCGCGCGAGGAGCCAGGCGTGGCGCCACACGTCAGGCACCGGTCACCGCCCGGCGGTATGCGTCGGCGATCGCGGCCGCATCGCGTCCTGCGCGGGGCGCGACCTGCACGAACCGGCCGGCCCGCATGAATGCCACGTCGGTCGCGAGCTCCGTCCCCTCTTCCACGTTGTGTGTGACGAGCACGGTGATGCGACCGCCCCCCCCCGCCCCCTGTTCCCCGAGCAATCGACGGAAGTCTTCGGCGGCAGTACGGTCGAGTCCCGTGAACGGCTCGTCGAGCAGCAGCACCCGCGGATCGTGGACCAGGGCGCGCGCGATCGCAACGCGCTGGACCAGCCCGCGCGACAGAGCGCGCACCGGCCGGTCCGCATGCTCGTTCAGGCCGAGGCGCGCGAGTAGCTCACCCGCGCGGACGGCCAGCTCCGCGTCGGGCACATCGTACAACGATCCCCAGAACTGGAGGTTCTCCCGCACGGTGAGATGGGCGTAGAGTTGCGGCTGATGACCGATCCACCCGACGGCGCGTCGGCCGCCCTCGATCTGGGCGCGGCCGCCGCCGGGGCGGATCAGCCCGGCGAGAACCTTGAGGAGTGTAGTCTTCCCCGCGCCGTTGGGACCGAAGACGGCGAGGGTTTGCCCCGATTGCAATGTGAAGGAAACGTCGTCGAGCGCCCGCACGGCACCGAACGCGTGCCGCAACCGCTCAGCCAGCAGCATCGATGGCGGCGGCCAGCTCGTTCAGGTCGTAGGGCTTCACCAGGTAGCGGCTGTGCCCCAGGTCCAGCACGTTCATCAGGGGCTCCATGCTCACGTAGGCGGTCGTGACGACAACGGGGAGTGCGGGTTGCGTTTCCCGGATGCGCTGCAGCAGCGCGATGCCGTCGGTGTCGGGGAGGCGCATGTCGAGGACCAAAACGTCGGGCTTGAACTCGGCGAGCTGGCGGATGGCCTCGGCGCCGTTCGGCGCGTACGCCATGGTGTAGCGGCCTTCGAAGAAGCGCTGGTAGGAATTCCGCAGCGCGGTTTCATCTTCAACGAACAAGACCTTGCGCGGCGTGACGGCCATGATGGGCCAATATACGCCGCCCGCGCGATCAGGGCACGCCGGTCTCCAACTCGAACAGGTCGTCGAGCTTGGTCAGTACCAGCAGGAAACGCAGCTCCTCGTTGGCACCGCGCAGGCACACCGTCTGACGACGCTCGGCGGCCTTGCGCTGGATCAGCATCAGGGCGCCAAGCCCAGCGCTGTCGACGCCGCGCGTCCCGGACAGATCGATCACGAGGCGGCCGGCACCCTCTTCGAGAGCGTCCAGCAGCTCCCCCGCGGCGCGGCGGAACGTCGTGCGCGAATCGAGATCGAGCCGCTCGGGAGCGGCCAAAGTCTTTTCCATCTGGCGCATCGACATCACAGTGGTCTCCACGGGCATCGGTGACATAGTTTCCTCGGGGTCCAGATATGCCACTCCGATGCCACCCCAGCTAAGCTGCGCTGCGTCAATCGGTTGTCAAAGCGGGGGTGACCACGCTCACCCCGCCCTAGTGCCGCAGAGCGAGCGGCGCGGCGCAACTTGCCAGACCTCCCTCTTCCTTATATCTCACGGGCCATGGCCGCCAGCGACCGCATCGAGACCCTGCTCGACGAGCAGCGCAGCTTCCCCCCACCCTCCGCCTTCCGCGCCACAGCCCACGTGCGGGACGAGACTCCCTACGAGCACGCGCGCCGAGACCGCGAAGGCTACTGGGCCGATTGGGCCAGGCAGCTCGAGTGGGTCCGGCCCTGGGACCGGGTGCTCGAGTGGAAGCCACCCCACGCCAAGTGGTTCGTGGGCGGCAAGCTCAACGCCTCGGTGAACTGTCTCGACCGCCACGTCCGCGCGGGCCGCGGTGCTCGCACGGGGCTCATCTGGGAAGGCGAGCCGGGAGAGGTGCGGCGCCTCACCTACGCCGAGCTGCTCGCCGAGGTCCAGAAGTTCGCGAGCGTGCTGAAGGGCCTGGGCGTGAAAAAGGGCGATCGCGTCGCGATCTACCTGCCGATGGTGCCGGAGGTGGCGGTGGCGATGCTGGCGTGCGCCCGCATCGGCGCCGTGCACACCGTCGTGTTCGGCGGCTTCTCGGCCGAATCATTGCGCGACCGGATCAATGACGCCGAAGCGAAGGTGCTGATCACCGCGGATGGGGGATATCGCCGGGGGTCGGTCGTGCCGCTCAAGCAGAACTCGGACGACGCGATCTCGGCCACGCCGAGCATCAAGCACGTCGTGGTGCTGAAGCGCACCGGGCAAACCGTCGCGATGCAGGAGGGACGCGATCAGTGGTGGACGGACCTGATGGCCAAGGCCGCGCCGGAGTGCCCGCCCGAAGCGATGGACGCCGAGGACCCGCTCTACATCCTCTACACGTCGGGCACCACCGGGAAGCCGAAGGGCATCCTGCACACTACGGGCGGCTACCTCACCCACGTCTACGCGACGACCAAGTGGGTGTTCGATCTCAAGGATTCGGACGTCTTCTGGTGCACCGCCGACGTCGGCTGGGTGACGGGACATTCCTACGTCGTGTACGGCCCACTCGCGCTCGGCGTAACCGAGGTGATGTACGAAGGCGCCCCC
>Ga0193739_1000481_pt1 | contig 11196 bp, 15 predicted proteins | sample L2a2metaG_FD_144926 | JGI IMG/M metagenome (GOLD analysis project Ga0193739, IMG submission 144926) | Soil microbial communities from a riparian zone of the East river system, Colorado, United States - L2a2 | ecosystem: Environmental > Terrestrial > Soil > Riparian zone | place: USA: East River...
CGGCGCCACCCTTCCCGGTGCGTGCTGGCAGCGGTGCCGCACCAACTACGCCGCGAACCTGATGTCGGTCACCCCGAAGGCCACGCGGTCGGCATCTTCCCGACCGCAAACGCGCTGATCCGTCTCGTCCGTTTGGGCCACGGCAGGTTACGGATTGCGCCCGGGGAGTGTGTCGAGGATCGCGGGGGCGAGGTCTGCCAGGGCGTCGGCCTCGGGGGCGTAGTCGTCGGGCACGGCGACCTCGACGTGGACCTGGCGGTCCACGGCGGTGAAGAACGTGCCGCCCTCACCGTCCACGGGAAGCCAGCCGACCCCGTCGACGTCGAAGAGCTGTGCGTCGGGGCGGTACTCGCCCGGCAGCGGGACTCCGCAGCGCAGCACCACGGCGGGGTCGCCCCAGGCCGCGACGTACGGTGTCGCTGGTTCGGTGTCACGCCGTACGGCATCGGACACCACATCGGGCAACGCTTCCGACAGCGCTGCGCAGGCCTGCGACGTGCCCGGCTCTGGGTCAAAGGGCGCCACCTCGACGGCACTGAAACCGCAGCCGCCGACCAACAGGGCGCCGACGCCGGCCGCGCTCACCCGGAGGGGGCGTGACGGGCGGCGGCGAGAAGGCGTCAGGCTCAGATGTGTACTACCGGGCACGTAAGCGTGCGGGTGATGCCGTCGACCCCCTGGACGCGGGCGACGACGAGCTTGCCGAGCTCGTCGACGTTTCGGGCCTCGGCCCGCACGATGACGTCGTAGGGGCCGGTGACGTCCTCGGCGAGCGTCACCCCTTCGAGGTGGGCGATCTCGCGCGCGACATCGGCCGCCTTGCCGACCTCGGTCTGGATGAGGATGTAGGCCTGCACCACCACGCGCGTCCTCCAGTCTCCTGGGCGAAGATGTCCCCGAACGTCGCCGTAAACCTACATCCTGGCCGGATCGGCGAGGGAGTCTCATGTCTGACAAGGTGGCCGACCTCGGCGAGTTCGGCCTGATATCGGCCATCACGGCGCGGCTTCCGCAAGGTGGCGGCGTGCTGGTCGGGCCGGGCGACGACGCGGCCGTCGTGGCCGCTCCGGACGGACGGGTGGTCGCGACGACCGACCTGCTGGTCGAGAACCGCCACTTCCGTCGCGACTGGTCCTCGGCCGCCGACGTCGGGCACAAGGCGGCTGCGCAGAACCTCGCCGACGTGGCCGCGATGGGCGCGGTACCGACCGCGCTACTCGTCGGGCTTGGTGCGCCGCCTGACCTCCCGGCCGACTGGGCGCTCGGACTGGCCGACGGACTGCGGGAGGAATGCGAACCGTTGGGCACGTCGGTCGTGGGTGGCGACGTGGTGCGATCCGAACTGGTCGTGGTCGCGGTGACCGCGCTGGGCAATCTCGGCGGGCGGCGGCCGGTCACGCGATCGGGGGCGCGGTCGGGCGACGTCGTCGCGGTGTGTGGGCGGCTGGGCTGGGCCGAAGCGGGCTTCCGGGTGCTCAGCCGCGGGTTCCGCTCCCCGCGAGTGCTGGTGGAGGCCCACCGACGGCCGACGGTGCCCTACGACGCCGGGCCGGAGGCGGCGGACCTGGGCGCGACGTCGATGTGCGACGTCAGCGACGGCCTGCTGGCCGATCTCGGTCACGTGGCCGAGGCCAGCGGGGTGGGGATCGACCTGGATCCGGACACGTTCGAGGTGCCCGGCCCCGTCCGCGATGCCGCGGCGGCGCTCGGCGCGGAGCCATTGGACTGGATCCTCACCGGCGGCGACGACAACGCGCTGGCGGCGACGTTCCCGCCGGACGTCGCGCTGCCCGAACGCTGGCGTCTGGTGGGCCGGGTGTCACCCGGCGGCGGCGTGACGGTTGGTGGCACGCCCTTCGCGGGCGCTGCGGGTCACGTTCACTTCCGCTGACGACTCAGCGGGTGACCTTGCCGGCCTTCAGGCACGAGGTGCAGACGTTGAGCCGCTTCGGCGTGCCGCCGACGACCACGCGCACGGACTGGATGTTGGGGTTCCAGCGCCGCGGGGTCCGGCGGTGCGAGTACGAGATCGAGTTGCCGAAGCCCGGGCGCTTGCCGCAGACGTCGCAGGTGGCAGCCACGGGAGACTCCTAGCCAGCGGGTTGACGAGACGAGACGATGTGCGCACGAGGCAGGACTCCGCCGCGGGCAACCGCAACAGGATACCCGGTCCGCGCTGCTGATCCCAACCCGCGATCCGGTCGGCGCCGCGGGTTACCCTCCACGCGAGGTGAGGTTGGGACGGGAGGCGCGAGGTGAGTGTCGCGGGCGTCGAGCCGGTGCTGGACGCGCGGGTCGTCCTGCGCTGGTGCCGCGCCGCTCTGGCCGGGCTGGCGGAGGCGCGCGAGGAGATCGACGCGCTCAACGTGTACCCGGTTCCTGACGGCGACACCGGCACGAACCTCTACCTGACCCTCGAGTCCGCCACGCAGGCGGCCGAGCAGGCCTGCGCCGACGGTTCGCCCGCGACCGGACCGGTCCTGCAGGCCGTTGCCCGCGGGGCGCTGTTGGGCGCGCGGGGAAACTCCGGCGTGATCCTCTCCCAGATGCTGCGGGGTGTCGCCGACGTACTCAGCCAGGACGACGGGTCACGCCCGGAACCCGCCGTGTTCGCCGCTGCCTTGACCAGGGCCGCCGATGCCGGCTACGCGGCGGTGGCCACGCCGGTCGAGGGCACGATCCTCACGGTGGCGAGGGCGGCCGCGGAGGCGGCGACCGGGCGCGCCGGCACACCGGGCGCGACCGTGCCCGACATCGCCGTGGCAGCCGCACAGGCAGCCCGCCAGGCACTTGCCCGCACGCCGGACCAACTCGAGGTCCTGCGCCGGGCCGGGGTTGTCGACGCCGGTGGCCGCGGGCTGGCCGTGGTGCTCGACGCCTTCGACACGGTGCTGACGGGTCGCCGACCGTTGGCCTATCCACGGACGATCGACGGGCATGCCGTGCCTGTCGTCCCTGTCCACGCACAGGACGCCGAAGGCGCACCCAGCTTCGAGGTGATGTACCTACTGGACGCAGAGGCAGACGCAATTCCGGCGCTGCGGGCGACCCTCGAGCCTCTCGGCGACTCTCTGATCGTGGTCGGTGGCGAACCGCTGTGGAACGTCCATGTCCACGTCGACGACGCCGGCGCTGCGATCGAAGCCGGCCTCGCCGCGGGGCGGCCGCACCGGATCCGCGTCACCTACCTGGCCGAACAGATCGCTCGACCCCACAAAACCCGGGTGGGCCGCGCTGTGGTCGCTTTCGCAGCCGGCGAGGGCCTGGCCGGGTTGTTCGAGTCCGCCGGCGTCACCGTGGTCCGCACGCCGGTCGGGCGGCGACCGTCGACGGCCGAGATGTTGGAAGCGATCCGGCGCAGCGGCGCCGGCGAGGTCGTTCTCCTGCCGAACGAGCGCGACGGCGTACCCGTCGCCGAGGCCGCCGCCGCCGAGGCCCGGGCAGAGGGCACGAGGGTGGCGGTTATCCCCACCCGCGCGCAGGTCCAGGGCATCGCCGCCACCGCCGTGCACGAGCCCGCCCGCGCCTTCGACGCCGACGTCGTCGCCATGACGACTGCGGCCGGCCACACCCGCCACGGCGCGGTCACCGTGGCTGCCCGCGAGGCCGTCACCTCCGCCGGGGTCTGCCGCCCGGGCGACGTCCTCGGAGTCGTCGAGGGCGATTTCGTCGTGATCGGTACCGACCCGACCACCGTTGCGGTCGACGTCACCGAGCGCATGCTCTCGGCCGGGGGAGAGCTCGTCACGCTCGTCACCGGTGCCGACGCCGACGTGACACTCGCCGACGCTGTCGTCGCGGCCGTGCACCGATCGCACCCGGAGATCGACACGGTCGTCTACGACGGCGGGCAGCCGCGCTACCCGCTGCTGATCGGGGTCGAGTGATGCCCGCGGAGTGGGACGAGTCGCTGGACAAGGCCCTGGGCCGGCAGACCGCCAAGGCCCTGGCCGGCGGTCTCGACATCCACACGGTGGCCGATCTCGTGCGCCACTATCCGCGCCGGTACGCCGAGCGGGGCCAGCTCACCGACCTCGACTCCCTACGCCTGGACGAGCACGTCACGGTGCTGGCGATGGTCGAGGAGGTCCGGACCCGATCCATGAAGACGCGCCGTGGCGGCATCACCGAGGTCGTCGTCACCGACGGCTCAGGCCGGCTGGTGCTGACGTTCTTCAACCAGCGCTGGCGGGAGCGTGAGCTGCAGCCGGGACGGATCGGCCTGTTCGCCGGCAAGGTCGGCGTCTACCGGCGGAACCGCCAGCTGGCCCATCCCGACTACGTCCTGTTACCGGAGGGCGCCGACGTCGCCACGGCCGCTGAGGAGTTCGCCGACGAGCTGATCCCGGTCTATGCCGCCACCGCGAGCCTGGCGAGCTGGAAGATCGGCCAATGTGTGCGGGTCGTGCTCGACACGCTCGGCGCGGTGCCAGACCCGATCCCACCCGAGATCCGACGGCGGATGGGCCTGATGGACGCGGCGGCTGCACTGCAGACCGTGCACCGCCCAGCCTCGCGCGAGGACGCCGAGCGGGCCCGGCACCGCCTCCGGTTCGAGGAGGCGTTCGTCCTCCAGGTGGAGCTGGCCCGCCGGCGCGAGTCGGCGGCGGCGCTGCCCGCGGTGTCGCGCAAGCCGGTGTCCGGTGGACTGCTCGACGAACTGGACGCACGGCTGCCGTTCCGGCTGACCGACGGTCAGGTCAGGGTCGGTGACGAGATCGCCGCCGACCTCGCCCGCGAGCACCCGATGCACCGCCTGCTCCAGGGAGAGGTGGGCACGGGCAAGACCGTCGTCGCGCTTCGGGCGATGCTCGCCGTTGTCGACACCGGCGGCCAGGCGGCCCTGTTGGCGCCGACCGAGGTGCTGGCCCAGCAACATCACCGGTCGCTTCGGGAGCTGATGGGTCCGCTCAGCGAGCGGGGGCTGCTCGGTGGCTCCGAGGCCGGCACGCGGGTCGCCGTCGTCACGGGGTCGATGGGCACGGCCGCCCGGCGTGTGGCACTGCTCGACGCCGTCTCCGGCGAGGCGGGAATCGTGGTCGGCACGCACGCCCTGCTCGAGGAGCGGGTCCAGTTCGCCGACCTCGGCCTGGTCGTCGTCGACGAGCAGCACCGGTTCGGCGTCGAGCAGCGGTCTGCCCTGGCCGCCAAGGGCACGGGCGACGCACGGCCCCACGTGCTGGTCATGACCGCAACGCCCATCCCGCGCACGGTGGCCATGACCGTCTTCGGCGACCTGTGGGTGTCGACCCTCAGCGAGCTCCCGGCCGGCCGGGCCGACGTCGTCACCCACGTCGTCCCCGTCGACGAGAAGCCCCACTACCTCGAGCGGGCCTGGACCCGGATCCGCGAGGAGGTCGCCCGGGGTCACCAGGTCTACGTGGTCTGCCCGCGGATAGGCGGCGACGCGGCCGAGACCGACGTCGGACCTGCAACTGACGGCGACGCCACCGGCGACGACGCCGGCGACGACACCAGCGACGACACCGGCCGGCGGCCGATCGCGGTGCTCGAGCTGGTCGAGATGCTGCGCACCGGCCCGCTGGCGGGCATCGACATCGAGGTCCTGCACGGGCGGCTCGGTCCGGAGGCGAAGGACCGGGCGATGCGCCGGTTCACCGCCGGCGAGGCGCCGGTCCTGGTCGCCACGACGGTCATCGAGGTGGGTGTCGACGTCGCGACCGCCTCGACGATGGTGGTCATGGACGCTGACCGCTTCGGCGTGTCGCAACTCCACCAGCTGCGGGGGCGCATCGGGCGCGGCGAGGTGCCGGGCCTGTGCCTGCTGGTCACGGACACCCCGGCCGGAACACCGGCGCGCGAGCGCCTCGATGCGGTGGCGTCCACCCGCGACGGCTTCGTGCTGGCCCGGGTCGATCTCGAGCAGCGCCGCGAGGGTGACGTGCTCGGCGCCGCGCAGTCGGGGCGCCGGTCCAGCCTGCGGCTGCTGTCGGTGATCCACGACGAGAACCTCATCCTGGCCGCACGTGAGGCTGCGAGCGTCTACGTAGCCGACGACCCCGAGCTGCGGCGCTGGCACCCGCTGGCCGATGCTGTCGCCGCGCTGTCCGGCGATGAGCGGGCCGACTACCTGGAGAAGGCTTGACCCGGATCATCGCCGGAGCGGCACGGGGCCGACGGCTGCTCACGCCGGCGGGGTCCCGGACCCGGCCGACCTCCGACCGGGTCCGGGAGGCCCTGTTCTCGGCGCTCGAGTCCGAGCTGGGGGCCTTCGCCGGCCTGCGCGTGCTCGACCTCTATGCAGGCAGTGGTGCGCTGGGTCTCGAGGCACTCTCCCGGGGAGCGGCACACGTGCTTCTCATCGAGACCGACGTGCGCGCGGTACGGACAATCCGGTCCCACGTCGCCACGGTCGAGCTGCCGGGCGCGCAGGTGGTGCAGTCGTCGGTCGGGCGTGCGCTCGCCGCGGCGCCTTCGCTGCCGTACGACCTCGTGGTGGCCGACCCTCCATACGCAATGCCCGGCGACGAGATCGAGCCGGTGCTGGACCAGCTCACGAAGGGGTGGCTCGCGCCGCAGGCGGTGGTGGTCGTCGAACGGTCCACCCGTGACGCGCCCCTGCGATGGCCGGCGGGCCTGACTGCGCTGCGGATACGCCGGTATGGCGAGACCATGCTCTGGTACGGTCGCCCGGCCGGGTGATCGACAGCGGCTTGGAGGTCAAGTGCGCCGTTGTGCCTGCCCTGGGTCGTTCGACCCGGTGACCAATGGTCATCTCGATGTCGTCGAGCGGGCCGCCGGCCTGTTCGACGAGGTTGTCGTCGCCGTCCTGGTCAACGTGTCCAAGCAGGGGTTGTTCACGGTCGACGAGCGGATCGCCATGCTCCGCGAGGTCACCGGGCACCTGCCCAACGTCGTCGTCGAGAGCTTCCACGGCCTGCTGGTCGACTACTGCCGGCAGCGGGACATCCCCGCAGTGGTCAAGGGCCTGCGGGCGGTGACCGACTTCGACTACGAGCTGCAGATGGCGCAGATGAACCACCGGCTGACGAGGCTGGACACGCTGTTCGTCGCCACGAACCCCGACTATTCGTACCTGTCGTCCAGTTTGATCAGGGAGGTCGCGACCTACGGTGGCGACGTCTCCGGACTGGTTCCCGACGCTGTGCTGGCCCGTCTGACCGAGCGGCTGAGGGTTGACGGTTGAGCCCGGGTGCGGTGGCGTGCCACCGCCTGGCCTGAGGGAGCGTCCATGGACGTCCACGACAAGATCGACGAGATCGTCGTGTACCTGGAGTCCGCGCGGGCGATGCCGATGTCGTCGTCGGCCGTGGTGAACCGGACCGAGCTGCTCGCCCGGTTGGACGAGGTCCGGACGATGCTCCCGGGCAACCTGCGGGCCGCAGAGATGGTGCTCGACCAGCGCGAGGAACTCCTCGCCGAGACCAGAGCGAACGCCGAACACGTGATTGAGTCTGCCCGGCAGGAGCAGGAGCGGTTGGTGTCCGAACACGGCGTGCTCGTGGCGGCCGAGGCCAGAGCCGAGGAGATCCTCGCGGCGGCGGCCGCTAAGGCGGACGACATGCGTGGCGAGGTCGACGACTACGTCGACGCCAAGCTGGCGCACCTCGAACTGGCCGTCGACAAGATCCTCGACACCGTGCGGCGGGGCCGCGAGCGGCTACGGGGTTCGAACGCGTACGGCGCGCTCCGCGCCGAGGAGGGTCAGCCAGGTCTGCCCGACGACTCGTAGCCGGCCGGAACCGGGTCGGGCCGGCGCCAGCGCGGGTTTGGGGCCGGACCGGCCGTTCTAGTATCCTTGGCAGCCGGCCTCACGCCGAGGTCGCGTGTTGGCACGCCTGCACACGGAAGAGTTGGTCCTGCTGCACACCCTCGACCCACGAGCGCCGCTCGTGCTCGACACCCACGAGCTCGGGCGCCGGCCCGGGACGATGCGGCGGGTTCAGCTCACCGTGCCGGCCCCGGCCGACCTCGGACTCGGTGGCGTGGTCGGTGTGCCCGCAGGGGCCGACCTCCAGCTGGACCTCCGGCTGGAGTCGGTCATGGAGGGAGTGCTCGTGTCGGGAACGGCGCGGGCCACGCTCGCCGGCGAGTGCGCACGGTGCCTGGATCCGGTCGCCGGCGAGATCGACGTCGACGTCCAGGAGCTGTACGCCTACCCGGGCCGTGCCGAGGATAACGGCGCGGGCCTAAACGCAGGTGAGGTCGAGATGGTGGAGGACGACCTGGTCGACCTCGAGCCCACCATCCGTGACGCGGTGGTGCTCGCACTGCCGCAAGCACCGCTGTGCCGGGACGACTGCCCGGGGTTGTGCCCGCAGTGTGGGGCGCGGCTGGCGGAAGACCCCGGGCACTCGCACGAGACCACCGATCCACGGTGGGCGGCCCTGACCGGCCTGCTCACCGAGAACGACGACACACCAGAGACCGGCTCGGACAGGGCCGGCCCGACTGAGGAGAAGTAGCCGTGGCCGTCCCGAAGCGGAAGATGTCCCGGAGCAACACCCGTCACCGCCGTTCGCAGTGGAAGGCCAAGCTGCCCCAGATCCAGAAGCGCACGGAGAACGGCCGGACAACCTGGGTCGTCTCGCATCGCGCCCACGTCGTCGAGGACTCGCAGGGCACGCCGCTGTTCCGGCAGTACAACGGCCGCCAGGTCGGCGACGCCTGACCGGCTGCGGGACTACCGGACATGCCGGCCGGCTCCTCGGCGCCGCCACCCGCAGGACAGCTGCAGGCCCGGCTCGGGCTCGCCGTAGAACCCCAGCTCCTCGAGCGCGCGCTGACCCACCGCTCGTACGCCTACGAGAACGGCGGGCTGCCGACCAACGAACGGCTGGAGTTCCTCGGTGACTCCGTGCTCGGCCTGGTCGTCACCGACGCGCTCTTCCGCCGCCATCCCGACCTGTCGGAAGGACAGCTGGCCAAGCTGCGGGCTGCCGTCGTCAACATGCGCGCGCTGGCACAGGTGGGCAGGCAGCTCGAGTTGGGCTCGTACGTGCGCCTCGGCCGCGGCGAGGAGGCCACCGGCGGACGCGACAAGGCTTCCATCCTCGCGGACACGGTCGAAGCGCTGATCGGCGCTGCGTACCTCGCCAACGGCCTCGCCGCGGCATCGGACCTGGTCCATCGTCTGGTCGACGATCTCATCGTGGCCTCGGCCACGCTCGGCGCCGGACTGGACTGGAAGACGTCGCTGCAGGAGCTCACCTCGCACGCGATGCTCGGCGTGCCCGAGTACCAGGTGAGCGAGACCGGGCCCGACCATGCGAAGACGTTCACTGCGACGGCGGTCGTGGGCGGCACGGTGTATGGCACCGGCGAGGGACGCAGCAAGAAGGAGGCCGAGGCGCAGGCCGCCGAGGCGGCCTGGAGCGTGCTTCGCACCCGGGTCACGCCGCCGCCGCGTCCCGCCGACGTCTGAGGCCGGGCATGCCTGAGCTGCCCGAGGTCGAGGTCGTCCGCCGAGGCCTCGAGCGGTTCGTCGTGGGCCGCACGGTGAGCGCCGCCGAGGTCATGCACCCGCGTGCGGTGCGACGACACGTTCCCGGCCCCGGCGACTTCGCCGTGGCACTCGTCGGGCAACGATTCGACGACGTCCGCCGTCGCGGCAAGTACCTCTGGTTCCCGCTCGATGGCGGCCAGGCTCTGCTCGCCCACCTGGGCATGAGCGGACAACTGCTCGTCCGTCCCGCCGAGGCGCCGGACGAGCTCCACCTGCGCGTGCGCTTCACCTTCACCGACGGCGGCACCGAGTTGCGCTTCGTCGACCAGCGCACGTTCGGCGGTCTCGTGGTCTCACAGACGTCCGCCGCCGGCATCCCGGCCGAGATCGCCCACATCGCCCTCGACCCGCTCGACGCCACCTTCGACGACGACGTATTCGGGCGCACCGTCCGCCGACGGCACACCGGTGTGAAGCGCGCCCTGCTCGACCAGACCTTGATCTCCGGGGTCGGCAACATCTACGCAGACGAGGCGCTCTGGCAGGCCCGGCTGCACTACGCGAGACCGACCGAGACGCTCACCCGGCCCGAGCTCGCCCGCGTGCTGGTGGCCCTGCGCGAGGTAATGGGTGCAGCGTTGAGCGAGGGCGGCACATCCTTCGACTCGCTCTACGTCGACGTCAACGGAACCAGCGGCTACTTCGACCGGTCTTTGCGGGTCTACGGCCGGGCCGGGAAGCCGTGCCCACGCTGCGGGACGCCTATCCGCCGCGACCGGTTCATGAACCGTTCCTCCTACACCTGTCCACGCTGCCAGCCCCGCCCGCGACGCGCACGCTGGTGAGGCAACGTCGAGCTTTGCGCGGTGTCGCCCCGGGCGTGGCACTCTGGGCCGTCGTACATGGCACACCCGAGTGTTGCCGTACCGAGCACTATGCCCGGTCTGTGGAACGGTTCAATGTGCCATGCGGCCGAACGGCGCGACCCAGCCGACCGTGGGAGATCTGGTGGCGGACGACGTGCGCGCCTCCGGTCAGGTCCGGATGACGGCCACGATCGACGGATGGGTACAAGGGGTTGGTTTCCGATGGTTTGTCCGACGCGTTGCTGCAGACCTCGGCCTGGCGGGCCGCGCCACCAACCGCGCCGACGGCACCGTCGTGATCGTCGCCGAGGGCCCGCGCGACCGGTGCGAGCGCCTGGTCGACGCACTGCGTGGCCCGGGCACACCCGGACGGGTCGCCCACGTGACCGTCGACTGGTCGCAACCGACCGGGCTGCGCGGTTTCGCCGTCGAGTGAGAAGCGCTGCGCAATGATCGTGACGCGGCCGTGACACTATTGACCGGCCCGCGAGACGGTGACACCCTGGGAGGCAGCGGCTCGACGCCCCGGTCGACGGTGAGGGCGGTCTGCCCTGTCGAACTCCCGCATGCACCGTGGAGGAAATCTGTAATGGCGAAGGCGCTCCTCGGCTATGTCGGCGGTCCTGATCCCCGGCTCGTCACCGAGGTGAGGCGGCTGCAACGGCGTGTGCTCGACCTCGAAGCAGAGGTGCTCCGGCTCCGTGCCGAGAACGACTCGCTAGCCGAGATCATCGACGGCCGGACCGTCGGGCTCGACGAGGTCAGCGTGCCGGAGCCGGTACTGGCCTGACGGCTGCGGCCGGTTTGTCGGCCGCTGCGACACGCGCTGTCCAGGCGGGTCGCCGCTCGGCCGGTGCCGTGTGCCCCGGCGGGTACGCTGCGGGTAGCTTCCCCGACCGTCCT
>Ga0193739_1000482_pt1 | contig 11183 bp, 9 predicted proteins | sample L2a2metaG_FD_144926 | JGI IMG/M metagenome (GOLD analysis project Ga0193739, IMG submission 144926) | Soil microbial communities from a riparian zone of the East river system, Colorado, United States - L2a2 | ecosystem: Environmental > Terrestrial > Soil > Riparian zone | place: USA: East River...
CGGGCATCACAATTACCGAGCATGCTACTGTAGCCAGTACGGCCATGAAGAAAGAGTTTACCGTAAGGGGTACGAAACTGGTAAGAGCAATCATGACTAGAACTTGGTTGAAGCCATGCAGACCCAATCTTATTTCTGCCGTGGGCAATTTTGTAAGTATACCAAGGGTTACCCCGATGCCGGATCCTAGCAGGGCCATCAGACCGGCCAAAAATAGTGGCGAATATGGGTCCCATTGAGTCGTATAGCCATTTGTGAACCATGGTCTATCTTGTCCCGCGAGGACAGGCGCGAGTTCAAAAGCTAATGTGAGCCCTACTACCCAGAATATTCCAGTCTTCCAATTCTCAACAAATGTCACCTGTGATACACCTTTTAAAGTCGCAATAATGAATTCCTTTGCGGTCCATTTGAAATTCTCCATCCTCACTTGTAATGGATTACCACTTCCACTAATGAGTTCCTCTGTTGCCAGCGGAGGTGGTTCTGGCCAGATATCATGTCCGTAACGTTTTGAAGCATACATCATTGCCCAGGTTGTAAATATGAATGAGGACGTAAAGCCTGGGATTGCCCAAGATTTGGCTACTCCATCAAGAATAAACATGTCGCCCATTAAATGCGAGAATGCCATCCATGTGACAGCGGTAACTGCTGCCCCAAAAACGGAGATGAAAAAGGTGGCTTTGTTAGCCTTAACGAAAGGACCAGACCAAAAAGCCATACCGGTCAGAATGGAGTTATATCCAAATAATCCAAAAGTCACAAGCCCATATGGCGCACCCAAAGCTATGGCCATTCCGGCACCAATTAATCCTGACAAAACCATCATTGCTCCAGCCTTCCTTGAGGCTAAGATTACACCGGCTAAAATTAGGATACCTGTTATTGGAGAGCTAAATAGAGGTACCTCGGCAATTCCGTTGAACAGAATGTAAAAGAAATCTAATAAAGGGTCTCCCGTCGAGTAGATAGGGGGTGCCATATGACCTTTTCTTAGGAAGTCTTTCTTAACAATTTGTAACCTATAGGAGTATATTAAGAATCCAACACATTGCGTTCAAAAAATAAGTTTAGCGATATTCTAACTTGAACCGTTACTACTCTGGGTAAATCTATCTAACTAGTCGACGTCGACTAACTAACTATCTTAGCAGCAGAGCGGTAATGAAATCATTTTGGTAACAAATGGCCGACCAATAGGTTCAGGTTTGTTGAAGTTTGAGCCTTGAATGCATCGAATGATTTCTAAAAAGTAAGGTGTTTTTCAAAATCACTTATTTGAATAAAACTACGGGCTTAGAAGTCATTTTTAACACCCTTCTAGTGACGTGCTCGAGATCTTGATCCGAATTCCCTATCCCTGTACTTCCCATCATTATTAGCTCGATTTCTAATTTTTCGGCCAATTCTACAATTTTTGAAGAGGGATCACCGACCTTTACAACTCTCTCGAAAGTTTCCTTTTTTGTGGAAATGACAACACTTCTTAGCATCCTTCTCCCTTCTTCTTCAATCTTTGATGTCATTTCACCATCTAGGAATTCATCTTCCTCGTCTGTCCACTCTATTACATTCAGAGCAAAAATCCTGGTCCGTGCAGCATCGTTGAATAAGCTGACAGCACCATTGAGTGCTTTCAGGGATTGAAGCGAACCATCAATTGGTACTAAAATTCTTTTAGTATTCTCAAAGTACCTTTGGTTTTGCTTTTCTGTGTAATCAAGAATATCATATTTCGACTCAGGGTTCGGATTGGGTCTCAGTTTAACAAGGAAAGTAAGGGATATCATCTTTAATACTTGAGTAATGCCAACTTTTCCCTCAATCAAAGGTTTTATAACAATGACAATAGCGGAACCAATTACCCAGGTTACCGCTATCCATATCCAGATGGAAAAAGCAGTATGAGAAAACACATAATCGGAGAAGTACAAAGGCAGTGGCCAAAAGACTATTAATGTCAATACAAGAGCAAAGACAATCCGGTAACTGAAGTTGGCGGATTTCTTTAGAAACTGTTCATCATTGTCTTGTTCTATAATTTGTCTTATTTTCACGTCCACAACCAATATTTTTTGCTTCATTTCTTCAAAGTTAAAGTAATGTGGTCTGATGATGCTGATAAAAATTGTCAATATGGATCCCACCGAGATAGAAGTAAGGTTTCCTAGCAATAGTGGGATGTCTCTTCCTGTTGACATTATAGAAAGTTCACCATACAGAATAAAGGAGGACATTAGCCATATAGAAATGCCACTTGCTAGTCCCCCAAGACATTCCAGCAATGGCACCGGATTTATTCGTCTTTTTCCATATCACGGATAGCAAAATCGGTGTGACTGCGGAACCGATCCAGATTCCCATTGTGAGATAAACATATTGCAGACTTACTCCCGCTTGGAGTAAAATGGAAGCTAGTATACCCATGCCTATCCCGAAGCCTATGATCGCCTTTCGGGAGACTCGGATAAGTTCACGGCCAGTTGACTGAGGGCATTTGTATGTGCGATATATATCATATGTTACAAGGGATGACACGGCAATAAGTTGGGCCGAGCCAGCAGCAGTTACCGCAATAAAAACTATAGCTAATAATAGCACTGCTTCGGTTTCCCCTAAGACAGTTGAAGCTGCGTGGGTGCCACGAGTCCGTTACTATTCTCAGCTGGCGTTAACGGTATTTCAAATGCGATGGCTGACAAACCTAGGGTGGTTGCAATAGTAAAAGGAATAGCAAACCATGCTAGGCCACCCAACAAAAATCCTCTCATGGCGGATTTAGGCCTTGCAGCGATTGCTCTTTGCCAATATGACTGATCTACAAAGACCGTCCCAAAATTGCCCACTATGTTAATGATTCCGAAGATTAATGCGCCAGTCGATGCCATCGTAAGGTATGAGCCAGATGAGTTTCCTTCCACTGGGTTTAGGAATGCAGCGTAAGATAATTTTTCGTACATGCCAGTAATTCCTCCGATATCGGGGCTTATGAAATATATCACAACAACAAAAAAAAAGGACAACACTCAACATTATAGCGGAATTTAAATAATCTGCAAAAAATGTGGCCTTTAATCCACCAAAGAATGTGTATATTATTATGCCTACGGGAATCAAGAATGCGCGACGTAAATGTCAACCCCCGTTAACGAATTTAAAACTGCTGCGCCCCCCAGTACGAGCATTGCTGTCACAATTGTATTAGTTGCGATCGAGAAGAAGAGAAAAACCTTATGGGCATGTTTTCCGAAACGTGCATATGATTTCCGGAAAGGTATGGGAAGATGGTGCCTTTCTCTTCAATTCGATTGCAACTATCGAAAAAATAATAAGCTGAATGCTTGCACCTGCGGCATACCAGAAGGGACCACCAATACCGAATTGATAAGCGACCGTTGAAGATTGAAGCAAAGTGGCGGCCCATGTCCAAGCAGAGACAACTGAAGAAGCAATGAGCCCAGTCTTGATATTCCTGCCGGCAGTGGAAAACCACTCAAATGTTTTCTTCGTACCCAACCATTTTGTCTCAGCTTTAATCAGTAATGTTACGCCAAGTGCCATGACAAGCCCCAGTCCAAGTAAAATTAAGTATCCGATCCCCTCTGAGAGAATGGATTGCACATAAATTTCCCTCTCCCAGAATATTTAAGTTTGCGTTTCAAATCTGTTTCCGGAGAAAGAATTGTCCACCATCAGCTTGACCCACAATAAGGAGCTAGATATGAGCACCATTATTTTGGAAAGGTCTTCTTAGCGGGAATATTCAAAACTGTTTGCATGAAATGCATCACTTTTTCATGCCACTGATTTCAAGATGACATTCTATTTTTTGAAACAATCTACATCATATTTTAATCCAGGGTTTAAATGAAACATGTTTACATATTGAGAGTTTATGCAACACATTTGGGGAACAATTAGCTGTTGGGTTTTCCCATCCTTTTTAGAACGATCCTTCTTCTATAACGAACCAAAAAATAATGATGACGATGTGATGGGTCTTAAGTCTATCTTGTTAACGAGAACCAATAGCTATCTGTTTTGCTAATTCGGTGTATATCTGTTGATGACTTTTCTTCGCTGCAAGAATTCTTTGCACGTCGATACTAAACTTTTCATTTTTTATCTCACTTGCCATCGCGTTTATACTTCATAGTGAGATATTCCTCCCGCTTCTGCCAAGCAGAGAAATTCTAATGCTTCCGAACTATCAGGATCCTTTCCAAGATATATCTCCATTATCTCAGAAGTTTTCTGTTCTGTTTCTTTAGCTGTCTCATCTAGCCTTCCAAAACTTATGCCTTGCGATTTTGATAAATCCATGGATCGTTCTTCCAGACTCAGTTGATTACTCTTGTCCGTTTTTTTATAGTTTGCAGTTTATCATTTATTCTATCCTTATCTAATAGATCCTTAGCAGATAATTGCTCTACCGCTGCCTGCGATGCCTGAACTTGTCAATCTATCCATGTATAAGCCTTTTTAAGTGCGAATCAAAATAGAACATATTGATGGTCGATGCTGTAGACGAGCTCATTTTGTCCGCACTTAGTAGGAATTCAAAGCAAGACACAATTGAGATATGGGACCTTTTGAGAGATCGTGGATATTCACTAACGGAAGAAGAGATTGAATCAAAAATTACCAAACTTCAAGATGAAGGAGTAATAAAGAACTATACAATATCAGTAGATACAAAAAAGCTTAGACGCAGAATTATGCGGGTTGCTCTGGTGAGGTTCAAAGTATCTCAACATCTAGCAAGCCGACTTGAGGGACTTAAGAAATACTTGTCAGGTGCACCCTTTGTAATGTTCTCAGGTCGCACCCGAGGTGGATATGACTGGATAACTTGTCAGGCATTTTTATCAGAGGAAATGGCTGATGAGGAAAGCGATATTTTCAGAAATTTGTTCGGGGATATCATACAAACCTACGAAGTTTATGATTTTATTCCTGCAATAGAAACGTCTTTTCTTTCTCTTACACATACAAATAATGAATACCGGGAATTTTTGGATGAATGGATTCCACCATTCTTAGGAAGAAGGTAGTCAGTCTAGCAAGCGATTACTTATTCAATCTTAGATTTCACTGAATTATGTTTAAATCTTATACATTCATCGATCATGCCGTGAACACGTAACCTAAGTCCCATCAGAAAGTTTAGAATTTCCGCTCTCTGCTCCGCCTCTATAGTTTTATGTACCTCATCTATTAAATTGTCTATCCTAGCAAGCGTAAGTCTTAATGTCAGAGATGTTTTCTTTGTGGTCCTGAGCACGCTCACCTTTTTCGATAGATTTCTGCAATGTACATTGCTTGAAATATCATTTTTAATAATAGACTTGACTTCCCTTATTTGCTTGACAGTCGGATTGCTATTCATCACATAGCTTACTATCTCTGACTGTCTATCTGAAGGGATACTAGTGATTTCCAGAGCTTGACTTACATTGATTTTACTATTAATGATTTGCTCTTTTATGTCTGCAGGAAGTCTCAGAAGTTGTATTCTGTGGGAGACATATTCCTCACTCTTTCCTATTTTTTTGGCCAACTCAGATACGCCACCCCATCCAAAATCTACCACATATCGGCGGAATGCTTCAGCTTCTTCGATGGGGTCCATGGATTTGCGTTGTATGTTTTCTGTTAACTGTATTTCAAAGGCTTGTTTATCGGTCATTTCACGAATCTTACACGGAACAAATCTCCACCTAAGGGACCGGCATGTTTGGAATCTCCTGTGTCCTGCTACAATTTCGAAGCCGTGACTCAACGGACGTACTAGAATGGGTTGTAGCAGGCCATGCTCCTTGATGCTATTCATTAGAGTTTCATCTTGAGAACCGTCCTTCAAAAATTGATCTCTTACTGCAAATTCTGAAGGCCTAATCATCTTCATTTCGATTTGCTCAACAATACTAGTATCGATAAACTCCACGGCATCATATTATCTACCCCATGTACTTATGCATTCTCTTTGGGGAACTCCGTAGTGATCTAAGAAACCAAATTTGTACATTAATCTAAACCAATAATGAAAAAACTCTAATACTGCTAATCCTCTTAGTTGGTCATAAGGATCCCTCGTGCTGGCCATGTGAGTTATTCATTTCAGTATCGTTTCTAGATGGTTTGTCCTAATAGCCGTCCCGAATAAGAAGAACCAAATCATGATTGCTTACCTGTATTGCACTGATGTTCCTCCCAAGTATTCCTCCTTGAATTAGTACGAATTCTCTCTATCAGTTATCCGAAGGCAATGTATCGGATTCATGCCAATCCTTTCAATTACTTAGGACCGGAAGGATCCAGGTAACTCGTCCCTAATCTCATTTGATCTGGAAATAATTCTTGAAAAATTAGCCCATACTAGTTCGCATTTCCTTTCTAGATCTTGTATTTCATCATCATTTCTAGGTAGGATCCTTTCTATACTCAACCTCTCGTCGCTAATTTCTTTCTTGTACTCTTCTATCCATGAACTAATCATTTCTGCTGTTACTTCCAGATGGAACTGTAGACCATATGCAGTTCCGAACCTAAAGGCTTGAGGATAAAGATCCGAGTAAGCTAGGATCTCTGTTTTCGGAGGGAGTGTATAGGTATCACCATGCCATTGAAAAACTTTAAACTGTGCCTCGTCCAATCCTTTGAATAGACTGTTAGAGCCTTCTCTGGTGGGACTAACGCTGTACCAGCCTATCTCTTTTCTTGTTCCCTTATAAACTGTTCCTCCGATAGCTCCAGCGATCAGCTGAGACCCAAGGCAGATGCCCAGTGTAGGAATTTTGTTTTGAACTGCATCCCGTATTATGGCCTGTTCCTCATCAAGATATTTTATTCCTTCATATACGGACATTGGTCCTCCTAAAATAATGATAGCGGAAAATCCATTTGCCGACTCAGGAATAGGATCTTTGCTGGCTTGAATTTTGGAAAGACAATACCCTTCGGATAGCAGGATGCCTTCGAGCGTACCTAATGTTTCACAGGCAATATTCTGAATGGAGAGGATTTTCTTTTCATAAGAATGATTTATCATCTTCTCGATTTAATCTCTATGGGGTGCCCTTTTAAATTAAGCGATATATTTATGAAAAAGAAGAGCAACCCGTTGAATGATAAGCCGTAAATGCTATTCCATATAGCCGAGTTCAGTTGACAGTATTCCGACGTCTCTGAAGTCGATTTACTAGATCTGATTAGGTGGGATCGGCAGCGTTAATGGAAGTCTGAATTTCTTTGGATACATGCTGATATGAAGGAGATAATTTCTCGTGGATTGAACTAAATTCGAAGGTTTTTTTTCCGGGACCTGGTTCAGTAATGTTCCTGGCTCTCGCCCCGGTCTAATTTTCAGTTGAGTTGTCACTCGCTTCTCCTATGGAGGTTCCCTGCGGTACAACCGGTGCAGTTATGTTCCCATTACCCTAAGAAAATCCAGATTCCCCGATGATTGGTATCAAGCCAATCGCAATTGCTGACAGGGTTATCAAGATTCCTGCTTTCATTTACATAGCAATATCGTATTAGCCTCTATAAAATGTTAGCAACTGCAAAATCTATTATAAAGACTAGCAGGGGGGAAAACTCTGGTAGAAGATATCATGGACAAATGTATTTGCCCAAATATCAGTCAGTTAATCCACTCGAGACTAAAATAGCCTGGGTATAATTTTGAGTATCCCTTCTTGCCATTGGCGGTACCGCAGCCATTCTAAAGCAGAATTGAAAACCACCATGACAATTCGCTAAAGAAATCACTACAGCGCAGGACTCACATCTGTTCCCCAAATATTATTTCTTTAGGATATTTGCAATGATCCAAATTATTGGGGTGACACTTAATCCATGTATATGGCGTTAGGTTAAATATGCTGAATTGATATTTAGCTAGTCGACCAAAAGAAAGTCATCAAACCTGCAAATTCCTGTCGTGTTGGTAATGATACTACCGTTAATGGGTTCAAGGCTATGTCAGCAGCGTCGCCTAAACTATATATCTTTATGTATTCCTTATTTTATAATCTAAATAATATCAACACAATCTTCTATCCATCATCTTAATCGTTATGACCGACGTCTTTACATAACCGGCCTATGTCGGCAAACAATATTAAGTAATATAAAATGTGTAATACCCCATAGGATAAGGTATAAAACCTTTAATACTGCCAACGTTATCTCGTTTTATGATTCATCGTAGCCTCCTTTTACTATTGACCTTCATCCTAGCTAGTTCGATTAAAGCATCGCAATTGAATTTTGCAATTACATATGCCGCAGGCCCACCTAATTCCGCAATTGCTTCGCCTGTTTCCAATTCTACTCATGACAGCATAATGATAACCCCATCGAGCATAAATTCCTCGGCTTCTTCTTCCAGGCAAAATAATTCTACGATAGCTGATGCGACTAATAATTCTGCCATTCAAAACCTTAATGTTGTGACATCTGTTTCACCCATAACAAATATAATTAGAAATGTTGGGGGGGATAAAATAGATTTGGTCGGACTGGTTCCTGAAGGGATTAACTCGCATACATTTGAGCTCATGCCTTCAGATGTCGTCAAACTGAATAATGCGGATCTAGTTGTCATAGATGGACTTGGTCTTGAAACGAACGTGGAAGATATCGCTGAAGAAGCTCGTAATAAAGACCCACAGTTGCAGGTATTGAAGTTAGGAGATAATACAATAACATCGGATCAATGGGTATTTGATTTTAGTTTTCCAGAAAAAAAAGGTGACCCAAATCCACACTTGTGGTTGAATGTTGCATATGCAATGAATTTTGCCAATCTTACTAGAGACAAGTTAATAGAGATGGACCCACAAAATGCTCATTATTATACCACAAATACAGATCGCTACATATCATTATTGAAGAATTTAGATAAAGGAATAATGCAAGCAGTCCATACAGTCCCACCAGAAAATCGGAAACTTCTCACATATCATGATTCATGGGCATATTTTGCACTTCGATATAATATGACGGTCATAGGTGCCGTTCAGCCTTCGGACTTTGGTGAGCCTACCACGCAAGAAGTGGCAAGAATAATAGATCAAATAAGATCTGAGAGGGTTCCCGCAATATTTGCATCCGAAGTATTTCCAACAGGAGTTGTTGATCAGATAGCTAAAGAAGGCAATGTTACGATAGTTGGAACGCTTAGCGATGATGATTTACCAGGCAACCCTGGAAATTCTGAACATTCCTACGTAGGGATGATGCTAGTTAATATGGAAAATATGCTAGTTCCGTTAGGCGGGAACATAACAGCTCTAAACGGCGTCCATCCAAGAGACACCTACCTGATCTCCTAATGAATAAGATATACTCTATCTATTTACTTCATGTGATCATATGGAAGATAAAGAAGTATGTCTGGGAACACGAAATCGTAAAGAATTTTTAGGTGATCTTAATGCAACTCTTTAGGCCACCATGGTTATTGAGAAAGAAAGGAAATGCATCCACAAGAAGAAATATCAACTACCGTAGGTGTAATAATGGCGACCATAACGATGATGGCATTAACCTCGATACGACTCCGTTTCTCCATTTAGAAAATATTACCTATGGATATACGTCTCACAAAACTATTATTGAAAATGTGAACTTGCAAATTCCTAGAGGAAGATTCGTTGGACTTCTGGGTCCCAGCGGATCCGGAAAATCAACTCTCATCAAGATAATTGCAGGTCTCTATAAACCGTGGGTTGGATCAGTGAGGTATAATATTCCCAAATTGGCTTATGTCTGTGGGGAAATAGACGGAAGAAATGAAAGGAAGAAATTTGCTAATGAAAACAGCATAAAGGATAACCATGAATCTAGCCAAGTATCACATCCCTATTCCTATCCTTCACTACAAGGAAACAAAGCCAATCAAATTGTAATGGGATATGTTCCACAAATAGAAACGGTTGACTGGAATTTTCCAGTTACAGTTAAGGAAGTGGTTGGTCTGGGAATCTGGGATAAGTCAGGGATTTCTCCGTTTGTATCAGGAAATGCCGCTTTAGAAATCGATAAAGTGCTAGACGATCTTGGAATTCTTAGTCAAGATTATGGGAAAAGGCAGATACGTGAGCTTTCTGGAGGAGAGCAGCAGAGAGTATTTTTGGCCAGAGCATTGGTTAGAAAACCTAGCTTTCTAATTCTTGACGAGCCCACAACCGGAGTAGATTATAACACACGAGAAAAAATCTTGAAGATGTTGACGTCGTTGAGCGAAGGTGGCCTGACCATAATCATGGCTACACACGATCTATCTGGAATTGCAAGAAGACTTCCCTGGGTTGTTTGTATGAATAAGACTATAATTGCAGAAGGACCTCCTTCGGAAGTTTTGACGAATGCAAATCTGTTGAAGACATATGGTCTAGTGGAGAATAAAGAAGATGGGAATAGTAATGGTATCGGCGACGAAATTGCCAAATAGAAATTTTTCTCTAAATAACATCAAAGAGGGGACCACGATAGGGTGGCTTTAGATCCATCTTTTCTTATTCAACCCTTTCAATATGAATTCTTTACTCGTGCGATAGTAGTCTCGGTCCTGGTTGGCGGAGTCTGCGGATTAATAGGAGTGTATATTGTCCTTCGTGGGATGAGCTATATTGGTCATGGGATGTCTCATGCCGTGTTTGGGGGTGCAGTAGTTGGATATATCGCTGGTCTTAGCTTTTACGTTGGAGCTGCGCTATGGGGCCTTGCCTCAGCAGTTCTTATTAATGAAATCACACGGAGTAACAAGATTAAAGCAGATGCTGCGATAGGAGTAGTTACAACTGCTGGATTTGCAATAGGTATATTTTTGATTAGTACTACTAGAAGTTATACTAGAAACTTTGAAGCACTCTTGTTTGGGAACATCTTGGGCATAACCGATCAGGATCTCTGGATTATTGTATTTGTAACTATAATAACTGTAGCCTTCATTTTCTTTTTTCAAAAGAGACTGCTATTTACAATCTTTGATAGGGAGGCAGCGAAGGTCTATGGCGTAAAAACAAACATGGTGGAACTTACATTCTCTTTAATTCTTGCAACAGTTGTCATAGCATCGATGAACAGCATAGGTGTTACCTTACTCGCTGCCGCTATCGTTGCCCCTGCGATTTCTGCTAGGCTAGTTACAAATAGTTTTAACAAAATGG
>Ga0193739_1000483_pt1 | contig 11171 bp, 11 predicted proteins | sample L2a2metaG_FD_144926 | JGI IMG/M metagenome (GOLD analysis project Ga0193739, IMG submission 144926) | Soil microbial communities from a riparian zone of the East river system, Colorado, United States - L2a2 | ecosystem: Environmental > Terrestrial > Soil > Riparian zone | place: USA: East River...
TCCGGAGCTCGACCTCCGCGCGCTCGGGCGTGCCCGGTGCGTAGGTCAGGACCGGCTCATTGACCGGCATGGGGACCTGGGTGACGGCATCCATGGCGGCGCGCTCCTCGGTGGCTGAAGGGACCCTGCCCATCGTGGCACGCCGGGGCGCGGTCTTCACCAGGCACGGGGACCGTTCACCAGGTTCGTGCGCCTGGTGAACGGTCCACCAGGGTGGTGAACGTGATCAATCGACGAGCTCGGGGATCTCCTGGGTCGCGAACCAGAGCAGCTCGAAGCCCTCCGGCTCCTCGACCAGCGCGGCGGCGTCGGCGTCGCCGGTGCCGGCAGCGTCGAGCGCTTCGACAGCGGCGCGGACAGTCTGCTCGGCGTCCGCGTGGTCGACATGCACAGCCGCAACCTGCTCGAGCCCCACCGGAGCCACCAGCCGGACCGCGGCCCGCCCGTCGGCGGCGTCGGGGGTTGCGCCGGGCAGGTCGAGCGCGATCACGACCCGGCGGCGCGGCGCACCCGGGTCGGCCGCCAGCAACCGCAACGAAGCCCTGGCAGCGTCGTTGAGGGCGGCGTACTCGAGCTCCTCTGCGTCGCCCTCGGCGTACCACTCGCGCAGGGCCGGTGTGACCGCAAAGCCCGTGTTGCCGGCCGCGTCCAGCCGGCCGGAGTCCTGCAGCAGCGCGAGCATCGGCAGCGTGGCCGGCACGAACACGCGCATCAGCCGGCGTCTGCCTGACGCGCGGCAGGACCGCCGGCCAGGGCCGCTGCCGACGTACGCAACGACGTCTCCAGCACCGTGACGCGCCGCGACACCTGCATCACGTTGATACCGATCGCTTCGAGGTCTTCGACGCTGGGTCCCAGGATCGTGACCCGGGTTCCCTCGGCGCGCAGCTTCTGGGTCTCGTGCAGGCAGCGCCGGGTGACGGCTGCCCGCCAGCGGCGCTCCATCCGCCCCAGCAGCGAGCGCGGGTGGTCGAACTGCCGCGAGACCATGGGCGCCACGACGTAGACCTCGTCGAGCCCGAGCCCGGCGAATAGGTCGACCGACGTGGCCGAACACGCACCGCCGTCGACGTAGCGGTGCCCGCCGATCGCCACCGGTGCGTACCAACCAGGGATCGCGCACGACGCCGTCACCGCCTCGGCAAGAGAGGCTTCCGGCTCACCGGGGCGGCCGAACGGAACCCGCCGCCCGGTTTCATAGTCCATGGTCACGATCCACACGCCCGGGTGATCCGACCACGCATCCGGCGGGGCGAGCCTGGCGACCATCGTCGCAAGCTCGTCCAGCGACCCGCGGCCCACCGGGAGCAGGGCGGAGATCACTGCGGTCGGCGGCAGACGGCGCAGCCGCCGGGCATTCCGCCGGACCAGCGCCGGCGACCCCACGCCCCACCGCGGCCTCGGCGGCAGCGCACCACCGGTCGCGTGGTCGTAGTCCCACGGCAGTACGGACAGCGGTCCGTCGACGACGCGACCCAGTTGGTGGTCGCGCAGCTGTGCGGGAGTCACGCCGGCTCCGAGGAGTGCCGCCAGCACCGAGCCGGCCGACGTGCCGAGGATGTGGTCGCACGTGCGCAGGTCGACGCCGAGCGACTCCTCGAGGGCACAGAGCGCGCCAACCGTCCAGGCCGCACCGAGCACGCCGCCGGCACCCAGAACCAGGCCCCGGCGCGGCTCCATTGCGCGGCTCACCCGATCAGTGTGCAAGACGAGACGGCCATTCGCACGCCGCCCTCGCCGCGCGGGACCAGCCGCCTCACCGCCCAGGCGCCTCGGCGAGCTGGTCGAGCGCGTCGACGAGGCACTGCGCGAGGACGTCGACGTCGGGCAGGCCGTCGCGATCGGCGTTGAGGCCGAAGTAGACGCCGCCGTCGTAGGACGTCAGCCCGATCGAGACGGCCTGGCCGTGTGCCAGCGGTACGACCGGGTAGGCGGCGAGCAGGCGGGCGCCACCGGCATAGAGCGGTACCTGCGGACCGGGCACGTTCGTGACGATGAGGTTGAACACCCGGCGCGACAGGTCGGAAGCCGCGCGGGCACCGAGAGCGTGCAGGGTCGGCGGCGCGAAGCCGGCCAGGCTCACCAACGCCTCCGCACCGACAGCCTGGCCGCTCGCCTTGTGCGCCTTCATTGCGAAGGAGATCCGGTGCAGCCGAACCACCGCGTTCGGCTCACCGACGGGTAGGTCGACCAGGTACGCCGCCACCCGGTTGCCCAGCGCCCCGCGCTCCTGTCCGCTGCGGATGCTCACCGGCACCAGTGCTCGTACGGACGTCGACACCCGCACCCGCTCTCCCCGGGTGAGCAGCCAGGTACGCACGGCGCCGGCGACGACGGCGAGGACGACGTCGTTGACCGAGCCACCATGCAGCGTGCGGATGCTGCGGTACGTGTCCAGCTCTGTATCGGCGGTGGCGAAGCGGCGCTGTGCGCCGATCGGGCCGTTGAGCGGCGAGCTCGGGGCCGGCCACGCTGCCGTGCGTACAGCCGCGGCCACCCCGCCCAGCGCGCCCAGGATCCGCGTCGCGGAATGCCCGACATCGGCCAGGCCGGCGCAGACGCTGTCGATGGCCATGCCGGGACGGCGGATGGTGTCGGCCACCGCACCGGCCACGAGCTCCGCCCAGCCGGGTTCCGGCGCAGGTCGCCACGTGTCCGGCGGGGTGTCCCGCGGCTGCGGAGTGACGTCGAGGATCACCTGCCCGATGTCGACGGCCGACATACCATCGACGACGGCGTGGTGGGTCTTGGACAACACCGCGAACCGACCCTGCTGCACACCCTCGACGAGGTACATCTCCCACAGCGGGCGGTCGCGGTCGAGCGGGCGGCTCATGACTCGTGCGACCAGCTCGTACAGCTGCTCGTCGGAGCCCGGCCTCGGCAGCGCCGACCGGCGGACGTGGTAGGTGATGTCGAACTCCACATCGTCCACCCACACCGGGTTGGCGATGCGCCCGGGCACCGGCCGGATCCGCTGCCGGTACCGCGGTACGGACGCGATGCGGTCGCGGATGAGGGCGACCAGGCGCTCGTAGTCGAACCCGTCCGCCGGCGCCTGGAACACTGCGACGCTGCCGACGTGCATGGGCGTGTTGCGGTCCTCGAAGTAGAGGAAGGACGCGTCCAGTGGGCTCAGCCGATCCATGCTTGCGAAGATAGGGCGTCCCCGTACGGCCCGCAGGAGACCGCACCCCGATGCCCACCACCCCACCCGGCCGCCTCGCCGCCGCACTGGTAGCTCTCGCGTTCGCCGTCGTCCTCTCCGCCTGTGGTGGCGTTGGCACCGCCGACCGGCGACGTCTACGAGATCGAGGTCGACGTCACCGACGGCACGGTGGACACGGCCGAGGACACCGTCGAGGTGGCCGTCGGCGGAACCGTACGCGTGACCGTCACCAGCGACGTCGACGACGAGGTGCACGTGCACGGAGTCGACCGGACCGCCGACCTGTCCGCGGGCGTGCCGGCGACGTTGGAGTTCACCGTCGACGAGCCCGGTGTGTTCGAGGTCGAGACCCACGGCAGCCACCTGCTGTTGTTCCAGTTGCTCGTCCGGTGACGCCCACGGTCGTGGTCGCCCACGGGGTCGGCGGCCGGCAGGACCTGCCCATTCCGTTCGGCCTGGCGGTGGCCGGTGCGGTGACCGCGCTGGTCGTCTCGTTTCTCGTCCTCCGCGTGGCCTGGCGCCGGTCGAGGTTTCGCGGCGATCGGAGCGGACGCCCGCTGCCCGTGGCCGTCACCCGTGCCGCGGACTCGCCGTGGACGCGATGGGCGTTGCGGCTGTTCGGACTCGTGGCCGGTGCGTACGTCGCCCTGGGCGCCGTCGCGGGGCCCGACCTCGCCACCAATCCGACTGCCGGCGTCGTCTACGTGCTGCTGTGGGTCGGCATGGTGCCGCTGTCGTTGCTGTTCGGCCCGGTGTGGCGGCTGGTCAACCCGCTGCGGACCCTGCACCTGCTCCTCTGCCGGGCCGTGCGCCTCGACCCGGCGGTCGGGCTCCGGAGCCTTCCGGCGGGAGCCGGGCTGTGGCCGGCGGCGGCCTGGTTGGCCGCGTTCACCTGGCTGGAGCTCGTGGCACCCGACCGGGCCACCCTTCCGGTCATCAGGGCCTGGTTCGCGGTGTTCGTCGGTGTCACGGCGCTCGGGGCCGTCGTCTTCGGTTCCCGCTGGTTCGACCACGCCGATCCGTTCGAGGCGTACTCGTCGCTCGTGGCCCGCCTGTCCTGGCTCGGCCGCCGCCACGACGGTCGCCTTGTCGCACGGAACCCGCTGGAGAACCTCGACGTGACACCGCCGTGGCCCGGGTTGACCGCGACGGTCGCCGTCCTCCTCGGCTCGACGATGTTCGACAGCGCCTCGGCCTCGCCCTGGTGGGCCCGCTGGGTGCAGGAGTCGGGTCTGCCGCCTACGCTGGCCGGGACCGTTGGCCTGCTCACCGCGATGCTGCTCGTATACCTCACCTTCACGCTCGCGGTCCGGTGGACGGCGGCCCTCGCGGGCTCGGACCGCCGCGGGCTGTCCGACCTGTTCGCCCACTCGGTCGTCCCGATCGTGGTCGGGTATGTCAGCGCCCATTACCTGACGTTGTTCGTGCTCGAGGGCCAGCGCACGGTCGTCCTGCTCGCCGACCCGCTGGGAACCGGCGCGAACTGGCTCGGGACGGCCGGCCTGGCCGAGAACCGGTGGATCGCCGGGCAGCCGACGTTGGTCGCCAGCATCCAGGTCGCGGCCATCGTCGTGGGGCACGTGCTCGGCATCGTGTCGGCCCATGACCGGGCGGTGCGCTTGTTCCCCGCAGCTCGCCCCGACTGTCAGCTCCCGCTGCTGGTCGTCATGGTCTGCTACACGGTCGGCGGACTACTGCTGCTCTTCGCCGCCTGACGCCCGTGCCGTGGTGCCCGCGCTACTCCCGCGAGCTCAGCAGCGAGCCCGGCTATCGCCTTTCGCACCGCCGAGGTGGCTGCGGCCTCGGCCAGCGTCTGGCCCCGTAGGAGGGCAGCGTCGACGGCGGACCGGTCGTCGGGGACGAAGCCGACCCGCTGCACGCCTGCGTACCGCTCGAGGGCCGCACGCACCTGTGCCTCGGGGTCTGCTCCGACGACCGACGGCCGCATCCGGTTGACAACGACGCGGACGTCGGCGTCCGGCACCGCCTCGCGTAGGTCGGACAGGGCGCGCACGAAGCGCTGGAGCCCGACCGGATCGGCCGACGCGACGGCGAGGACGACGTCGGCGTGCCGGAGCGTGCTCAGGGTCGCTCCGTTGCGTTGCGGTGCGGCGGTGTCGAAGCTGAGCTCCTCGTCCTGCTCGAGGCAGAATGCGCAGTCGACCACCGTCGTCTCTGCCAGACCACGGGCAAGCGCCCAGACCACCTCGAGCGAGGAGGCGCGTACCTCGGGCCAGCGCTCGGTGCGGGTGATACCGGTGAGAACCCGCAGCCGTGGCGTGACCTGGCGCGCATGGCGGGCCAGCGAGGCGAGGTCGAGCTGGCCGAAGTTGGCGGCGCGCGCTGCCCCGGCGAGGCCCGGAGCCTCGTCGAGCAGGCCGAGCACCTGTGCGATCGCCCCGCCGTACGTGTCGGCGTCGACCAGCAGGGTGGCCCGGCCGAGCAGGGCGGTCTCGGCCGCCAGGTTGACCGCGAGAGTCGTCCGTCCGGGCGCGCCGGTCGGGCCCCACACGGCGACCAACCGACCGAGCGAACGCACCACGGGAGCCGCACCGTCGGCGGGCCCGGCAGCGTCGAGCTCGCCGAGTCCGTCGGCACGGCCGCCTCCATCCGAGGCCGTCATGCCGTCCAGAGCCGCCTGGACGGCACCGGCCACCGCCGAGACGTCGGCCTCGGCTGTCACGACGGTGTCGACGCCCAGCTGGCGCAGTCGACGCTCGCCCTGTTCGTCGCCACCGGACACCACACCGACTACTGCAACGCCGGCCGCCGCCACCCGGCTCAGGACCTCGCGGTCGAGGCGGCGGAGATCGGCCGAGAGGAGCACGGCCCGGCCGTGCCCGGCTGCGACGGCGGCCAGCAGGTCGGCTACGTCGACGCAGCGTCGCACCACGGACACACCACTGCGCCCGGTATCGAGAGCGGCGACGAGCCGAGACTCCCACTCCGCACCCGTGACGGCCGTGAGGACGGGGACGGTCACTGCGGCGTCACCGGCACCCGGGCGAGGTAGACCAGGCCGCCGCGAGCGGCGGCGACCAGCTCCGCCACGGCGTCGTCGAGATCGCCCCCCGTGTCCGCCGCAGCGGCGAGGGTGACCCTGGCCAGGCTGCCCGTGCCGGCCAGGCCATCGCCGCCGGAGTCGACCGCAGTCACGCTGACGCCGGCCAGCAGCCGGCCGGCAGTGCGGACGTCGCCCTGCTCGGGCGGTGCCCGCCACACGTCGACCACTGCGCCCGGGCCGAGGCCCGCCGGTACCTCCGCCACCGGCACCGCCACGGTGACGTAGCGGACTGCGTCGGTGTCGGTGGCAGCAGTCACCGACGATCTCGGCAAGAGCTCGCCGGCGCTCACCGGCCGCACCACGACGTAACCGTCGCCTACCTCCCCGGTGTGGTAGAGGTCGAGCGTTCCCTCGAGCCTGACCTGCCGCGTCTCGACCATGGCCGCGGTCAGCGGCTGGCCGGGCGCCAGGTCGGACGCGGCGACGAGAACGGGAACGGTGTCATCGGCCGCGGCAATCACCCGCGTGCCGACGACCACGGAACCCAGCACGAGCAACAGCCCGGTGACCAGTCGCGGATCGAGCCAGCGCGGCCTGACCAGCCGTGCCGCCTGGGGGGAGGACGTGTCCTGCCCGAAGACCGCCGGCCGGGTGCCGACGGAGTCGGTGTCGGTCCGGGCCATCGTTGCTCCCTCGTCGTACGCCGCAACCGGTACCGCGGCAGACTAGTCCTCCCGAGCCTGTGGACAACCGGACGCGTCCACAGGTAACCCGTGGCACACTGCCGTATCGGGACGGATCCGGAAGCGCTGGGGAGATGCCATGGCGACTAACAGCCCACGGTTCCTCCAACTCGCCGATGTCGCCGAGGTCCTCAACATCTCCTCCGCACAGGCATATGCGCTGGTCCGCAGCGGCCACCTCCCCGCTATCAAGGTCGGCGGCCGCGGACAGTGGCGGGTCGAGGCCAGTGTCCTCGAGGACTACATCCAGCGGCTCTACGCCGAGACCCGCGACTTCGTCGCCACCCATCCGTTTGCGCCGCCGGCGGAGTCGCCCCCGCCGGCCGATGAGCCCGTCACGCCATAGAGCACCCCGCACCGCCACTGGTCACGCCATCGAGCGCTTTGCACGGCGGAGCGTACCGATGGCCGAGAACGGCACGGAGCGCATCCCGAGCGGGTCGGCGGGCCGGCGCGTTTCGGCCACGGCGCTCACCGCGACGTCGACGAAGTCGGCGCCAACACGGTCGACCGTGCCGGTCAGCCTCGACCCGTCGGTGAGCGTCATCACGACCTCACATCGGTCCCGGGCGATGCCGCGCAGTGCGTAGGCGAGCCCGAGCCTCGCGCCCACGACGCCCTCGTTACCCGGCACCGCCGCCTGCGGGCCCAGACCCGCGACGCTGACCACGGCGGTCGCCGGAACCAGAGTTTCGCTGCCAGCACGTTCGGACACGAGTACCCAGTCCGGCCCGGCGGCCTGCACCGTACCGGTCAGCGGCCCGAGACCGCCGACCACGATCGTCAGCTGACGGCCCGCGGCGGCCCGGTACCGGTCTGCCAGGCGCACTCGCGCCAGCTCCCGGCGGGTGCGGTCGGCCACCTCGGGCCCGAGTGACGCCTGCTCGGCCTCGGCGGCCTGCGCCTCGAGATCGTCGAAAAGTCGCTCCCAGCGCATCCTGTCTCCGATCCCGCGCGTACCGACGGCGTGACGGTACCCCCATGTGATGTTGGCACCCGTTGTGGACATGACTTGACAGATGCCGACACTGTCGATATGTAAACACATACAAACGAACGTATCCACAATCGAATGGACTCTACCGTGACCAAGAGAGTGCTGGTCCACGTAGCTGCAGGCCTGGCGCTACTCGGCGCCTTCCGCGCCCTGGCAGGCACGGCCGTGGCTGCGTGGGCGGCCGCTCGAACGGGTTCTGCGAGCGTCGACGACCTCGTCGGGCTCGGCGCGGCATTGATGGCGTGTGCCGCCCTCGGCTGGATCGGCCTGCTGTCGGTGCTGACCACGGCTGCAGTGGTCCCGCGCCTGGCAGGGCGGGCAGCTGCCGGCGCCGCGGTCCGGCTCACGCCTGCTCTGGCGACCGGACTGACTCGCTTCGTCGTTGGCCTGGCGGTCGCGTCCACACCGGTCGTCGCGACGCTGCCGGCCGCCGCGGCGGGTGTGTCCGTGCGACGCGTCGACTCCGACATCGGGCCGGACATCGCCGCTGCCGCACTGCCCGGCGTCGGCCGGCCCGGGCGGGCGCCGGTCGATGCGGAGCCGACCGGACCTGCGACGACGTCGCCGCCAGTGCCCACGGGCGAACCGACGAGCAGTCCCGGCGAGGTCGTGGTCGCGACGGGCGACTGCCTGTGGACGATCACCGCCCGTGCGCTCGGCCCGGATGCCTCCGATGCCGAGATCGCCACTGCGTGGCCGCGCTGGTACGCCCGCAACCGCGGTGTCGTCGGCGCGGACCCGGACCTCCTGCTTCCCGGCACCGTGCTTAGCCCACCTGCGTAGCACCGATGTCGACGACCGGAACGGGGTACGACGATGCCGACGACCACCACACCAACGGGAACCGAGCGGCCGGCAACCGCCGTACGGCGCGTGCCGCTGCCGGTCACCGAACCGCCCTTCGACGACGAGGCTGCGCCCGGTCGACCGGACCCGGCCGGAGCACCCCACGGCTACGCCCCGCAGCGTGAGACACAGGGCTCGCTGGCACTCGCCTACGTGCTGCCGGGCGGCGTCGCTGCGGTACCCGAGCCCCCCGCGCCCTTGAGCCTGGTCGACATGCCCGGCCACGACGTGCCCGGTCACGACGCCGACGGCGACGCCGATCGAGCCGAGCGCGAGGTCACGGCGTTCGTCGCACGGCAACCGACCCGGTCCGCCCAACTTCCCGACCCGAGGCGCTGGGCGGCCCGGCTCGCCCAGGGGATCGTCGAAGCCCTGTACGGGCACCGGCCGCTGCAGCAACTGATCCGGTGGACCGACGAACCGGTCTACGCCCTGTTGGAGCGCCGGCGCACGGCTCAGCGCACGCGAGGCGGGCCACGTCCGGTCGTCCGGTCCGTACGGGTCTGTCAGCCCGGCGACGGCGTGGTCGAGGCGAGCGTGGTCGTCGATACCGGAGGACGGTGCAGAGCGCTCGCGATACGGCTCGAGGGCCTCGACGGTCGCTGGCGGTGCACCGCGCTCGAGATCCTCTGACCGCACACCCATGGCCCGATCGGAACCGCACGGGCCGTACGCGTCAGGAGACGCGGTGGCGAGGGTCGCCGTGGCAGCGCTTGAACTTCTTTCCCGAGCCGCACGGGCACGGCGCGTTGCGGGCCACGTTGCTGAAGTCGACGTCGGCGCTCGCCGAGGCACCCGCGGCAGTCCGGGATCCGTTGGATGTCCCCGCACGCTCGAGCCGCTGCTCGACGGCCGCCTCACCGTCGACACTCGGAGCGGTGTACTGAAGCTGCTGCGGGCGTCGCGTCTCGACCAGGCCCTTCGCCACGACGACAGGAGCTCTGCCGCCAGCGCCGTCCGTGGTGGCGGCGGGCGCACCGTCGGCACCCTCGGTCCCGTCGGGCGCCGTTGCGCGCACCTGCACCTCGAGGTTGAACAGCAGACCGACAGATTCCTCCTTGATGCCGTCCATCATGGCGGCGAACAGGTCGAAACCCTCGCGCTGGTACTCCACCAGCGGCTGCTTCTGGGCGAACGCCCGTAGGCCGATGCCCTCGCGCAGGTAGTCCATCTCGTAGAGGTGCTCACGCCACTTGCGGTCGAGCACGGTCAGCAGCACCCGGCGCTCGAGCTCGCGCATGACCTCGGAGTCGAGCTCGGACTCACGCCGGGCATAGGCCGCGCGCGCGTCGTCGGTGAGCCGGTCGGCCAACAGGTCGGAGGTCAGGCCGTCGCGGCCGCCGACCTCGTCCTCGATCTCCTCGACGGTGACCGAGACGGGGTACAGCGTACGCATCGCGGCCCACAGCTGGCCGAGGTCCCACGCCTCTGGGTAGCCCTCGGTCGTGGCTCCGCGGACGTAGGCCGTGACGGAGTCGTCGAGCATGTTGCGGATCTGCTCGGAGAGGTCCTCGCCCTCGAGCACCATGCGCCGCTCGTCGTAGATGACTTGGCGCTGCCGGTTGAGCACGTCGTCGTACTTGAGCACGTCCTTGCGGATCTCGAAGTTCTGCGCCTCCCGCTGGGTCTGCGCGCTCTTGATCGCGTTGCTGACCCGCTTGTGCTCGATCGGCTGGTCGTCGGGGATGTTCATGCTGCGCAGGATCATGTCGACCCACTCGCTCTTGAACAGCCGCATCAGGTCGTCCTGAAGTGACAGGTAGAACCGCGACTCCCCCGGGTCGCCCTGCCGGCCCGACCGCCCGCGGAGCTGGTTGTCGATCCGCCGCGACTCGTGGCGCTCGGTTCCCAGCACGTAGAGGCCGCCGAGCTCGATGACCTCCTCGTGTTCAGCCTTGACCTGGTTCAGCAGCTTCTCCAGGGTCGGACCCCAGGAGGCCTCGTATTCCTCCGGGCTCTCGACCGGGTCGATGCCGCGCTGCTTGAGCTCGGCCATGGCCATCGGCTCGGGGTTGCCCCCGAGCATGATGTCGGTACCGCGACCGGCCATGTTCGTGGCCACCGTGACCGCGCCCCGGCGTCCGGCCTGGGCGATGATCGCGGCCTCCCGCTCGTGGTGCTTCGCATTGAGCACCTCGTGCGGAACCCCGCGCTTGCTCAGCAACTGGGACAGGTGCTCGGACTTGGCGACGCTGGTGGTGCCAACGAGCACCGGCTGGCCGTCCGTGTGTTTCTCGACGAGATCCTCGACGACGGCGGCGAACTTGGCCTCCTCGGTGCGGTACACGAGGTCGGCCTGGTCGGCCCGGATCATGTCCTTGTTCGTGGGGATCGGCACGACACCGAGGTTGTAGATCTTGTTGAACTCGGACGCCTCGGTCATCGCCGTGCCGGTCATGCCGGCGAGCTTCT
>Ga0193739_1000484_pt1 | contig 11166 bp, 9 predicted proteins | sample L2a2metaG_FD_144926 | JGI IMG/M metagenome (GOLD analysis project Ga0193739, IMG submission 144926) | Soil microbial communities from a riparian zone of the East river system, Colorado, United States - L2a2 | ecosystem: Environmental > Terrestrial > Soil > Riparian zone | place: USA: East River...
CAAATCCTATTTGGTTAGATGTCTAGCCTACGCCAGTAGGCCTCTGATGTTCTTTGTGTTCTAACTTCATATGTTCTTCTTTTTCTTGAGCCGTAGCGAAAGTGAGACCGCATAGATCGCATTTCACTTCTTGTGCAGTTGGTGATTCTCCAGATGACATTATTCTTTTAATATGCTTGGTCGCATAAATATGTACTTAAGGCCGCATTCGATGAGTAATTTCTCAGATTTCGTCCCCGATTGACATGTCACTCTCAGCATCACTGAACAAGAACCCTCTATGAAGACAAAATGTTAGGTCATCAAGGATTCGTCTTCAGCTTAAAAGCCTTAACATGTGACCCGATCTGAAACCTAACAAACCTACTCAATAGGAATCATTTGTGAAAAATGAAATTATGTAATAAGCACCTCATATGAATAACAGTTCAAGGAACAGTACGAAAAATAACCTTGCTGGCTCAAATCCTGATTGAGATAAATCCAACTTTATTTAATGATATTCACTGCTTTTAGACGTCAAAACGTGGTCCTAAAAGGATCAATAGACTTCTATGGCACCTATAACTGTCTTCGTGAACTATAAAAAATGAGCAAGGACAACACTTAATGATTGAAACTATTCGTTTCATCATTATCATACTGTTGTCGTCTATTAATCCATCAAACAATCTATAACATTACAAGGTCATCTACTGGAGAAATCATGACAGCTGCTTTCTCTCCGGCGAGAGCTTTTTTCATTCTTTCTACCACCTCATTGGTATCACTTGATTTCACCACTGTAGCCACAACTTTTCTTGTTGTGTATGCAAGTTCGAACGTGCCACTACCTCTACCCGATGCAACTCTTTCCTTATCTTTTCCTGCCCCTTTAACATCATAGATTGTCGCTTCAAGTCCCATTTCTTTGAGCGATGAAGTGATTCCCTCGACATTTTGTGGCTTCACAATGACTGCGAGTCTTTTCAAACTTTTTGAACTCATACTTGGCTTTTCGGAATACGTCACTTCGAATGGTAACGTCGTTTTATTTCCAACCATATCGTTCTCAATATTCTCAAGCTAAAAAAGGATTGTGGTCAAGGCCCTACCTAAGTGTACTGATATGGTTGGGGGCTCGTCTGGATCCCTCTGATAACGTCAACCTTTCTTTAATTATACCTGCTATAACCAGTCATATTCTGCAGATGGTGATCATCTTATTGAGAGGGGTCACCTTGATAAGACGTGAATATCCTATATTATTGAATTTAGTTACTATAGATTTCTTGCGAAATCATCATGCTGGGTCCATAGCCAAACACTGGTACAAGAATGTGAATTATCCTTACAATTGACTCTAATATTTCCAAAAGAATTCGTATCCAGGTTAAGCAATTTATCTTTCGTTCACGTGATTACCAATCTATAATGAAAAATCCCCATCGCTCGGCACACACACTGGGAATAGTTGTTGGTTACAGTAGAAAATAACAAAGAAACAAGTCCAACATATCGAAGTTCAACATGTGTACTCCGGGAATGTGATGGATTACAATGGTCATGAGACAGCACCAATGTAATTTGAATGGTATCATAAAATTAGTTTAGTCAACATGGTTTTATTCATGAGTATTAATTGAACCATGATATAATGCGGAAAATAATTCAACCAAATATCGACCACTCGGTGTTACAATAGTTGCAATACTGGCTATAATAGGTGGCATATTTTTCATTATAGGTGGGGCTTGCTCTCCTGGTTATTGCTGCAATCGCCCATGAGATCAATGTTTTGTTATTTGGAATTGGCTCAGTTCTCGTTGCCATAGGAATAGGATATTTTGTCGTAAGTTATGGTTTGTTGAAAGGTAAGGAATGGGCTTGGACTATTACGCTAATTCTGTCTTACATTGGTATAGCCTTTGGCATTATTTCAATAGTAGGAGTAATTTCCTGTCTATAATCCACTTAATTATCAATATAGTGATAATCTGGTATCTCTACAAACCACAAGTCAAATCATTCTTTGGCAAAACAGCGACCGCAAGAATCTAAGAATATCCTTGGATAATTAGTAGAAAGCCTCATTTATTGTACCAATCTCCTTTCCAAATTTTTGAATCCCTTTCGTTTCATCTTTTTCGAAAATTATCTCCAACTTTCTTCACTGATTAGAGTGGGCCTAAATAAGATGTAAAGATTGACGTGGGCCGAAAGGGAGTTGAACCCTCGACCTTTCGATTATCAGTCGAACGCTCCACCAAGCTGAGCTATCGGCCCTAAAATTATTATTGTTAAAGATCAACGCTATTTAATCTATCCACAAGTAATAAGCAATTATTCATGTACTAATCATGATCAGATCAGATTAGTATCTTTAGCGATTGCCATAAAGTGAGTCTCTAACAATGGGTCTAACTTCTACTTCCGCTTATCCTCAATATTAGTAGATTGGTCTTATAGTAATGTACTAGCAATCATATTAAAGGAAACTATTACGAACGTCATCAGATTATCTATAAAGTAGTCTTCTTTGCAACTTCTTCGAAAATAGCTAGTCTTACCTTTTCTCACTTTTCTCTCGAATTAAGATCTTTTCTCTCCGTCAGACTCAATATTATGAAAATGACTTGATTAGGGTGACGTTACACGCTATGTCGCGGTTGCTAAGATCTATTACAGTGGCGTGCACGTTTTATGGAATAATAAGGCAAATGACAGCTTTCATTAACCTGAAGGGAGTGGTCCAGTATTGTTCTATTATGTCTTAACATGGTATGCTTCACTGGCTGACATCCTACTAGTCATCTATAGCAGTGTCATTTTTGCCATATTGATATTCTATTGTAGCTTCATGGCCAGATACCTTCTCTGGTTTCCTAACGATTATGCTCCCGTATCTTAACTCTGAAGTTCTTTCTTTTTACAACATGATATGAATTCCATTCCGTAGCTTTTTTCATGAAGGAACTATTTACCCTCAGGACTTCCCGGGTTGGAATGAGTCGCTTATTTTAGTTCTCTATAATCCAACATAACGCTAGATTCATGATTTTCTCGGCAGATACATTATCCATATCCCATAATAGTAAAAATCTAATGCTGATCCTCAGATGAAAGCATTGCCCTTAATTTTGCTTTGCTTAAATGAAGGGCGAGAGATTCTTATCCCTTTAGCCGCGATAATGTTATAAAATTCGGGTAAGGAATATACAAAGCCTATATGAGCACAATCGATACTTTCGTCTAGTGAACAGCGCAACTTGTCATCTTTAAGAATAACTTCTGCGATCCTCTTTCTCTTATTGTCTTTAACAGTAATTCTATTTTGGTCGACATCAATTTTCTCCATAAACGGAGCATGTCTAGAAAACGTTTCGTATTTGGTCATTATTTCTTCCATCATGCTGGTAAGATATCCAGAAAAACTCGTAATTCCCTTAAGCTCCAAATCCCTTCTGGTCCTTTCATACGTACCAAAAAATCTATTGTAAACATAGTCGCTTACCGTAATAGACTTGAAGCCAGCCCTAGGCATCTTATCATTAAGGGTATCCCGATGATATAAGACTTGCTGGAGAAGATTTGCACCCTTTACTACTGGAATAAAACAGGCCAAAAATCAATATAGCTTTCTGGTGTTGGCCCTTGATATTCTTGGTATCTGCTTTTCCTTGAATTGCAGGCCCTGACTCACCCGTACAATGAACGCACGTTAGATGGTGAAGGATCCTATTTAACATGACTGGCCATGATGATCAATTAGGAATTCAGCACGTAAATGAATTTCTATTGTCTAAGGATATAGAACAATCTGTTATTATTTTCGTGTAAACCTTAACGTGATCCTTTGGATCACTAACCTGAAGCGCCACTTTGCTTAGACATTCTGATTTCTAGAAAAACTATGTTAAAAAATGCAGGTACCGCTTTGCTAATGGCTCAACTGCGATGTCGTTGAATAAAAAAGTTAGTGAGCAGGGAATTAACGCAAATCCTAAAGATAACCTGCGATGCACGGAGTGCAAGAGCGAATTAATCATTTTTGATATGGTCTCTAATGAGTTGGTGTGTAGTTCGTGTGGATGTGTTGCAAGCGATAAATATTATAGCAATGAGCATAGTAGCGCATACTCCACACAGTCCGAGTTCCAAGACAGATCAAGAACCGGAATGCCTGAATCTTTGGCCATACATCACAAAGGCCTGTCCACATTAATAGGGGTAGGAGATACCGATGCGAGGGGAAAGGCATTGGAACCAGCGCAAAAAGTGAAGATTCAAAGACTCCGCACATGGAATAATAGATCCCAATTAAGTGATTCTATCTCTAGAAATCTAGAGAAAGCTTTAAAATTTTTAAATAATTTCGGTGACAAGTTGTATTTGAGCCAAGCTGTTGTGGAAAGCGCGGCCTATATCTACAGAAAAGCTGCGATAAAAAAGCTTGCAAAAGGTAGATCTACTCTTGGCCTCGTAGGAGCAGCTCTGTACGCAGCCTGCAGAGAAACAGCTACCCCGAAGACTATAGCTGATATTGCAACTGTTTGCAATCTTTCTAGTAAAGACATCATGTCACATTATAAGTTGATACTTAGAGAACTCTCATTACAAATGCCTGTTTTGCATGGTCTGGACTACGTGACACTCATATCAAACAGACTGAATTTGAGCGAAAAGACAAAGAGAGAAGGGCTGAGGATATATTCCGAAGTACAACTAAATAGAATTTCAATAGGAAAAAATCCGAGAGCATTAGCAGGCGCAGTAATATACTTGGCCTCACAATCGTGCAACGAGTTTCTTAGGCAAGTGGAAATTTGCCAGGTTGCTGACATCTCGACTGTTTCCTTAAGAAAGCGTTGCAAAGAGATCAAGTCAACCATTATGACGTAGTCTAAATCCTGACTACTCCTTGGGAAAGCATTAAAGCATCATTTAAAGAATTGAGATCTTGATTTGCTACTAACAGATAAGAAGCCTGAAATTTTGGGTATGGTTCTTTACAGGAGAATAATGTCATTACGGAACCACCGTGATCAATTCTATATCCTTGACAAGGTTCGTGCCCTCTTACAATAACCTTCGTTCCTGAAAGCCTTAACCATTTCCTAGATATTTCAACTCCAAAATGTTTGCCTATTCCCCTCCTTGAATATTCCCAAGCATCTTCGTTTTCTATTTCCTCTCGCGGATCATTCCATAAAATTTCTTCCATAATACTATTAGACAAATAGGTTTGGTCTGCAGTACTAATGGCTTCTCTAAAGTTATTGTCAACGTCTCCAGTAGGTACTCCACCATGCACCAAAAAAAGGGATTCATCGATCATTGTAGCTAGGGTTAATAGGCGAAAGAGAGGCAGAATCTTACCATTATAGACTAGTTTTCCCTTTTCGTAACCATATCGTCTAACGACTTCGACCGGCAAGTCGTGGGATGGGAAAGGAAATTCAATAGGGGCCTCATGGTTCCCACGCATCAATATAACCGAGTCGGGGAACTTCATTTTGAGACGGGTAACAACAAAAATTACTCCAATTGAATTGACGCCTCTGTCAACGTAGTCACCTAGGAAGATCAGCTTATTATTGGGATCTCCTAGAAAGGCCTCAAATCTTATGCCATTAAGTATACTCCGAAGGGAAGTCAGGTCACCATGTAAGTCTCCAACTATTGCTAATTTCTTGGGTATACTAAGCTCAACAAATGATTCCTTGATCTTTCCCCCGATAAGTCCTGTTTTTCTTTCCGTATGCATAATCTCTATGGCACTCTCCAATGACTGTACTAGGTCAGAATACCGCACACCCTCAGAGGCATAATTCAAATCTGCTACACTCAAGACGTGATATCTGAATACTCTTGTTAATCTTAAATAGGTTTAAGGAACTTTTTGGAGATATATAGCCGCTGGGATGAATTAATGTTATTAGTGTTTAAAACTGTTATATTACTTCACAAACCTAAGTAGATGGATATGCACTTAAATTGATTAACGTCCCCCATATACATTCGACTATAAACTGCATACTAGTAAACCATAGCCTAAATAACCTTAAAGCTATGATCGCAAGCTAACTGTTATGTTTTTAGGGATTATGATCAGGGCTTGGTCTTGATCCTTTGAAGTTGGAGGTCCCTCGGATCTTTGACTTTTGAGTTCGCCTTTACTAAATTTTTCGTTACAAACATCTACTCTTTAAGATATTACTCAACAGGCGTGTATAGGATATCAAAATAGGAATTCACTTACTGGTTTTTTAGTAGCAGCGTTAGTAACTGTAATCAATTCGCCCATCTGACTATACGTATGTAAGAAGTGCATTCCCTTCGGTGCAGTCTTAAAAGTACGCTCTCCCTCAACATATTCCAGTAAGTCATTTTCAAGTAAAAGCACTAGATATTCTTTCAGTATACTATAAGAAATATATGCCTTAAATTGAATCTCTGTTGCTCTTACTCTATTGCCGTTGGCTACTTCTAAAATAGAGGCAATTATGTCATTTCTACTTCTATATTGATGTTTCACCATGGCTATTCCACTACCGTCTACTGTAGCTGTGTTTCAGCTAGTTTTATCTTACTATGTACTCGAACTGATTTATCATAAGCGCTGCTGTTTGTTCGGTGTTCATATTGAGTCTCCTTTGGTTTCTACATTATAAATTCTGTGAGACTTTAACTTTTTTGGACTACTCTTCCTCGTCCAAAACCTGCATAGTGACTATTGGGAGTAATCATCGAAAGGTTAACTTTATTCCTTCGACATTTCCCTTTCCTGATTTCCACCTTTCTTATATCATCTCCCAACTTATTTCCTTTCCAAAACTCTATACTTCTTAATCTGTCGAGTCATGAACTGTTTTTCCTATTTGCTAAATAATATTTCTATCTAATATAGTATCACTCTTGTTAAATGGAAAGTCAGATAATATTATCGATCAATGAAAAACAGGAGTCGCTACGAGGTAATTGCTGCTATTCTCAAATCTGCAGGAAGAGAAGAGACCCGTACAAAGATTATGTACAAGGCCATGCTAAGCAATGATCAGTGCAAGATTTATCTCGACTCTCTTTTGCATAGCGGCTTAATTCAAGGATCAAATTCCGGAAATAAAATGGTATATCGAATTACTCAAAAAGGGAACAAATTCCTATCCTATTATGACCAGATGAGGCTTCTTTTGCCCATTGTAGTAGAAGAAACCTTTGAAGAAGGATATTACCATTTAAACACATAAAGCTAAACCAACGGAATCAAGTTCATCATAGGATATCCAAAAGAGCTATCGACTTCCATCGCTAGAAAGGGGGACAGGGGATATGAGGTTTTTAAAAAAAGACTTCCCTTAACCACGCAAATTCTGAAAATTATGTCACATATTTCTGAAACCCATCGAATAGATTCGCTTTTCCTGGCTACAAATATTGTTAAATCAATATTTTGTCTTGCGAAATTTATGTGGTCCATCTTCATTCTAGAATTAATGTCCTGTAACCGACTCGATGACAAGACGCCGAGTAAGAATCTGTTAGTTCTATATTGCTGTTGTTTAAGAACTTTATTGTAAAAATAGCTAAAAACATGCTTACTTTGATTTTCGTCAGTCCCGGAGAATGAGGGCTCAGTCACGTCTTTGACCCGGGATCCAACCAAGAAGAATCTTTCCGTATGAGTTTGTACTATTGATAGATACGCCTTTAGATATGAATCTAAGCTAACGGGATCGATACCATCTGGAGGTTCGAAGAAAACGACATTTCCAGATTTTAGAAAGGTCCAAATGATTCTGAAAAGAAACGCCATTGCGACTTGCATGTTGATATCAGTTTCAACTTCTATCACAGCGACTCCTCTCTTAGGAAAACCTCCACCCAAATTCATATCCAGTTCGTTATAGCCGGTCTTGAATAACCCTTTTTCATTTATTGATGACCCTTGGCTATACTTTTTCTTATTGAATTGAGAAAAGTTAATTGAATTTAGATTGACTACGAAGTCCTTAGGGTTATAATTTTGAAAGACTCGAAAATTGCCCTTATCAAGCGTGAACGCATATGAAGGCTTGGATATCTTTACTCCTCTGAGTTTCAAGAGCGAAATTTCTCTCAACTTGATGTCTTCGTAAGATACCTGATCCAATTTTACTGCTCCGTCAACTACGAAGTCGAGAGAGCTATCAGTTGCGTTTTCATTTACAAATATGAGTTTCGCGCCCGCTCTTTCCCGCCATGTTTGCAGGACACGTTCATTGTTTAAGCGTGCTTCTCTGTCCATAAACGAGGCTACTGCGTCCCAACTGTCAATGATAATTAAAGGGGCTTTAACATCCATTAATTCGTTGGTGATTCTTTCGAAAAGCGATTCTGGTTCGTCCAGCCGAGCGTCCTCAAAATTCACGGGAATACCAACTTCGTATGCCGTCGGTGTTTCTTCCTTTAGTCCTTCATTAAATTTTGATATCCAGGGGTATGACAATAATAGTTGTTTAGGAGAAACCCTTGTGCAAATATAGAAAAAATTGTCCTTAATTTCTAAAGCTCTCAAAATTGTGAGAGAAAGTGTGGTCTTTCCTGTACCGGCCGCTCCTTTGATGATTAGAGAGAAAGTGTCCTTTTTTACAAACTGCATGAGCTCATCAGGTATTTTCGCTGAATTCTCAATCCTCACCTGCATAGGATATCTCCTCATTACTCATCCAATTAGCACGACTGTGGCAGTAATAAGAGATTTGGATACATAATGAGGAAAAATTGTCACGATATATTATAGCATCAGAGTCATTACAATTGTCAGCAAACCTGAATCTCTTTTATGGACTGGAGCCACTTCATGGGAGTAAATTTGGGAATCAATCCCAGAGCGCAAATTGTTCATTAGTTCCAACCGCATCGAGCAACCCCTCTGCATATCCGATACTAAGCACAGCGAGCTCAGGTCTTCCTGTCCTCAGGAACCTTTTTGCATCTTCGATATAGTATTCAGAATTTTCGACAATTTCGTACAATCTTTTTCTCTCTCTGGTAGGTAGTTCATTCTCTAAGAGAGCCCTTATCTTGGATACTGCATTTTTTGCTTTTGGAACGTACCTTTCTACCATATTGGCTGCCTTATTTTGAACATGCAATGTATTGTCAGATGGGATATCCAAATTTCTTGTAAGGGTCGTCAATGCGTCAACCTCAGAAAAATGAAGAAATCCTGTTACAATGATGGTATGCGGTCCTATCCCGTAGTCCAAGCCCATCAAGGATCCAACTTTTCCTGAGATCATGTTTTGGTGGGTCGAGCCAATCCTAGATAATACAACTGCGAATGTTTCTTCGTGACAAGCATAACTCTTATGATCCCGCTCAGATTCTAAAAGGGACTTAAAGGCAGTCCCTGGATCTAGAAAAAAATCTTCCCCATTTCTGTCATTAAATTCAGTTAGAATCATAGTATGATTGCCCAGAATCAAGTTATCGAGGATTGTACTATAGACGCTCACCACTGACTGAGGTTCTGACGTTATTGTGACGGTTCTACCAAACTTGTAGACATGCAGTCCAGTCTCGCCCGCAAGAGAACTAAGCCCTGAGGCAGCATGTATAACCTTGACCTGTATGGAATTTTTCACGGCTCTTACAAGAAGTTCTACATGCGTTGTAGCGACTAGTGGATCACCGTAGGTCAAAAGGGCAACCTCTTTAAACTTTGCATTTTCGAGAATCTCACGTCCATCTTCTAGGAACCACCTTTGTACATGTGAGATACTTTTTTTTTCGTTACCGCCCATCAGACCAGCGAGATCACTTAATTCTGTGTCAGATATTGAACAAGTGTATCGTTCCACATATATGATACTGCAATTATTAAGAACCTCCAAAGAGTTGAAACTGATACCTCGTACGCCATGAATTCCTAACCCAATAATCCATAACATACTAGTTGTAGGCAATTCCAAAGGTTATAATTCTTTGAAATACTTAGTCCTCGAGAGCAGAATATAGCATATATGCAATCTATCATAACCTTGTAAATCATGATCTTCGATCATTTTCATTCCTTTTTGTTAGTAAATGATTCACATGATATTTAGGGCCAGGATAACACTCACTTCGTCATTTAGAATTTACTACCCTGCAATATCAAGTATTAATCTTTATTACATATTGGTTTGATTGAAGGACTTACGTAAAGGTCAAGATCAACTATTGTAACTAAAATCTTAAACCAGATGTATCCTTTTAGCGGTATCCAATTCTGTGCTAATGAATCTCCTCGCTGTTCTTGTTCTTGCGATTACATAAAGGGAGATTTTTATTTCAAACTTTACCAAGGATCGTATCGTGAAAAGTCATTATGAAAGTACTAATAATAGACATTTATTGCGACTTTCTTCCTTATTGACCGGTACCTTTATTGTTCTTGCTACTGCGTAAATGATGAAGCCTAGAGGTGTGGAACAACGTTGTATTGTATACTTCAATACTGGAAATATATTCTGCAATTCTAATTCGCTCATCTACAGTATGTGAAGAATGTGGATCCCCTGGGCCATATGTTACCACGGGTATTCTAAATGCGTTCCCCAATATGTTCATGTCACCTGTTCCGGTTTTTCTCAACAGGATCGGTCGTTTCCTGCAGACATCAATTATTGAAAGAGATAGTGCGCGCACTAACGGAGACGTGTGATCAGCTTCAAATGGCTCAGTCATATCTTCAACTCTGTACGTTGCCCGAACATTCTTTTTTATAGAGACCTCTTTGACAATCGATGCTACCAATTCTTGTATCCTTCTACTAGTGTTTGTGGTAGGTATTCTAATGTCGACTGTTATCTTGCATTTTTGAGGGGTGACATTATGACTAGACCCGCCTGAGATTTCAGTGAGGCTGCAAGTGACCTTGTTTGATTCATCACTTCTAGAATCCAGCCGCCCTAATTCCAACTGAATGGCTTGCCAGAAATCATATACTTCCTCAATAGAATTCTTCGCAAGCCATGGGGCACTGGCATGTGCACTCGTTCCGACGTCGCAGGTAAGTCGAAACGCAAATCTTCCCTTGTATGCTATTGTTATGTTACTTATTCCACTGGGCTCCCCAAAAATTGCATAGTCTATAGTGGTCTTGCTTCTTACAAGTTCCTTTATCCCAGTAGCATTTCCTTCTTCGTCAACCACCCCTCC
>Ga0193739_1000485_pt1 | contig 11160 bp, 14 predicted proteins | sample L2a2metaG_FD_144926 | JGI IMG/M metagenome (GOLD analysis project Ga0193739, IMG submission 144926) | Soil microbial communities from a riparian zone of the East river system, Colorado, United States - L2a2 | ecosystem: Environmental > Terrestrial > Soil > Riparian zone | place: USA: East River...
AAATCCGCCCTCTAACTTGACGGCATCGCAACCACATCTTAAGAATTTAAGAGCATTTCTAATTGAAATTGACGTTCCCATTTGATAGGATCCAAAAGGCATGTCAGCAACTATTATTGGTCTTGTAATTGCATTTACTACTCCTTTGCAAAATGTCAACATTTCGTTCATTCCTATTTTTCTAGTCGAATCATATCCCAGCATGACAGTTGCTGCACTATCACCTATCAAGACCATATCCAAATCAGTCTCATTACAAATACGAGATATGGAATAATCGTACGATGTTAACATTGTTATTTTTTCTTTGTTTTTTTTCTTATTCAGAATTTCAGAAATTGTTAGCTTTGATTTTTTTTGACTTCCCATTTCAAATTCCTCTTCTTATCAATAGCAACGATTTGTGCATATTTTCTTTGTTATCAAAATTCTTAATCTGTTGCAATAAGTACGATTTATCTCTCTTAACTAATTGTTCTGAGATCTTTATCATATTTGGTATCGCACGTACAATATTGTCAACAATAGTAACATCAGAAGCCATTGCAGTACGTGATAGCGGATTTAGATCAACAGAAATTACCTGCTTACCCATTTTCACTAGACTTTCTGTTCTATCACCATCTTCAAGTGCAACAAAAATAGTATCAGACTTCATTATCCCATTCTTGTCAACATATCTGCGATTACTTGATATATCATTAATAATAGATTTTAATTTGGTGTCCAATCCCAATACCTCAGTTGCGTCTTCTTTTCTTAATATTTTTGCAATTGCATTGGATCTGGCCGTACTCCTATGAAAAAGGTTTACCTCAATTCCTGACTTAGTATGATTACTCAATATAACTAGATCCCTCGCACATAACGCAGCTGTGTTACCATTGATAGAAATAATTGACCTATTTGATAGCAATAATAAACAGACAGCCGCTTTCTCAGCGTCATATGCATATTTTGTGGTCCTTTCGCCCAGTAAATAATCAAATGCCTCTCCTCTACCATGGGCAATCAATCCTTGTGGTACAACAATTCCCTTCCTAAAGCCCTCAACCAATTTTTCTCGTATGATGAGCGATTTTGCCCTTGGATGAGTCGGTGGAGTTTCAAGCATCATGTTTTCTAATTAATCTAGCACCTTCATTTTCAATATCAGAAATAAATAACCTTGCAGAGAAATTTTTTGAAACCCTTCTTAATTCTTCTAGCTCATTTTCTTTCACGATTGTAAAAACGGTCTGTCCAAATAGAGCTACGCTACTATGAAAGCCATTTTGTGATAAGAGCTCCATCAAGTTATTGCAGCTTTTATTTACGAATTGCAATGATTGAGAAAAGCCGTAAGATAGTACTAGGAAATCTATAATACTTTTTGTTCTCAGTATCTTTGTCATCATTTGGTTACATTCATGGTTTGAAATCCTTCCAATACTTTCGATAAAATACCGGGTAAAAATAGGAGAAAAACAGAAAATCGCAACTTTGGAATTATTTATTTTTGTTACACTTGTTTTTCCGATACCCGGGGCACCACCCTTTAATCTAATACATAATCCGCCATAATACTCTGAGAGCACTGTTCCTAAACCGGTCTTACACTCTATTTCAGCTCTATGAGCTATATGAGCTGATTCCATATCTGAAAGACCCAAAGAAAGAGCATGATTGAGTGCATAAGATAGACTCAATGCTGCAGACCCACTCGTACCAATTCCATAGCCAATTGGTACCCCAATTTCATGATTTACTTTAACGAAGTAATTCTTACTTGCTCTTTTCAGGAATTCATTTATTACGAATTTTGAAACTAATGCATCTTTGGAAATAGCACCATTGATACTAATTGTAAAATTATTTTTCTCACTACGATAAAGTTCTACTGTGCTCGTAACTCCTTTGCGAATGGAAATCCCTGCCCCAAGAGAGCCACGTTTCAAGATTGATTTATCTTTGATTTCACTATAAAATCCTGTTATGTGACTCGGACTAAATGCCTTTCCGATAGAAATCGCAGGAGTTATTTCTAGAGTCATTTGCATCATAATATAATATTTTGAAAAATATAAGAATAATGTTTAATTAATTTATATGCATTTAAATTTAGTATGTTTCAGAACGAACGACGCCTGCAAAAAATTGGAAGCAGCATACTTATGTCATTACCAGCTGAATGGATAAAGACGCTTGGTCTAAAAAAGGGAGATATTTTATCTATCGAAAATAACGATGATAAGTCTATTACCATATTTCCAACCAGTGATAGAAATAGTCAAGCCAAAGAAATAGCAATTCATCTCCTTGATCTTTCACATGAAAAATTGATTAATCAGATTTATGGAGCATATCTGTTAGGGTATGACATCATAAAGATTGTCGGAAGAACTCAAATCGATTTTGAAAATCGAGAAATAATAAAAAAAGCAATGAGAAATTTGATTGGGCTTGAAATTGTTGATGAGGATGGCCTAAATATGACCATTCAGTTTCTCCTCGATGCGCATTCCATGAACATCTCTAAAATATTAAAGCAAATGAGCTCCATCGTGAGTGGTATGCATAAGGATATAGTTAATGCCATGAAAACAAGAGACAGTGAAATCGATCTTCTTGTAAGGGGAAGAGATGATGAAGTAAATAGGCAATATTTCCTTATTGTAAGATTGATTAGAACCGCAATGATGGATCGCAGATTAGCTTCTAGTCTGGATCTTAGTAATATCGATATTTTGGATTATAGAATTGCGGCAAATCATTTAGAAAATGCAGGGGATTTTATTTCTAGATTATCTTCCCAATTATCAGGTTTTTTTGATAAAATAAAATATGAAAAAATCATTGAGGCAAATTATTTGATTTTGGAAATGCAAGAAAAGTCCATTTCTGGATTCATCACTAAGGATACTGAAAAGTCTTCTCACGTAGTAACTCTCTTCAATAAGTTCGATGCAATATCTACCTTCATTAAGAATGATTATATCAAGCTAGAAGGAAATTATCAATCTGCGCTAAAGATCATAAATATAATATACACAATGGATGAGATAGCTAGATGCTGGGTTGATATCACCGATTTAATAAAACCAGTCTATTCTATTAGGTAGAAAGAGTTTTGAAGCGGTTCATGTAAAAAGCAACAACCCTTTTCACATTAAATCTTGAAATATTTGTTTCAATTTTCTTCTTCATTTCTTTAAAAATTTTTTTACTTTCTTCATTGTTTAGCGGACATGATTCTGGACTATGTACCGCAAATACTCCAAAAAGTGAATGTTTGTTCGATTCCATCTGGTCTTTTATCAATAGTGGACACTTAAATGAGTTATCAAGGGTTCAAAAGAATTAACCTTAGAGTCGGTCGGACAATTTTAGAAAATGTGTTTATCATGATTCATGACGGTTATGAGTGCCGCACTTTTTGCAGCAAATTCTGCAGTCCTTTCGGATTTGTTGTCACTACCAATTATTAGTACATCATCTTCTTCTGGATTCAAGCTCTGTACTAATAAGGCATGTAGATTTTGTTCTGTGTGAAGTGCATCAAAATTGGTGTTTGGCATTATGAATCTCTTGTCTTTGTAAACCAGTGTGGTTGCACCAAGTGCGTTCATTTTTATCGCTGCATCTCTTTGTTCTATTCCTGTCTTGATTACGTAGCTCATTTGTCTGAGCAAAATTCCATAATTAAATTTGCCTAATGCAATGGAGCATGTAGAAATACTCATTTCTGCTGGCATTGATAATACTAGTTCTGAAAGCAATTTACTTCCCTTTGTGCTTATTCTTGTTCCGCTCTTATCAGTTACAACAAGATCGTAGATTTTCAGGTGTTTGACAAGTGTTTTTACTGTACCCTCTCCTAGATCTAGTTTTTTACATAGTGTATGCCTACTAACATGCCCTTTTTCTTGAATTAGCTGCAATGTCTTTAATACATGCACCATCTCAAATGAGAGAATTCGGCTTGGTGCGATTCTACTTGCTACCTTTTGGAGTGTCCTAACATAAGTATGCATTACATTTACGATAATACAACAAATAGTGTAATTTATACAATTATAGAATTCATTCTTGGCTAGTTGGATAAACCAACCAATTATTTATATATATTAATAATATTAATGAATGAGAATGTCATACACGAGACAATTATTAGTAGAACGATCAGATGTTTCTAAAGTAGCAATAGGAGTTTTGGTTGCAATTATGCTATTTGGATTATTTACCTCAGGTTTTGATCAAGGTCATCTTTTTAGTCTGGTTGAAGGGAAAGAGGCCTTTGATAACAAATGGTTACATGAATTCGTGCATGATATGAGACATGCCTCCGGATTTCCATGCCACTGAAAACGTATTGGATAATGAATAAATCATGCGAACTTTGCCATTTCTTCTCGTTACTGTCGTTTCCGGGGCCATAGCAGGAACAATTCTCGGGCTAATTAACCTAGGTGTAGTCGAACCATTTATTGATAAAACTATAGAGTTAGAAATACAAAACGATATTCAAGCAGACCAAACCGTGAATATGAATGAAATCACTGATTATAGAACTTGGCAGAAAGGTGGAGAAATCGTAGGAGGATTGGTTTATGGAATTTCTTTATCTTCGTTATTCGGGATAGTGTTTGCTTACTCAAGAAAATCGTTACCAGGTAACAATGCCAAGTTAAAGGCAATATTTCTAGCATCGATAATGTGCCTTGTGCTGTTTATTGTCCCTGCATTAAAATACCCTTCAAATCCGCCTGCTGTTGGAGACCCAAACACGATCTATTATCGTCAGAGTTTGTTTGTAGCATTTCTTGTCATCTCTGGACTTAGCGCACTAGGCGTAGCAGTTCTTGTGAAGAAACTTAATCAAACAGTTCCCAAGAAAATGGTTATTGCCTGTGCCACTTATGGAGCTATCATGATTATATTCTACATTGTCATGCCTTCAAATCCAGACAAAATATCGATATCAATGAATCTGATTGAAACTTTCAGGCTTGTGAGTGCGGGAACGATTGTCATGTTCTGGGGAGTTCTTGGGTTAATCTTTGGAACTCTTTGGCATCGCTTTGACCCTCACAATTTTGAAAAGATTACTGCCTTCTAATCTCTGCCTTGATTGCTGGTAGAAATAATATCACCGATACTTCTCAAGATTTTGGGTTTTTCATGTGATATTTAATATTTAAGATTTGAGATTTAATGAACCAATCGCTTTTGGATTGGAATATGCTATGTATTTGAATTTACTTGATTGATTCCTTAATACTGTGTATATTCTTAATTAGTAAAGACATAAGACATTGTAGTTTCCAGTAATGACACTTGGTCTCCGGTTTGCCATAGTAGAATATTTATATTCATTGTAATACTAATAATTTCATACCCCGAAAAACTGTCTATGGTAAATGTCCAAAATGTAGGACTAAAAGTCAACTTGAGGTACTATCGAGTAATCCCGGAAATGAGAAATTTAGGTGCAATATGTGTTATAACAAATTTACAATGGACGAACTCTAAGAAGTTAAAATATGTAAAAAATTATTGATGGCATAATAATCTTGTTGTGCCATTGTAGACATGGCTAAGGCATCCCTTCCTAATGCCGATGCAAGAAAAGAATTGTTCTGGAAAATGGAGGACACGTGGGTTACCTCAAGTAAAGTTTTTTCTTTTCTTAGAGATTTAATGACCGAGTATATTTCTAATGATTACACCTCAAAACCTAAACCAAAGCCGACAGTAATACCGATGGAGATCCCAGATGAAAAATTAGATTATCTGAACAAAAAATTACAGGATACAAAGATATTGCCATATCAGAAGCAGGAATTAATTACAAAAGTAACTGGTGGCATCTGTTCCATTTGTAGGGAAACTCCGACGAAAATAGCAAGTTATGATATGAATGGAATCACATTAATCGAGAGATATTGTGATGAATGTATAGAAACGATATGTTAATTAAGTATTAATTTGTCTCTAATTTTTTTTATAAAATCCTTTTATCAAATGATGACCATTATTATATAATGGAGAGCATCAAATGTGAAAACTGCAAGAGAACTGTACATTCACCCAATCCATTTCTAGATTCCTTTGTATGCGACAATGTTATCACAAACTGATTTCTAAAGTTTATTATCCAAACGCAATAGAAGTTTAGTTGGCTTAACCCAACAAGTTAGAACTGGTGGGAGGAGTTGATTGGTGATAGAAGATGCCCACCAGCCTACATTTGGAAGCGTAGGTTATTTTATGAACAACAAACTATAAAATGGTTCAATGGTAAATCATTAGAAATAAAAACAAACTCAATATTATGCCGTGTTTGTTCTTACCTCTTGGAAGGTTTTAATCATATCTGACAGGACTATACCAAATAGACCTATCGATGCGCCTACAACAATAAACACCAATGTAGTTGATTCCATGACATAACGTGGGATTCAAATTTAATAAAGGTTAGAGACCGCTGGTGGGCCCTATATCTTCCATCATTATCACTCCGGACCCATCAGATTAATTAATAATTATTAATAGACATCAGGGGATTACTATTGTATTGAGTAAATATATGATATGCTCATGCGGCAATAGAGAGATGATCGTGCCAAAATTTGGTGAGACAATGGAACGATACATGGCCCGAAGGCTCTGCCGTAATTGTAATACTAGAGGCAACTGGAAAGAGGAGACCGAAGACAAACACAAGATTAGCGGATAAACATCAGTAGGATCCTCAGTTTATATTGAAAACTGAACCATTATTTTAATCACAATGCAATTCTATATTGGTTGTTCAGGGTGGAGTTATTCATCTTGGCAAGGTCCTTTTTACTCCCAAATATTGAAAATAAGGCATGGCTCCCCTATAATTCACAAATTTTCAACTATGTAGAGATTGATTCCACATTCTATAATATCCCTAGTAAACAAATGGTAACAAACTGGAATAGAAAAACACCAGATAATTTTAGATTTACAGCAGAGTTCCCTAAAATAATAACGCATGATAAAAAATTCAAGAATGTACAAAAGGATTTAGAATTATTCTACCAAAGAATGGAACCGCTCAAAATAAAGTTATTAGCGTTACTAATCCAGTTACCTCCTTCTTACAAACTTATTTTATTTTCGATTATTATATAATAATTTTTCAAACCGGCAACATTATAAGAACTTGGCTTAACTGAGTTTCTGATCCAAATTTATTATTTGTTAATGCAGACTTGATAGAATATCCAATCTAATATCTTTAGTTCACTGTGTAGCTTGTCAGACTCAAATATTGAATAGGTTTTATTTATTGTTAGAATAATTTCGTTCATCTTGGATTCAATAAGATTACAAATTTGGATATCAGGATTTTTCATATTTTCTAAAACCCAATTTATCAATTCAATCCTCTTTTTAAGATCTCGTTTGTACGTAGATTCCTCTTTTTCTCGACTAAGCCAAGTTTTTGACTCTTCGATTTCCTTTTGTAGTGTTTGTTGCGCATTCATAAATCTAATTAGGATTAATGAAAATTTAACATGCCAAGTACCTTAAAGAGAGGGAGTTCTGGAATCTTTCAGTTGCTTCTTAAAAGGTGCAAAAGACAATATTGTAAATATTTTAGATGATTCTAGCAAGCAAATGTCTCATTTTCCATGTTTTTTAGTTGCTTATAATGTTCGAATATTATAGACATGATTATCGGCTGTAGTAACACAGGCTTGCAAGCCATCACCCCAGCAGCATTATGCCTTCGTGGGTAAGTCATCATTTCATCAAACATCTTTCTTTCACTTTTATCCAATTCTTGTCTAAATAAGTTCCACTTTGCTCTTTCTATTTCTGTTGCACGTCTAAATGAAGGAATAGTACGACCCATAATTCCATTATTGGATATTTCAATTTAAAATCTAAATCACTATTAAGGGGAGGAGGGGAGTGTATGATTCTAGCAGAATATGATGTTATTTATTAATTCAACTATAAAGATAATTTATTTCTGAATAATGAAAATTCAACATATTCGAGCTTGATAATGATTGTGAAAATACAACATTTTTAATATTGAAATAGGTGTACGTGTAAATCAATTTAAGTTTGGATACCGTCGATGGATCTTCAAGTGATGGACATAAGAACATTCAACATAATAGTCATTTCTCTAAAAAAAGATCGATGTATGATTCATCCTTTCAATATCCTGTAAAAATAGGTGATGAATATGATGTGAATATCCAAGATATGAGTAGGAATGGTGATTCAGGTGTTACAAGGATAAGAGGATTGATTACTTTCGTGAGAGGAACTAAACCTGACGATAAAGTAAGAATCAAAATTATAAAGATTGGGAAAGGTTATGCCAGAGGACAATTAATAGCATATTTGGATTCATGAATTAGTCTAATAAAAGAGAAATGAACATTTTACTGTACACGAGTATCAATCTAATGTCCTCTATTGTCCTTTCAACGCCACTTAGTCCGTTAAAGTAAATCCGAAGCAAGAATTAATATGGAAGAATTCTATTTAGTAGAAACATAAATGAAAAAAGAAGAGATGTGCACAAAACGTCATTGAAATTTTTTATCCAGTCTATAATGCTTATAATTATCGGTTGCACAATGGTTGGTACAGACTCATATATAGATAAAATTTTTGCGTTTCATCTAAACTATCCAGAATTTGATACAGAAAAGGAGGTCAAAGACATCTATGAAGTCTTGAAAAATTCACCAAATTTTGAATCAAAACTCATGCAATTAGAAAATATGTCAGATTTTGTCAGTGTTGGATGCAATTTGAATATGTATATGTCCCCTGAACTATCAGAAGCAGAAAGTGTGAATCATGATTTAGAAATATGCGATGATGAAGTAGGTGCAATGAAGGCAGAATGTGATAAACATTATGATGTCATGGAATATTGTAAGGAAAAAGACGACTTTATGACGGATTATATAGCAGAAAGGAATTTGAGCGAAAAATTATCTGGTAAGTTGGCGTTAGCATCGCCTAAATAAAATAGGTTTAACTTGTAGAACTCTTAAAATGGGATATGGAATATTTCCGGAGAATCCTCTTTTTTGGATAAATTGGAACGATCTCATAAAGCTCTACTTCTCCTTGCTAGTGTAGTAGTTAAAACATTTTTGATGGCAATAGTTTCTAGTTATGTCTTTTGTGGTAGTACTAATCCCTATGTCTTTTTTTTCCATTGTATCGAAAATGTTCCATTTGTAGGCGGTAGTATAGCTGCAGTTGCTATCATCGGGGCTCTTTTTGGATATTACATTTCAAAACTCAGATCATTTGATTCAATATTTCCAAATCTAATGATGGGGGATTTTATAGTAACTGCAATGTATTTTGGGGCATCCTTCTCTGCAACTGCAACTATTGCTTCAAAAGTAATGATTTGGTTATTTGGTGTGTGGATTTTGGGTATGCTTCTTGCTCCATTCAACAAGACCCATACTACCTTAAAGAAGGTAACTGAATACGGAGCGCTTGTTGCATTAGGAACTCTACTTACTGCACATTTTATTCCATTTTTACAAGAATATCAATCTTCATATACAGTTAGCATGATGGTAACTAGTGTCCTGAGTTTATTCGGAGCCGGCAGAGATAGATAAATTTATGTAAGATACTAAAATAAAGTAAATACAAGACTAAGAGAATTTACTCAATCTTTTATACAATACTTCATGGTTACCGGTTGTATCGTCTTCCCATACCATGTGGATCCCGTTTCTTGATACTGTAATAGATGGACATTCTGAGATTCCGGTATTGTTACTCACATTTACGGGCTTATCAATTCTAGTTCCATTCATATTACTTTTAGTAAAGAAGATATCTTGATTACCATATATATTTTCCTGCCATACAATGTATGAATTGCCATCAATGATAATATTCTCAACATTTGACGAGTTAATGGAGGACAGACGAACGATATTTCCAAAATCGTTACCATTGTTGATACTATTACGAATATAAACATGTTTTTTATCAACTGGCATATTGTTAGTCCAAGATACTAACACATGATCAGCATTTGCAGCCACCTGAGTTTCTCCACCATCTATACCTTCATCATTTAGTTTACTATGGTTAGTGGCATTATGCATTTTGTTGTAGTTTTTATGACCTTTAATGAATAAGATTTCTGTATCTTTATCGTTCTCTTTATCCCAGGTTACGAAATATTCATCTGCATCTGCGGCTATCTTGGGAAACGTTTCCATATTAGCTATGCCGATCTCTCTTAACTCTGCAAATGTTTTACCTGCATCATCACTCTTACTTAATAAGATGATATTACGCATTTCTTTATCAAAGCTATTCCATACTATGTAGACACTTTGTCCTTCGGCCGCAAGTTCAACATGATTTGGACCCATTGAATTCTTACTTACTATAGTACTATTAGAAAATGTCTTGCCGCTGTCAGAGCTCTTGCAGAACATTATTTCTCTTTCACCGGATGAATCATCTACCCATACAATGTAGATAATATTTCCAACACTTGCGATTTGTGGATGTTCTGAAAATCCTATGTTATTGCTTAGGTTTATGGGTGAGCCAAAAGTTTCGCCACTGTCGTTACTTTTTTTAAAAAATATATCATAATTGCTAGTTCCATAGCTGCCTACAGATTCTTGCCAAACTATGTATATGTTCTCTGATGATGAGCTAATCTGTGGATATACAGAATCGTCTTCATTTTGAGTTAGATTGTTTGTTTCATTGACAAAGTTCAGTCTTTCGGAGGGTTTTTCCTTTTCGTCAGTTTCTATACCACTTCCTTGAGCAATTGTAGATGATCCCATCATAAGTAATGTAATTATAAATACATAGTATGAAGGCACTTTCATAATTAATGATTGTATGTCTTTCTAGATATTTATCTGTACATCACAATCATCCATCCATTGACCATTATATTGCGGGGTCAAATACTTGAATCAAAGATGAAGTTAAGGGGCGGAGAAATTCTAACTGCTTATATTATTTGGCGCATGTCACTATTAGAACAATTATGAGTCGTTATTATCGTCTTTGTACTCTCGACTTTATAATATCACTAGATTTAGCATTCATGTTTTGTCAAATCCCCCTCCCCATCTCACAGGAGCTTCCTTTGTTAAATATTCCAAGATTGTA
>Ga0193739_1000486_pt1 | contig 11149 bp, 13 predicted proteins | sample L2a2metaG_FD_144926 | JGI IMG/M metagenome (GOLD analysis project Ga0193739, IMG submission 144926) | Soil microbial communities from a riparian zone of the East river system, Colorado, United States - L2a2 | ecosystem: Environmental > Terrestrial > Soil > Riparian zone | place: USA: East River...
ATATGGTGCCATTTTATAAGAATGACCTTTCAGAAAATCACTCCTATCTTTTGTCCATAGGGACTCAGATCAGGCCTGCAAAGATAGAGAAATTAGGGAACAATAAACTTAAGATTTTGTCTGATAAGATATTTTCATTTAAAGCCGGAGATATTGCAATCCTCTTAAATCCAGATAGTAAAGGTATACGAATAGTGGGTTCAGGAAGAATAAGTGTATGATATCTTTGGGTATATCTCGATCTCTATGAGTTCATGTATTGTACTTGACTTTGTTAACCATGAAAAGAAATAAAAATAAAAAATAGATGTTCTTAGCTGATCCAGTTCTGAGCTAAACTATCCTTCTTACCTTCTTGTCCCGAAAGGTCTCGTAATGTAGCTGAACCCACATACCGGCAAGGTTCAAATCCACAGAACAATTATCTGGCATATAAAGGAGCAGGTCTTGATACTGTATTCTGCTATCTTAGAATGGGCTACATATACTAGTGTATTGTGTCCCCACCGATGAGCAAACAAGATAAGCAACTGCTTTCCTAACTACAAATCAGATATGAAAGGAGTTCTTAAAATCTTAAGCAATATTCAGACTTCTTTATACATGTATAGGGAGCAATATGAAGAATAGACAAGACAGGAGCAATAATAATAATAATGATAATAAGAATTACAAGAAGAAAAAACAGGACGACATCAACTTTATTGATATTAATGCAAATGTATCTAAATCATTTACTGATTTATGGCAGCGATATTCTCCTACGGCATGGAGCGAAATGTACAATGAATATGCCAAATATACAACAAGAATGACCGAAATATATCAAGAATATGCAAAAAGCTCTGAGAGGATGACAGAGTTGTACAAAGATTTGGCTATGAATGCAGATAAGATGACTCAATTGTATAAGGAGACTGCTGAGAGTACAGAAAAAATGAGTAAATATTGGTTGAACTATATCTCTTGGATGAAACCATTGTCAGAAAATAAGGAGCAGAAGGAAAAACAAGAATAAGGAAAGAATACTAGAAACCTCAGGGGCCTAAAATCATGTCAAATTTGGTTCACAAACCACTGGCCCCACTCCAAACTTGTCGCTTTGTTTTATTCTTTAAAGTAACCTGACATTTATTGCTATAATTTATAACATGATAACTTATTACTTCTTCGTACGAATTAATTCTTCGTCTGGTCAACCACCTGCAGTATCTCCATAAAGTTAATCTTGTGCTCCTAATAAGTAATCGCAGGAATTGTATGAAGATGCGGTTAAATACAGCTGAGCCAGATTCTTGTCATAAACTATATTTTTTTATATGATGGTCTCATAGCAGGTTACAAATGGGTTCTTCAGAGGAAAGGCAAAATCCTGAACAATCTCCAAAAATGTCTTCAGGATTTCAGTGTTTTGTATGTGGGAAGCAATTCAGTACAAATGAAGAGAGAATAGAGCATCTTGAAGAAGCTGCACATGGTAGTATGTATGATACTGCTTCACCTCAGGAAAGAGAAGACACTAGACGACTTCAATAATACAAATGGGAGATTGCAGAGTACTTATCCTAATAGGTGCATGAACAGCAACAGCTTTTGCTCCATTATAGATTGAAAATCGTAATAATTCTAATGTCAAACCAAAAATATTTGGCATTAAAAATAGAAAGTCTTGTTGAGATCGATACCCCATTTTGATATTAATACAGAAAGTTGCAGGTCAGTTACAGAAGCGCTTCCTTAATGAACATTAAGGAGGAAACCCCCACCCAGATAACAATATTTATCTGGTAATGGATTATTAGTTATAAAGCGAGAAAAAAATAATTGGCTGACAAAATCAAATGTTTCCACATTCTTGTAAAAAAACAAAGTGAAGCACTTGCAATATTAGATAGATTAAAGAAAGGTGAAAGTTTTACGAACATAGCTAGAGACTTGTCTGTTGATAAGGGAAGTGCAAAACGTGGCGGAGACTTGGGCTTATTTGGGAGGGGTATGATGGTAAAACCATTTGAAGAAGCAGCATTTAAGCTCAAGAAAGGAGAACTTACATCTGAACCAGTCAAAACGGAATTTGGTTATCATATAATTAAGAGAGCAGGATAATAATGACGAGGAGGTGAAAATAGAGGAAATTGGATGCTTATTTAGAAGAAGAGCTCTATGATATTATTACTTACTGTATACAAAATCCTAATGGTTCAGACTTTGAAGTAAAGAAGCGGAGGATAGAAGAAATTGGTAAGGAGCTATACACAGATGGAGGAGTTGATGCTATGGAAAATATTTTTTATCCAATTGAGTTTAGAGTAAAAGAGGAAATTGGAAAAGATGCGAAGCCATATCGTTCCTGGTGGAATAACATAACTGAAGAATGGAAGTATTAAAAAATATGCTAATATAATATAAAAGATACTGAATTCCAATCTTTCTTTAAACTACAAAATGGGTCAGGCAGATGGATACGCGGTAATTGCAAAACTAAAGAACTTAAAAAACGTAAAAGTAATGGGATCTTTGGCCCGTTACATATTTGAGCGAACTATTTCTATCTCAACGCACTCCCTATTCAAGACGTGATTGTTACAGGGCTAGACATCTCTGCCTTTCCTTTTCCAATTTCAGATGTCGTCTTTCTAATAAAATCCCAGAAATGTTTCTCAAATGCATGTGCCCTATAAATTTCCGCGAGAGCTACTGGAACAGTAGCTATTCCTGCAGTCGCTACGGTCGCTATAGCTGTAGGGACGATTATGTCTTTCCCCCATGCACCAGTTCGCAAAACTAAATCATGACCTGTCTCCTTGGTGCCGCTTATCATTACCTCAACATCTCTTATATTTCCAACTACAATACTACCTTTACTACCCTTGTGCGCCTTTAAATTCCAATAATCTTTTTCTTTTTCTTCATGAATTATGTCCAGTTTGATCTCTTGCAAATGTTCTTTGATACGATCAAACAGTTGAGAAATCTCTACATTTTTTCAAGTTATGTGTTCTTGCCTCATTGTCTTGTGTGATAAGCAGTACCTATTATACTTTATTTGAAGTATTGTCATATTCCTTCAGCAGATCTATCTTTTTTGTGCTATTCTTATAATCTTTGATCAACTTCAGTACTAATAGAGTGTTTTAATGTTATTCGTCTTGAATATAATAAAAATGAGCTTTATGGTGCTGGCTTTGAGGAAGAATGGATAAAGGATAAATCCGATCTAGGGCTTTCCCATCCTACAATAGTACCGATTCAAGTCTCCTTCATTTTCATTAGTCGAAAAGACATGACAAAAATAGCATATATTATTCCAGCGCTAATTAGAAAAGTAGCACCTCCAATTGAATTATACAAAAACCCACCCAAAATTAGCCCAATGATACTCGCTAGGCCTCCAAAACTACCTGCAACACCCTGTACTGCTCCTTGAAGTTTTGATCCGGCGCGTCTTGATAATATGGACATGAAAGAGGGCCACATAAGACCGTTACCAACTGCAAATAGTACTACAGCCCCACCTACTGAGACAATATTATTTGATACAAATAAAATAAAATTTGTACCCAATATCAGACTACCTATTACTACTAATTTTTCCTCAGAGAATTTTTTTAGTGCTTTACGTAAAATAGGGCCTTGGACTAAAACCATTATTCCACTTAATACTGCATAAAATATTCCCAACTGTGTTATTGACCATTTGAGATCATTTGCTGCATGAGTCGGAAAGGCAGCATAGTAGATATTAAATCCAAGAAATATAAAAAAATACAATAGAAGCAAAAAAGAAATATGTTCAAGTCTGAAAATATCTCTGAACCTAGGTTTTTTAGTACCTTCTGTCGAATAGCAATCTCTACATTCCTGTGCAAAAACTTTTCTGATGGTTCCTTCTTCCGGAACTAATATTTCTTCTGACAATGGCCTGGATTCTCTTAATAGAAAGCCTATTACAAATAGCGTGACCAATGATAGAACTAATGCTGCGGTAACTGGCAATATTTCTCCATAGATGGTTCCCCCTAAGATTCCAGCTAGTGCAGGGCCTAGAATAAACCCAAGGTTGGAAGAAATTGCCATCTTTCCAAAGTTTTTACTCCTTGTTTCATCTGATGAAAGGTCCGCAAGATAGGCATTGGCAATGGAAATATTCCCACCGGTAATACCGTCAATAGCTCTGGCAAGAAATAATAGAACCAATGGAACAATAATAATAATTGTTCCAAGGAAGCTGAGATCAATGGTAAAAGATTTTTCAGCTGGCAAAAATAAAGCAAAAAGAAATAGTATCCATCCAACTGAAGTTCCTACATTGCTCAATAGAAGAACTTTTTTCCGTCCATAAATATCAGACCATCTTCCTAACAGAGGGGATCCAATAAGTTGGAACGCAGGATATGTGGCGGCGAGCAGTCCATAAACTATAGCATCACCTCCAAATTTCATGACTAAAAAAACTAGAAAAGGCAAAACAATACTAAAGCCAAGGGTGCCTACAAAATTAACCAATAGTATAGGAAAAAGTGAAGGCCGTTTTACTAGACTAGCCATTATTTAGGTATCCTAGGGTTCCATTTAAAAATTAAGGATATAAACTGGGTATCGCAAGAGACTATGACCGTCAGAGTAACTGCAGCAAGGTGTGGGAAGTATCGTAATTTATGCTTAAATTGTTTGTAAACTAAATTACAGTGTTTTAGAACAATTGTTAGTGAGTAGTAGGACAAATTCTATACTACATTCATTCTGTATAGTAATATTGCTTTCCTTAGTTGTCAGCGTTTCTATAAATGGTATTGGTTTGAATTCAACCCAGATCGTATTGGCATACTAGGTCGATTTTGCAGACTATCTATGAGGAATCAACTTTATCAACAACCACCCTAATTCCAATTAGATATCATCTAGGAAGGGGAGTGCTATAAATAAAGTTAGTTTCTAATGTATTCAGTTTTTGTCATCTCTGAAATTAACTGTTTTATGCATGCCATCACAAAAGGGCTTGTAATTGGAAGCACCACATCTGCACAGAGTATAATGTTCTTTTGATGCTCCTTCTGCCCATTTTATATTGTCTCCAATTAGATCTATGCCTCCAGTAATAAGATATGGCCCATTCTTGGACACAGTCACCATTGGTTCTCTCTCATTTGGGTTTCTATACTCAATACCGTTGATAGTATAGCTAAGAGCACCAGAAGGACATTTCCTAATAGTATCAATTATTTCTTGAGTTCTTGCTGAATCGGGATTAATCCATGGCCTTGAATCTAACTTGAAAACAGATGATAAGTTATTTACACATTCTGAAGCATGAGAACATATCCTTCTGTTGTCATGAATAGTTATTTCTTTGCCAACATAGTTTTTTCTTTTATCTTTGATGATATGCTCACCATCATTATTGTCAACAGCGGCATTTTTATTTTCGCTTGAAAACCCAATCGTTCCGTGCGTTCCATCACAAAATGGTTTATTGTTAGAGGCTCCGCATCTGCATAATGCTACTCCACGAACTGTTGAAAGAGGTTCACCTCTTGAGTTTTGAAGATTTTCGACAACTTTAGGTTCCATATCATTTAGGAGATAGTAAGGTCCGTTCGTAAGAGGCGAGATTTTTGGCTTTTCTTTTGTTTGACCCTGTCGATCTACATCAGCTTTTTCCATTAATATGCCACCTCCATAGTCATTATTCCTCTTATTTTCAGCCAACATGTCAATGCCTATCTATTTCATAAATATCTCATCAACATAGCACCATTTCCAGTCTTCACCTGGCTCATATGATTTTATGATTGGATGACTAGTTGATTTGAAGTGTTTTGTTCCATGCTTATTTGGAGAAGAATCGCAGCAGCCCACATGGCCGCATGATAAACATAATCGTAAATGTACCCAGTCAGATCCAATCTTTTCACACTCTTCACATCCTTTTGTATTTCCTTCTGTTTCAAGTTTTACTTGCTCAAGGTGAGCACAAGACTTCATAGTTATAACAATGCGTTATATTATTTAAGGTGAGCAGTAACCTAATTCTTAGCGAGTACGTTTTGCAGGACTAACTTACTTAGTAGTTACCACTATATTTATGAAGGCCAAATAGAATGAAAAGCTTGGAAAGGTATGAATATTTATTTTAAATGCGGCGGGAAGACAAAGTTATTTGTGTTTACCTGGCCTATTCAGAAAGATGGTGAACTAAAATAAAAAACAAAAAGATATTCGAAAAAGAAACTAAAAAACTGATTACTCCTGTAAATATTGGAACTGATCACATACGAGGCTCTATTGATGCACCCATCAGTATAGTAGAATATGGCGATTATGAATGTCCGTATACTGGAATGGCTTATCCTATAGTCAAAGAAATAATAAAGAAGTTCAATGATAAAATCTATTTTGTATTTCGTAACTTCCCTCTCAGTGACATACATCCTCATGCTCATCGGGCAGCAGAGGCAGCTGAAGCTTCAGCAGCTCAAAACAAATTCTGGCAGATGCATGACTATCTGTTTGAGCATCAGGATGCATTGGATGATATTCATTTATCGAACTATGCAAAGAAAATGGATTTAGATATTGGCAAATTCAAAAAGGAAATGTCAGGACACGTCTATGCTTCCTTGATAGACAATTCATTAAAAAGTGGAATCGATAGCGGTGTGGAAGGTACACCAACTTTCTTTGTTAATGGAGTACGATATGAAAACTTATGGGACTTGGACACATTTTCTAAGTTTCTGAAGAAGACTTTAAAAATGTAGATCCACATGAGTCGACATCGCTGGGTATACATATCCGTTAAAAGTTTATATTCACAAACAATACTTATTATCGAAGTCCTCCTATGTCTTTTGGAATTATTTTATCGCTTATCTTTTCTAGTTATATATGAGACTTAAACCGCCAGTAAAACCATACAAATGTAATATTTGTGGGATGGTGTTAGTAAACTCTAAAGAACTTTTGAAACACCAAATTGCTGTTCATATTGACAAAATGTTTCAGTGCCAATCATGTAACAAGATATTTGGTACCAAGAATAAGTTTGAAAATCATGTGGCGGTAATACATGATAACCCACAAAAGGCCACAGTCATACCTGCTAGTTATGATAATAGTGAGAGTAGTAGAACTACAGATTTATCAGTTGCACAAAATGTAGATAACGACATGGAATCTATTCTTTATAGGAAAGCAGCTCAAGAAAAGAAAGCTCGAAAGAGAACAAGAGGACCATACAGAAAATCAGTCTCGTCGCCACCATCCTAGTTTAATTAATCATAAGTTGCGACCCCTATTACTTTAGTCTTATTCGTATTATGATTATAAACACCATTAAGGGAATAAGAATTAGGCCAACTTCCAATAGTGACTAGAAGCTGATCCGAATCTAATTCAAATTTGTATACAAAAGTACCGGAGTCATTAGGATGGGTTTAAATAATTTATTGCGGAATAGAATAGTATGTGTGAGTTTATCTCAAGCTATGAAGAAAGTAAACTCCTAAAGAGAAGAATGAATAAGTTAGCTGAGAAAGAAGAACCAGAACTGGAGAAAATCGAGGCGCAACCGCTAGTGACCTCCAAGTAAAGGATTACAATCAAAGAATGCCCCATTAAGAGTCGAATTATTCTCTTGGCTCCTTTCTTATTAGAAACTATACATTCAATCTTGTAAATTGAGAACAATGAAAAAAGACTTCATCGTCTCTAAGATAGAAGCCCCACAGGATGGTAGTCAATACGTATTGGTTGCTTTTACCGACAAAAATGAGTCTACGTACACAGATAAAAGTGGTGAAGCAATTCCATTTACCTCTCCAGAAGACCTAATGAAAAACCTACCTAAAGCCATGTCTAATATGTTTGGTACAGGTGGAGGATTGCGTGGAAATTCTCCTATCTTCAAAATCACAATGAAAGAATATGAAGATATGGGAATAAATGTTGGAGATAAAGTCGGAATAGAAATTAATAAAGTAAATAGAAACGGAATTTAAGACCATCTCCTGAAGTAATGCATTATGAAACTCATATTTTTTACAATAAAATTAATTTACGAAATGTCTGATATTCCAATCTCATGGAAAAAGATTAATTGTGGATTGCCTAAAACTGAGAGGTTTGCAGATGATCGAACAGACTTCAGTGGCTGCAGCAAGTACAATTATTTTCTTTGCATTGTTCTTCTGTATGTTCGCACGCACAATGATCTGTGGATGACATATTACGGATCTAGGGATTAGGATTAATAAGTGTTATTAATATTTTTGAAAACTTTGAAGCTCTCCTTCCATACGACCTCGTTAAGAAGAATCTATTTATCGAAGTGATATCACAACGGAAACCACTGGTCCCCACCATTTACCTGGGTTCAAATACATGAGTTCAGTATTATCACATACGACTGAAAATGGAGGATTCTTATTAACATGCCAGCAAGGCTAACCAGCTAGGGAAATTCTTTCCAGATTGCGATTCTTCTGACATGACTACTATCTTTGTTATTACCCTAACGCCACCATTATGGGCTTTCACTTTACCCTGTTATATTCAGACGACTCTTGTTACATGGCTATTAACTGCTGTATGCTCAAAACAGATGCATATTGACCAGACATTTATTGTCTTCAATTGGTCCCCAATTCTAAAAATTGCAAGACGTATGAATTGAATCTACCTATTCTCAATTATTATACAAATGACTTCCGGCTGTATCCACTTTCCGGATATAACCATACTATTAGTTTCCTTGAATTTATCAGTCGCTGTGCTACCAGTGATCCTATCAGGGAAGAAACTATAGATACTGGTACCACGGACGGCAGTATTGTAGGAATTAAAAGTTGAACAAAAAATTGTTCTGTCCTCAATGAGCTTGGTGGTTCGAAATATCCTCCAAAGACATCAATTGTCCATGGAAAGAAAAGTGTCATGTAAAATATTGAAACTATAACAGATGCAAACAAATACCATCTCTTTAATTTATTATTTATGGCGTTGTCCATTTGGGATGATAATAAAGAATCAGCCTTCTTTTTCTGTGAATATCGAAATATCAAGATATCTGCAACCAAAGCTGGAATTATATTCAATAGATAGACAGGAAAAAGCCATGCGAAATATGAATTGGAAGTTATTGTAGTAGCTGATTGTATAGTCATGATTACAGCTACTATGGAAGTAAAGATGAAAGGTATTCTGTTTCTGATCGGTGATGAGGAGATTCTCGCTGCAATAAATAAGCCGATGCCAAGTATAAACGGGATGGAAACAGATGCAGCAACCAAAGCAGCAAGTGGATTAGGATTGAAGTCAAAATATTGGCCTTTGGAGAATGGAAGAGTAAACATCAAGACCATACCAACTGCAACCATCAAAAATACTGCAAATCCAACAATGAGGGATAGTTTTGAAAACAGTGAGGATAGTGATGATGCATTTTTAATTTTGCTGCTGTGATTACTATAGTGATTACTATAGTGGCCATAAATCCCAGTTAACGCACCTATAGCTGTCGTTAACATACCAACAGCCAATACAGAATGAGGAGGGCTTAACAACCCATCGAATCCAAACAGTGAATGCCACAAGAAATCAAAAGGGCCGGCAGTTAGCTGCAATATGCATCCTATTGCTGCTAGTTTTAGGGCTAAAGGTAACGATGAGGGTACTAATAATAGCACAAACCATGTAGCGTCATTCTTTTGTTGTCGTATTCTGAATGCAGCTTGAATAGTCCCTCCTATTACACTCCCAATTGCTAATACTACACCCGAATAAATGACTGAATGAGGAGGAGTAAAGAAGGTTTCAACATTGCCAACACCATGCCATACAATATCCCAGTTGGAACCGCTGATCTGTAAAGACACACCAATAGATATTAGAAAGTAAATTATTGGCGATATTAGTATGGTTGAGGAATATTTCCCTGTCGAATGAGAGTCTAAAGTTTTCATAAGATAATAAAGCTATAGATACACTTGAGAAAAATCTCCTTATAACTTATTGTAAATATGGCTATATCTTTATTTTCACTCCAGCATTTTATCATAGAGGTCACACTAAAAACTAGGCTCTGTGATTTTGACATCTTCCAAATGATATTAATTAATTACACAGTATATTATTGTTTGAAATAGCAGAATAGGCTCGACTGGTTGAATCTTAGTAAAGCTTAAAGTACTATTTTAGTCTCATCAGTTCATATCATGGCATTGATGATTAAATGCAAAAACCCTTCCTGTGGATTTGAACGTCCGGCTGCTATTCAAATCGATGAGATATCATTTCAGACTAAAAGCCTCTACAACAATAACGAGGATTGTCCTAAGTGCGGACAGGTATCTACCTACGATAAACCAGATTACTTTTTCAAGTAATCAGCCATGTGTTCAATAATTGCTGGAAGGAAGATTCAAGAGACTTAGGGCACACCATAGCATCAATACTGCCAATGGTAGTCTTTAGGCTAATACAATATTCAATCACTAACAGTAACTTTTGTCATCTTCGCCTTCTCAGTATCGACAGGTGCATCGGTAGAATCAGTTTTTAACGATGCTATTTTATCAACTATATCAATTCCAAATATTACTCTTCCAAATACAGTATATTGCCCATCTAGGAAATTCGAGTCCTTCAAAACTATAAAGAACTGTGAACCCGCACTATCTGGATCCTGTGATCTTGCCATAGATAGTGTTCCACGAGAGTGTTTATTTTTATTAAACTCTGCTTTTATATTCCACCCAGGACCGCCCGTCCCCCATCCAGTTCTATTACTCACATCTCTTGTATTAGGATCTCCACCCTGAATTACAAAATTTGGTACGATCCTGTGGAATATTAATCCATCATAGAAGCCTCGATTTGCTAATTCTCTAAAATTCTCAACTGTCTTTGGTGCATGCTCTGGATAAAATTCTACTTTGATGTCACCCAAGTTGGAACTTATAATACCCGTATTTGCCATTTGCAATTTTCCCCCATCATCATCTGATTCTTTGTGCTTTATTTGTTTACTATAAAACTTTAGAACGAACATGAATTGCTATTAATTAATAATAGGACTAACTGAAAAGTTCAGTAAGAGAGGATTTACGAACCTTTTTCCTCTATTAGCCACTTAAAAACATTATACTGA
>Ga0193739_1000487_pt1 | contig 11145 bp, 9 predicted proteins | sample L2a2metaG_FD_144926 | JGI IMG/M metagenome (GOLD analysis project Ga0193739, IMG submission 144926) | Soil microbial communities from a riparian zone of the East river system, Colorado, United States - L2a2 | ecosystem: Environmental > Terrestrial > Soil > Riparian zone | place: USA: East River...
GTTGGAGCAGCTGTGTATACGTTACTTATGGTAGGACTTGTTGCATTTTCGGTTGGCAAAGGTTCCATTGATATCTTTTCTTACGAAGGTGTTCAATTTATTTTTGAATCAAATTGGAATGCAGTTGAAGGCAGAGAATCATTTGGAGCTTTTCCATACATAATAGGCACTCTCTTGAGCTCCGCCATTGCGATGGCCATTGGAGTTCCAATTAGTTTGGCCATTGCTATTTTTATTTCAGAAATTGCGCCTCCGCGTATAGGCACACCACTATCCTTCATAACAGAACTTCTTGCTGCCGTCCCCAGTATCATTTATGGTCTGTGGGCATTATTTGTATTCAGATTCTGGGTAAGAGATTTGATAGAAATGCCATTATACAATGCTTTTGGTGGTCATATTCCGTTCTTTGCAAAAACTCCATTTGGACTTGACATTTTTACAGCTGGCATAGTATTAGCAATTATGATAATTCCAATAATATCTTCTATTTGCAGAGAGGTCATGAGGGTGGTTCCCGATTCTCAGAGAGAAGCTGCATATAGTCTTGGGGCTACGCGTTGGGAGACCGTCAGGATGGCTGTGTTCCCTTATGTTAAATCAGGGCTTGTGGGTGCATCCATGCTTGGGTTGGGTAGAGCGGTAGGAGAAACGATACTCGTTACTATGGTCATTGGTAACGTAATAGGTCCTAGCGCAATTCCTACCACACTTTTCTCGCAAGGTCAAACACTTTCAAGTTTAGTTGCAAATGAATTTAATGAAGCATCTTCGGAATTACATCTATCAGCCCTGATTGCTCTAGGAGCTATACTCTTGATCCTGACAATGGGAATAAACGTTGCAGCTCGTTTACTAGTAAAAAAGAAAATTAAAGCGTCATCAGGAGCCAAATCGCAATGACAATTGATTCAAATGCAAATTCAAATTCAAAACCAAAAAATAATTACAGGGATATTTTGCAGGAAACAGTAAGCAAGAAATACAGAAGACGCTTAATCGTTAATAGGCTTGTCACTATTTTTACAATTGTTTGTGTCATTGCTGCAGTAGTTCCCCTGGGTAGCATATTGTTAGAAGTTGTCAAGAATGGAGCAAGTGCCATTAGTTTTGAATTTTTAACACAACCACAAGGCTCTATCGGCTCTGGTACAGGTGGTATAGGACCTGCTATTCAAGGAACTATTATAGTGGTAGGACTTGCGTCACTTATTGCTGCACCAATAGGTGTTCTGGCAGGTATTTATCTGTCAGAATTTGCCAAAAAAGGGATATTTGCAGATCTAGTGAGATTCTTCAATGATGTTCTTACAGGTCTTCCATCAATAGTTATTGGTATTGTAGGCTATATTGTCATTGTCTTATCCATAGGTTCTTTTTCAGTCCTCGCTGGCTCAATTTCGCTTTCAATAATTATGATCCCAATCGTGGTGCGAGTCACAGAAGAGACTTTGAAAGTGGTTCCATATTCTCTGCGGGAAGCGGGTCATTCTTTGGGAATTTCAAAGGCAAAAATTACCTTATTCATCGTTCTTCCGAGTGCCAAGAACGGAATTATTACAGGTATTGTAATCGCCATCTCAAGAATAGCGGGTGAGACTGCGCCCCTTATTATGACAATATTAGGCACAAGCCTATTCTTTACAGGAATTACAGGTCCTGTAGATGCATTACCATTGAGAATCTGGAGACTGGCTAGCCAGCCATACGAATCTGCCCATGCTTTTGGGTGGGGCTCTGCCCTGATTTTGATTTTGATGATATTGGCTATGAGCGTGGGATTAAGACTATTGGCTCAAAAAAGGACGTTTAAGACAGTTAATTGATCAATATGTCTATATTTACTATATAGATAATGCATAATTATCGAATTTCTTAAATAACAAACGTCGATTGGCCATAGAGGAACCCATTGAAGAAAAGGGACAAGTAGTTCAGGAATCTACTGAAAGATACAAGGTAAGAATTGAAAATGTTAATGGATGGTATGGAGCTAAAAGAGCAATAAAAGATGTTAACCTAAATGTCAAGGAAAAAACAGTAACAGCGTTTATCGGACCGTCAGGTTGCGGTAAGACTACACTTCTCAGATGTCTTAATAGGATGCACGAAATGACTCCTGGAGCACATGCTGATGGTCGAGTTGTGGTAGATGGAGTTGACATTTATGATAAATCAATTGATCCGGTTATTATCAGAAGACGAATCGGAATGGTTTTTCAAAAACCAAACCCATTTCCTACGATGAGCATTTTTGATAATGTTGCAGCAGGTCTAAGACTCAATGGTATGAACAACAAGAGTATCATCAGAGAAATTGTCGAAGAAAGTTTAAGAAATGCTGCATTGTGGGATGAAGTAAAGAACGAGCTTGATAAGCCAGGAATGAGTCTATCGGGGGGACAGCAACAGAGACTTTGTATTGCAAGAGCACTTGCGATGCAGCCTGAAGTATTACTAATGGATGAACCAACATCGTCACTAGACCCTTTTGGTTCATCAAAGATAGAAGAGCTTGTCAGAATTCTAAAGGACAATGTTACCATAATAATAGTCACACATAACATGCAACAGGCTGCCAGAGTATCAGACTTTACTGCTTTTATGTATCTTGGCGAGTTGATAGAATACGGTTCGACAAATCAAATCTTTATGAATCCAGAAAAGGAACTTACAGAGCGCTACATTTCTGGCAAGTTTGGTTAACTTTTCATACAAACAAATTGACACGGCTTTTAGACATCGGATTACAACGAATTACAAATCTAATAATCAATATGGGCCACCTGTCCGTAGATCTTGTTAATTCGGCGCTAGAATCATATGATAAAGGAATCATGCTACGTCCGCAGATTTTTGAGGGTTCCGAGAAACTCAGATTCCTGCAAATTGAAGTTACTGATTTTGCTACGGAACTAATAGCAAGGTACCAACCAGTTGCCAAAGACCTTAGATTGATCCAATCAATTATGGATGCAGCATATGGCTTTTCAAGATTTGGCAGATATGCCTATGATATTGCTGAAGTGCTGGAAACGATAGGCCCTTTTCCAAACTGTGATAAATCCCAGGTTACTACGATGGCAAAGACAGTAAAGGAGATGATAGAACTAAGCGTAACGTCTCTAGAAAAACTTGACAAAAACGCTTCACAGAAATTATACAGGATGGATGATAGTGTAGATTCTATTTTTAGAAACTACCTAAAGAAAGCCATAACTCAAACGAAGATAAAAAACTTTGAGCCAAGATGCTATGTCTCAGCTCTTCTAATACTCCGCTACTTGGAAAGAATCTCAGATCATGCCTGTTACATAGGCGATTGTGTATACTACGTCGTCACAGGGGCTCCGAGCCCAAGGCGTTAAATAACTATATAGAATATGTATATCAATATGATAACTACAGATCACTAATCACAAAACCCATATTCTACTGATATCTACATATCTATATTGCAAGCATTTGAAAATAATGAAGTAAGAAAGATACAGTATACCGGTAGGTCTACCTACGTGCTATCACTGCCAAAAAAGTGGGTGAATGAATTAAAGCTCAAGGCGGGGGATCCTGTTACTATAATGAGGGAAGCCAATAATTCACTTTCTATAGTCCCCAACGTTGTAAGAGGTCCTAGTACTTTTGAAGCTACTTCTTTTGTTACCAGTGATAAGAGTGGTCCTACGTTGAAGCGTACCGTAGTATCCATGTATTTAAGAGGGTTTAATATAATGCATTTAAGATCAAAAACAGGAAGAATTCATCCTTCACAGCGAGATGCAATCAGAGAAGTTGTTCGCAGAAATCTTATCGGAACTGAAATTATTGCTGATTCATCAGACATGGTAACAATTCAGGTATTGTTGAGCCTGCCGGAATTATCTATTAACACGGCTGTCAGGAGAATGTTTCTAATAGGTTCATCGATGCACAAAGATGCAATTTCTACGCTATCGGGAGATAGCCAGGAATTGTACAAAACTGTAATAAAATCAGATGATGAAGTTGATAGATTCAGCCTCTACGTTTTACGAAACCTGGTTGTTGCTTCCCAAAATGAAAGTACTCTAAGAGCAATAGGTCTGAAAAGCCCCGCAGATTGTCTCAGTTATAGTGCAGCAGTGAGGAGTCTTGAGAGAATCGCAGACCATGCGTCTGAAATTGCCATCAAGAGTTCACTGATAGGAACAATTCCCGAGGAATTACGAAAGAGAATTGTAAAAATGAGTGATTTATCACTGCAACTTCTAAGCGATGCAATTGAAGCGTTCCTTAGAAAGGATTATTACTTGGCCGACAGTATAGTAGATAAATCTGAAAACATTAGATCAATTGAAGATGACATTATTTCATTAATCGATAAGGATAAGAATCCAAGGAATTACAACAATATCTATGTCAAACTGATTCTTGAACACATAAGAAGAACTGCAGAATATTCATTTGACATTGCCGAAGCTGCAATGAACCAGATAGTAGGCGAAGTCATAGAAATTAGATAGAATTTCTAATCTACAAATCGATGCAAGTCAGGTAAACTATAATTATAATTAAATAATTATCATCAATATAGATAATAATTTTATAATTTTTTCAAGCAATTTCAGAAATATAAAAATAACTTGAAATAAATAATTCGTTGCTTTATTCTCAAAGATCTGTTTTAGAACTAAAACAAAGTCCTCAGTATATATTAGGTAAATTCCGTTGAATCTTAAGGAAGCTATGGCGGAAGTTCTCAGGGCCGAAACCCATTGTCATAATGTTTTTTCAAATCACAATAATTACCTTTCAAGATTACCATTCGACTGCGGGGTCACCTTGGAAGAACAACTAGAAAATGCAGCTCTTCAGAAGATTGATGTCATGTTTGTTACAAACCATAATACTCTTGATGGTTATTCTCAAATTTTAGAATATAAACAGAATCATGAAAAATATCAAAATATAAGAATCTATCCTGCTGAAGAGATAACGATTAACAATAAGGGTCATGTGTTGGCGTACGGTATAGAAAATGAGATAAGGCCAGGTATGACTCTGGACGAGACTCTTGATGAAATAAGAAAACAAAATGGTATTTCTTGTGCTGCTCATCCCTTTGCGGTTTCAAATGGTATAAGAGAAGAATCAAGAAAATGCGATATAATTGAATCATTTAACAGCAATAACGTTGATATCTTTTCAAATCTAAGTGCTGAAAAGTTTACCAAACAAAATAACCTGAAATCAATAGTCGGTAGTGATTCTCATGTCAAATCAACTGTTGGAAGAAGTATCAATACAGTGGAATCAGAAAATAACGTTGATTCGATTCTAGACAGTTTGCGAAAAGGGAGGTTCAAGATTGAAAAATCAAACTATACAAGCAGAGAGGAAATGCATGAACATGCTCATTACATTATATCTTCATCTCGTCAAACCATATTAAATTCAATAAGCGAAACAAATCCAAAATTCCATTCAGTAGTCAAATGGGCAATAGATTCTTTTATTTCAAATCCAAATTCAAGGTTATGGCATTTAATGAGTTCGCTTGGCATGTATTTGTCAAAACGTGTGTCAAAAAAAGTGAACATTTATGGATACAACCCTGTAATTTTTGAAAAAAGATCATGGCCCAATCTCATATCATTGAGTTTAAGTCCGTAAAATGGCAAATTAACCGTTTGTTTCTACTCAATAGTATCAAGTTGTTTCTCCTTAAATAGTAATTAACTGATTGATTTTTAATTGCGAGAAATTGAATGAAGACAGAATCACCAACTCCTAGAATTTACCAGTAAAGTAAATTAGTAATACAAAAATTAGTAATATAAATCATTGACTATTGTCTTGAACTACATTCACAGGATTGGCTTTTCATGCTGCCTCTTTGCCATTTCTTTCCTGACTGTAATTGGTCAATCACATTTATCAATTGACGCGAGTACATCGTCTAGGTTAGAGTCTAATACACAGGATTTGAATCTGAATGACAATCGTTCTACGTATGGGATTCAAATAGCTGTTTCCAATGACGTGAATCAAAATAAAAGTAGTGACATTGAGCTAGAGGGAATCGTAACAAAGGTGGTAGATGGAGATACATTAGACATCAATGGAACTAGGATTAGGTTAGCTCTGGTTGATACACCTGAGAGAGGACAACCTGGATTTGACCAGGCAAAAGAATTTGTTAAATCCATGTGTCTGGGAAAGAAAGGAGAATTGGATGTAGATAGCGGTCAAAGGAGAGGAGACAGGTATGGAAGAGAAGTTGGTGTCGTTTACTGCGACGGTGTCAATACTAATGAAAAACTCATGACAGGTAAATTAGCAAGAATACTAGTTGAGTTTTGTGATATTTCCGAATTTTCTAACGAAAATTGGACAATAACTCAATGCCAAGACAGCTTCAAGTCTTCAAATCGTTGATAATTACAGGACTTTTTACTAAATTCATTTTTTCTATTATGGGATATAGGATGTACATTTGTCTTGGATGTTGAAAATAAGATTGACAGACTTTCATTCGTTTGGAAGTAACAGATTAGAATTTGAATCGTTTTGATTGGCCGGCTCAAGAGCCAAAGCCTTGTCAGTCCATATAATGGCCTCTTCATATTTACCTAATTCCCCCAATGCTCCACCCTTATTGTAGAGTGCATCTACAAGGTTAGGATCAATGCTTAATGCCTTGTCAAACCAGCTAATTGCATCTTCATATTTTCCAAGATTAGCCAATGTTACTCCCTTATTATTCAGGGCGTTTACAAAATTAGGATCAATGCTTAATGCCTTGTCAAACCAGCTAATTGCATCTTCATATTTTCCAAGTTGATTGAATATCAATCCTTTACCGTTCAGAGCATCAACAGACCTAGAATCAATTTTTAGTGCTTGGTCGAAAGTCACAAGTGCCTCTTCATATTTTGAGGAGTTTAACATTGTGCTGCCTTTTTGAATTAGTTCAGAAATGGAGGAAGAATTTGTTCTTTGAGTAGTATTGGTTGCCTCGATATTTTGAGTTTGATGGGTAATATCAGATAAGGCTAAGACTATCAGTATCAAAAGTAACGGTATTACTAGAGATGCTAGGATGGTATCTATTTTCAATGGAAAGGTTTTCATCACGAAATCAGAAGATTTATTCAATTTTGCAGTACATTCAGGTTACATCATTATGGATAAATTATTTTCGCATGAAACTATAAGTTAACTGTAAATTTGAAAACTTCAGCTAGAATTTGGACTGCCTTTGCTTTATATTTTTGTCTTCAGTTCAAATCTTGATTTTGTCAGTGATTTTTAGAGTTACTCTTTTGAGAGTGCGTTGTAATTTTATTCTATCTATGAGGAGTCAATTGGTTTTTTGCAGTAATTGGTGAATACATATCTACAAGATGGATGCTTCGGCACTCATAACCCTCTTCATTACACATTCAGACGGCTCTTCCTTCACCTCATTAGCATCCAAACAATATTAAAATTACTTCAAGATAAATTTGTACTTTTGCTTTTCATATCAACCTTGAAGATTATCTTTGTATAAAATTTGAATAACTCAATTTCAGATGTATTTTCCTAGTCACAGAATTGTTTGTAAGATAAAATGAATTCTTTTAATACCATAGATATTATTTCAATAATGAAATGAAATCAGCTCAAATAATTAAGACTAAAGAAAAACTTTCTATTGTTAACCTTCCTGATCCAAAACCAAGAGATACTCAAGTACTGGTTAGAATTGAAGCATCCGGGGTATGTCACAGCGATATTCATCTTTGGGAAGGCGGTTATGCTGGAGCTGCAGGTACTTTCTTAAAAGTAGAAGACAGAGGAGTTAAATTTCCAATAACTCCCGGGCATGAGATATCTGGAAAAATTGAAGCAATAGGAGAATCTGTTAATGGGTTCAGTGTTGGAGACAGGGTTGTAGTATATCCTTGGATAGGAGAAGGTTCATGTCCTGCCTGCAGGGTAGCTCAAGAAAATCTTTGTGATGCACCCAAGACAATTGGCATTTACAGAGACGGTGGATATTCAGAATTGGTTCTGGTTCCTAATTTTAGATATCTTGTAAAAATAGATAATATGGATCTAAATTCTTCTGCCTCACTGGCATGTTCTGGTTTAACGGCATATAATGCTGTCAAGAAGGCTATGGTAGGACCCGGGGAATCAATTGTAATTATTGGAGCCGGTGGATTGGGACTAATGTCGGTTCAAATTGCAAAAGCAATAACTAATTCGACAATCGTGGTAGTGGATGTTGATGACAAGAGACTATCGGAAGCAAAAAAACTTGGTGCACATGAAGTGGTAAATTCTTCTAAAGTAGATCCTGTCGAAGATATCAAAAGGCTTACCAATTCGTTGGGTGCAGAAGCCGTAATAGACTTTGTAAATAATAATCGCACAGCACCTCTTTCAATTAATATATTGAGAAAGAGAGGCAAGCTTGTAATGGTCGGACTTTTTGGTGGCGCACTAGAATTGAGTCTGCCAATAGTGCCCTTAAGAGGTTTTACGATTACTGGTCTGTTGTAAATAGAACGTACAAGTTGGATGATGCAAATCAAGCACTCGAAGACCTGCGTTCAGGTAAAATAGTTGGACGGGCGGTATTGAATCCTAATAACTGAAAATTTGTAAATATTTACGACACCTCATCTTTTTTGCAAGTTCAATTTACATATTTTATCTATAAATTTATAGTATTATTTTACTGTATAAATTTACTCGAAGGAGTAACACTATTTACATTAGATAAATATTGTAAATATTATATAAAAACTATTATGTTTAACTGACTTGTAACGTATTATAGGTACAAATCTTAGTCTTGCATAAATAATATGTAATAAAATAATTCAGCGATGATTCATCATTATAATTTAATATATCATATTTACTTGACGACTGTTGACTTAGAAAATTCTTCTTTTTGCCACAGTAATATTAAAGATAAGGTACAGGTGGAGGAATGAAAGTTGTCAAGCCTATTTACAAGATCCATATTGTTCGTCTTTATAGTATCTATCTTTATGATTTCACAAACTATTCATCCTGCTTCTGGACAGGGAACAACTTCAACATGCGTTGATACAAATATTACAGGTATTTCTGCCAGTGGAAGTAGCCAAAATTTTCCACCAAATAATGTAGTTGACAAAAATTTCAATACTCTATGGTCTATATACGGTAAAGGGTCATGGATTCAGCTTGATTTAGGATCAAGCAAAAATATTTGCAGTGTAAATATTGCATGGTATAAAGGTGACGTCAGAGAAAGTAATTTTGTCATATCTACATCCACTGATGGTAGTTCATACAAAAATGTTTTATCTACTAAAAGTAGTGGTAACACATTATCGTTTGACAAATATGTGATACCCAACACACTGGCACGTTATGTAAAGATAGTTGTAAACGGTAACACTCAAAATAATTATGCAAGTATTACTGAAGCGAAAATCCAAACAACAACATCGAATCAACCTCAGCAAACTCAATGTTCTACTACGACTACCAAAGGTGTTAAAGCATCTGGTAGTCAATCAGGATTTCCATCATCAAATGTTATAGATAATAACCTTCAGACAAGGTGGTCTAACAACGGTAAAGGGTCATGGATTCAGCTTGATTTAGGATCAAGCAAAAATATTTGCAGTGTAAATATTGCCTGGTATAAAGGTAACGAAAGACAGAATAGTTTTGTTATCTCTACTTCAAAAGACGGCACTGCATTTACAAAGGTTCTTGAGAAAAAGAGTGGCGGAACTACGCTGAATCTTGAAAAATATGTATTACCCAACACGAATGCTCGATATATCAAGATTACTGTTAATGGTAACACACAAAATAGTTATGCAAGTATAACTGAGGCTAAAGCAAGCATACAAAATACAATAACTACTCCTCCATCACCACCGTCAAATGGTGGCGGAGGTACTGGAGATAATACCGGCCCTGCAGATGGAGTCAAAATGATTTATCCCACGCTAATAAGAGGAGAAACATGGTTTTTCAACCCCACAAATCCTAATGATGGTCAGCTTGAAAGAAACGGGGCAGAAATTTCAAAAAATTCTGATGGGAGCTGGCGTCTTAAAGCAGGAACTACAAGAATGCTGGCATTTACAAAGAGTTCAGGATTGCCGTCAGATGTGGTTAGATCAAGTCTACCAACTTATGATTATTCAAGATTGGCACAAACAGGATACTTTTACAAACCTACGGACTGGAAAAATATGGAAATAACAATATACGTTAAAGTACTATCTGCTTCTGGAGGTGGAGATGAAATTTCTTTAGTTTCCAAAAGTGTTAGACACAGTACAAACGTACATCAAGGCTGTGGTGGATCATCGTATCACAATAACATTGACTTTACTAATGGAAAATTCAAATTCAAAAAAGAGATGTGGCATGTTAATTATGACATAAAACCCTACTCGGGAATATCAATTGGCTCGACCATGAACAAATGGATTGGTTTTAAGGGCATTGTGTATAATTTGCCTGATGGTAGTGTTAAACTTGAATCTTATGTCGACAAAGATAATAACAATAATTGGCAAAAGGCAACAGAACTATTAGATAAAGGAAATTGGGGCGACGATATGACTCATTGTAATGCAAGAACTGATGGTGCAGCAATAACTTGGGGTTCTCCCATGATAATATTCAAGTCAAATGGAGTAACCTATGATTTCAAGAAATTCTCTGTGAGAGAAATTGTTCCTCCGGTCTGAAACTGTAAGGTTATTTTAACAAAAAGTACGAGTAGCAGACTGGCTAGTATATCTTTCGGTAGTAAACTATGCCTTCATCGCTAACGACAAATTTTCAACAGTCACAAGACAAGTGCAATAATCTGAGGGAACAACATGATTGAACTAAAGTCAAGCAAATGCAAATTTTAAACCCAGATTGGCGAAATATTATTAATTCAGGCTTTTTGACCCTAAAGCTGTCAATCAAAGAAATCCAAATCTTGATTAAATGTCATTTAAGGTTTAGAAGTAACCTGTGACAACGAGGGATTAATTTAATATATAAATTTGACGTGATATATGTCAATGAGTGGCATGAGAAATATAGATGCTAGGAACATAGGCCTGAGAAATATTGTGGTGGCAGACACCAGGATATGTTCAA
>Ga0193739_1000489_pt1 | contig 11094 bp, 13 predicted proteins | sample L2a2metaG_FD_144926 | JGI IMG/M metagenome (GOLD analysis project Ga0193739, IMG submission 144926) | Soil microbial communities from a riparian zone of the East river system, Colorado, United States - L2a2 | ecosystem: Environmental > Terrestrial > Soil > Riparian zone | place: USA: East River...
GGGGGCGATCGAGTACTACAAGCGCGGGCAGGTCAACATTGCCTTTGCTGCGGTCATCGCGGTGGGGCTCCTGATCGGTGCGTATTTTGGCGCGCGACTCGCGGGATCGATTCCGGATGCAATGCTGCGCAAGGCGTTTGGGGTATTCTTGCTGCTCGTATCGGTGAAGCTCCTCGCTTCGTAGGTCTTCACAGGCTTCTGACCAGCGGAGCACGCGCGCCCCTCGGGCGGCCGCGATATCGTTTGACAGCCTCCTTCGAGGTTCGGAATGCAACGCCTCAAGACGCTCGTGCTCCTCGTCACGGCTGGCCTGGCGGCTTGCTCATCCGGTCGTACCGTGCGCGAAGGGTACGTCACGACGGATGACAGCGTCCGGCTGTACTACCGGATCGTTGGTGACGGACCGGAAACCGTCGTGATTCCGGTTGGGCTCTATCTGGAGGATCTGCTCGCGCCGCTGGCGCGCCCAGGCCGCCGGCTCGTGTTCTACGATCCGCGGCACCGCGGCCGGTCCGGGCGTGGCGATCTGGCGCACGCGTCACTCGACCGGCAGCTGACGGATCTGGAGCAGCTCCGCACGGCGTTGGGCATCGAGCGGATGGCGGTGATCGGGTGGTCCGGATACGGGATGGAGATGGCGGTCTACTCCATCCGCCACCCCACGCGCGTGACGCGACTCGTACAGGTCGCCCCCGTACCGCCCGCCGCGCGGATCTTTCGCGCAGCGGGCGGGGACCAGCGGGCCACCCGCATGGATACGGCCGCCCTCGGCGCGCTGGATCGGCGCTTTCGCGCGGGGGAGTTCGCAAACGACGGCGGGGGTTTCTGCCGCGCCCGCAACCGGCTGACCGGGCCGAGCAACTTCGCAGACACCACGCTCGCGGCGCGCGTTCCCGATCCCTGTCGCTGGGAGAACGAATGGCCCGCGAACCTGGGGCCCTACTTCGCGGCGTTCCTCCCGAGTCTGGGCGACTACGACTGGCGGGACGAGATCGCCAGCGTCGCGATCCCGCGGCTCGTCATCCACGGGAACGAAGACGGCATTCCGCTGGCCGGAGCACGCGCGTGGGTGGCCGGATTTCCAACTGCGCGATTGCTGGTCCTGTCCCCCGCCGGGCATTTCCCCTTCCTCAAGCGCCCCGACGAATTCTTCCCCGCGGTCGATCGCTTTCTGGCTGGAGACTGGCCCCCCAACGCCAAGGCCGTCCCTCTAACACCCTTCTAATGCGCCGGCGCGCCCGGTCCCACACGCGCGCGTTATCGTTCGATATGCGGATCGCCGCTCGAGTCGTCGCGCTCGCCGCTCTTACCGCCGGTTGCGGGATCAATGATCCCGCGGATTTCTATCTTCATGTCGAAATGGATGACCAAACCTGGCACGCCACGTCGTTGCCGAACGTGATCGCCGGGACCTTTGCGGCGAAGATCCGGCCGGCCGTCTTAGGTGATGTCCGGCCCCCGGATCGAAGAGTCACGGGATCGTTCCGCCTGCGGATGGAGAATCTGCAATGACCAGGCGTGCGATCATGATCTCCTTTCTCCTCAGTGCGGCCGCGACTGGGGGGGGGCTCGGCGCCCAAACGATCCAGCCGCCGGTGTGGCTAGCCGGCTGCTGGGAACAGCGGACCGGTAACCGCGAGACCCTGGAGATGTGGATGCCGCCGGCCGGCGGATTGATGCTCGGCGCGAGCCGGACGATCGTCGGCGGCGCCGTCCGCGAATACGAGCAGGTGATGCTCAGGGCGGAAGGCGGGAAGCTCGTCTATACGGCGACGCCGTCGGGCCAGCCGACGGCGTCGTTCACTTCCACCAACGTCACCGATACAAGCTTTACCGTCGAGAACCTGCAGCACGACTTCCCGCAGCGGATCATCTACCGCCGGCGCGGCGCTGATTCCCTGATTGCGCGGATCGAGGGGGGAACACGGGGCTTTGATTTCCCTATGCGCCGGACGAGCTGCCTTCCGTCAGCTGGCGCTGAAAGACCTTCCCGTCAATAAATAGCCTGAACAGGTCCTGATCGAGCTGCCCTTCCGCCACCTCGGTCGTGAGGATGTCGAGCGCCCGATCCACCGACACCGCGCGCTTGTACGGCCGGTCCTGCGCCGTCAGCGCGTCGTAGATGTCGCTGATCGTCATCATGCGCGTCTGAATCGGAATGGCTTCCCCCGTAATGCGCCGCGGATAGCCTCGGCCATCCATCTTCTCGTGATGACCGTAGGCGATCAGCGGGATCTCCTGTAGCTCCCGCGTCCACGGAATCCGCTGCAGGAACTGATAGGTGTGCGTGACGTGGCTCTCGATCTCGTGCCGCTCGGCGTCGTCGAGACTGCCTTTGCGGATCGTGAGATAGCGCATTTCATCGGGTGACAGGAACGGCTCCGTCGCGCCGTCGAACGCGAGATAGCTCCGCTTCGACCACGCCTTCAGCTCCTCGAAGCTCCCGTCGGGCAGGATGCTCGGCTCGTTGGCCTGCAGCACGATCTCGAGAAAGCGATCCAGCTCCTGCAGCTCCTGTTCGTGGACTGCTTCGAGCTCCTTGGTGAATGAGTCGTAGCCTTTTTTCCCGTTCGCCTCGAGGAACTCGGCGCGCTTGCGCCAGAACTCGCGCTCCGCCGTGCGGCGGATGAAGGCATGGCGGTGCCGCACCAGCCCGAGATCGGAGGGGTAGAGCTTCTTCGCCTTGATGAGCACCTGCTCGCGCACGCCGACCTTGCCGAAGTCATGGAGCAGGGCGGCATAACGGATTTCCTTCAGCTGCTCCCGTGTGAATTTCACACCGCGATAGGGGCCGTCCCCGGCGCGATCTACGACTTCGGCGAGACCGACCGTCATGCCCGCTACGCGGCTGCTATGGCCGTACGTCGTCGGATCGCGCTGCTCGATCGCGTGCACCGCCGCCAGTACGAAGCCTTCGAACAGCTTCTCGATGTCATCGTACAACCGGCTATTCTCGATCGCGACCGCGGCCTGGCCGGCCAGCGCCGTCACCAGCTCGACTGTGCGCTTCGAGTACGGCACGACCTGCTGCTCGACGTCCCCGGGCGAGGACAGGACCGCCTCGAAATTGCGCTTACGGTTGATCAGCTGCAGCACGCCGATGATCTCGTCTTTGTGATCTTTCATCGGAATGACGAGCATCGACTTGGTGCGATAGCCGTAGCGCTCGTCAAAGGAACGGTTGATCGTGTACTCGACGTCCGGGGGCAGGAAGTAGGCGTCGTCGATGACGAGTGGATCGCCGGTGACCGCGCAGTAGCCGGCCAGGCTCGTTCGGTCCACCGGGATCGTGAACTCGACGAACGGCGCCTCGGGCTTCGAGTAGGTCTGCGCGAGCCGGAAACGCAGCCGCTTGGTGCCCTCTTCGTTGTGTTCAACGAGATACAGACTGCCGGCGTCCGACTGCGTAATGCGCCGGGCTTGCGTGAGGATCAGATCGAGCAAGGTCTTGATGTCGCGCTCGGTGCCGAGGGCGACGCCGATGCGCGTCAGCTCACCGATCTCGCGCGCCCGTTGCGCCGCCTCGCCGCGCGCGCGCGCCGTCTCGGCTCGCGCGGCGGCCTCGCGGAAGCCGGCGCGGATCGCGACCAGCAGGCGCCGTGGGCTCGTCGGATGGGTGAGGAACCCCGAGAGGAATTCGGTCGGCAGCGTTTCCGGGACGTCGATTTCGCCGTTCCGGCCGAGCGCGACGATCGCGCCCCCCGCGTCGACGAACCCCCGCATGATGTCCACCGGAAATGCGGAGCGACTCTCGGCGTCGAGCAGGAAGACGGTCGGGCGATCGTCGGTGACGGCGAGGTCCTTCGCCTGCCGGACCGCACGGGCCTCGACTTGCGACGACTCGAGCGCCGGCGCCACGGCATCGGGCCGCCACATGGGGGGATGCAGCAGCACGTATCTCACGGCCGGCTCGCCATCGACCTGCCGAGACGACTGGACGGATTCGTTAGGACCGCTGCACCCGCTGCAGGCCTTGCTGCGCCTCAGCGTAATCGGGGAAGATGGCCAACGCGCGGTTGAACATCTCGACCGCTTTCTCCTTCTGCCCGCGGTCTTGATAGAGCAGCGCGCGCGAGTAGTACGTCATCGCCTCGGTGGGCACCTGCCGTCCCATCCGCTGGTCACCGGCCGGTCGTTGCACCGGCGGGAGGTTCGCATCCTTCATGAGCCGCGCCGCGACGTTGCGGATGATGTCGAACATGTGATCGCGCTGCATCCGTTCCGATTCGGTCTTGATGATCTCGCCCGTTTCGTTGTTGACGAGGCGCACGTCGACCCGGAAATCTCCGTAAAAGTCGATGAACGTGCCCATGACCGTGTACCGGGCGCCGACCAGCTTGCCGACTTTCGCGGCGGTCTGGGGATCCACGCGCCCCTGCGCGCCGAGATTCTGCTCGTCGAGGATCCGCTGAATCTCCTGGCGCTCCACGACGCGGGCTGCGGGGTTCTGGGCCAGCTCGGAGATCATCATGCCGGCGATGCCGCGCTCGAGCGCCTCGAAGTCCTCCTTGCCCTGACCGTAGGAGCCGCCGTTGCTGAAGGGGAGTACGGCAATGCCGGGCCGGGTATCCTGGCCGCGCTGTTGCGCCCCAAGGAGGACCGGAATCAGGCTCAACACTGTCATCACTGCACGCGCGCGCATAGCTACTCCTCGGGTCACAGGGTCACCTTCATGCCTTCTTGTGCTGCTATCACCTCGAGCGATCCATCGCGCGTCTTCGCGAACTTGCGCGCGGATGCCAGCAATCCATCCATCTCTTGGTCGCCGTGCTCGGGCTCGTGGTGAAACAACACGAGCTTCTTCGCGCCGGCATCCTGGGCCAGGGTGACCGCTTCCTCATAGGTCGAGTGTCCCCAGCCGCGGTGTTGCTCCAGCTCTTTGGGTGTGTACATGGCGTCGTGAATGAGCAGATCGACGCCCTTCAAAAAGGTCACGAAATCGCGGCGCCAGCTCCCCGGTACGTCGTAGTGCCCGCCGCCGCCCAGTTCGTTGTCCGTCACGTAGGCCATGCTCGGCCCGCCGGTCGCGGGCGTGAGCCGGAACCCCAATGTCGTCCCCGGATGCCGCAGCTTCGTCGTCCGGACCCGGAACTCCCCGATCGAGAACGTCTCCAGGTCCACCTGCTGCACGGTCAGCTGCGCCGACAGCGCGTCCAGTGGGACCGGGAACACCGCTGGATCCATCTGCTGCCGGAGAATCGCTTCCAACGACATCGTGCCTTGCCGCGATCCCCAGATCCGCACCGAGTTGCCCGGCGAGAAAAACGGTTTGAAGTGCGGCAATCCTTGTATGTGATCCCAGTGCGCGTGGGATAGCAGGATCTCGACTTTGGCGGCACCGTTTTGCTTGGCCACGAGATCCAGCCCCAACGCGCGGATGCCGGTACCCGCATCGAGGACTACCAACTGGCCGCCGGCGCCTTCCACGGCGACGCACGGCGTGTTGCCGCCGTAGCGCGACGTGTTCGGCCCCGGGGTTGGGATGCTCCCCCGGGTACCCCAAAAGGTCACCGTGTACGTCATGCGTGTGGGCACGCCGATACTCGGCCTAAGTTACTGGGAATTAGTGACGTAGAACCGTGACGCCAGTCACGACCGCCCCGCCGCTTGCTCGAGCGAGCCGCGGTCCTTGATCACAATGTCCTTGCGACTTACGTCAATCATGCCCTTGTCGACGAGCTCGCGCATCGTGCGCGACACCGTTTCGCGCGACGACCCGATCATCTGGGCGATGGTGTGGTGGGTCAGACGGCGGGTGATGCGCTGCCCGTCGGTCTCGTCCGCGAGATCGAGCAGCAGCTGGGCGACGCGCCCGTGCACATCGAGCAGGACGAGGCTGCCGACTTTCTCATCGACGCGGCGCAGGCGGCGGGACAGCTCGCGCAGCAGCGCGAGTCCGATCCCCGGTGAATGCTCGAGGATGCCCTGGAAGTCTTCGCGGCGCAGAACGTACAGCGTCGAGTCTTCCATCGCGATGACGTGGGCGGAGCGGGGCTCGTCGTCGATCAGCGCCATCTCGCCGAAGAACTCGCCTTCGCCGAGCACGGAGAGAATAACTTCGCGGCCGTCTTCTCCGATGAGCACGACTTTCACCTGGCCCTTGGCGACGACGTACAACGCGTCGCCGGGATCGTCCTCGAACAGAATGACGGAGTTTTTGGGATAGGCGCGGTCGCGAGCGACCTCCACCACCCGCTGGAGGTCGACGGGGGCGAGCTGGCTGAACAGCGGGACCTTTTGAAGCACGTCGACTGCCGACACGCGGAACAGCTTACGCCGTGTCGCAAGCGGTGTCAATTGAAGCGAGACGGCGAGCCTTGCTTCCAAGTTGGTGTGCCGGCTATATTTCCGCGCACTTCGTACCATTCGGACTTCAGTCAAGGAAAGATGCAGTGAAACCCGGAATTCATCCCAGATACCAGCGAGCCACCGTCCAGTGTGCGTGCGGCAACACGTTCGTCACGCGCTCGACGACGCCCGCGATTCACGTCGAAATCTGTGGCGCCTGCCATCCCTTCTACACGGGCAAGCAGAAGCTGATGGACACGGCCGGCCGCGTGGAGCGGTTCCGCCAGAAGTACGCCACCAAGACCGGCTGATCCCGTGGAGGCCCGACTCCGCCAAGCGCTCGCGCGGGCGGAGGAGGTCGCCCGGCAACTGGCCGACCCCGACACCGCGCGGAACCCGGCCAAACTCAAGCAGCTCGGTCGCGAGCACTCCCAACTCGACGCCATTCGCCTGGCGCACCAGCGCCTGGAGCGGCTGGAGAGCGAGCTCGAGCAGGCGCGTGAGATCCTCGCCGACAAGGACCCCGAGCTGTCACAGCTCGCGCGCGCCGACGTCGAGCGCGTGCGGCCTGAGATCGAGCGCTTCGCGGCAGAGCTCGCCGAGCTGCTCACTCCCGCTGATCCTTTCGACGATCGCGACGCCATTGTAGAAGTCCGCGCGGGGACCGGCGGCGACGAGGCGGCACTGTTCGCCGCCGATTTGTTTCGCATGTATACCCGCTTCTCGGAGCGGCGCGGCTGGAAAGTCGAGATCCTCAGTCTCTCCGCAGGCACACTCGGCGGCCTGAAGGAGGCCGTCTTCGCGGCGCGGGGTCCGAAGGCGTACGGGACGCTGCGGTACGAGTCCGGGGTGCATCGCGTGCAGCGCGTCCCGGTCACCGAGCAGCAAGGCCGCATCCATACGTCCGCCGCCACGGTCGCCGTTCTGCCGGAAGCGGAAGAAGTGGACGTGAAGATCGAGGACAAGGATCTCCGCATCGATGTGTTCCGATCCGGCGGCCCCGGCGGTCAGAGCGTCAACACGACCGATAGCGCCGTCCGCGTGACCCACCTGCCGACGGGTCTCGAGGTGAAGTGCCAGGATCAAAAGTCGCAGCTGCAGAACAAGATCAAAGCGCTCGAGATTTTGCGGTCGCGATTGCTCGATCGCATGGTGGCGGAGCAGGAGGCGGCGCGCGCGCGTGATCGGCGCGCGCAGGTGGGCACGGGCGACCGCTCGCAAAAGGTCCGGACGTACAACTTCCCGCAGAACCGTGTCACCGATCATCGTATCCACTTTACGACCCACAGCGTGGATCAGGTGCTCGACGGCAAGCTTGACGACCTGATCGCGGCGCTCAAGACCGCGCAGGAGAAGGAGCGGCTCAGTGCCTAACGCTCATGAGGTTTGGGCTGCCGTCGCCGGCACGACGGTCGGCGAAGCCTGGCTCCGTCGCGATGAATCCAAGCCGCCGGAAACCGTCGCCAGATTCCACGAGGCGGTTGCGCAGCTGGAGCGCGGTGTGCCGTTCGCTTACGCGGTGCGACGCGCCGGCTTCAGGACTCTCGACCTCGCGATCGATTCGCGCGCGCTGATCCCGAGGCCCGAGACCGAGGGGCTCGTGGAGCTCGTGCTGGAACACGCGAAACGCGGTCTTGCCGCGGACATCGGGACCGGGTGTGGCTGCATTGCTCTCGCTCTCGCCGTCGAGGGCGCATTCGCGAAGATCGTTGCCGTGGAGCAATCCGCGGGGGCTGCCGCCCTCGCCCGTGAGAACCTGAACCGTGTCGCGCCCCGGACTCCGGTCGAAATCCGCGAGGGGAACCTGCTCGCGCCGCTGGTGGACAAAGGAGAACGCTTCGGCGTGATCGTCTCGAACCCCCCCTATCTGAGTGGGGGAGAGTATGACGAGCTGGATCCGTCGGTGCGCGCTCACGAGCCTCGCGAGGCGCTCGTGAGCGGCGAGGATGGCTTGGCCGCGACGCGGAGCCTATTTGCCGGGGCCGCGAGGCTCCTCGAGCCCGGCGGCCTCCTGGCGCTCGAGATCGACGAACGGCGAGCCGATGCCGTACGCACACTGGCTCACGAGCATGGATGGGACGTTGCAATTCACGTCGACCTGTTCGGCTGCCCGCGCTATGCGCTGGCCCAGGAGGCTTAGTGCTCGAAGAGAAGGCAGAAGAACTGGGACGGCTGCTCGGCCAGACCGACGAGTACAAGGCGTTGCGGCGCGCCACGGAAGCCCTGCGCGAAGATCAAGCCGTACAAAAAGTGCTCGCGGAAGCCGAGCTCCTCGCGCAGGAGATCGAGCGCGTCGCGCAACAGGGCAACGAGCCCACGAAGGAACAGGTCGAGAAGTATGATCAGGCGCTGCAAAGCGTGCAGGGAAACCCGGTGTATCAGCAAATGGTCGCGGCGCAATCGAACTTCGAGAAGCTGATGGCCAGGATTAATGCCCGCATCTACGAGGGCATCAAGAAGGGCGCCGCGAGCCCCATCATCACGCTTGGTTAGGGCCTAGGGACTAGGGCCTTGGGTTCGTTCATAGTGATCGAGGGCCCTGAGGGTGCGGGGAAGTCCACGCTCGTGAAGTGGCTCCTCGCGCGTCTCCAGGCGGAGGGACAGCGAGTGGTGGCAGTCCGCGAACCGGGTGGCACGCCCATCGCGGAAGCGGCCCGCAAGCTGGCCCTGAAGTCGCGGCATGACCGGGCATTCGGTGCCGAGCTGTTCCTGTTCCTGGCGGCGCGGGCCGATTTGGTCGAGCGCGTGATCCGGCCGGCGCTGGCGGACGGCCAAATCGTGATTGCCGATCGCTTTGGACTCTCGACGCTGGCCTATCAGGTTGCGGGGCGGGGGTTGCCGCAGGGGGACGTCGAAGCCGCCTTGCGAGTTGCAACGGGGGGGCTGTCCCCGGACCTGACGTTGGTGCTCGATGTGCCGGTCGCGGTGGGGCGCGAGCGCCAGCGGACGGCCGGGAAGGTCAGCGACCGCATCGAGCGCGAAGATGACACGTTTCACACACGGGTCCGGGAGGCCTATCGTAGCGCATCCGGGCCCGGAATTGTTCATATTGATGCGAGTCAAACCAAGAAGGCCGTGCAGGAGGCCGCCTGGCGGGAAGTCGCGGCGGCGACAGCTCTATCACTGAGGGGCGCATGATGATTCGTCATAAAGGGTCCGTGGTCGCCGTCGTCATGTTAGCCGCGTTGGTGAGCGGCGGCTGGTTCCTGCAGCGGCAAACGGAGCCGGTCGGTTCGGTCTATCAGCAGGCGCGGTTGTTCGATGACGTGCTGGCCCACGTCGCCGACTACTACGTCGATTCGCTCGACGAGCGGCAGCTGTACCAGCTGGCGATCGACGGGATGCTCGATCAGCTGGGTGACCCCTACTCGGTCTTTCTCAAGCCGGACGATTTCCGCCAGCTCTCGGAAGCGACGACGGGCAATTACTCAGGGCTCGGCCTCCAGATCGAAGTTCGCGACGGATGGATTACAGTTGTGGCACCCCTGCCAGACACGCCCGCTGAACGCGCGGGCGTTCAAAGCGGCGACAGAATTGTCAACCTCGACGGCCGGTCCACCGAGGGTTGGAAGCAGGATCAGGCTGTGAAGGAACTGCGCGGTCCGGTCGGCACCCCCGCGGACTTGACGATCCGGCGAGTAGGTGTCAACGACTTGATCAAGTACAAGCTGACCAGAGCGACGATTCACATTCGTTCCGTGCAGCTGGCGATGATGCTGAACGATCGTGTGGGATACATCTTCCTTTCTCCGGTCAATGAAACATCCACGCGCGAAATGTCGCAGGCCCTAGACACGCTTCTAAAACAGGGCATGAAGGCGTTGATCTTTGACCTCCGCAACAACCCGGGAGGTCTGCTGGATCAGGGCGTCGCCGTGTCCGACCTTTTCCTCGATCCCGGCAAGGAGATCGTCGAGACACGCGGGCGCGCCCCCGGCTCCTCGCATGAGTTCAGCGACACGAAGCCGCAGCTGTGGCCGCGGTTGCCGATCGTTGTTCTGATCAACGGCTACACGGCGAGCGCTGCCGAGATTATCTCCGGAGCTTTACAGGATCATGATCGCGCCGTCGTGGTGGGGACGCCAACCTTCGGGAAGGGTCTCGTGCAGTCATTCTGGAGACTCACACCTGAAACCGGACTGAAATTGACGACAGCGCGTTGGTACACACCGAGCGGTCGCACGATTCAACGCGTGACGCGAACCGAAGCGGAGCAAGACTCTCTGGTCATTGCCGCACAGCGTGGGCAGGATGTCAAGCCCGATTCAAGCCTGCTTTTTCGCACGGACGCAGGCCGGCCGGTATATGGAGGTGGCGGTATTCGACCGGATATCTACGTCGTCGTTGATACGTTCACGACGGCGGAGCGCGCGTTCATCAGGGCCTTAGGGGATAAGATGCCGCTCTATCAGGGTGCTCTGACGGGTTACGCGCTCGAGCTGAAGGAAGGAAAGCGACTCGCGTCTGAGAGCTTTAGCGTCACTGACGGAATGGTCGAGGAGATCGTGCGCCGCGTGCGTGCGAAGGGCGCACAAGTGCCGGATTCGGTCGTGGCGGGAGCGCGGACGTGGATCGCGCAGCAGGCGGGGTATGAGGTAGCGCGTTACGTGTTCGGGCGTCCAACTGAATTCCGCCGTCGGATGGCGGACGATCAGCAAGTGCAGCGAGCGCTGGCGTTGGCCGTGAAGGCGAAGACGCCGCAGGAGCTGCTCACGCTCGCCACGCAGGCCCCCCCCTCGCCGTCGACGGTTCGCAATCGGTGACGCAACAGTCTTCCCGCGCGATCGGGCTCATTGGGCCCGGTCG
>Ga0193739_1000491_pt1 | contig 11075 bp, 9 predicted proteins | sample L2a2metaG_FD_144926 | JGI IMG/M metagenome (GOLD analysis project Ga0193739, IMG submission 144926) | Soil microbial communities from a riparian zone of the East river system, Colorado, United States - L2a2 | ecosystem: Environmental > Terrestrial > Soil > Riparian zone | place: USA: East River...
TAGAATTTCTATTCTTCTCCCTTTATCGGAATGACCGGATAACACCATGCCATTTTCTTCTATGACTTGTCTATAATCCTGATTAAATTCGTACCTATGTCTGTGTCTTCGCTCAATTTTCTTATTATGGTATATACTATTGGCCAATGTCTGGGGTATTATTGTTATGTCATGTTTTCCAAGTCTCATCGAGCCGCCAAGGTTAACATTATGTATTTGTTCGGGCATGAATTTTACCAATGAGTTATTATCATTAGGGTTAAATTCCTGTGAACTGGCATCGACTAACCCACATTGATTTCTTGCAAATTCAATTAACGATAGTTGAAATCCAAAACAGATTCCTAAAAATGGTATATCCTTTTGTCTAGCATAATTAATTGATTTTATTATTCCTTCACTTCCTCTAGCTCCAAATCCTCCCGGAACAAGTATTCCATCAAACTTGTTCAAGAATTTCACTTCATCCTTATTACCATTCTCAAATCTTTCAGAATCAATCCATTCAACACTTAATTTCTTGCCCAGTTTTGCTGAAGAATGCATCAACGCTTGATATACACTCACATAGCTATCTGGTAAATTTACATATTTACCAACAATACCTATGTTTACATTTCCTGAAAAGTTAAAGAAAGATTTTGTTACTTTTTTCCATTCAGCCCACCTTATGTTACGGTTTTTTAGATCAAGCTTGTCAGAGATTACATCAATTATTCCTTGATCTTTTAATATTTCTGGGACATCATAAATCGAAGAACAATCATGACATGAAATAACACATTGCTCTCTAATGCTAGCAAACATCGAAATCTTGTGTCTTGCTTCTCTATTCAGTGGTTTTTGGCATCTGACTGCCAGGATATATGGATGAATTCCAATCCTTCGGAGCTCCTGAACGCTGTGCTGTGTGGGTTTTGTTTTCTGTTCTCCGACTACATCCAAAATTGGTGCCAACGTTACATGTATGAATAGAGTTTCTGTATCGCCTTCTTCTAATTCCATCTGTCTAAAAGATTCCAGGAATGGAAGACTTTCTATATCACCTACCGTACCACCACATTCAACAACTAAAATGTCATAACCTTTAGCCAGATTCTTTAAACTATTTTTTATTACATCAGTTACATGAGGTATTATCTGAACACATTGGCCCAGATACTTGCCTTCTCTTTCAGCCTTTATTACATCAGAATAAATCCTTCCAGTAGTAATATTGTGCCATTTTGTCATGGGTGTATTAAGAAACCTTTCATAGTTTCCCATATCCATATCACATTCTCCCCCATCATCCGTAACAAAGACCTCTCCATGTGCTGTAGGGTTCATCGTTCCTGCATCGTAATTCACATACGGATCAATTTTTGTGCAGGTTACTTTTAAACCAGTTAGCTGCAATAACTTTGCAACCGAAGAAGCAACTATTCCTTTTCCAAGACCTGACATTACTCCGCCAGTAATAAAGATGAACTTTGGAAATTTGTTACTGGGTTTGCTTTGTCTATACCGCACATTAGACTTTATTTTCTCACCTTTTTAATCGTTTTCAGATTATCTCATAATTTGAACAATTGAGCCCAAAATCAGCAACAAAGATATAACTTTCTAGATCCTGTGCACCTGAAAAATAATTTCAAGCTTGTCCGATATAACCGACGTTAGCAAAAAAACCAAGGATGGCATTCACATACTCATTGTCTTTGTTAAGATGATACATCGTATTTGCCATTTTTTTCTCCTTTATCCAATCAATACTGCGCAAATCTTTTAGATTTCGTTTGATATCTTCTCTTTTTAATCCGGTTCTTTTATGGAGAACATAAATAGTTACCATTTTATTTTCTTCGGCTAGGGCTTTTATTATCTTGATTTTGCCGATCGTTCCAATTCCGTTTTCTATAATGGTCTTGCTATCATAATCCATTATTTTTTATTTATCTGCTGTTCTAATAAAGGTTCTAATTCAGCCAATGAGGTTATGTTCATTCCTATTTCCTTTAATGATTTCATTTCGATTATTTTTCTATCGAGAAGATCGTTCATATAATCCTCAAATTCAAATTTTTTCATCTTGTGTTCATCTGCCAATTCAAGTGCATAGGTCCGAATTTCCTTCAGCTCAATGTATTGCTTTTTTCTTTTATTTTGTACTTTTAAAATGGCCATTAGCGTGACCAGATGACTCTTGGGAAGTTCCTTCAAATCCTCCATTGTAATCGATGGTTTGTTGTAGCCATGGACTTTACGAATTTGTTCTAATGTGATTCGATCGCTTCCGTTAGCTTCTGCCAGATTGCCTGCATATAGCAGTAGGTCTAAAGAATATCTAACATCCCCGCCAACTTGTGAAGATGTTGTAATAAGTGATACTTCATCAATTATGTCAGTACCTACAACGTTAGGACTGAATGATTCGGAAGATCTTTTAGCTAGAATATCACTTATTTGTTCTAGAGAATAAGGTGGAAATTCTATTGGTATTCTTCCCAGAGTACTTAGTTCTGAACTATCGATTTTGTCATGAAAATCGGTACTCCTTGCTATGAAGATTACACCTATGACATTACAGTGTTTTGATAGATCAAATTCATTGAGGCGTGTAAAGTCATAAATTATGCCACTGTCTTTGTTCGAGCGTAACAGAAACTCTAACTCATCCAAAATAATCAAAGTGTATAACTTGTTCTCATACAAATATGAAAGAAGATATCTTAACATCTCCTCCGCACTAAGTCCCTGTGAAGGAAGTTCGGGAGCAATTTTTTCCAATAGGAACCTATAGACTGCGTATTTATTTCCACCCTGAAGTTTTAGATTTATGTAGGCAACCTTGAGTGTTAACCCAGATTTTTTGAATTCATTTTCCAACAGGTTTGAAAATTTTATTATTGTAGATGTCTTTCCAATTCCTGATCTACCTATTATTTGTGGTGTAGAAAACAAGAATTCATCTGGCTTGATGTATGAATCTTTAAACATCATCAGTAGTAGTGACATTTCTTTTTCTCTATGGTGAAGCTCACTAGGTATGTATCTTGCCGACAGTTTTGACCTATCAAGGAATATTTTAGTTTCTGACAATTCTCAAATAGATTGATAGCATGATCATAATATATTTATTAATTAATTGGTATTTTTGTAACCATTTCAAAAACTATATCCTATCGCATTATTGACTTGTAATTGGCATTTTTACCGTTTCATTATTCCCTAAAAGCCCTATTTAGTTACGTCTGAAGATTTAGTAATACAGTAAATATTCCATATATCAGTGGTTAAAAAAAGAGAAGGAAATGACTTGTTGAGTTAAGTAAACCTATTAAGTCTACTTGATCAATTGTTGCAAAATAAGTGACTCCCTAAATACCAGCATGGGATATTATCAATTGGTGTTCAGGATTTAATTATTCTCGCTGTCGAATAAAGCAGTGTTGTATACGTTTACCCAGATTCTTAAAGTTAGGTGAAAAGCATTGAAGAAGATTGTCAGCGTAGTAGATGATGACGTAGACATATCCAGGCTTTTCTATGAAGTATTGCGTGAAAATATTAATGGAGTTGATGTTTTTTCTTTCAACGATCCTATATTGGCTTTAGAGCATTTTGCAGAAAACAAAAGCCCTTACGCTCTTGTAATTTCTGATTTAAGAATGCCTGGTATTAATGATCTGGAACTATTGAAAAAAGTAAAGGATGCAAATACTAGTGTCAGGACTATATTGATGAGTGCTTACAACTTTGATGAAGACACATTATTTCAAGAATATATGGAAAAAGGTGTTATAGATTCAACTACTGAAAAACCTGTTACCATTCAGAGACTTTGTCAAAGAGTAAGAGATGAACTTGAGATTTATCAATCAATGAACTCTTGAAAGTTCTGACCAATAATCCAAAGATCTTTTTTAATTAGGATACTTGTTTTCCGATTTTGTCCCCAAATTTGTAATGGTCTACGAATGTCTGTTCTTACTTATATTATCTCTCTAAGAGTAAAGACGATGGACGTATAGATTATTTAGAATAATGGAGTTTATCTTACAGGATGTAAATATTGCGTTGCCTCCAAGTTTACGGTTGCAATACGTAAAGTTTCTGACTCTTCAACTCTTTTAAAGTATGTTAAGTGTTAAAGAGTATGGCAAGAATATCGTATTTGGATTTTTCTGCCGATGACCCAGAGCGCGCAGTGAACTTTTACAATAAGGTTTTTGGGTGGCAGATCAATAAATGGGATGGTCCAAAGGAATATTGGGAGATCAAAACGGGTGAGGCAAATGAGCTTGGCATAGACGGAGGCTTATCAAAGCGTGACAGGATTGGACAGTGGACTACGCCTTTCATAAATGTTTCATCGGTCGATCAATATATTGCCAAAATAGAGGCTGGCGGTGGAAAAATTATTGAATCTAAAACGCCGATACCTGGAATTGGTTACACGTTGCTCTTCAAGGACACTGAATGTAATTTAATAGGATTATTCGAAGAAAATAAGGACGCAAAATAAAAAGCAAAATCTAGCCACTTAATTTCATGATTTTCTGTGCTTATACGATCGAATAGACCCTGAAATAGTCTACTTTATATTTAGATTCTCACATATGAATAATGATTTATTAATGAAGGATATGAGAATGAGTTATTTCATCATATCAATTGCTATTGCCCTCGTTTTGGTTCCGTCGTTTGCACTAATTTCTTCCTCTCAAACTAATGACACATTGTCCGATGACACATTGTCCGATGACACATTGTCCGATGACACATTGTCCGATGACACATTGTCCGATGATACCTTATCCAATGACACTTTTTCTTCTTTGAGCAGGGAGTTCGCTCAAAACCAATCAGGATCAGATGATGAAGTTGACCAAGCCGAAGACTAGAGGACTTAATGACCATTAAAAACAGGATTGTTAGTATCATAGATGATGAGCTTGATATCACCCAGCTGTATCAAGACGCCATATATGGCCATATTGAGGGAATCTCAGTTGTTTGTTTTAACAATCCCGTAACTGCCTTGGAGCATTTTATTGAAAATAAAAAAGATTATGCTCTTGTTATTTCTGACTTAAGAATGCCAAATCTGAATGGATTAGACCTACTAAGCAAGATCAAAATGCTCAATTCAAATGTTAGAACGATACTAGTTAGCGCTTACGAAGTTAAAGAAGATGAAGTATTTCAAAAGTATATGAAAGAGGGAATCATTGATTTATTCATCGAAAAACCTATTCCCATTGATTGGTTGCGTCAAAAGGTCAGGGAACAAATTAAAGCATATGAACAAATAATGAGAAAAATATGACGAAAAGGATTGAATAGAAAAGAAATGAGTAACCACACTTGAAAAACAATTTTAAATTACGATAAATTAAAGGGTTAGTTTTTCATTTTTTTTAACTAGACTAACATGACGAAGGCTAAATCCGATTTGTGCATTTGTGGCCATACTAGAAATCATCACCAGTATTATTTAACGGGCGGAGAAACTGCACATTCTTGTAAGCGATGTGTCTGCCCAGAATATAGAAAACGGTAGGAAAAAGTGCAAGAAATAAATCCAATAATTCAAGGAAAGGAAGAAAATTAACAAGATTTATCATTTTTTCGAAAACGGTTTCTCCTATCGATAGGCGGAAAATTTACCTTTCTCTTATCTTTCAATTATTCTTACCAACCTTATTGTTAAATCCTTAAAGGCAGACATCGATTCACAATGTTCTAATTCTGCATTTCAGATGATTCTCTTACGATGCTAGGGCTTTTTGTAATACCTTTATCTAGAAATTAGGGCTAGATTGTATGGCTTAAACATGCGAATACAGTTATATGATTAATGGTAAATTTACCTTCTGATGTGACTTTGAGTAAATTTTTCTCAAGAGAAACTGGGCTTAAAACATTGGCCGATAATTCTTACAAAGCAGTCAATGAGGGTTTTTATGATGCAGACAAATATGACTATACCAGTCATACTGTAATTTCTCTGAAAAAAGTAATCATAACATGTAATCATGTTCCCATAATTTCAGAAATAAAATTTTCCTCGCCGTCAAAGGGTAAAATTCTTGACCAATCCGAGATAAATCCCAAGGATTTGGCAATACAAATGACCAATTCTGGTTCAGTCGCAATTTCTGTACTGACTCAGCCCTACTTATTTGATGGTTCTATACATAATCTTGCATCTATTAGAAAGAGTGTCAACGTACCATTATTGATGAAAGATATCATAGTTAGTGAGGTTCAAATAGATGCAGCAAGGAAAATAGGCGCAGACGGCATCTTATTGATTAAAACCGTTTTCGATAAAGGATTTGCCGAGGGAAGCTTGGAAAAATTTTCTGATTACGCCACGAAAAAGGGCCTCGAAGTCATTACTGAAGTTCATTCAGAAGACGAATTTAAAGAGATCTTGAAAAATAAAAATCAGCTTATTGGCATTAATAATAGGAATTTGAATACCCTTAAAGTGGACATTAGCGTTACTATTGAACTGCTACAAAAATTTGATAAACAAAAAAACATAATAATTAGTGAAAGTGGAATATCTAATTCAGATGATATAAAGAAATTAAGGTCAATTGGAGTTGATGCATTTCTTGTTGGCACAAGTATCATGGAATCGGGAAATGTTTTTGAAAAGATAAAGGAGTTATGTCATGCTTAGAATTTTACACTTTGTATTTTTTGCGAGTGTATTACTATGACCAAGTTACGAGAGTTTCCAATAGCAGGTAAATATGGAAAATACGGCGGGAAGTATATTCCCGAAACTTTGGTTCCGGCAATTAATGAACTTGAGAACGCATACGAAAAAATAAGTAATGATTCAAATTTTAAAAAGGAACTCGATTATTATCTTCAAAATTATGCTGGAAGACCCACACCACTGTTTTTTGCAAAAAATCTGACTGACTATGTAGGCGGCGCAAGGATTTTTCTAAAGAGAGAAGATCTTTTGCATGGTGGAGCACATAAAACCAATAACTGTTTGGGGCAATGTCTCTTAGCCAAGAAAATGGGTAAAAAAAGAATTATTGCTGAAACAGGTGCGGGTCAACATGGAGTGGGAACCGCTATGGCGGCAGCTGTTCTTGGATTGAAGGCAGAAATCTACATGGGGTCCATAGATATCGAACGACAAAAATTGAATTTATTTAGAATGGAATTATTAGGCGCAAAAGTACACTCTGTGAACTCGGGAACAAAAACCTTGAAAGATGCCATAAATGAAGCGTTACGTGATTGGATAACAAACGTAAAGGATACTTACTATTTGATAGGCTCAGTGGTAGGTCCGCATCCATATCCTATGATAGTAAGGGATTTTCAAAGTGTTATTGGTGAGGAAATCAAATCACAGTTAAGGAACTTTACTAAAAGATCTCCTCACGCTCTTATCTGTTGCGTAGGCGGTGGTAGTAATGCAATGGGTACTTTTTTCCCGTTTCTAGATGATAAAGATGTGTCTCTGTACGGGGTTGAAGCTGGTGGTCTGGGTATCAGAACAGGAAAACATTCCGCCACACTGAATGAAGGGTCCGAAGGTATTCTACACGGAATGAGAACATATCTTTTACAAGATGAGTTTGGACAGATAAATGACACACATAGTATTTCAGCTGGATTGGACTATCCAGGTGTGGGTCCTCAACATGTCCAGTTGAAAGATATTGAGCGCGCAGAGTATGTTACCTGTAATGATAAGGAAGCTGTGGATGCCTTCTTTATACTTTCAAGGTTGGAAGGAATAATACCTGCTTTAGAATCATGCCACGCAGTTTCCTATGCAATGAAGCTGGCAAAAAAAATGCGAAGAGACGAGAACATCATTGTTACGTTGTCTGGTAGAGGTGATAAGGATATAGATCAAGTGATAAAGTTTAGAAAAAAATACACTGGCAGGTCACAGTAAGTGTCTTATTTACAGAACAATAGAATTGAGAAAAAATTCTCTCAATTAAAATCAATGAAGCAAAAGGGTCTCATATGTTATATTATGGGTGGCTATCCGAATCCAACAACTTGTGAGAAAATAATTTCCTCAATTGTTGATGGCGGTGCTGACATTATTGAAATAGGCATTCCTTTTTCAGATCCTATAGCAGACGGACCAGTAATTCAGGAAGCATCTTTTAGAGCCTTACAGAATGGAATCACCCCAGACAAATGTTTGAATCTGATAAAAAGGACGAGGAAGAAATATCCAGAGCTTCCAATAGTAATCATGACATATTCCAATATTTTACAAAAAATTGGATTCAGGAAATTCATGGAGATGGCAAAGACTGCAGGAGCGGATGGTTTTGTCTTACCTGATATGACTATTGAAGAATCAAGAGAATATTTAGAGTATTCAAAAAACCTTGAACTGGCATCTATCTTTCTTGTTGCACCAAATACATCAAATTTAAGAATAAAAAAAACACTAGATGTTTCAACAGGTTTTGTTTACGTAGTTTCCGTATATGGTACCACTGGAATGAGAAATTCTTTTAATGAATATACACTTACTGCGATTAGGAACATAAAAAAATTAAGTTCAAACAAAAAAAACATTTCTGTAGGATTTGGAATAAGCACTCCACATCACATTAAACTTATGTCAAATTATGGAGCTGATGCTGTCATAGTTGGGAGCGCTATAATCAAGATGATAAATAGCAATAAAGATAGTAATATTATTCATTTACAAAATAAATTGAGAAATTATGTTAAATCACTGAAGACTGCGTGCACTAATAGATAGTAACAAAAGTATATCTATTAGCTGGTAATTATCCCACTAAAATCTGTTGAAAAGAACATATTATTTAGGCTGACTTGGAATTTCTTACCAAATCTTTCTACAATAATTTCAAGGTCATCTAAGGAATCGGAAATCTGGCTATTAATCAATTTTGCTATGATCACATGTACGGATTCATGTGAAATCAAGGCACTCATAAATCCCTCAATCTTTTCAAAATCCATTTTCTTATTTTTTGCACCATCCTTTGATTGGACAATGAGCATGCTTTCGCCCTCATAAGTAAAGTACGCCGGTACATCATCGGTTGCACAGGAGAAGACAAAATCGTTGATTGTCATTTATATCTGAAATCTTACTTTATCTATAGTATAAAATATTCTGCATCAGGATGGTGAACTACTATGGCAGCAGTAGAGTATTCAGGAGTTATTTGACCTGCAGAAGTAAGACCTATGCCACAACTCGTGGGATCAATCAGTTTCCATACCAAATAATGCTGCATGGTGTCAGGACAACTTGGATATCCCCAACTATATCTCAATCCTCTATTCTTGTCAATATTTAATTCACTTCTTATCCTATGGTGGACCCATTCCGCAAGTGCTTCAGCTGTTTCTACCGCAAGACCATGAAGATAATACGCGTCCGTATAATTATTATTTGAATTTAGTTCTTCAATTCTCGAAACGGTTTTTTGACCGACAGTAACTACTTGGAAGGCTACAATATCCTGTTTCCCAAAATAGTCCGTAATACACAAGTGTTTTGGTTTTGAGGATCTTGGAAATTCAAAAGCCACTTCACCCTGCTTCTTTGATTCAACTACAAGCCTGTTACCCTGATTGTTACACCTAAAGTAAGAATAGACAATGCTTGGTGAGAAAAGCGCTTCATCAATAACTTTCTTTTTCCACTCTAGGAGTAATGCTTCTGGATCACCAATCATTTTGGATGCAGATTTACCTCTTATACCCCACGACAGAACAAAAAGTGATTTTTTATTTAAATACTGCCAAACTTCCTCAAGATCAATTTCTGAAGGTGTTATTATTATTGGTGCATCTAGATGGGGTACAATTGGTGGAGATACGGGTTTTATTTTACTAGTTAATGAATCTATATCAGTTATTACTCCTGTTGTCTTCTTTTCATCAAATTTACTAATTTTGGTATTCCATTCCTGAATGAATTTATCACTCTCTGGAGATCTCAATTTGTTCATAACATTTAGTCCATCAAAGGCTGTTTTACAGTAGAAAACTCCTGCCCTGTACACCTCTTCTCCCTTTGCAATTCGATTTATGTAATCGCTATTTATGGCCGCACCACCACACAGTGCTGGAATTTTGAGATCTAGTTCCTTTGCCTTTTCTATAAAAAACTGCATTTGTTTTGAAGTAGAAACCAATAATGCAGACAATCCTACGGCATCTGCCTGCACTTCCCTAATTTTATCTATAATTTGTTGGATTGGAACCTGTTTACCAAGATCATATACAGTATATCCATTGTTTGAAAAAATTGTTTTTACAAGATTCTTACCAATGTCATGTACGTCACCGTATACTGTGCATAGAACTAGTTTACCTTTGCTTACTCCCTGCTTCTTAATTAGGTATTTCTCTAGTTCTGATACTGCAGATTTCATACATTCTGCTGATTTCAATACAAAAGGCAATATTAACTCCCCATCTCCAAACTTATCACCAACTTCTTTCATTGCCGGAAGTAATACTTCATTAAGGGTTTCAACTGCTGCGTCATGCGCTAGTTCTGGATGTTGCCTTAGCATTAACTCTTTTTGGATATTTCCCGGCCTTGCCTTCAATTTTTTTTCAAGTTTATCAGAAATTGCTCCTACCACATCGTCCTCAATTCCATCCTTGATACGATTTACTATACGATAGTAACAACGCTTGTCAAAACTCCAATCTTTATTTATTTCTTCCAGCCTTTGTTCATTCTTAGTTACTGTAACATTCTTATTCTCAAAATAATAAATCAGGTCAGAAAGAGCACTAGCGTGTCTATTAAATATGAGATCCTCTGCAAGCTTGATTTGTTCCTCTTTTATTTCCCCTATTGGGATTATGTCTTTTGCATTAATAATGACAGTATCAAGTCCTGCTTTTAGTGCATGATGCAAAAATACCGAATTTATGATTTTTCTTGCATTCGCAGAAAGTCCAAAACTAATGTTGCTTAATCCAAGAACGGTAAAACAACCTGGAATTTCCTTTTTGACTAATGAAATGCCCTTAAGAGTCTCAACTGCAGAATTTGCATATTCTTGCTCTCCGGTTGCTAATGTGAA
>Ga0193739_1000493_pt1 | contig 11025 bp, 8 predicted proteins | sample L2a2metaG_FD_144926 | JGI IMG/M metagenome (GOLD analysis project Ga0193739, IMG submission 144926) | Soil microbial communities from a riparian zone of the East river system, Colorado, United States - L2a2 | ecosystem: Environmental > Terrestrial > Soil > Riparian zone | place: USA: East River...
AATGCCACCAGCAGCACGATCGCCACCGCCGCAAGCGCGACGATCCCGGTCGAGAAGGCAAGTCTGTCCCCGCGGAAGCCGAACTGCCGCGGCATGAACCCGTCGCGCGCCAGGAATGACGAGAGGCGCGGGAAGTCAGCGAAACTCGTGTTGGCAGCAAGCGTCAGGAGCAGCGCGGTCGAGACCTGCACCAGCACGAGGAACCAGCCGTCGCCGGTGAGGTGGCGCGCCAGGATGCTCAGCACCGTCTGCTGCTCGCTCGGGTCCGGGACGATGCCGAACAGGCTGACCAGGACCGCGAACAGGATTGCCGCCCAGGTAAGGGTCGTCCGGGCGTTCCGCCATTCCGGCGGCTTGAAGGCGGGAACGCCGTCGGAGACGGCCTCGACTCCGGTGAGCGCGACGGCGCCAGAGGAGAACGCGCGCAAGATCAGCAGGAGCCCCAGAGCCCCCACGCCACCAGCGGTTTCCGCCGCCAGCCAGTCCGGTGGCGGCGTGTAGGGCGGGATGAAGCCTGTCACCGCTCCCACCAGCCCAAAGCCGATCATGCCCAGCACCACAACCAGGTACAGGTACGTGGGAGCCATGAAGATGGTGCCGGACTCCCGCACGCCGCGCAGGTTACCCAGGGTAAGCAGCACGACGATGGCGACCGCAAGGAGGATGCGCTCCGGGTAGAGGCCCGGCACGATGGAGGTGATGGCTGCTACGCCCGCCGACACGCTCACCGCCACGGTCAGGATGTAGTCGATGAGCAATGCACCGGCCGCAACCAGACCTACCGGTGCCCCGAGGTTGTCCGACGCGACGATGTAGCTCGACGCGCCGTTTGGATAGGCGCGAATCGTCTGACGGTAGGAGGTGGCCACGATCGCGAGGACGACCACGATCACGAACGTCAATGGCATCACCAGGCTGAAGGCACCGACCCCGGCGACCACCAGCACCCGCATCATCTCCTCGGTCGCATAGGCCGATGAGCTGATGTTGTCGCTGCTGAACACGGCCAGCGCCTTCACCTTGCTGAGGCGCTCGTGCTCCTCGCGCTCGCTGGAGATGGGGCGGCCGATCAGGAAGCCGCGGATGCGGGCGAGCGTCCGCTGCCAGCCCGGCTCACCGACCAGGGTCTCGCTGGTCGCCACCAGGTGGCCGTTCGCACCGCGCTCGAATTCCGATTCAAACGGCCGCACGATCCGGACGTAGGCGTCGCCCGGTCGCCTGCCACTCCTGCGCTCGCGAACTTCGAGGTGCGGGTCGATCCTGTTGGGCCGCGGATCAGGCTCCGGCAAGTCAGCCCTCCGGCAAGCTGCGCCGGAAGAGGACCTCGAACCGTCCCGCCTCGAGGCGGACCTGCACGGCGAGCCCGTACTCGGTGGCCAGTCGCTGTGCTATCGCGAGGACGGGCAGCGTCGCCTCGTCAGGATCTGGGAGCTGCCCCGAGACGCTGACGTTCCTGATGCCCGACCCCGCTGCGCCGAGCAGCTCGCAGGCAGCGCGAAGCGAGCTGGTGGTGTGCGCCGCGGCGCCGCCATCGATGAGTGAAAGCACTGGTCAATGCTGGCGGCCACGTGCTCAACGCCGTGTCAACGGGTCGCCCGATTCGCCTCAACATGGGCTCAACATTTCGGCAGCGGCGTCGCCGCGAGCATCGGCCCTCAGCCGGTCTCCAGCTCCAGCAGCCGATAGCCGACCCCGGCTTCGGTGCGCAGGTAGCGCGGGTTGGCGGGGTCGCGCTCCAGCTTCTTGCGCAGCCTGGCCATGTACACGTGCAAGTAGTGGTCCTCGGAGCCGTACTCGGGGCCCCACACCCGCTGCAGCAACGCGCGGTCGGTCAGGACGCGCCCGGCCTCGGCGATCAAAGCCCCCAGCAGAGCGTATTCGGTGGGCGTAAGGTGGACGGGCCGGCCGCCCACCGTCACAGCACGACGCTCAAGATCGACCTCCAGCTCGGCACTGCGGAAGATGGGGTCCGGGCCGCTGCCAGACGGCGCGGCGTGGCGCAGGGCAACACGGATGCGCGCCAACAGCTCGTCGACGCCAAACGGCTTCGTCAGGTAGTCATCAGCTCCGAGCTCGAGCGCTCGAACCTTGTCCTGCTCGGCCCCGCGCACGGTAAGGACGATGATGGGGATGCTGCTGCGGGAGCGCAGGCGTTGGATGACCTCGAATCCCTCGACGTCTGGAAGCACGAGGTCGAGCAGCACCAGGTCCGGATGGAAACGGGTCTCGAGCTCAAGTCCGCCCTCCGCTGAGTCGATCCCCCGCACGTCGAACCCATGGCCGGTCAGGTTCCGCTCAACCGCCAGGCGGATGGCTGGCTCGTCCTCGATTACAAGGATGCGTGCCCCGGTTCCGGCTCGTCCGGGTTGGCTCACTGCGCGGTCCCATTGCCGGGGATGTCGAAGGTGAAGCTAGCCCCGCCTCCGGGTCGGTTCTCGGCCCAGATGCGGCCTCGGTGCGCCTCCACCAGCCCGCGTGCCACCGCCAGCCCAAGGCCCGATCCACTCTGCGGCCTGGCTCGGCTGCCGCGGAAGAACGGCTCGAACAGATGCGGCAGCGCCTCGGGAGCGATGCCCGTCCCATCGTCGGTGACAGTCACCTGCAGCGTCCCATCGGTCACGGCCGCGGTGATCGCAATCCCGGCTCCGGGCGGCGAGTATTTGGCGGCGTTCTCGACCAGGTTGGAGAGCACCTGGTCGACCTTGGAGTAGTCGAGCAGCACCGGCGGCAGCTCTTCGGGCAGATCGAGCCTGATCGGATGAGTCCCGATCAACGGTCGCAGCCGCCCGACCACGTCATGGATCAGGGCGATCGGCTCGTACCAACCTCGATCTGGCCGCAGCTCGCCGCTCTCCAGCCGGCTCAGGTCCAGCAGGTTGCCGACGATCCGATCCAGCCGCTGGGCCTCCTGCTCGATCGCCTGTGCGAAGCCCCGACGCTCGTCGTGCGGCCAATCGATGTCCGATTGCAACAGGCTGCCGGCCGAGGCGATGATCGAGGAGAGCGGCGTCCGCAGGTCGTGCGAGACGGCGTCCAGCAGGGCCGACTTCGCCTGGTCGGCGCGCCGCGCGACCTCGGCCTGCGTCGCCTCGTCGCGAAGCCGCGCCCGCTCGACGGCCGCCCACAGCTGCGGGGAGAGAGCTTCCAGCAGGCGAATCGAGGCAGGGTCGAGCTCGCTCTCCAGCGGCGCGGCCAACACGATCTCACCCGCGTCTCCATGCGGTGAGCGAATGGGCACGCGCAGCAGACGCAAGGGCCGCGCGCCACGTCGACCACTGTGCGGAGGGCGGACCCGCATCCAACGGCTTGGCGCGTCGGCGCCGGCATCCGAACTGCGAGGCATCAGGACGTCGCTGCCGCCGATGCCGAGTTTCAGCGCCTCGAGCGCATCCATGTCTCCGGCGCTCGCCGTGGCCCGGCGCACGCCATCGGACCCGACGACGTCGATGCGGACGGCCGGCACCGCAAGTTCGCCGCGCACACGCTCCGCGACCGACTCCACGGCTCGCGACAGGCTGGGCTCGGCCATCAGCAGCGCGACCTCGTACTGCAGCCGTGCGGCCCGTGCGTGCTCCTCGGCCTCCTCTGCCCGCCCCTTCTGCCCGGCCGCCACCTGTCCGGTGATCATGGCCGTCAGCAGCAGGAGGATGAGGGTGATCCACTCCTCCGGGTTGGCGACCGCCAGCGTGAAGCGGGGCTCGACCAGGAAGAAGTTGCTCGCCAGGAACGCGGCGAACGCAGAGACGATGGCGGGACCGCGGCCCAACACCACGGCGGCCAGCAGCACCACGACGAGGTACAGCATCGAGGCGTTTGCGAGGTGGAAGCGTCCGAGCGCCGCGATGACGGCGGTCACCGCTCCCACGCTGAGCAAGGCGGCGAGATAACGCGCCCAACCCGGCAACCCAACCATCAATCGCATCGGGTGATCGTAACCCTGCGAGCCCGGCTGCTAACCGGCCGCACCATGCTGCTTCTCGGCCGCGGTGGTATGTGATAGTTCTCGGCGACAGGATCACGATCAGGAGGATCGGTCGTGGACGGTGGCGGTCCCTTCTTCACCGGCGTGGCGGAACCGGTTCGCTTCGGCGGGCTGGCATCGACCGATCCGCTGTCGTTCAAGGTCTACGACCCCGACCGGGTCGTTCTCGGAAAGCGAATGGGGGACCACCTGCGGATCGCGATCTGCCTGTGGCACTCCTTCAACTGGCCCGGGTCCGACGTCTTCGGGACGGGAACCTTCGATCGACCGTGGCTCCTGCCAACTGACGACCCGATGGGCGCCGCCAGGACGAAGGTCGATGCCGCGTTCGAGTTCATTGAGAAGCTGGGCGCGCCCTTCTTCTGCTTTCACGATCGCGACGTTGCCCCCGAAGGGCGCGGCTTCGCTGAGTCCAGGTCGAACCTGGAGGCAATGCTTGCGCACATCGAGCAGCACATGACGCGCACCGGGGCGAAGCTGCTGTGGGGCACGGCAAACCTGTTCAGCCACCCGCGATATGCGGCCGGGGCGGCCACCAATCCGGATCCGGAGGTGTTTGCGTACGCGGCGGCGCAGGTGAAGGTGATGCTCGAGGCGACGCAGCGCCTCGGCGGCGCCAACTACGTGCTCTGGGGTGGGCGCGAGGGATACGAGACGCTGCTCAACACTGATCTCGCCCGCGAGGAGGCCCAGCTCGCCCGCTTCCTGACCCTGGTCGCCGAGCACAAGCACAAGATCGGCTTCGATGGCATGCTCCTCATCGAGCCCAAGCCGCAGGAGCCGACCAAGCACCAGTACGACTATGACTCGGCGACGGTGCATGGTTTCCTCGCGCGCAACGGTCTCGAGGGGGAGTACCGCGTCAACATCGAGGTCAACCACGCGACCTTGGCCGGGCACAGCTTCCACCACGAGGTTGCCACGGCCATCGCCCTGGGCGTGTTCGGCAGTGTCGACGTCAATCGCGGCGATTACCAGAATGGCTGGGACACCGACCAGTTCCCGAACTCGGTCGACGAACTGGCGTTGGCGCTGCATGAGATCGTCCTGGCGGGCGGCTTCACCACCGGCGGCTTCAACTTCGACACCAAGCTGCGTCGCCAGAGCATGGATCGGACAGATCTCTTCCACGCCCATATCGGCGGCATGGACACGCTGGCTCGGGCGCTGCTGGTCGCCGCCGAGCTGGTCCAGAAGCGGACCCTGCTCGAGCGTCGCGATGCGCGCTACGCGGGCTGGACCGCTGAGTTGGGGGTGTCGATCCTGTCCGGAGGTCTCTCGTTGGCGGCGCTCGAGGATCAGGTCGCGGGCGGCGACCTTGAGCCACGCCCGGTATCGGGCCGGCAGGAGCTCCTCGAGAACCTCGTGAACCAGGAGATCTGGGCCGCGGATCGGTCCGAACGCTGACCGATGGCTCACGTCCTGGGCCTTGACGTATCGACGACCGCGACCAAGGCAATCCTGATCGACGAGTCGGGCGTGGTCCGCGGGAGCGGAGTCGCCGAGTACGACCTCAGTACGCCACAGCCGCTCTGGAGCGAGCAAGAGCCGCGCCAGTGGTGGGATGGCGCGATCGCCGCCATTGGGGCGGCGCTGGCATCCGCGGGCCTCACGGGGCGCGAGGTTGCCGCCGTCGGGCTGACTGGGCAGATGCATGGCCTGGTGCTGCTCGACACGGCCGGGGAGGTGCTGCGCCCGGCGATCCTGTGGAATGACCAGCGCACGAGCGCCGAATGCGACGCTATCCGGCAGGTGGTCGGCCGCGAGCGACTGATAGAGATCACCGGCAATGACGCGCTCACCGGGTTCACCGCGCCCAAGCTGGTCTGGGTCCGCGACCGTGAGCCGAAGGTATGGGGCCAGGTTGCCCACGTGCTGCTGCCGAAGGACTACGTCCGGCTGCAGCTGACCGGCGACTTTGCGCTGGACAAGGCCGATGGCGCCGGCACCATCCTCTTCGACCTCGCCGCACGTGACTGGTCGCCAGAGATCTTGGCCGCGCTCGAGATCAATCCAGACTGGCTGCCGCCAACCTGGGAGGGACCCGAGGTCACCGGCGTGATCAGTCCCGATGCTGCAGCGGCCACCGGGCTGCGGGCAGGCACGCCGGTGGTCGCCGGCGGAGGCGACCAGTCGGCCAACGCGGTGGGGGTTGGAGCGATTCAGCCGGGCACCATGGCGCTCTCGCTCGGAACGTCGGGGGTCATCTTCGGCGCCACGGATCGACCCTTGTATGAGCGGCGCGGGCGAGTCCATGCGTTCTGCCACGCCGTGCCGGAACGATGGCACCTGATGTCGGTGATGCTCTCCGCGGCAGGAAGCCTGCGCTGGTTCCGCGACGCCGTGGCGCCCGGCACCGATTTCGCAGAGCTCGTGGCAGCGGCCGCCGACGCGCCGGCCGCCAGCGGCGGTCTCTACTTCCTGCCGTACCTCAGTGGCGAGCGCAGCCCATATCCCGATCCATTGGCGCGCGGCGCATTCGTGGGGTTGACGCTGCGGCACGATCGACGACACCTGGCTCGAGCCGTGCTCGAGGGGGTGGCGTTCGGCCTGCGCGACGGCCTCGACCTGATGCTCGAGGCTGGGATGCCGCTCCCGACCCAGATTCGCGCGTCGGGTGGCGGGACGAAGAGTGCACTGTGGCGCCAGATCCTGGCCGATGTGCTCGGTGCCGAGATCGCCACCGTCAGCACCTCGGAGGGCGCCGCCTATGGGGCCGGCCTGCTGGCGGCGGTGGGCGCCGGTTGGTACTCCACCGTGGACGCCGCCGCCGACGTGCTGGTCAGCGCCACCGCCGCTGCGGGGCCCGGTCCGGATGCGTCGGCCTATGCCGAGGCGCATGCCGTGTATCGCGACCTTTACCCCGCCCTCGCGCCGCTCTTCCCTCGGATGTGAGGGGAGTTCGCCTCAGATCTTGAGCTCGGCGAGCTCCTCGCGGGACGCCTCTTCCGGCTTCTTGCCCAGAATGATCATGGCCAGCACGTCGTCGGTGTTGACGTCGTCCTTGTTCATCGTCCCCACCAGGCGACCGTGATACATCACGCTGATCCTGTCCGAGAGGTCGAACACGTCGTGAATGTCGTGGCTGATCAGGAAGATGCCGATGCCCTCGGTCTTGAGCTGCCGGATGAGATCGCGCACCTGTGCCGTCTCAGCAGGCCCGAGGGCTGCTGTCGGCTCGTCCATGATCATGATCCTTGCGTTGAAGTAGACGGCCCGCGCGATGGCGACAGCCTGACGCTGTCCGCCCGAAAGGGTCTTCACCGGAGTCGCGAAACGCTTGAACTTCGGGTTCAGCCGGCCCATCACCTTCCGGCAGGCGTCCTCCATGGCCCCGTCGTCGAGATTCCCCAGTCGCGAGATCATCTCGCGGCCGAGGAACACGTTTGCGGGTGCGTCGACGTTGTCGGCCAGCGCCAGCTGCTGGTAGATCGTCTCGATGTTGAACGCCTTGGCGTCACGCGGGTTGCTTATCGTTCGGGGCTGCCCACCGATCAGGATCTCGCCGGAGTCGGCGCGGTGGGCGCCCGATAGCGCGCGCATGAGGGTGGACTTGCCGGCGCCGTTGCCGCCCACCAGCCCAACTACCTCGCCCGCATTCAGATCGATGCTCACGTCGTCGACCGCGTGGACGCCGCCGAACGCCACCCGGATGTTCCGCATCTCGACGAGCGGCACGCGCTCAGTCGTGGCCGTCGCCCCCTCGCTCATCGCGTGGATGCCCTCCTGCGGTTGTAGGTGTCTAACCCGACCGCGATGATCAGCACGATTCCGGCGACCACGTTCTGGGTCGGCGAGTTCACGCCATTGAAGCTCAACCCGTAGGCAAGCGACTGCATGACGAAGGCGCCCAGGACAGCGCCGGGAATGGTGCCGATGCCCCCGGCGAACGACGTTCCGCCCACGACCGCAGCGGCAATGACGTACAGCTCGTCACTCTGGCCGACGTCGAGGGTGGCTCCGTTGAGCCGCGCCGAGCCGATCGCGGCGGCAATGGCGCATAGGACGCCCATGAGGATGAAGGTCTTCATGATCGTCCAGCGCGTGTTGATGCCAGCCAGCTCAGCGGCATCGGGGTTTCCCCCGTAGGCGTAGACGTAGCGGCCGAATCGGCGGCGGGTGGCCAGCAAGGTCATGGCCAGCGTGACACCCATGACGAGCAGGATTGGCCACGGCAAGCCGAGGGGAATCTTCAGGCCGCCAGGCGGCTCAGTGATTCCGTTCTCCAACGCGTACTGCGTGGCGAGGCCGGGTGGCAGGTAGTTCGAATTCGCAAACGCCGACAGGCCGATCGCGGCTGCGCAGCCGATCGCGCCGAGCAGCACCTCGGCCCACGTGGGCCGCAGGGGGAAGCCAAAGCGCTGTCGCTGCCGACGGTTGTAGACAATCAGGACGATGATGGCGAGGCAGGCGATTCCCGCGACCACCCACGTTGCCGTCTCTCCGATCGAGCCCAACACGCCGCCGCCGATCTTGCGAAATTCGGTCTGCAGACCCGAGACTGCAGCGCCGCTCGACAACAGCCAGACGGAGCCGCGCAGCGATAGGAGGCCGCCAAGCGTCACGATGAAGGACGGGATGCCGCCATAGGCAATGAGGAAACCCTGGAAGCCCCCGATGAGCGCACCGATGCCGAGCCCGATGGCAAGCGCCACCAGCCATTGGAAGGGGTTGTCCAACCCGATCCCGAGCGCGGGCAGCCAATCGGTCATCAGCAGGGCGTACGACATCGCGACCACACCGACGATCGAGCCGACTGACAGGTCGATGTTCCTCGAGACGATGATCAGGACCATGCCGGTGGCCATGATCGCCACGCCGGAGGCCTGGACGACCAGCGTGACCATGTTCGCCGGCTGGATGAGCTTCCCGCCGGACATGATGTGGAAGCCGACCAGGATGGCCACCAGCGCGAGGAGCATGCCGAACAGCCGGAGGTCGATCTCGGTCGCCGCCAGCGCGCCGCGAAGCCGGTGTAAGCCGCGATTGGCCTCCTGCGCCGGAGCAGGAGCGCCGGTCAGGGCATCAGCCACGGAGGAGCCCCTCGTTGCCGGGAATCAGGAGGCGCCCTGCGCCGGGCAATCCCACGACGCAGGGCGCCATCAAGGTCTTCTCGGCTAGTCGACTACTGGCAGGCGGCCGGTGCCGAGGCCGCGTCGACGCCCTCACAGAGGACGTCCTTGGTGAGCCATCCCGAGTCGAGAATCAGGTCGAGGTTCTCGGCCGTGATGGGCTGTGGCTGGAGGATGAACGACGTGACGACGTTCTCGTCGCCCGAGTCCGGCTCTCCGTCCGGTCCCGGGGTCGTGAACTCTGCGGCGGTGAGGCCAGCCGTCGGCGCGACATCATCATTGATCAACCCCTCGGGGATCGTCAGCGAAGCCATGTCCGCGCCTCCGCAGAGCGCCAGCGCCGCTGCACCCGCGACCTTGCCCAGTTCGTTGGCATCCTTCCAGACGTCGACGTACTGGAGTCCCTTGGCCACGTTCTGCAGGTTTGCCGTGTCGCCATCCTGGCCACTGACCGGGATGGGGTCGTAACCCTTCGCTTGAAGAGCGGCCACGACACCCAACGCCGTGCTGTCATTCTCCGCCAGCACGGCGTCGATCTCGACACCATCCGCGTTGGCCGAGTCGATGATCGCTTCCATGTTGTCCTGTGCGGTCTGGGTGTCCCATGCGTCGGTGAACTGGTCAGCGACGATGGTGATCTCGCCCGAATCGATCTTGTCCTGGAGGCCTGCCTCATCCCAGCCCGAGGGCAGGAAGGTAGAGGCATTCGGGTCGCCCGGGTCTCCCTTGATCAGGACGTAGTTTCCGGACGGCACGGCTTCGAACATCGCCTCGGCCTCTGCCCTACCGACGCCCACGTTGTCGAACGTGATGTAGAGGACGCCAGGATCCTCGATCAGGCGGTCATAGGCGATGACCGAAACGCCTGCATTGGCGGCCGTCTCCAGCGCGGGCCCCACCCCGGCAGTGTCCTGAGCGAGCAGAATGAGGACGTCCGCCCCCTGCCCGATCAGCGTTTCAACGTCCGTCAGCTGCTGGACGGTGTCGAGGTCGGCATCGGCGTCGATGTAGGTTCCGCCACCCGCCTCGACCGTCGCCTGGATGTTCGGCTTGTCCTTGGCCGCCCAACGTGGCTGCTGGAAGTTGTTCCACGAGACGGCGACGGTGCAGTCGGCGGCAGCAGACGCCGCGGCTGACTCTCCAGGGCCCTCGGACGCGCCAGGCGAGGCTGACGTGCAGGCGGCCAGGAGGATCGCGGCGATCCCCAGCATCGCCGCGCTTCTTCGAACGACCATGTTCCTCTCTCCTCGTTCATCGGACACGCCCATCGGCGATGGCGCTGCTCGGCAGTAGGCTACATCCTCGTACAAGGCCCCAGTCGCTGGTCAGCCGCGCCGAGCGGCGGCATCGTAGACTCATACGTCGCGACGGCACATGTCAAGGTGACCGACCGCGAGGGGCTCCCTGCCGGAATGATGCAGGCGGAGGACTGGCCGAGACCCTGATGTTCGTGCTGACCCGGCCGGGCACTCATCGCATCCTGGAGGTCGCGTTCCGGCCGGTCACCGAGAGCTCGTGGGGTTGAGCGCATGACCTCCCTCCGCTGGGGGATCCTGTCGACTGCCGACATCGCCCGGTCGAAGGTCGTTCCGGGAATCAATGCGGCGCAACACTGCGACGTGGTGGCGATCGCCTCGCGAGACGCCGCCCGGGCCCGGGTCGTTGCCGATGAGCTGGGGATTCCGATCGCTCATGGTTCATACGAGGCGCTGCTAGCTGACCCGGACGTGGACGCCGTCTACATTCCGTTGCCGAACCACCTGCACGCGGAGTGGACGATCGCGGCAGCGCGCGCCGGCAAGCACGTCCTCTGCGAGAAGCCGCTGGCATTGAGCGCCGCCGACGCGCAGCGGATGATCGACGTCTGCCGCGCCGAAGGGGTGCGCCTGATGGAGGCGTTCATGTATCGCCTGCATCCCTCCTGGGTTGCCGTGCGTGCGCTGGTCGCGTCGGGGCGAATCGGGCGACTGA
>Ga0193739_1000494_pt1 | contig 11021 bp, 15 predicted proteins | sample L2a2metaG_FD_144926 | JGI IMG/M metagenome (GOLD analysis project Ga0193739, IMG submission 144926) | Soil microbial communities from a riparian zone of the East river system, Colorado, United States - L2a2 | ecosystem: Environmental > Terrestrial > Soil > Riparian zone | place: USA: East River...
CGCGGTCGTGCAGCGGCTGCCCCTTGTGGTGATCGGGGAGTACAACTACTGGGCGTACTCCACGCCGCCTGAAAAGCAGTTCGCCGTGAAAGACCTCGCCGAGAAGGCGAAAGGGTACGGGATCCCGGCCGTCACCGTCGATGGCAACGATGTTTTCGCCGTCTATGAAGCGACCAGGTTTGCGGTCGAGCGCGCGCGGCGCGGGAAGGGCGTTCACTTCATCGAGGTGAAGACGTATCGCCGCAAGGGCCACGCCGAGCACGACGACCAACACTACGTGCCGAAGGACGTGTTGGACCGGTGGTCGGCGGAGAACGATCCCGTCGATCGGTACGTCCAACGCCTGCTCGCCGCCGATCTCGTCGGCGAGGCCGACCTCAAGGACATCGACGAGCGCGTGCGGGTGGAAGTGGATCAGGCGACGGACGCGTGCGTGGACGAGCCGCTGCCGACGCCCGAGAGCGCGCTGCCAGGCGTCTACGTCGAACCGGCCGCCGCCGATAAGCTCTGGTTCAAGGCGCTCTGATGGCTGAGGTCACTTTCCTCGAGGCGCTGCGCCAAGGACTCTGGGAGGAGATGGAGCGCGACGAGCGCGTCTTCATCCTCGGCGAAGACGTCGGGCTGTACGGCGGTGCCTTCAAGGTGACCGACGGCTTCAGCAAGCGGTTCGGCGAATCGCGCGTGATCGATACGCCGATCTCCGAAGCCGCGATCGTCGGGGCGGCGGCGGGCGCGGCGCACATGGGGCTGCGTCCGGTCGCGGAGATGCAGTTCATCGATTTCATCTCCTGCGCCTACGACATGCTGACGAACTACGTCGCGACCGCGCGTTATCGCGCCGGCCTCTCGACGCCGATGGTCGTGCGCGGACCCTGCGGTGGCTATGTGCGCGGCGGTCCGTTTCACTCGCAGAACCCCGAGGCCGCATTCCTGCACACGCCGGGACTCAAGATCGTCTATCCGGCGACTGCGCGGGATGCCAAAGGACTCATCAAGGCGTCCATCCGGGACGAGGATCCGGTGCTTTACCTCGAGCACAAGTGGCTCTACCGGCGTATCAAAGAGCAGCTGCCCGAGGGCGAGGAGATCCTTACTCCAATTGGGCAGGCGCGGCTGGCCCGGGAAGGGAAGCATCTTTCCATCATCACCTACGGCGCCACACTGTGGAAATCGCTCGAGGCGGCTGAGCGACTCGAGAAGGAAGATGGCGTGTCGGTTGAAGTGCTCGACCTGCGCACGCTGCTGCCCATGGATGATGCGGCGATCGTGGGGACGGTGAAAAAGACGAACAAGGTCCTCATCGTGCACGAAGACACGCGCACGGGCGGCATCGCCGGTGAAATTGCCGCGCGGATCAATGAGCAGGCGTTCGAATGGCTCGACGGGCCGATCATGCGTGTGACGGCGCACGATGTGCCCCTGCCGTACGCGCCGACACTCGAGGACTTCGTGTTGCCGCAGACTGACGACATTGTGAAAGCCGCGCGCTGGCTCGCGGCGTACTGACGGAGACGAGAATGGCACGCGTGGACGTATTGATGCCGCAGATGGGGGAGTCGATCGCCGAGGGCACCTTGAGCAAGTGGCTCAAGAAGGTCGGCGATCAAGTCAAACGGGACGAGCCGCTGTTCGAGATCTCGACCGACAAAGTCGACGCCGAGATCCCGGCGCCTGCCGCTGGTGTGTTGGCGGAGATCAAAGTCCAGGAAGGCCAGACAGTGCCAGTGCAGACGCTCGTCGCGGTGCTCGAGACCGAGAAGGGCGCCGCCGCGCCGGCGCCCGCCAAAGCCGAGTCTCCGAAAGCAGCGCCGCCGGCTCCGAAACCCGAAGCGCCGAAAGCTGCACCTGCACCCGCCCCCGTAATGAAAACCGGTGATGGTGGCGGTGGAGTCATGACCGCGGAGCAGCGGCTGCGGACCAAATCCACTCCGTTGGTTCGCAAGATCGCCGCCGAGCACAGCGTCGATATCTCTCGGATTCCGGGAAGCGGCTACGCTGGCCGTGTGACGAAACAAGACATCCTCGGTTACATCGAACGCGCGCCAACTGGTACGGCCCTAGGCCCGAGGCCCCAACCCCTAGGCCCTGGTTCGGTTGAGCATCCCGCCGTCGAGCCGTGGCCCGGTGACCGCGTCGAGCCCTGGTCCAAGATCCGCAAGATCACCGCCGACCACATGGTGATGTCGAAGCGCGTGTCCGCGCACGTCGCGAGCTTCTTTGAAGTCGATTTCACGCGCGTGGCGCAGCTGCGCGGCAAGGCCAAGCATACCTACACCGAGCGCGGCGTGAACCTCACGTTCCTCGCCTTCATCGTGAAGGCCTGCGCCGAGAATCTGCGCACGCATCCCGTCGTGAACGCCGCCGTCTCCGGCGACAGCACGATCTATCGGGCCGACGTCAACATCGGCATCGCCGTGGCGCTCGACTGGGGCCTCATCGTCCCGGTGATCAAGCACGCCGACGAGCTGTCCCTGATCGGCATCGCCCGCGGGATCAACGATCTCGGTGAGCGGGCGCGCACCAAGAAGCTGTTGCCCGATGATATTCAGCGCGGCACCTTCACGATCACGAATCCCGGTGGCTTCGGGCCGTTCGCCGGGATTCCCATCATCAACCAGCCACAGGTCGCGATCCTGGGCGTCGGCGCGATCGAGAAGCGTCCCAGAGTCGTGACCGCATCCGATGGCACCGAGTCGATCGCGATTCGCACGATGGGCATGCTGACGATGTCGTACGATCATCGCGTTGTGGACGGCGCCGACGCCGACAGGTTCCTGGCCGACGTCAAGAAGCTGCTGCAGGAGTTTCCCGAGGGAGCGGTGTGAGCATGCCCAAAGTCCTGACCGCGGCGCGCGTGCGCGTGCCCACCCAAAACGAAACGGAGTACGTGAACACGCTGCGCGAGCTGAGTCAGTTCGCCGAGGCGCGGGGCCAGCGGATCTGGTTGTTCCGCAACGCGAAGGATCCGCGCCTGTTCATCGAGTTCTCCGAGAGTCCCACCGAGATGTCGCATCGCGCGCAGGCCTCGCGGCTCCCCGAGGAGATCCAGCTGGAGAAGCGGCTTCAGGCACTCGCGACCTATGCGCCCGACGCGTGGGAACTGTGGAGTGAGGTCCCCGTCGCCACGACGTCACAGGCGTAGCCCCCCATGGCTCAGCGCACACTCGTGATAGATGGCGATCGCTGGGAGGTGTATCCGTCCGGTCGCGTGACCGTGTATGGCCGCGATCAGTTCGGCCTGATCTTCGAGCACGGCACGGGCCCGCAGCGCCGCCGGCGTGTCACGCACTACTCCCCGCTTGGCGCGCGCTCGCCCGACCGTGCCTTCGCCGAGCTGTCCGACCGCGAGCTGCTCGAGCTGTTCCGCCAGTCGCAGCCCGCGTGGACCGCTCCCGAGGTGGACTACGCCGCACATTGATCTCCACTGCCATTCGACGGCATCCGATGGCGAGTGCGAGCCGCCGGAGGTCGCGCGTTACGCGCGCAAGGCCGAGTTGGCGGCGATCGCGCTGACCGATCACGATACGACTGACGGTGTCGCGGACGCGACCCACGAAGGCGCGAAGCTGGGCGTGCGCGTCATTCCCGGCTGCGAGTTCAGCGTGCGCGCCCCCTGGGGCGAGCTGCACGTGCTCGCCTTGTTCCTGCCGTACGAGAACGAGCGGCTGCAGGGATTCCTGCGGGACACGCGTGTGGCGCGGCGGCGCCGCGGCGAACAGATCGTCGCCAAGTTGCAGGGTCTCGGCGTGGCGATCGACCTCGAGGATGTTCAGGCCCAGCTGATCGGCGGCGACGGTGGGGCATTGGGCCGGCCGCACGTCGCGCGCGCGCTGGTTGACTGCGGCGTATGTGACAACGTGAGCGACGCGTTCCGCCGCTACCTCGGCCGGGGCCGCGCCGCCTACGTCGAGAAGCCGCTGCCCAAGCTCGCCGAGGTCACGTCGCTGGTGCACGAGGTGGGAGGGCTCACCGTCGCGGCGCATCTCGGCGATCACGGCACCGAAGCTCAGCTGCGCATCTTTCAGGACCAGGGACTCGACTGTGTCGAGGTGCGCCATCCGAGCCACCCGCCGGCCGTCGAGCAACGGCTCATGAAGATTGCCGAGCGGCTGGGACTCGGCATCAGCGGCGGATCCGATTGGCACGGGGAGAGCGAATACGGCGATACCCACGCGCCACTGGGGAGCATGCGGGTACCGGACACGTGGTTGGAGCAGCTCGAGCGGCGCCTCGAGCAGGCGACCATGAAACGCGCAGGGGGAGGGGAACATGACCGATCCGCTACCGATAGGCTCTAAGGCGCCGGCGTTCCAGGCGTCCGCCTCCGACGGCCAAACGTATGCGCTCGCGGACCTGCTCGAGAACGGGCCCGTGGCGCTGGTCTTCTATCCCGGAAACAATACCCCCGGCTGAAACCGCCAACTCTCCGCCGTGCGCGATGAGATCGCCAAGTTCAACTCCGCAACGCTGCAGCCGCTCGGCGTGAACCCTGCGAGCGTGGACAGTCATCGGAGTTATGTCGAGAAGATGCACTTCAACTTTCCGCTGCTCTCCGATTCGGACCGCACGATTGCCGGCGCGTACCACGCGCTGAAGGACGACGGCAAAGGCATCCAGCGCACTGTCTACGTAATCGGCCGCGACGGGACGGTGCGGTTCGCGCAGCGCGGCGCCCCTGCAGTGGACGACATCGTCCGTGCCCGCTGACCTGCACGGGAAAGTCGCGCTCATCACCGGCGTGGGGCGCGTCGGCCAAATCGGGCATGCGGTGGCGCGCGGCCTGGGACGCGCCGGCGCCAAGCTGCTCCTCGCGGACGTCAACGCGGTGGGACTGGCCGACCGCGTCAAGGAGTTCGGCGCCGAGGGTATTGCCGCAAAGGCTTCGGCGGGCGATCTGACGCAACCCGATGCCGCGCGCGCCGCGACCGCCGCCGTGGAGGCGCAGTTCGGCGGCCTCGACATCGTGGTGAACGTCGCCGGCGGATTCTTCAGCTTCGGACCGTTCACCGAAGTGAAACCCGAGATTCTCGATCGCGAGCTGGCGGTCAACTTCAAGACGGCGTTCTACATGTGTCAGGCAGCCATGCCGTTGCTGCTGTCCCGCGGCGCGGGCTCGATCGTCAACTTTGCGTCGATCGCCGTCGTGCGCTCGCTGATGCACATGTCGGCGTACAGCGCGGCGAAGTCGGCCGTGGCGGGCCTCACACGCGAGCTGGCGCGCGAATATCGGGACGCCAACATCCGGGTAAACGCGGTCGCGCCGGCGACGGTCCGGACGGCCGATAACATGGCGCAGATGGCCGATGCCAAGACCCCGCTCGTGGAGCTGGACGAAGTGGTGAACACGGTTCTGTTTCTCGCCAGCGACGAGGCGAGCGCCATCACCGGGCAGATCGTGCCCATCACGGGAAAAGCGTACTAGTGCGGCTCGAGGGCGCAGCCGCACTGGTGACGGGGGCCGGAAAGCGCATCGGCCAAGCCATTGCGATCGGCCTGGCACAATCCGGATGCGACGTTGCAGTCCATTACCACGGCTCGGCGACTGGCGCGGAAGAGACGGCGCGCGCAATCCGAACCGCCGGACGTCGCGTCGAGCTGTTACAGGCCGATCTGAGTGACGCCGCGGCGGCTCGGAAACTCCCCGATCAGGCCGCCCGCGCGCTCAAACGGCTCGATGTCGTCGTCAACTCGGCCGCAATCATGGTGCAACAGTCGGTGGAGAGTGTCACCCCCGAAAGCTGGGACGCAACGCTCGATCTCAACCTCCGGGCCATGTTTTTCGTGTCGCAAGGCGCGATTCCGCATCTGCGCCGCTCCAAGGGAAAGATCGTCAACATCGCGGACCTGGCCGGCCTCGAGCCGTGGCCCACGTACCTGCCGCATTGCGTGAGCAAGGCCGGCGTCATCATGCTGACCAAGGCGCTGGCCCGTGCGCTGGCTCCCGACATCGCGGTCAATGCCGTCGCTCCCGGTGCGGTGTTGCTGCCGGAGGACTGGGACGACAAGTCCCGGGACCACATTCGCGAGACGACGCCGCTCGAACGGATCGGCACACCCGCGGACGTGGTCGCCGCCGTCCGCTTTCTTCTCGCCGACACCGACTACGCGACCGGGACTATTCTGGTCATCGACGGAGGGAGACTCATCCGCTGAGGGACGTCGTGGTGGTCGGCGGCGGCTGCTACGGCACCTTCTACGCGTCCCAGCTCGCGAAAGCGAAAGCGCGCGGCAAGACCGATTATCGGACCGTCATCGTTGTCGATCGGAATCCAGACTGCCGGGCCCGCCGCGAGCTCGGCGACGCTCCCGACCGTGAGTTCGTGACGGCAGAGTGGACCGCGTTCTTCGACGACTGGCTTCCCGACGCACGACGCACCACGCACGACGCACGGGATGACCAGATCGTTCCGTCCCCTCACATGCCTCACCTCATGTTCGAGTGGGTGCTCCGCCGGGCTCGCGCCCGCTGGTCGAATCGAGCCGTCACCGTCGAGCTCGTGCCCGGTACGTTTCCCACTCCCTACGACCGGCCCAGCGGCGGGTCCGACGCGACCCGCTACGTCTCGTTCGCGGACTGGATTTGTCCGACGCACTGCATCGAGCCGGCCCTGTGTCCGGCGATCGGCGCGCCGCGCACCTGGGAGATGGCGGATTCGGTGCGCGATCTGGCGGAGCGGCTGCGCGCCGGGGGCCGGCCGGTGAGCGGGCCGGCGCTGTTCGTGTGCAAGCACCAGGTCTTTGGAGTCGGCATGTTCGCGGCGGACGCCGTGCGCGCTGGTGACCGGATCGTCGCGACTGCCGGTGAGAGCGGCGAGCTTGCCGAGATCCTGGTGGGGACGATTTCGAGTTGCCATGGGGCGCTGAACTTGCTGCGACTGGGAGAACGGTCGTCGGTTCTCAGTCATCGGTCATCGGTCTGATGACCGACAACCGAGTCCCGATGACCCCAAGTGAACGACACCGCTACCTTGAACACGCCCGGGAACTCTTTAATAACGGTGAGTTTTGGCTCGCCCACGAAGCGTTGGAAACAGTCTGGCGTTCTATTATTAAGGAAGACGAAGCGCGGGTCTGGCAGGGGTTGATCCAGGCTGCCGCCGCGCTGCTCCACCGAGTGCGCGGGAACCGCCACGGCACGGTCGTCGTTGGAGCAGCGGCCCTCGAGAAATTGGCCGGTCCGCAGCAACCCGAGATCGAGTTCGAAACGGTTCAATTTCGCGCACAGTTGGCGCGGGCCCTGGCGGGGGAGGGCGATCCCCCGCGACTGGAATTCAGGACGAATGACTGAGCGTACAGCACTCATCTACGACGTGGTTATCGTGGGCGCCGGCCCGGCCGGGCTGTGTGCCGCGCTGTACGCCGGCCGCGGCATGCTCACGGCGGTCACGATCGAGCGCGGCGCGCCCGGCGGTGAGCTCCTCAACACCGATCTGATCGAAGACTACATCGGCTTCGAGAGCATCAAGGGGTGGGAGCTGGCGCAGAAGATGGCCGAGCACGCCAAGAAGTTTGGCGCCGAAATCGTGACCGACACCGTCGAGCGGATCCGCAAGGAGGCTGATGGCTGGTTCGACGTGCAAACCACGCGCGGCGACCGCTATCGCACCCAGGCCGTCATCCTCACCGCGGGCGGGACGCCGGTCAAACTCGGCGTGCCGGGCGAAAAGGAGTTTGCCGGCAAGGGCGTCTCGTATTGCGCGGTGTGTGATGGGGCCTTCTTCAAGGGTGAGCGCCTCGCCGTCGTCGGTGGCGGGGATGCCGCTGTCGAAGAAGCCGACTATCTCACCCGCTATGCGAGCAAAGTCCATCTGGTGCACCGCCGCGATGAGTTTCGGGCCTCCGCGCTGCTGCAGGACCGGGCTTTTTCGAACCCCAAGATCGAGGTGATCCGCAATACCACCGTGCCGGAAATCGTCGGGGACGCGAAAGGCGTCACCCATGCCGTGCTCGAGGACAAGGTGACAGGCAAGCGGTCGAATCTGGACGTCGGCGGCGTGTTCATCTTCGCGGGGTTCAAGCCCAACACCCAACTCGTCGAAGGCCACGTAGACCACGACGCCGGCGGTTATCTGATCACCGACATCAAGATGATGACATCGATGGCCGGCCTCTTCGCCGCCGGCGACGTGCGCAGCCAGGTCACGCGGCAGATCACGACAGCGGTGGGAGACGGGACGACGGCGGCGATCGCGGTCGAGAAGTATCTCAAATCCCTGCGCGAGCAGCAGGGCGACGGCAAGGCAAAGAAGCAGTGAGAATCGTTCAGATCCCCAACGGAGTGTTCGCCGAGAACTGCTATCTCGTCGTGGACGAGCAGGCGGGCGAGTGCGCCATTGTGGATCCCGGCGAGGAGGCGGGCCTGATTCTCCATAAGGTTCGAGAAACGGGCGCCAAACCGGTCGCGATCTGGCTGACGCACGCGCATCTCGACCACGTCCTCGGCGTGCCGAGAATCGCGGACGAGACCGGCGCGTCCGTCTGGCTGCACTCGGCCGACCGGCCGCTCTATGATGCGGTGCCGGAGCAAGCGGCCTGGTTTGGCCTCGCGACGCCGCCGCGCTTGCCCCCGCCCGACCGGGAGCTGGTTCATGGCGAGCGACTCACGATCGGTGCTTTGAGTTTCGATGTCCGGCACGCGCCCGGTCATTCTCCGGGCAGTGTCTGCCTGCTTGGACCGGGCGTCGCGTTCAGCGGCGACGTGCTGTTTGCGGGATCTATTGGGCGAACCGATCTGCCGGGCGGCGATTTCGAAACGCTGATCGCGAGCATCGAGCGCGAGTTGCTCCCGCTGCCCGACGACACCATCGTGTACAGCGGACATGGACCCGAAACGACCATCGGACGGGAGCGCCGCACGAATCCCTTCCTCACCGGCGTCAACCGGATCGCTTAAACCTTCGCCCCGTTGCCTGCGCTGCGGGGCCGAGGTCCAGCCGAAGCCCTGGGGCTGCAAGAACCCGTGCTCGAATTGCGGATTCCTGTACCCTCTCGGTGACTGCTCCGATTGAATCACGCCCTCGCCATTCTGCTGCTCGCGATTGATTGCGCGACACGCGCGTGGCGCATCCAGCTGGCCAGCTGGGCGGCCGGCGGCGACCTCTCGTTTCGTGACGCATTGCGCCTGAACCTCTACGGCGAAGCGGCTTCGACCTTCACGCCGAACCGTCTCGGTGGTGAGCCGGCGCGGTTTCTCGGCATGACGTGGTCGGGTCTGCGTGTCGTGACGGCGCTCGTGGCGCTCGGCGTCGAAGTCGCCGCCGAGTGGCCGGTCTTCGGGCTCGTGGCGATTGCCATCGCGGCCTACTATGTGCCCGACTGGAGCGAAGCCGCCGAGCGCTTTCTGACACACAGTCTCGCGCGCGACCTGCTCGGTATCGAGCTGATCGCGCTGGTCGTGCTGATCGTCATCTGGACGCTGCAGCGCCTGGTGCGCCCCGGCGCGATCCGCCATCGGGTGCGGCGTCAGTGGCGGGTGGCGCTCGCGCACGTGCGTCGCGCGCCATGGTGGGTCCTCTTCGTCGGCGCGCTGTTGACCGCCATCAGTCTGGCCGCGCGCGCGATGATTCTGCCGGCCCTCGTCTGGGGCCATCCGGACGCGCCGCCCTTCGCCGTCATGTTCTTTGGCTCTCTGGCCCTGCTGCATGCTGCGCTGGTCGTGCCGCTCCCGTCGGGAGGCGGCGGCATCGAAGTGGCGTTTCTATCGGGGTTCGCCGGCGACTTCGGTCCCGGTCATCAGGTGACGATGCTGCTGCTGTGGCGGTTCTACACAACGATTCTGCTGACGGTGCTCGGCATGTATCTCCTGGTGCGCACGCACGGCGCTGCTGCCGCGAAAGAGCTCTTTACCGTCGGCTGGTTTCGAAGGCGTTAACGTGGTGGCGGCGCCATGGCGATCAGCACGATCGTCCGTTCGTCGGCGCGCGCGACACCATGAGGAACCCCGGCGGGCGCGGCAATCAGATCGCCGGGACCGGCCGAGATGTTCGTGCTGCCGACAACGAAAGTGGCCTTTCCGCTGAGCACTACATAGAATTTGTCGGCGCCGGCATGCGTGTGGACCGCCTGTGCCTGTCCGGGTTCGAAGCAGTTGAGACCGACGAGCAAACGCTCGGAGCGAAAGCAATCGAGCTTGGTCATAGCGTCCGCGCGGAACGTGGCGCGGTCAAACAGATGGTGAACGAGTTCGCGGGATTCCATGGGCGATTCCTGGCTCGAGACGGACGGTGGTCGGACCGACGGAGGGGCAGTGGCTCAGACGCGTGTCGAACGTGATCCCCTGGGAGAGATGCCCGTGCCCGCCGAGGCGCTCTGGGGCATCCAGACGGAGCGTGCGCGGCAGAACTTTCCCATCTCGAATCTGCGACCGCTTCCCGCCTTCGTCGATGCCGTCATCTGGATAAAAAAAGCCGCCGCCCTGACCCACCGGGAGACGGGGCGCCTCGAAACGAAGCTTGCGGACGCGATCATCAGGGCCGCTGATGAAGTGCTCGCCGGTGGCCATCGCGAGCACTTCGTCGTCGATCCGTACCAGGCGGGCGCCGGCACCTCGCACAACATGAATTGCAACGAGGTGCTCGCCAACCGCGCCAACGAGCTGCTCGGCTCAACGCGCGGCGAGTACAAGCCGGTGCATCCAAACGATCACGTCAACATGGCCCAGTCTACGAATGACGTGATTCCCACCGCCATCCGGCTTGGCGCTTTGTCGCAGCTCGCGGCGCTGGCCCAATCGCTCACCCGGCTGGCGCGCGCGTTCGCGGCGAAGGGCAAGGCGTTCGACGGCATCGTGAAGTCCGGCCGGACGCACTTGCAGGACGCGACACCGGTGCGCCTGGGTCAGGAATTCACGGCATACGGCCACACGATCGAGCGCAACCGCGAGCGGATCGCGCGCGCCGCGGACGACCTCCGCGATCTCGGCATCGGCGGGACGGCCGTCGGCACAGGGCTCAACGCCGAGCCGCAGTACCCGGCGCTGATGGTGAAGCATCTGCGGGCGATGACCGGGCTCGAGCTGCGCG
>Ga0193739_1000495_pt1 | contig 10997 bp, 11 predicted proteins | sample L2a2metaG_FD_144926 | JGI IMG/M metagenome (GOLD analysis project Ga0193739, IMG submission 144926) | Soil microbial communities from a riparian zone of the East river system, Colorado, United States - L2a2 | ecosystem: Environmental > Terrestrial > Soil > Riparian zone | place: USA: East River...
TACTTGACGATCATAAATTCGGGTTATACTATTGCAGATGGCATATCTGTAAAGGCACCAGGAAAGTTAACATTCGAAATTGCTACTAAGTATCTTGACGACATAATGACCGTAGATGATTCCTCCATAGTGAAGACAATGTTCTTGTTAATGGAAAGAGCCAAAATGGTTGTGGAACCAGCAGGAGCGGCGAGTCTTGCATATTTACTGTCGAACGGTCATGGCCGAAAGGACAGGAAGACTGTATCAGTATTAACGGGCGGTAATATTGATATGTATTTGCTCGGACAGGTAGTTGCGAAGGGTCTTATGCAGATGGGCAGAATGCTCAAAATTTTTATCCAGTTACCGGATAAACCGGGAGCTTTAAAAACCGTGGTAGACGGTATCGCCGACCTGAGTGTTAACATCGTGGAAGTAGTACATGATAGACTAAGCTCTGATATCGCAGCTGGAACTGCGGGTGTCTATCTTAGCCTTGAAATGGAAAATGAAAAACACGCACACCTCCTCATAGAATTTCTTAAAAGGAAAAAGCTGGAATTTAGAGTTGTAAACTAAGATCTCTAAACATTCTTCGGCTTTAGATAGTCTTGCACATATCTGGTTTCCCATTGCTTAAACCCTAAAAAACAAACATTACTATCCGCCAAACAGAAACCATATTTTTATCAGTGTTTAGGGAACCTACCTTTCTTAGCCGCCTTTCGGAATCTATGTGCATAGCATACCCTCAAATGTTTTATATTATATGTAGCTTTTGAGCACATCTCTTATGATAATAGTGCCTGCTCATGTGACCATGGCTGACAATAATATCATCTTCTTCAATTTTGCTTCGACAAGAATAACATAATCCATTTTGTCTGGTATTTATTATCGAAGCCATACGTCGAGTTCTGTCTCCGTTGGCGATAACAAAAGAACGCACCATGCTGCTGTATTCAATATTTCGTATTTTATCTGTATGAATATTTTTTTCAAAGCTATCTTATTATGAAATATGCAGTAATTTGAGGTGTCCAATACATAGTCAACGCATACATGAATAGTAATAAAATCTGTCGACTGTTATCCATATCAACTTCATTAGAGTTGTCGTGCCAACCATATCGAAATCTTGTAGGAACAAGCTTTACTGTGATATACTACTCAGATAAATTGTGCATCATCTGAAGATCATTTTTGAAAAGTCCCAAACCTGCCGGAACAGACATGCGGATAGGATCCTTTAGTGACAGCGGTTTTCCAGTCACTTCTAGAATTGTATCTTTTTTCTTGTTCCATACCATCGAATTAAAATCTGTTATCAACGCTGTATATTTTGCTAGCTCCCCGAAATCTTCTTCTGTTGATTTTGGAATACGTTGCAAATGAATACTTTTAACAGAATAAATTTTTGTCCACAACTCTTCTGTGATAAAGGGACAAATGGGTGCAAGCAACAACAATATAGTGGATAGACACCTGTGCAATGTAAATATGGCTGATTTGTGACCTATGTAATCTTCTTTGTTGTACGCACGAGCTTTGATCATCTCTATATAGTGTGAAGCAAAAAGATTTCTGGTAAACTCACGAATTGCATTTGATGGTAAAAAAAAGTTGAACTCATCATAGCCCTTTTTGCAATCCTCTATAAGTCTCGATAGTTCTGAGATAATCCATTGGTCAGTTGCAAAAAGTAGTTTGGGAGCTTCTGAAGGAATATCAAAAGACGAAATGAACCTACCAATATTCCATAATTTTGACAAAAAGTTTTTTGAACCAGCTATTTTCTGTTCAGAACATCGAAAATCGTGACCCAAGCTACCTTCGCTTGCAGACCAGAATCTAAAAGCATCTGCACCATATTGATGTATGATCGGAGATGGGTCAATAACATTTCCTTTACTCTTACTCATCTTTTCACCTTTTTCATCCACCCCGTACCCCATGATCCATGCGCTCGACCATGGCAACTTATTAGTTAGCTGGAAACAACGTAACATACTGTAATAGAGCCATGTTCTAATGATGTCCTTGGCCTGTGGTCGAATTTCAGTTGGGTACAAATATCTGTGTACCTTCGGATCTCTGTTGTATTTCGTAATGAAGAGAGGAGTAATGCTTGAATCCATCCATGTATCAAATATTCTATCTTCGCCTGTAAATTCAGTGCAATTACAATTTATACATTTTTTAAAGGGGGGTTTTTCCTTCCATGGTCTATAATATCTGTCAGGAGCTGCAGAATCTGGAAGATTCGGGGTTCGACATTTATTGCAATACCAGATAGGAATCTCGGTACCATAATAGCGTCGTCTTGATATAGGCCAGTCAATCGACACAGAGTTTAGCCAATTAATCAAAATCTGCTTGTGTACTGGAGGATAAAATTTAATTGCATCTGTAAGAGCTTTTAGTTTGGGAATATATTCTAGCTGTTTCAGATAGTAATCTTCCATGGGTATAATCTCAACTGGAGTTTTGCTGCGTTCACATAACGGAGTTCTATGCATAATTTTCTCCTCTCTATTTATGAATCCAGCGTTATTCAAATCCATAATGATTCTTGACTTTGCTTCCTTTAGCTTTAGATTTGAGTACTGACCAGCAGCCTGCGTAGTTATTCCATCCTGATTGATGGCAACAATTTCGTTCAAAGCTAATTCCCGAATTACTTGGACATCGTTATGATCACCATAGCTACATACCATCACCGCACCAGAACCAAACTCTGGTTTTGCCGAGTGATGCGGCAAGATCTTTACATCTCTGTTGAAAAGAGGGATCATAACATGTTTTCTATGAAATTGTAGGTAACGATCATCTTGTGGATTTACAATTATAGCCTGACAGGCAAACAATAATTCTGGTCTCGTAGATGCTATAACTATTTTATCAGAGGTTTCTTTAACCTCAAAATTCATGTAGACGAGTTTAGTAGGTACATCTTGGTAGATGATTTCTGCGTCTGCAATTGTTGTCCCACATTCGGAACAATAATTGTTCGGTCTTGTTGCAAGATATACAAGGTTGCGGTTCCATAAGTCAATAAAAGTACTCTGGGTTAAGGACCTATATTCGTCAGAGTCAGTACGGTAGTACTCGTTGAAGTTACAACTCAAGCCCATTTCTTTCATCATCTTAATCATTTCAGCTTCGAGCTCGTCTAGCGCGACCCTGCAAAGATCAAGAAAAGTTTCCCTCTCCATCATTCGCATCCGAATTTTATGCTTCTTTTCAGTGTAGATTTCAACTGGTAACCCATTTCTGTCTATTCCTATTGGAAACATAACATTATGACCTGACATTCTAGCATACCGTGCGATCATGTCTATTTGTGCATAATGCGCTGCAGCCCCAATATGCCAAGGTCGCCCAGAGGGATACGGCGGAGGTGTATCGATTACAAATGTGTCCTTTTCGGAGGCAGGTGTAAATTTGTGTATATTTTCACTCTCCAACTTTCCTAAGATTTCTTTCTCCAAAGAAGGATTCCATGACTTCGCCGCGATTTTTGAGTCCATTTTGTGTTTCATTCAATGGCATTAATATAGAGTTATTAACGTTAGTATTTGGTACTTATTATAAACAAATCCTGAATACTCATTTATGCAGGGTGGAAAGTTTCATGGATGTGCAGAGTAACCTTCAGTCGATAGAATGACGGAATAATAAAAAATTCTTCTAGTCGGAATACAAAATCCTCTATCTAACTACTGCCAAAGTAAGAGAGGGTCAATGCTCTTTAGTCGATACGAATTTAACAGCAGATCATACTACTTAGTATTAGCGATATTTTGTATGTAATCATATTCAGGGTTTGACCGCTCAATCTAATAGAGCCAAGAGAAACTGAGGATGAATCTCACCGAAGCGTTTCGGATTCCACTGTCCATTTACCTGATGCCATACTTAGTACGATATTTCCAATTAGGCGTCCATCGTTGTAAACCTTAGCGAATTCTTTACTTACCAGAAATAGGGACCGTAAAAAATCTCCCTTTTGATGATAACCTGATTCTATAACCTTTAGATTCAATTTCTTGCTTACTCTTATTATGATACTTCGGGCTGTCGACCAGTCGCCACTCCATGATATTACTTCAAAGTTCCCAAAATTTGTTGTTGACAATATATAACCTTCGAGTTTAGTTTCAAATTTTTTACGATTCTTACTTGCATATGAATTCATCCATTCTATTGCTTTTGCAGCATTTCTTTCTTCAATAGCAAAATTATCTGCACTAGCCAAACTGTCTATTTATACGTATGAAACAATATTATTTTTTTATTGCTATGACTTGTATTCACTGCGGTTATTGTTGGGGTTATTGTTGCAAGTATTGCATTGGATTGTAATGTGTACCATGTGGGGAAGGGGGAGAACGTGTGATAATTGCAAGTAGACCGAGAAAAAATATTGAGTCATTTCTATAACAAACAAGCTTCCGCGTTAAAATTATAACTGCTATTACAAGCATTTACTATGCATGGAGTATGGTTTTGGCAAACATATCTATTAGATTATGAGAGCAGTATCAATTGGAAATGATCTTATGACAGGCTACAGCATTTCAGATTGCATAGTCGACCCCTTGGCCGGCGACACCAGTTTTAGTGCAGCAGGTGTTAAATTTTTAGAAAGCGAAAACTTGGTTAAAATATATTATGAATTTGACACCGATCCCCTTGTAACTGAAATATTAGCATATCAACTACATGGTATAAAAGATGAAGACGCTTTTGGGTTAAGATTTAGAGACGACTTTTTGAATAAAAGGACGGGAAATGATAAATTGTATGATGGTGCAATTGATTATATCTTGCAAGAATCCGGAGATTCATATTGTTTTGTTCGCATGGACATCTTCGCCAAATTATTGACTTTGACTTGGAGCAAGAAAATGTAGCTCCGTTTGATGTGAGGAAATAATAAACCGATAAAAATGTCAAGTTCAGGAATCAATAACTATGATCCAAATCGATTCAAGGTCGATTCCGATCAAAGTAAGAACTGGAATGAACCTATCAAATCATCAGGGTACGGATTACACGAATCGACCGATGCACTGAATGTCGAAAATGTATCAAAAATGTATATATCTCCTGCAGGAGAGTTGACAGCTCTGAAGGAGATCAGTTTTTCAGTAAAGAAGGGAGAATTGGTATCTATTGTTGGACCATCTGGAAGCGGAAAGTCAACATTGTTAAATATAATAGGCGCACTAGACAAGCCCACATCAGGAAACGTTCTCGTTGATGGAATTGACATATTTGCACTTCCTGGCCAGGAGATCTCCGATTTCAGAAACAGAATGATAGGATTTATTTTTCAGTCCTATAACCTAATTAATAGAACCTCTATCCAAAAGAACATAGAAATTCCCGGTATAATTTCGGGCATGTCTAAGACAGAAAGAAAATGGCGTTCCAATAAATTACTTGATATCCTGGGAATCAGTGATAAAGCCCATCAAAAGCCATCAAATTTAAGTGGAGGACAACAGCAAAGAGTAGCAATAGCGAGATCTCTTATGAACTATCCTGAAATAATCCTCGCTGACGAACCTACTGGTAATCTAGACACTAAAACTGGAGAAGAGGTTTTTTATCTGCTTAAGTCGCTTTCAAAAAAGTTCAGAAGAACAATAATCTTAGTTACTCATAATCCAGAGCTCTCTAAGGAAACAGATAGAACGATACATATCAAAGATGGAAAACTCGAAAAAAATGTTGTTAATTAAAATAAATGCTTGTATTAATGTGGGTCAGCAACAGTACAAAGGCTTTTCGACATCAGATCGGTTGGATTCAACAAGTAGCATTTCATTTTTTCCATTCTGTTGTATCTTGATATTGTTAAGTATTATATCCAAATATGTAGTGCTGTAGATCCAGTGCACTATTGAACCGAAAATGTCATTGCTTAAGCCCGAATCTTCTCTGCATACTCTATAAAAATCGCTGATTATGCCTCTTCACCACACATGAGATCTTGACCCAAAAGTCATGAGGTGCTAGTATCCTCTTTAATACTCTTGTATAGTGTAATACCTAGATACCTTTCTAATTTTTTTGAAAATGCCTCATCTGGTTTCAAGGCTCCTGTTTCGAATCTTTTTAACAAAATTGCCTTCTCATTCATTTTTATTCCTAACTGCTCATGAGATAAACCCAATTTTGTACGTGCTTCTCTAATTAATTTTGCGTATTCAGGATCAAGCACAGTGTCATCTGTGAGCTGAATTCTCTGAGGCTTCCCCCTAGGAAGAAACGTGGTACTGGCTGTCTTCCTCTTCCCTGGAGAAGCTGGCACATATGGTTTACCCCTTTTTGAACATGCCATACAAACAGTCAAGACAGAATTATCTATCATTACCGATCTTTTCCCATCAGTGACCGAGCGTCCACAAAGCTCGCAGAATATTGGTGACATCAAGAATATCTGGACAGATACAAATTTAGTCTTTTCTTAGGTCTAGATTCAGGTACAAATAGAGGTCGAATACCGAATAGGACACGAAGAGTACGTTGTAGTCGATTGCAGATTTCTAATGATATAATGCTTATGCATAAGAGAATATTTATTACAGATTATTTTAAGTCAATCAATTGAAACCTCTACCACTAAACCCAATAAATAAAATTTTTCTTCATATAGACTCGTTGTTCGGAAATGGGGTTTCTAAAGCTCTTCCATCGGAGGCAATTCAATTTGAATATTCGAAAAGGACCGGACGAATTAAGAACTTTAGTGTTCGCAACAAATTGGTAGCGACCCTAAGGACGGATGGAGGATTAGCCTTAACAGTTTTCGGTGCCCAAGAACTATCCAAAATCAAATCTTTTAGGGCGAACTGCATTATTCCTTCTCAAGAGGCCATACCATTTGTTAGTGAGGGTAGATCCTTATTTTGTAAACATGTTCAATGGTGTGGATCGAACATAAAACCTGGATCTGATGTAGCAATATTAGAAAGCTACGATACGAACATCAAAATTGTAGCAACAGGAGTTGCATTATTTGGAAGCGCCTTGATGAACAGATATGAAAGAGGTGTAGCTGTTAAAATTAGAGAAGGAATAAAAAGCCGCACAAGATAAAGAAGAATATGATGCGTGGCGGCAATCGCGAAATGAGGCGTATGCTTGATAAGATGGGTCTTGAGATGAAGGACCTTGGAAATATCGAAGAGGTTATCATTAAAACGGAAACGAAAGAACTGTATCTTATAAAGCCTCAGGTTGTGGAAATGAAGGGAAAAGATAGTACTATCTTCCAAGTCGTAGCTACGGACATAGAGGAAAAAGAACGGGAAACGCCTTCACTTAAGGATGAGGACATAATACTTGTAATGCAGCAGGCTAATGTAACTAGAGAAAAGGCGATTCAGGCATTAGTCGATGCAAAAGGCGACCTGGCAAAAGCAATTTTGAATCTTACCACTTAACCTTGGAACAGGTTCTTCCATTACTGCAAATACCATAATTAGCTGGTTGTGTAAGAGGTTTTAGTTGGTACTATCTTAATAGCCCACCACAAACTGACCTATCATAATGATGTAGTATCTCTTAACACACAAGCTCGAAAATACCTCAAGAAGCATGTCGAAGAACCAATTGTTAGTGATGGGTTGGGATATTGTTCTGTATGATTCTAGTACTGCTGCTGATAGGTTACAAGCATTAGCTCATGTCTATTATCCCTACAAGTATATAATGACCTAACTACAAGCGGTGTTTTCACAACTGACACTATCAAATATATTCAAGGTCAAGTATAACATCTGAACAAGACATAAAAAGTACTACTTTCAAGATATCAATATTAGGGAGGGAGACAAAAGAGATACCAAACCATAGTAAACCCTTAATGGGATCTTATAGTCTGTTAATGTTAATTCTGTTATTATTGAGTGGGAAAGGGTAACAAGCTGAATGTCTAATAAATCTGCAACTAATCCCCCTGACCTTAGCTCCACTGAAATAGGTGAGCTCCTCTCTAAGATTCTCATAGCAAACTTGGCCACACTTGATTACAACGGAGATGTCCATATCTTGCCGATGTGGTTCCTGCGAATTGGTAACGACATTTGCATCCCAACCTCTCGTCACACACACAAATATAGAAACTTAAAGGCAAGACCGCATGCTTCAGTAATGATCGATATTTCCCTTGCCGGGCTGAACCTCAGAGGAGTCTTAATCAGAGGTGGAGTTGAACTCGTATATGGGGAGGAGGCGAAATAGATTAACCACTTAATCCATTTAAAGTACGTCACCCCCGACGGACTTACCGTCCCTGAGGTCGCTTCATATATCTCGAGAGGTGATGACGTAACCATTAAGGTCCACATGGACCATTTATTCAGCTGGAACCTGGCTGGATCAAAAGCAGGAGAAGCCCTAAGTAAAGAGGGTTGGTTTCACCCACTGGACGATTAGGAGCATCTTCAAATTTGGGATTAATTTCATATGATTAACCTTTCAACAATTCCATAGATATGTTGTCCCATGAAATGTCGTTCGGTATCTTCATCTGCTAATTCTATGCTAATCGATCTACCTTTGGATATGTCAACCGTTGCATTCACATCATTCCAAGCCTCTTTGCCATTCGTTCCAAGGTCTAAAATCCCTGAAAGGGAAACAGTCTTGTCTGAGCTGAGCTGGATAGGACCACTGTCATTGACCCTAAAATTACCTAATTGATGAGTGTGGTTGTCGGCACCATTAACAGGGCCTGTGTAAAAACTTGCAAGAAGCGACAGGCGAAGAAGCAGAACAAGAAGGGAACCTTCTGTACATAAACAGAGAGATAAGGTGTTCAAGGGTGATTGCTGTTTTAATCATATTGTAGGATTACCCAGAAAGGATGGAGTAAAGAAACCATTATTTGATTATGAAAAGATGTTGTGTAAAGCACTGTTAAGACCAGGATATTTGAATAGGCACCCTAGCCCGAGATCAAAAGAACCTAATCGTCATCCTAATGCTTCCCGAGATAATGCACTATATCCATTCAAAGATAAGCACCTGTGGATACTTAAGGCAACAGGCCTGGGTGTCACTGAGTTTATGCTTAGATTCATGGCATGGCTTTGTGTGCGCGATGATGATTGTAAAGGTTCGCAGATGGTTATAGTAACAGGGTCTAATCAAGAACTAGCAATCAAACTCATAAAGAGAATGAAGGGATTATTTGCAGATAAGCTAGGCGTTATATTTGATACTAAGGAAACTGTGTAAGAACTTAATGGTTGTAGTATTGAAGCTTATCCTTCTAATCACATTGATGCATTCAGGTCACTAACAAATCCCAAGTTTATTTTCCTAGATGAATCTGACTACCATCGCAAGAATGAACAGGATGATGTGCGGGCGGTATCAGAGAGATACATAGCTAAATCAGACCCATTCATAGTTATGGTATCTACTCCAAATGCTCCTGGAGGTTTATTTCAGAGGATAGAACAGGAGCCATTTGAGACTTGCATTTACAAAAAATTCTTTCTTGATTATTTATGGGGGGTTGGCAAAATATACACAAATGAGGAAATTGATAAAGCTAAACTATCCCCATAATTTCCAAGAGAATATGAGCTGCAATATTTAGGACTAATTGGAAATGTATTCTCACAACTAAGTATAGAGAATGCTACAAAAATACAATATAACCCTGATAACATTAATCCGAATGCTAAGAAATCGGTAGGAATAGATCCAGGGTTTGGTAGCTCTAGGTTTGCTATAGTCATAACGCAATACGTTGACGGTAAGATTCAGGTTATACATGCAGAAGAATATGATAGGCCTAACTTTACTGTAATGATTGACACGATATGGCAGCTAAAACAAAAGTGTGGACACATTTCAAATATCTATGTTGATGCAGCTAATCCGGAAGTTTGGGAGTCATTAAAACGGGAATTTAATGAGCCATTTAACCAGCAATATATGAGTAGCCAAATAGCAGATTGCAAAAAATACAATTTACATTTGGAAGATAGGATGATAATTGTCCCCGTTCCCTTTTCTGTCGAGGGAGCTAAAATGTTACAACATGCGAAGTGGTTAATGGAAGAGACAGATGAGGATGGGGGTGGGAGCAGCTTGATAGCAATAGACAAACGCTTTGATAAACTTCTAACTGGCCTAAGAACTGCAGTTGCAAATGAATACAAATTACAGAAAGAGGAAACAAGTTACTCAGATACCCTAGATGCTTTTAGGTTAGCTTTGACATTTTATAAGAGGAGTAAGGGATAGATAATAAAATAATGTCATTACCAAATACAAATACAAAGAAGGATTATGTTGCAATTAGCATTAAAGATTCTAGTATATCATATCCTCCAAGTTCAAAGCTGTTTTGTAATCTTTGCAATTGTAAATTGATATTATTTGATGTACAAAAGGAGGAGCGGTATTGTAACCGTTGTAATATTAGCTATTTTCCCCTTAAAGGAGAAAAGGTAAAGCGTGCTAATAAATTTGAAACTCCGGGCCCTAATACAGATATTCATGGAAATATTACAGGCGAGAAAAGGCCTATCGTATCAATGATTAGTGGCGATCCAAACCTTAGTTCGAAGAAAGCAATATTCCCACGTTCATTTGAAACGTTAAAGAGGCCAGGGGTCAATATCACCAGCTTTAGCAGCACTGTAGATAATGAAGGGCTTTAGTGTTTGTTAGAGGTAAAAGCTCTGCATAAATTGTCATGTTGAATGTTTAACAACCAATAAGATGGGCAGATTGCAATACAATTTGTATGGTATTTGGCCTTAAACATTGGATTAAAGGATTTACACTTCCTACATTTGTGTTAACGTATATCGTAATATTTACTGTTGCTGCTGGCACTTTTCTTATGTCGATTTCGTTGCTTAGCCCTAATCCTGATGCAACCAGAGATGTACTTCCGTTTGCTACTGGATTGGTAGGTTTCTTGGGAGGCCTAGTGACAGCTATGTTTGGATCATCACAAAGGACAGCAGGACAAGAAG
>Ga0193739_1000496_pt1 | contig 10991 bp, 10 predicted proteins | sample L2a2metaG_FD_144926 | JGI IMG/M metagenome (GOLD analysis project Ga0193739, IMG submission 144926) | Soil microbial communities from a riparian zone of the East river system, Colorado, United States - L2a2 | ecosystem: Environmental > Terrestrial > Soil > Riparian zone | place: USA: East River...
TCTGCCCGAAGAAGAGGCGGCTGAGCGTCCACTGGGCGCTCTTGACGGCCTCGGCGATCTCGCCTCTACTTCCCTGGGACTTCATTTACGCTCTTGGCGCGGTCATATTAGTCGCGCTGCTCACACTGCTTGTTGCGCTGATCAGGCTGCTCTCGCGCTGATCCCCAGATTGCCGCCCCTCAAGCCCGATTGGCTCTCTTCGTCCCTCTTACGCGTTCATCTGACTTCCGACTCCGACCTCTGACCTCTGACTTCGTACTTCTAGCTCCTGGCTCCTGGCTCCTGTAACCTACTCACGTATGCGCTTCGCCGTCGTCGTCTTCCCCGGCACGTGGAGCGACCATGACTGTCAGTACTCACTCACCGCGGTTGCGCGCCAGCAAGCCAATCTCGTCTGGCACCGCGAGAGCGACCTCTCGTCTTACGACTGCATCGTCCTTCCCGGCGGCTTCTCATACGGCGACTACCTGCGCACGGGCGCCATCGCCCGCTTCTCCCCGGTTATGGAGGCGGTCGTCCGCCACGCGGAAGCCGGAAAGCCCGTCATCGGCATCTGCAACGGCTTCCAGATCCTCTGCGAGGCACACCTTCTTCCCGGCGCCCTAATGCGCAACGATTCCCTCCAATACCGCTGTGAGTGGGTGCATCTGCGCGTCGAGAACGCCGGCACGCCGTTCACGGCCGCCTGCGAGCCCGGCCAGGTGCTCCGCATCCCGATCTCCCACGGCGAAGGCCGCTACTTCGCCGACACGTCGACGCTCGACGAACTCGAGGCGTCCGGTCGGGTGGTCCTCCGCTACTCCAATGCCGCCGGTGATGTGACCCCGGAGGCGAACCCGAACGGCAGCGAGCGCAACATCGCCGGCATCGTCAATGAGCGTGGCAACGTCGTCGGCATGATGCCCCACCCCGAGCGCGCCTGCGAGCCGCTCATGGGCGGCGAGGACGGCCTTCTCCTCTGGCGATCGGCGGTGGAGTGGGCGAAGCAGGGGGTCGCGGTCTAGTCTGCTGCACCGGCTGGACAGTTGTGACTGAGACATCGGGTTGATTGAGCAAGGCGCCGACGAACGCTTCTGCCACAACTGCGGCACCCCGAACGCTGAGACCTACAGTTTCTGCAACCGCTGCGGCGTACGCATCAACTTCCTCCGGCCTCTCCCCACGGTGGCCGACCGCCTCCCCGGGCGCTATCCCATACGCTTCGACGTCGAGTACCCAGAACGGCTCTCGCGCCTCCTCATCTTCGTGAAGTGGTGGCTGCTGGCGATCCCCCAGCTTCTGATCGTATACGCGCTGAGCACGGTCTCCGGCGTCATCGGCTTCGTCGCCTGGTTCGCAATTCTCTTCACACGCCGCTATCCGAAGGGCCTGTTCGAGGTCGTCGTCGGCTTCAACCGCTGGGGCGCTAATGTCACCTCCTACACGGGCCTCCTGCGCGACGAGTACCCGCCGTTCGCGACCGATCCCGGCCGCTATCCCGCCCGCTACGAAGTGGACTACCCCGAAAAGCTGAGCCGCTGGCTGATCTTCATCAAATGGCTGATCGCCTTCCCTCACTACATCGTCCTGCAAATCCTCTGGTTCATCGCCTTCCTGATGTGGTTCATTGCCTGGTTCGCCATTCTGTTCACCGGCCGATTCCCCAAAGGCATGTTCGACTTCATCGTCGGCGTCATGCGCTGGAACTATCGCGTCAGCGGCTATACCTCGCTTCTGCGCGACGAGTTCCCGCCGTACAGCATGGCGGCCAAGGCCGGTCCGGGCACCCGGCGCAGCGTCATTCTGTCGGCCATCGCCGGACTCGTCGTCGTGCCTGCGTTTATCGGCGGATTCATCGCCCTTTCCACGCTCGACTACTCCGAGACCCACGAAGTGCAGGTGCGGTATTCTGACGCGCTGGCCCAGCGCTCAACGGTTCCGATCGACGTTGAAGGCACCGAAGTAGTGCTCCTCGGCGCCGAGGACCCGGTGAGCCTCGGCCAGACCCGCACGCCGAGAGCCGGACGCCGCTATGTGCGCTTCGAGCTCGAGATCACGAACTTCGACTCCCTGTTTACGTCCGTAGACCGGCAAACGTTCGCCCTAAAAGACTCGCGAGGGAGGGAGCACCATCCGGCCCTGGTGCAAGGCGTCGCTCTCGGCGGACAGGTCCTTAGCGGCGAAACCGTCACGGTGGGCGTCGTCTTCGAGGTTCCCCTCGGCGTCCAGCCCTCATCATTCACCTACTCGCCGGGCTTCGCCGCTTTCTTTCCTATCGGGGAAAGAGTACGCTTCGAGTTCAGATAGCGGCCCTCATGATGGGCTGGAAAGGAAGTGACCGATGTCCGCTCAGGTCGCGACAGGAAATGTGCCCGACTACCCGCTGCGCTTGGATGTCGAGTATCCGGAGCAGCTCAACCGCTGGCTTGTGCTCGTCAAATTGCTGCTGGCAATCCCACATATCCTGATCGTGCAGGCGTTGCTTGTAGTTGCGTTCGTCGTTCAGATAATTGCCTTCTTTGCCATCCTCTTCACAACCAAGTTTCCGCGCGAATTGTTTGAGTTCGTCGAGAATATCTATCGCTGGCAGGCCAACCTGTTCGCCTACGTCGGTTTAATGCGGGATGAATATCCTCCATTCTCGTGGGAAGCCGGTCAATATCCGGTCACGTTCCAGATCGAGTATCCGGAGAACCTTAATCGCTGGCTGCCGCTGGTCAAATGGCTTCTCGCCATACCGCATCAAATCGTGCTATGGGCGCTTTTCGTTGCGGCCCTCGTGGTCTGGGTCGTCTCCTTCTTCGCTATCTTGTTTACCGGCAAGTTCCCGCGAGGCATGTTCGACTTTAACGTTGGCGTCTATCGCTGGTACCAGCGATACAACGCCTACGTCTACTTCATGCGCGACGAGTACCCGCCGTTCAGCCTCAAGTAGAAGGCGTCATCGACCGGGCAGACCGCCGCTGGTACACCAGCGGCTGGGTGATGATCGCCTCCGGCTACGTCTTTCCGCCGCTGGGCCTCTACCTCATGTGGCGCTATAAGAACTGGCCCGGATCGCTGAAGCTCGCCGTCACCATCATCGGCCTGACCCTCGCGGGCGTCTCCACCTACATCTCTTCCACCTACGTCATGCCCAACGTATTCTGAGGACGTGCCCGCAAACCAGGAAGTCCTCGATACCATCGCGCTCAGCCGCGACGAATACGCCCATATCGTCGAACGCCTCGGCCGCGACCCGAATGAAGTAGAGCTCGGTCTCTTCGGCGCCCTCTGGAGCGAGCACTGCGGCTACAAGAACTCGAAGCCCCTCCTCCGGCTGCTCCCGGCCGAAGGCCCATACGTCCTCACCCGTCGCGGTGCCGAGAACGCCGGCGCGATCGATATCGGTGATGGCATGTGCGTTGTCATGAAGATCGAGTCGCACAACCATCCCTCGGCCATCGAGCCCTACCAGGGCGCGGCCACGGGCGTCGGCGGCATCGTGCGCGACATCTTCGCGATGGGCGCGCGCCCGATCGCCCTCCTCGATTCGCTACGCTTCGGCCCGCTCGATGACGCCCGCAATCCTTACCTGTTTGGCGGCGTCGTCTCCGGCATCGGCGGCTACGGCAACTGCCTCGGCATCCCCACCGTCGGCGGCGAGGTCGTCTTCGAGGACTTCTACTCCGCGAACCCGCTCGTCAACGCCATGTGCGTCGGCGTCGCCCCCGTCGACAAGCTCGCCAGCGCGAAGGCGGAAGGCCCCGGCAACATCCTCATGCTCGTCGGCGCGGACACCGGCCGCGACGGCATCCACGGCGCGTCCGGCCTCGCCTCTCGCACGGACCCGCACTCGCGCTTCGAAGAGCTTCGCCCGGCGGTGCAGGTCGGCAACCCCTTCCTCGAGAAGATGCTGATGGAGGCCTGCCTCAACCTCGCGCACAACCACGCGGACTGGATCACCGGTATCCAGGACCTCGGCGCCGCCGGTCTCAGCGCCTCGAGCGCGGAATCGGCCTCCCGCGCGGGCACAGGGCTCGTCATCGACGTCTCGAAGGTCCCGCGCCGAGAAGAGGGCATGACCCCCTACGAAGTAATGCTCTCCGAGTCCCAGGAACGCATGCTCATCATCGTTCGAAACGGCCATGAAGCCGACGTCGCAGGTCTCTTCGAGCGCTGGGAAGTCCCCTGGGCGATCATCGGCCACGTCACCGACGACAGCACTTTCCGCATCATGGATGGCGACCAGGCAGCGGCCACCCTCCCCGTGGGAGTCCTCGTCGAAGCGCCTGAATACACCCGCGAAGGCATCCGCCCGCCCGAACTCGACGAGATGGCCGCGCTGGACCTCCTAGCGCTCCCCGACCTCGACTCGACCGATCTCTCCCCTCTCCCGCGCACGGGAGACCTGTCCGCCGAGGTGGAGGGGCCGGGGGTGAGGGATCCCAACCAAACGCTCCTCCGCCTCCTCGCTTCGCCCAACATCGCCTCCAAACGCTGGGTCCACCGCCAGTACGATCAGAGCGTCCTCTCGAACACCGTGGTTGAGGCTGGGTCTGACGCTGCCGTCATGCGCATCAAGGGCACTGACAAGGGCATCGCCCTCACCACCGACGGCAACGGCCGCTACTGCCACATCAACCCTTACGCCGGCGGCGCGATGGCCGTCGCCGAGGCGGCGCGGAACATCGTCTGCGCCGGAGCCCATCCCGTCGCTGTCACAGACTGCCTCAACTTCGGCAACCCAGAGCGCCCCGAAGTCTACTACCAGATGCAGGAGGTCATCCGCGGCATCGCCGACGCCTGCGCCGAGCTCGGCACTCCCGTCATCTCCGGCAACGTCAGCCTCTACAACGAGACCGAGGAGCGCGCCGTCTATCCCACCCCCGTAATCGGCATGCTCGGCATCCTCGATGACGTCACCCGTCATCGCCGCATGGCGTTCGAGCGCGAAGGCGACGAGGTCTTCATCCTCGGCTCGCTCCTCGAGCAGCCAGCCTCGTCACTGGCGGGAAGCGAGTACCTGAAACAGGTCCATGGCATCATCGGCGGCTCGCTGACCATGGACCTCGGGCTCGAAGCCCGTCTCCACCGCGCCGTTCTCGCTCTCATCCGCCAGGACGTCGCGACCGCCTGCCACGACTGCTCCGACGGCGGCCTGGCCGTAGCGCTCGCCGAAATGTGCCTGGCTGGCGACAAGGGCCTCGGCGCCGCCCACGCCGTCATCGGGCGCCGCCTCGACGCCACGCTCTTCGGCGAGGCCCAATCCCGCATCGTCGTCGCGATCCGCCCGGACGGCCGCGGCGCGCTCGAGCAAATCGCCCGCGCCGGTGACGTCCCCTTCGCCCGCATCGGCCGCGTCGTCGCCGATCCGCGCTTCTGCTTCGGGCCAATCGACCTCCCGCTGGAGGAATTGCGCGACGCCTACGAAGGCGGCCTCGAGCGGGCGCTGAATGCCAAACTGGGTTGACCGGCACCGCACATTCGTTCTAAACTGGCCTGTAAACATTACTCAAGGCTGCAATCGACATCCCAGATGACTGTAGGTGGATAACCTAGTACTGTTCATGGAGTCGCCCCACTAACCTAAAGGAGATCGCTATGAAGGTCGTTTTTCTCGAGGAAGTCGAAGGCACCGCCCGCGCCGGGGATGTCAAGAACGTCGCCAATGGCTTCGCCCGAAATTACCTCCTCCCGCGCAAGCTCGCCGCCCCGGCGACGGACCACTACATCAACATCGCCAACGCGAAAGCCGGCAAGGAGGCGCGACGCCAGGACAGGCTCGACGACGAGGCGCGTACCCACCTCCTCGCGAAGGTCGAAGGCAAGTCCATCCGCATCGAGGTCCGCGTCGGCGAGCAGGGCAAGCTCTTCGGTTCCGTCACGACGCGGGACATCGCCGAGGCGCTCCAGCAGGCTACGCGCGTCGAGATTGATCACCGTCAAATCTCCCTCAAGGAGCCGATCCGCGAGCTCGGGACCCACGAAGTACCCGTAAAGCTCACCCGGAACGTGATCGCCACAATCACCGTCCAGGTCGATCCCATCGGCGGCATCGTCGAGGCCGAGGGTCCGGATGAAGCCGCCGACGAGGAAACGCCGGCAACTGAGGTCGACGAAGCGGTAGAGGCCGAATCCGAAGAAGAGATTGTGATGGAGGAGCAGGCGCCGGAGCCTGTAGTCGAAGAAGAGGCGGAAGCGGCTGTAGAGGAACCGGAGACCGAGACCGAAACCGAAAGCTAGCCTCCCGCGCAGGCCCGTCTGTCTGAATCAGCGGCCGGCCCGTGCGGGAGCCGAGGGAGGGCACCCGGGGCATGGTCGTCGAGACAGGACGAGCAGAGAAGCTGCCGCCGCATGATATAGAGGCGGAAGAGGCCGTTATCGCCTCGCTTCTCGTCGACACGGAGGCGATGTACAAGGTCGCCCCCAAGCTCCACAGCGAAGACTTTTTCCGCGAGAAGAACGCCTGGGTCTATGCGGCCTGCCGCGCGCTGTGGGACCGCAGCGAGTCCATCAACCAGATCACCGTCTCCCACGAACTCGCCCGCCAGAATCGCCTCGAGGACGTCGGCGGCGCGTCTTATCTCAGCCGCCTCGTCACCGAGCTCCCTACCTCCGTCGGCGTCGAGCACTACGCCGGCATCGTCGTTCGCGACGCGATCTATCGCAACGTCATCAGCGCCTCCGGCGAGATCGCGCGGATGGCGTACGTGGGCGCGGCTGACGTCACGGGCGTCCGTTCCCGTGCCGAGACCCTCATGGCCGCGGCCTTCGAGAGCGAGACTCTTCGCGACTTCGTTCATATCAGGGAGCTCCTCGCGGGCTACCTGGAATCCGCCGCCGCCGGCGTCGGCGCAGTCGCCGCCGACGTGCGGGCTATTACCACCGGCTTCATGGACCTCGACACGATCCTCACCACCGGCCTCAAGCGCGGCGACCTCGTCGTCGTCGCTGCCCGCCCCAGCCTTGGCAAGACCTCGCTCGTTCTGAACTTCGCCAAGGCGGCCGCGGAGCGACAGACGGCGACTGTCGCCTTCTTTTCCATCGAGATGGCGGCTTCGCAGCTTGTGCAGCGGATGCTCGCCATGGAGTCGGCCGTAGATTCCGCCAGGCTCGCCTTCGGCCAGCACTCGGACCGCGACGAGCGCAAGATCTCGCAGGCGCTTGGCATTCTCTCCGACCTCTCAATCTACTTCGACGACTCCGCGATGCTCACCATCGCTGAAATGCGCTCCAAGGCTCGGCAACTCCAGCGCGAGCGCGGCAGCCTCGACCTCGTCGTCGTCGACTACCTCCAGCTCATGCAGTCCGGCATGCGCAACGAGAACCGCGTCCAGGAGGTCAGCTACATCTCCCGCTCCCTCAAGCAGCTCGCTCGCGACCTCGACGTTCCCGTCGTCGCTTGCTCTCAGCTCTCCCGCGCCGCCGAGACTCGCTCCAACAACGTCCCGCAGCTCAGCGACCTCCGCGAGTCCGGCAGCATCGAGCAAGACGCCGATGTCGTCATGTTCATCTACCGCGAGGACAAATACGTCTCCCGCGAGGAATGGCAACGCCAGCACCCCGACCGGCCGTCCGAAAACTACCCCGCCGGCATCACCCAGATCGTCCTCGCGAAGCACCGCAACGGCCCGACCGGCACCATCCACCTCCGCTTCCGCGAGAAGATCGCCCGCTTCGAGGACCTCCTCGTCCGTCAGCCAGATGAGTGGGAAGAGGAACCGGAGCCGGAGCCCCAGCTATGACCTCCGTTCGCCGCGGCCTGTCATCCGTTCGTGTTGAGCCTGTCGAAGCATCCAGCCACACGCCAGCGCAGGCTGAGTCCACCGAAGCCGGAACGCGCTCTTTGTTATCACCCGCGGACCCAGGTGACGCCCCTCGGCCTGATCCTGCGCCCCTTCCCGCTCATCCTGAGGTATCGAAGGAATGAGCGGGGCGACGACCTCGCGCACAACTGAACCGTCCGCCGGCTTCGCCAACTCGGGGCTCGCCACGGCCGTCCCGAACCAGTTCTTCGCCCGCGTCCTACCGCAGATCGAGACCCCCGAAGAGCTGGTCGTCAGCGTGTACTTCTTCTTCGCACAGCAACTCCCAGACGGGCCGTCCGGCAAGCGTCGCTCGCCACGCTATGTGACGAAGCGCGAACTCGCCGCCGACGCCACACTCGCGCGCACCCTCTCTCACTTGGTGGCTCAGGGCCCCAGCCCTGAGAGTCGCCAGACGGCCGAAGACGCGCTCGAACGCGGCCTGGACCTCGCCGTCTGGCGCGGCACCCTCCTCCGCGCCCGCGCCGGTTCGTCGAGCCGCGAAGAAGAGCTCTACGTCGTTAATACCCCTGCCAACCGAAGAGCGCTCGAAGACCTGACGGCCGGCGATCTGCACTTCGACGAATCGCTCCCGCCGGCCGGCAACGCTAACGGCTCGGGCATCTTCGCGTTGTACGAACAGAACATCAGACCGGTCTCATCGCTGATCGCGGAAGAGTTGAAGGAGGCAGAACAGCGCTATCCGGAGAACTGGATCCGCGACGCCTTCCGGGAGGCCGTGAGCCTGAACAAAACGAACTGGCGCTATATCGAGAGCATCCTGCGCAGGTGGGAAGCCGAGGGCAGACAAGATGAAAAGCCTGGAAGAGATCCTCAAGTCGAGTGGCTTGAACGCCGCTACCGCGAAGGCAAACGGAGGCTCAACTCCCGAAGCGACCCCTGACACCGCCCTCGAAGAGGACGAAGAGCTCTGCGCGCGCTGCGGCGGCGCCGGCTACGTGCGTAAGGCCGTCCGCCTCGGTCATCCCGACTTCGGCAAAGCCTTCGCCTGCGAGTGCGTTGCTGACGAGCGCGAAGACCAGCGCCTCGCCCGGCTTCAGCGCTATAGCAACCTCGGGCCGCTCGCGAGGCTCACCTTTGCCGACCTCAGCCCGCTCGGCCGCAGCCCGAACCCTTCGCACCAGGAACACTTCTCCCGCGCCGTCGAAGCAGCCCGCAGCTTCGCCGAGCAGCCCGTTGGCTGGCTCGTTCTCACCGGACCGAACGGTTGCGGCAAGACTCACCTCGCCTCCGCGATAGCCGGCCGCTGCATTGAAGCAGGCACCCCCGCGCTCTTCATGGTCGTCCCCGACCTCCTGGATCACCTCCGCTCCGCCTACCAGCCCGGCAGCGATGTGGGCTACGACGATCTGTTCGAGCTGGTTCGCACCGCTCCCGTCCTCGTCCTCGACGATCTCGGCGTGCAGAGCTCTACCCCCTGGGCGCAGGAGAAGCTCTTCCAGTTGGTAAACCACCGCTACAACGCGCAACTCCCCACGGTCTTCACGACGAACCTCGACCCGACCGAGTTCGACGGTCGCATCCAGAGCCGCCTCACCGACGGCACGCTCTCGCAGGTACATTACCTCGAATCCGGCGGGCGCATCGCCATCGGCGATCTTGACGCGCTCGAGCTCCCTCATCTGCGCGCCATGACCTTCAAGAGCTTCGACCCCCAGATCGTCCAGGTAGACCACCGCGACGAGGTCTCGGCTATCACCAACGCCTACCGCGAGGCGATGAAGTACGCCGAGGACCCGAAAGAATGGCTGCTGATCGCCGGCGTAACCGGCCGCGGCAAGACCCGCCTCGCCGCCGCGATCGGCAACTATTGCCGCGACATCGGCCTCGCGGTCATGATGGTCGTCGTCCCCGATCTCCTGGACTGGCTCCGGATCGGCTTCAGCCCGCACAATCCCCGCTCATTCGACGAGTTGTTCGAGCGCGTGAAGAACGTGCACCTGCTGATCCTCGACGACCTTGGCTCTCAGAGCAGCACCCCCTGGGCCGACGAGAAGCTCTTTCAGCTCCTGAACTACCGCTACAACGCCTCGCTACCAACCGTCGTGACGACCAACGCTAACGCTGCCGCCATGGGAGCCCGCATTCGCACGCGCCTCACGGACCCCCAGATCAGCTCCATGCTCCTCATGGGCGGCTTCGACTTCTGGGGCAAGGCCGACACCGCCGGCGCTCCACCGATTCGCCCCCGAGGCCGCCCACCCCGCCGCGCATAGCGCCGCCGCCGCCGCGCATTTGTACGGACAGACCTTCATGTCTGTCCGCAAGCGCCCCGCGTGGCCGCGACGCCCGCTTGCGCGCCAACGTACCTCGCAGCTCGTACGCACCTCGTACTGTCCGCAAGCGCCCCGCGTGGCCGCGACGTCTCGCTTTCGCGCCAATGTACCTCGCAGCTCGTACGCACCTCGTACTTCGTACCTCCTGCCTCGCACCTCGCACCTCTCACTTCTCACCTCTTACCTCACCCCGCGCCTGCAGCCAGTCCCGCAGCGCCCACCGCGTCGTGTCGTACGCCAGATCGTCCCACGGGATCTCTTCCGGAGTGAACCACCGCGCCTCCAGTGCCTCCCGCCCCGGATCCAGCCCTTCTACCGCGACCTCTCCCCGATAGACGATCGACACGATTCCGGGCCCGTGCGGTCCCGGCCGCGAGTACACCCCAACCAGCCCGCTCACCTCCACCTTCGCACCGGTCTCCTCCTCCGCCTCCCGCGCCGCCGCCTCCTCGACCGACTCGTCGATCTCCATGAACCCGCCCGGGTAGGTCCAGAAGCCGTAGCGGGGCTCAATGGCGCGCCGCAGGAGCAGAATTTGCCCATCCCGCTCCGGGATCACGCCGATCACGAGCTTCGGGTTAACGTAGAGGATGTGCCCTCGGTCGCACACCAGGCGCGGCCGGTCCTCCGAAGGCAGCAGCCGGACGATCAGCGGCGCGCCACAGCGCGGACAGTACTGAAGATCGGCCCCGGGTGCGACGATCTCATCCGACACGTATTTACGTCATCCTGAGCGCCGACCACGCCGTGGCGCGGAATCGGGCATCTCCGCGAAGGGATCTGGGGAGGGGACGACGCCCGCGCGTACTCGCAGCGCCACTATACACGAGGCTACCCGCTTGTCCCGCATATCGGGCCGACTGCGGGCGGGGCTCGTCCACGGCGTCACGCAAGTGAATAGACGTTAGCTGCGTCCCAGCCCCTTCCA
>Ga0193739_1000497_pt1 | contig 10981 bp, 10 predicted proteins | sample L2a2metaG_FD_144926 | JGI IMG/M metagenome (GOLD analysis project Ga0193739, IMG submission 144926) | Soil microbial communities from a riparian zone of the East river system, Colorado, United States - L2a2 | ecosystem: Environmental > Terrestrial > Soil > Riparian zone | place: USA: East River...
CGGCTGTTGGTCGTGCAGGTTGCGGAAGCGCGGCACGTAGAACCCGCCCGGCCGGCCGTCGTCCAACGTCGATGGCCGCCCGACCAGCTCTTTCACGAGGCCCGTGACGCCCGGACCCATCACGTGCTCGCAGAAATTGTGGCCCACGTGCCCGCTCGAGTTGCCGATGCCGTTGGGATGTTGTCGTGACTTTGACAACATCAACAGCCTGGCGCTTTCCAACGTCGACGCCGCCAAGATTACGACTCGAGCCTTCGCTTCGTACGTCCGGCGATTCTGGGCATCGACGAACGAAATACCGCGCGCCTTGCCCGTGTTCGGATCCACGAGCACTTCATGCGCAATCGAGTTGGTGCGCAGCGTGAGGTTTCCGGTGTCCATCGCGGGATAGATGAGTCCCGTCGGCGAATCAAACGCGGCGTGGATATCGCAGCCACCCGCGCGCCGGTTGCACGCGCCCCGCCCGAAACACTTGCTGCGGTACTTGTTGTGCTTCACGCCATCCGTCGTCACCCCCGCGCGATACGGGGTCAACACGCGTCCCATCGACTTGAGACTGGCGCGCAACTTCACTTCGGCCGGGTTGAGCGTGGTGGGCCGCTGGAACAGGCTGTCCGGCAGATGCGGGAGATTTTCCTTGTGGCCGGAGATGCCGAGGTAGAGGTCGACCTTGTCGTAGTACGGGGCAAGATCGGCATAGGAGATGGGCCAGTCCTCGCCGTACCCGTCGTGTGATTTGGCCTTGAAGTCGTAATCAGAGAGACGCAGCGCGAGACGACCCCAGATGTTGGTCTTGCCGCCCAACAGTCGCGCGCGCACCCACGCGTACTGCGTGCCGGTGTACGGGTGGTCTTTCTCGTCCACCAGAATGTTCTTGACGTAGTCCGATCCACCCCAGCCGCCGACGTACGAGAACACGTGCTTGAATGCCGACCCCTTGGCATAGGGGGGCTGCCGCACGGTGTACTCGTTGTAGCGGATGGCGTGATTGCCTGGCGGGAAGTCGCCGCGGCGCGGGTGATCGTAGGGCCACTCCATCGAGCGGAGCTCCTGCTCGATCGGGAGCTTCTTCCCCGCCTCGAGCAGCAACACCTTCATGCCCTGGGACGTCAGCACATGCGCGGCCATGCCCCCGGCCGCGCCGGAGCCCACCACGACGGCATCGTAGGTGCGGGAGAGATCGACGTCCTGCTCTATTCTCACCGAGCCTTCCTTAATTACTGCTGCGGGGCAGGCCGCTTCATGCTGAGGATCAGAATTCCAGTCCGCGCAGATACTGGTAATTCGCGCGGGCCGCCGCCAGCTGGCCGGCCGCATCTGTCGCGCCTTCTTCCTCGACGTAGGCCGGCTTCTGCTCGAGCGACGGCACCGCCGCGAGGAAGCGCTTGAAGTCGAAGATCCCTGTGCCGAGAGCGGTATCGCCGGAACGGTCCGCGACGACGTCCTTCAGATGGAAGCTCCAGAAGCGATTGGGATACTTCTGGAGATACTGCATCGGGTCACCGCCGCCGATCAACATATTGCCGACGTCGAGCTGGAGCCGAGTGACCGACGGATCCAAGCGGTCGATGAATTCGTCGAGCGGGACCTTGCCGTCGATCGGCTTCTGGTGGTTGGGCTCGTTGTGAAACCCGAGCCAGATGCCGGCCCGGCGCGCGACGGCACCTGCAGCGTTGAACCGATCGGCCCACTCCCGCCAGTTGTCGAGCGTTTTCGTCGTCCAGCCGTCGAAGTCGGGGACGAACAGATACTCGTGACCGAGCAGCTTCGCCGTTTCGAGGCTGCGCTCCCACCCCACGAAAATCGGCTCGGCTGACATGTGGCACGACGGTGCGCGCAGGCCTTCCTTCTTCAGTGTAGCGGCCACCTGCGCAGGTGTGCGTCCAAAGTTGTTGAACGACCAGAGCAGCTCGACATCGGTGTACCCGATGGCACGTATCGCCGCGAGCGTGCGCTCGGGGTCCGCCGACATGGCGTTGCGGACCGCGAACAGCTCGAGGCCGATGCGATCGAGTCTCCTCGCAAACCTGGGAGCGGCCGCCATTGCACCTACTGTCAGGAGAAAGTCGCGTCGTTCCATGAGGCGATAATCTACGGGTCGCTGAACGTCTGGGCGAGCGATATCATTCGCGCATGATCAACCTGATTGCGGCCGTCGCGCTCGTCTCTGGGTTGGGCGTGCAGGACACCACCCTCTCCCTAATCCCGAAACCCGTTCACGCGACTCGCAGCGCGGCGTCATTCGAGCTCACGCCGGGCACCGCGATCGTCCCCGATCGTTCGACCTACGACATCGGCATTCAGCTCGCCGACTGGCTGCAACCCGCCACGGGCTTCAGGCTCGCGGTCGTGGGTGCCGCGGGCAGCGGCGGCAAAGTGATTTCGATCCGGCTCGATCCGACACTCACGCGCCTCGGCGAGGAAGGATACCGGCTGACGGTGACCCGGTCGCGCATCAATATCCGCGCACTCCGTCCCGCGGGTGCGTTTTACGCCGTGCAGACGCTGCGGCAGCTGCTGCCGCCCGACATCTTCCGCGATGCGCAAGTTGACAGCGGGACGTGGTCCGTGCCGGGCGTCGAGATCGAAGACATGCCGCGCTTCCAGTGGCGCGGCGCGCATCTCGATGTCTCCCGGTCCTTCATGCCCAAGGAATTCGTCAAGAAGTACATCGATCTTCTCGCGCTGCATAAGCTGAATCGCTTCCACTGGCATCTGACCGACGATCAGGGGTGGCGGATCGAGATCAAGAAGTACCCGCGGCTGACATCGGTGGGTGCCTGGCGCCGCAATACGCTGATCGGTGTGCAACATGAGTACGCCGACACCAACCAGTGGGTCTATGACAACGTTCCGCATGGCGGCTTCTACACCCAGGACGACGTCCGCGAGGTCGTGGCATACGCGAAGACCCGCTTCATCACCGTCGTCCCTGAAATCGAGATGCCGGGCCACGCGCAAGCCGCGATCGCGGCCTACCCCGAGCTGGGCAACACCGGACAACAGATGGAAGTGCTCAGACGTTGGGGAGTGAATCCGAACATCTTCAATCCCGAAGACGCGACGGTCCGTTTTCTCCAGGACGTGCTCACCGAAGTGATCGCGCTATTCCCCGGCAAGTACGTCCACATCGGCGGTGATGAAGCGGTCAAAAACCAGTGGCAGGCGAGCCCCCGCGCGCAGGCGCGCATTCGTGAGCTGGGTCTGAAAGACGAGCACGAGCTCCAGAGTTGGTTCATTCGTCAGATGGACGCGTTTCTCACGGCCCGTGGCCGCTCACTGGTGGGATGGGACGAGATTCTCGAGGGAGGGCTCGCACCGAACGCGACCGTCATGTCGTGGCGCGGCATGGAGGGCGGCATCGCCGCCGCGCTCGCCGGGCACGACGTCGTGATGACGCCGACGTCGCATACCTATTTCGATTACTACCAGTCACAGGACAGGACGAAGGAGCCGATGGCGATCGGCGGCCTCCTGCCGCTGGACACCGTCTACGCGTTCGAGCCGGTACCGGCGGCGCTCACCCCCGAGCAGGCGGCCCACATCCTCGGCACGCAGGGGCAGATCTGGACCGAGTACCAGCGCAATCCCAAGAACGTCGAGTACATGGTGTTTCCCCGCCTGCTGGCCCTCGCCGAGGTCGCGTGGACGCCGAGGGAGCTGAAGAATTTCGCAGACTTCAGGGCGCGGCTCGCGAAGCACGTCGTGCGGCTGGCAGTGCTGGATGTGAACTACCGACCCCTCAATTGACGGCCGTCATCGACCCCGTCGATAGACGCGCACGTAATCCACCAGCATCGTGGCCGGAAGAATCGAATCGGACTGCGGGTCACCGTCGAAGTGGCCGCCGACCGCCTGATTGAGCAGCACGTAGAACGCCTGGTCGAAGACCCAATTGCCGCGCTGTTGCACCGCGGCACGCGATACCACGTAGTGTAGGACGTCGTCCACGAAGAAACGAATCGATTGGGAATCCCATTCGACGGCGTAGAGATGGAAATCGGTCGCGGTGGTCGCCTGCGGGTGTGCGAACGGGGTATTGCCGGAGTACCCGGGGCCGTGCACTGCCGAGCTCGTCAAGCTCGGTTGGCTGCCGCGATTTTCCAGGATGTCGAGCTCGCCACAGGCCGGCCACCCCACCCGCCCAATATCGTCCCCGAGCATCCAGAATGCCGGCCACAGCCCCTGCCCCGCGGAGAGCTTGATGCGCGCCTCGACGCGCCCCGGCGAGACGGAGACTTTGTCACGCGTCGTGATCTTCGCGGATGTGTATCGACAGGGTCCGTAGTAACAGGTCAGGCCTGCGGGTGCGACGCGGGCGACGATGGCCAGCTGTCCGTCACCGGTGAGCGCGATGTTTTCGGTGGACGAGCTGTAATACTCCTTCTCATTGTTGCCCCACCCGCAATTGCCTTGCGCGCAGCCGTCGCCCGTATCATAGCGCCAGTAGGCCGTGTTGATGCCCGCGCCAGCCGCGCCCGAGAATTCGTCGCTCCACACCTGCGTCCATGGATTGACGGGCGGCGGTGGAGGAGCGGGCGGGGGAACGGTGGGTGTGCCGGACGCGCACCCCAGTGCCCCGGCAAAAACCAGCACGGTTACTGCGCGCGAGCTAACGGCTCGCGCAGAGCGCGACGGCGAAGAGGATCGCGCAGGCGCCAGCGAGCAATGAGACAAAGAAGCGGCGGTGATAGTCCCGGCCGAGCGAGGTCAGGTCGCTGCTGCTGAACGGTACCGGCTCCCACCACACGAGCGGCGTGCGGCGCTCGTAACGGAGTTGAATGAGACACCACGCGGCGTAGATCCAGGCGGTCGCGGCAGTCACCAACAGCGCGTAATCGATGGGCGAGGATGCCTCGCAATTCCAGAGGAACATGGGGTTGTAATATACGCCTGTTCGGCCTCACGTCATTTTTGGAATCGCAGCACCGATCACTTCCACGGAGCTGCTACAGGTGCGCGGCGCGACGCCACTGCTGGGCGATGACGGCATGCCCGGCGGGCGTGGGATGGACCCCATCGGCGGCCCAGTATTCCGGGGGACTGGAACGTGTCCGCTGATTGAATACCGACTGCAACGGCACAAACGTCGCGCGCGCGCGTGCCGCCACTCGCGCCGCGGCGGCGCGCCGCAGATCGAACTCCGGGAACCAGCGCCCGGTCACTGCCCCGCACCGCAGCACGAATGGCTCGAGCACGATCAAATGCACACGCGGCAGGGCGCGGCGCGTTTGGTCGAGCGGCGCGGCGTATTGCGCCTCGTAGTCCTGCACTGTGCCGCTGTACCCCAAGTCCAGTTTGTGCCAGAAATCGTTCACGCCGATCAGGACGCTGAGCACGTCAGGTTGCAGGTCGAGCGCGTCGGCGGTCCAACGCTGTTGCAGATCGGGCACCTTGTTGCCGCTGATGCCGCGATTGTAGAACCTCAAGGCCCGATCCGCGTGCGCGGCCAGCACCGCCGCAGTAACGAGCAGCGGATAGCCCGTGCCGAGTGCGCCCGTCGAATTCGGCTCGGCCGAGCCGCGGTTGCGGCCGCAGTCGGTGATCGAGTCGCCCTGGAACAGGACCACGGTTTGCTTCGCGGCTCGAGGCGCTTGCCAGTGCGGAGTGAGCAGCGCGGCTGTTGTGCCGACAAAATCTCGCCGGTTCATTTCGTCAGGTCGCCTCCCGCGCCTCGAATGGCCACATTCTTCTCTTCCACGACCATGCCAGGAAACAGATCACGCCGAGCAGCAGGGCGCCCAATCCAAATGCTATCACCGTCGGCGGCGTCGTCGCGAAAATGAAGATCCATCCCAGCAATGCCACCAGACTCGGCAGCGGATAGAGCCACATCCGATAGGGCCGCGGCATGTCGGGCGCGCGCCGGCGCAGCAACGTCACCGCGCCGATCTGGCCGATGAACTGCACGAGAATCCGCGTCGTGATCAGGGCGTCGATTACCGTGCCGAGCGACGCGAATCCGGCGAGGATCGCGAGAACGCCAAGCACGATCAGCGAAACGTACGGAAATCCCTGTGATGGATGGAGGCGGGCGAACACCTTGAAGAAGTATCCGTCCTTCGCGGCCGCGTACGGGATCCGGGAATAGCCGAGCAACAGAGCGAACACCGAGCCGAAGGCGGTCCACAGAATCATGGCGGTGAAGACCGTCGCCACACCGGATCCGTAGATCCGCTCCATGAAGGTCGAGACGATGAAGTTGGACTCGGGATGGGCTGCCGTCGGCACGAAATCCCGCCACGGGACGACGCCGATGATCGAAAAGTTGATCGCCACGTAGATCAGCGCGACCGCTATCGTGCTCAGCAGGATCGATCGGGGAATGACCCGGCCCGGATTCTCCACTTCGTCCCCGATGTAGCAGACGTCGTAGTAGCCGAGGTAGTCATAGACCCCGATCCGCGACGCGGCACCGAGTCCCATGAGAAAGCCGATGGAGAACGTGAACGCGCCCGGCGGGAAATCGAACGCGAGCCGGCGGTCGAAGTGCAGCGCGCCCGTCACGATCACGGCGATGACGGTGATGATCGTGCCGATCCACAGCGTCAGCGTGATCGTCGCGATTGATTTGATCCGCCGGTACAGCAGCGCGATGTTCAGCACCCCGATGACCGTCACGACGAGGATCGTCTGGCGCGGCGTGATCCCCTTCCAGATGTAGCCGAGGTACTGTGAGAAGCCGATGTATCCCGACGCGATCTCGAGCGGCCCGCTCAAGATGAATTGCCACACGAAGAGAAAGCCCATCAGCCGGCCGAACTTCTGCTCGCCGTACCCTTTGCGCAGATAGCCGAACGAGCCGCCTGAGGCCGGCATCGCGGCACCCAGCTCGCTCCACACCATGCCGTCGCACAGGACGATGATGAGGGCGACCAGCCAACCGAGCATCGCCTGCGGACCACCGAGCGCGGACATGAGCAGCGGGATCGTGATGAACGGTCCAATGCCGATCATGTTCGTCATGTTGAGCGCCGTGGCGTGAAGCAGGCCGAAGCGCCGGTCCATCGGCTACCGTCCCGACCAGAGGCTGATCCCGACCTTGAGCACGAGCGACCACTCGAAATCCTGAAACGGCTGGGTAGACCCGATGGCGACGATGGCCGCGCGCGGAATGGGGAGCGGTACGACGGTGGTGCTGATGATGGCCGGAAACGGCCGGTAATCGTTTGCTTCGAGCCACAGCAGTCCGCCTCCTAGATCGAAGGCGAACGCTTTGGTGTCGATGATCGAGCGCTCGACCTCAGTGATGACCGTCGGATTGTGGCTCTTGTCGTTCCACGCCAGCGTCAGCTGGGCGCGGCTCCGATAGAACGGCGGGCTGTCGATGTGGAGGTCGAACGACGGCTCGGATGGCCGATTGCTGAGCAACACGCCCGCGCCGAGCGAGACGCGTTGCGCCCCGGCGGCGAGGGAGAGGGTTGTACTCAGGACCGCAAGGCTGAGGGCGGTGCGGTGCACACCCTAATGTACGCGTCCTGCGAAAACTGTCACGGCTTCGTAATGACGAACTCATTCTCCCAGGACTTTGATGATCACGCGCTTCTTCCGTTGGCCGTCCCACTCTCCATAAAACACCCGCTGCCACGGCCCGAAGTCCAGCTTGCCGGCGGTGATCGGCACGATCACCTCGTGCCCGACGGTGAGGCTGCGCAGATGCGCGGCGGCATTGTCCTCCCCGGTCTCATTATGCCGGTACCGCTTGGGATCCCACGGCGCGATCGTGCCCTCGAGCCACTTCAGGATGTCGTCCCACAACCCCGATTCGTGATCGTTGACGAAGACCGACGCCGAGATGTGCATTGCGCTCACCAGGACGATCCCTTCACGCACCTTGCTCACCTCCACTTCCTTCATCACCTCGTCGGTAATGTCGATGATCTCCTGACGCCGCTTCGTGTTGAACCAGAGATAGTGGGTATGCGCCCTCATCAATCCCCCGTGTCGAATTGTCACACGCGCAGCAAATCCCTAGATTGGCCCGAAATATGGCGCTTCCCTTCAGGCGGCGAATCTTCGTCATCCTCGTCGTGATGACCGCCGTGCCGACCGTGCTGGCGGTTGCCGGCTGGGTGTTGTCCGTCCGGCGTCTGCTGCCGGCCGCCGGTGCGCGTGCCTCCACGGAGCGCGTCGCCGCCACCGCGCGGACGCTGCTCGAGGGCGTGGACACGCTGCACCTCACGCTGCGTGAGCGCGCGCTGCTGCGCGATCATCTCAACGAAGTCTCCGCCTCGGTCAGCCTCGCCCGCCGCGCCGAGACGTTCCTGCGCTACTACACGGCGGGCTTCGCGGTGGTCATCCTGCTGCTCGGCGCCGCGGTCCTGTATGCCGCCGTCAACCTGGCGGGCCATCTCTCGCGCCAGCTCTCACGTCCCATCGATGAGCTGGTGGGATGGACCCAGCTCATCCGCCGTCGCGAACCGCTGCCCGGCGGCCCCCCGACGCGCGGCGCGCCGGAGTTCGAGGCACTGCGGCAGGCACTGCGCGAGCTGGCCGCCGCCCTCGTCGCGGCGCGCGAGCGGGAGCTGGAAGCCGAGCGCTTGCGCGCGTTCCGCGAAGTCGCGCGCCGTGTGGCGCACGAGATCAAGAATCCGCTGACGTCCATGCGGATCGCTGTTGATCAAATGCGTCGAACGGTCGGACCGTCGGACGGTCGGACAGAAACCGCCGTGCAGGTCATGGCTGCCGAAACGGACCGGTTGGAACGACTGGCGAAAGAGTTCTCCGAATTCGGGCGACTACCCGAAGGTCCTCAGAGCGGGATCGACCTCGTCGAGCTGCTCGAGGAGCTGGGACGCACCGGAGTGCCAGAGGGTGTGCATGTCACCGTAGACGCGAACGGCGGACCCCGCTGGCTGTTTGGCCACTACGAGCCGCTGCGCCGCGCCTTCGCCAATCTCTATCGGAACGCGTCCGAAGCGATGAAGGGACGCGGCGCGATCGACGTCACGGTGACGGGCGACGGCGCAGGCCTGGCCGTCACGATCGCCGATCACGGTCCCGGCATTCCCGCCGAGCTGCGCCAACGCGTGTTCGAGCCGTACTACACCACGAAGGACGACGGCACGGGCCTCGGCCTGGCGCTCGTGCGCGTCACGCTCGAAGCGCATGGCGGCACGATCAGCGTCGGCGAAACGCCCGGTGGCGGCGCGACCTTCGCCATTGTTTTCCCTCCACCATCCTCCACGCCACCTCCACCAACCTCCACAACCTTCTCGTGAGCCCGCGCGTCCTCCTCGTTGACGACGAGGCCAACATTCGCCGCATGGTCGGGGCGCTGTTGCAGTCGGATGGTTACGAGACCGTCGAAGCGGCCGACGGGAACGCGGCGATGGCTCGGCTCGTCGACGACGCGCCCGACGTCGTACTGCTCGATCTGATGATGCCGCCCGGTCCGGACGGCCTCGCCACGCTCGAGCAGATCCGCAAACGCGCGCCGCACGTGCCCGTCGTGATGATGAGCGGCAAGGCCAATCTCGCCGACGCCGTCCGCGCCACGAAGCTCGGCGCCTTCCAATTCCTCGAGAAGCCGCTCACGCCGGAGGGCTTGCTCGTAGCGCTGCGCAGCGCGCTCGAGCTGGGCCGCACCCTCGCCGAGAACAAACGGCTGCACGAGCAGCTGGGCCACTCCGATCCGCTGGTCGGATCGAGCGCCGCCATGGAAAGTTTGCGGGCACTGATCGGACGCGTCGCACCGACCGAATCGCGCGTCCTGATCACCGGCGAGTCGGGCACGGGGAAGGAGCTGGTCGCGTCGGCGATTCATCGCCAAAGCGCCCGCGGCAACAAGCCGTTCGTCACCGTCAACAGCGCCGCGCTGCCGCGCGACCTCGTCGAGTCGGAGATGTTCGGCCACGAGCGCGGCGCGTTCACGGGCGCCACGGAGCGGCGGCAGGGACGCTTCGAGCTGGCGGACGGCGGCACGCTGTTTCTCGACGAAGTCGGCGACCTCGGACCGGAGGCGCAGGCAAAGCTGCTGCGGGTGCTCGAGAGCGGCGTCGTCGAGCGGGTCGGCGGCGAGCGGCCGTTCGCGGTCAACGTGCGCGTCCTCGCGGCGACGAACAAGGATCTGCAGCAGGAAGTGCGGCAGGGGCGTTTCCGCGAGGACCTCTGGTTCCGGCTCAATGTGTTGCCGATCCATATCCCGCCTCTGCGGGAGCGGCCCGAGGACGTTGCGCCGCTGGTGCGGCATTTCGCCGGCCGCTGTGCCGCGCGGCTGGGGCGGCCTGTGAAGTTCGACGCGGGGACGGTGCCGCTGCTGGTCGCCTACTCCTGGCCCGGGAACGTGCGCGAGCTCGCCAACATCATCGAGCGGCTCGCGATTCTCGCGACCGGCGACACGGTCAGCGCCGACGACATCGCCCGCGTGTTGCCGAACAACGGAGTTGGAGTTGTGGTGGGCACACCAGCGAGCGATGAGCCGTGGCGGGACATCGCGCTCACCGAGACCCTCGACCAGTACGAGCGCGAGCTGATCGCGAAAGCGCTCTCCGCGTCGCGCGGCAACGTCGCCGAAGCCGCGCGCCGGCTGCAAACCGACCGGGCCAATCTGTACCGCCGTATGCGCCGTCTAGGTATCGAGCCTCCAACGAAGGCTGATCTATGATCGCTTTGCTAATGATTCTGATGACTCAGGATACGACCATCGTCATCCACCCCGACAGCTCGAGCGCCACACTGGAAGCGCGTGCGCTGCCGCGAGTCGTGTCCGACGAAGTCATCCGCTTCTACAACGCGGCCGGCACCACGCGCCTCGTCGGCCGGACGCGGCTGCCGCGCGGCAACGAGTGGCGCGGCGATGTCGCCGTGCGCAACGGCCCCGTGCTGGTGGCGGGCCGCGTCCAAGGCACGCTGATCGTCATCAACGGCGATTTGCTGTTTGATACCGGCGCCGAGGTGACCGGCGATGTGATCGTCGTCGGCGGCATGGCGGACGATACCGCCCAGGCGCGCATCGGCGGGGAGCTGCGCACCTACCGCG
>Ga0193739_1000498_pt1 | contig 10980 bp, 8 predicted proteins | sample L2a2metaG_FD_144926 | JGI IMG/M metagenome (GOLD analysis project Ga0193739, IMG submission 144926) | Soil microbial communities from a riparian zone of the East river system, Colorado, United States - L2a2 | ecosystem: Environmental > Terrestrial > Soil > Riparian zone | place: USA: East River...
TCCCGTCTGCTCAGCTGAGCCAGTTGCACTCTCATGGGTTAAGGTACTGACGCCCAACGCGCATCTGAGCGCTTCCCTCACTTACTGAGTGGAGCAGCATGGCTACCGACGTTCGCGTACCCACCACAGGAAACGCTGGCGAAGACGCCGTTGTCCTGGAGTGGAATGTCACCGAGGGCTCTGACGTGTCCGCAGGGGACGTCCTGGTGACTCTGGAAACGGCCAAGGCCACCGTTGTGGTCGAGGCGCCGATCAGCGGGCAAGTCCTGCGTACTTTTTATGTGGCCGGCGATGAAGTGCCCGAACATGAAGTCCTCGCGGTGCTGGGCGAGCCGGGTGAGCAGATGCGCCCGCAGGGCTCCTCTGCCGGTCCGGCAGCAGACGCCGACGACATGGGCACGACATCACCCGCTTATCCCACGCCTGCGGTCCTAGCGACCCAGCCTGCGCGCAGCGCCGAGCCTGACGGCCGGGTGCAGACGCCAGCCCGGCGGCATTCGGCCTCTCCACGGGCTCGGAAGCTGGCAGGTGAATTCGGGATTGATCTCAGCTCGCTCGCCGGTAGCGGGCCGATGGGACGGATCATCATCGCTGATGTTGTCGCGGCTCAAGATCGTGCGACGGCTGAAGCGCCGCCAGAGCAGCGGGGCGCGCCGGCACCGGCAACCGCTGATCAGATCCCGTCCACTCCGGGCGATGAGTTCACGGTGGTCCCGGTCCGAGGCGCCCGCAAGATCACCGCACAGCGGATGCATGCTTCCCTGTCGGAGAGCGCGCAGCTGACGCTCACCCGATATGCGAAGGCGAAGGCGCTGCTGAGGTACGCGAAGCGCCTGCGCCAGGTGACTGATGCCACCTCCCGGCCGCGCATCGGTGTGAATGACTTGATCATGTTTGCGACCGCTCGTGCTCTGGCGCGACACCCCGCAGCCAACTCCTGGTTCGACTGGGAAGGGATCAAGCAGTTCGCGCATGTCAACCTCGGCTTCGCGGTCGACACGGGCCACGCCCTCCTCGTGCCGGTCATTCGATTCGCAGACACGATGACGCTCTCCGAGCTGTCCCAAGCTGCGCGTACCGCCATCGACAAGGCTCGGGTGGGCACGCTGACACCAGGGGAGATGGATGGAGGCACCTTCACTGTCTCCAACCTCGGCAGCCAGGGCATCCACTGGTTCACGCCGGTGCTCAATCCCCCACAAAGCTGCATCCTGGGCGTCGGAGCCACACACCAGGCTCATCCAGGCGTGCCCAGTCTGCTGCCGCTGTCGCTGACCTTTGATCACAGAGCCATTGACGGTGTCGGCGCAGCGGCATTATTGGCCGATATCGCGCGCTCTATCGAAACAGTTGATGTGGTCGCGGCGCTGTGACCGCTCCCTAATCCGCCTAGAGAACCAGGCACACCATGGCAAAAGAGCTTCTCATCGATCCGGCGGTGGTCCGGGCCGCAACCGAAGTCGAGCTGGGCTCGATTCCGGTCAACGCCTACCGTCCCGACCTCGAGCAGGAACGCGCGGTGTACGGCGAGGTGGCCTTGGACCGCATCGGCCGAGACATGCTGCTGGTACGCGAGTTCGAGCTGATGCTCAATGCGATCAAGCGGGAGGGCACGTACCTGGGCGTGTCCTACATCCACGCCGGCCCCGCCCACCTGTCTATAGGGCAGGAGGCGGCGGCCGTAGGACAGGCGTTCACTCTGGGCGCCGAAGACAAGGTCTTCGGCAGCCACCGCAGCCACGGGGAGGTGATCGCGAAAGGCCTTTCAGCGATCACCAGCTGCGATCACGACTTTCTCTTCAACGCCTTGTCCAGTTGGTCAGATGGAGCGATCTGGAAAGTCGTCGAGAAACGACTGGCGGACGCCGACTTCGAGCAGCAGGCGATCAACTACCTGCTTTATGGCATGACGGCGGAGACGTTCGGGCGGCGTACGGGCTTCAACCGCGGGCTCGGCGGCAGCATGCATGCGTTTTTGCCGCCCCTGGGGATCTATCCGAATAACGCGATCGTGGGCGGCTCGGCTCCATTGGCCACCGGCGCCGCACTGTATAACCGGCTTCAGGCGCAACCTGGCCTGGTAATCGCCAGCATTGGCGATGCTGCCACCGGGTCGGGTCCGGTCTGGGAGTCCTTCAATTTCGCTGCCATGGCGCAGCTGAAGACGCTCATGGACCCCGAGCACCGGGGCGGACTGCCGGTGATCTTCTTTGTCGTCAACAACTTCTACGGCATGGGTGGCCAGACGATCGGCGAAACCATGGCGTACGAGCGCCTATCCCGAATCGGCGCCGGCATCAACTCCGAGAACATGCATGCCCAAACGATCGACGGCAATAACCCGCTGGCCGTGATCGACGCCATGATCACGGCTCGGCAGCACATTGCGAGTGGGGACGGTCCGGTCCTCATCGATTGTCAGACGTACCGGATTTCCGGACACTCCCCCAGCGACGCCTCGTCGTACCGCACCAAGGACGAACTTGATCTTTGGACAGCGACGGATCCGATCACCGCCTACTTCGACCGACTGGTGGAGGGTGGCGTTGTTGCTGCGACCCGGCACGACGAGCTGAAGGCATGGGCGGAACACAAGATCAAGTCCGCCCTCGAAGTAGCGATCGACGGCTCGGAATCCCCGCGGCTCAGCCTGCGCCACGACGCGACCGTCATGGCCAAGATCACGTTCAACAACACAACCGTTTCAGCTGAAGAGGCGCCGCCCGGCGCCACAACGGTGCCGCTCGCGGAGCTGCCGCACCTCGCGTCCGTGACGAAGAAGTCCCGCAGTGGGCTGGTGGACGGCAAGATCGCCAGTGGTGCCCGGGCGATCACCTTTCGCGACGCGCTTCTCGAGGCCGTTGCGGCTCACGCTGCGCGTGACAACCGGCTTGCCTTGTGGGGTGAGGAGAATCGCGACTGGGGCGGCTCATTCGGTGTGTATCGCGGGCTGACAGAACTGCTTCCCCGGCATCGGCTGTTCAATGCACCGATCTCGGAGGCGGCGATCGTCGGGACGGGCGTCGGCTTCGCGCTGAGCGGTGGTCGTTCGCTGGTCGAAGTCATGTATGCCGACTTCATCGGTCGGGCCGGTGACGAGATGTTCAACCAGATGGCCAAGTGGCAGCCCATGTCTGGCGGCTTGGTGAAGCTTCACCAAGCCGCCAGACATGCCATCGGGGCGAAGTACGGCGCTCAGCACTCTCAGGACTGGAGCTCGATGGTCGCGGGCGTGCCAGGCCTGAAGGTGGTTTTTCCTGCCACGGCGCGCGATGCCAAAGGCTTGCTCGCCGCCGCGCTCGCCGGCAACGATCCCGTGGTCTTCTTCGAGAGCCAGCGCCTTTATGACATGCCGGAGACCGTCTTCCCGGACGTTCCGGCGGAGTACTACGAGACACCCATCGGCCAGCCGAATGTGGTCCGCTCCGGAGATGATCTTTCGATACTGACCGTTGGTGCCGCGCTGTACCGAGCACTGGAGGCCGCGGCGCAGCTGGAACAGCAATACGGCCTCTCCGCTGAGGTGATCGATGCCAGGTCGCTGGTTCCTTTCGACTACACAGAAGTCCTGGCCTCTGTTGGCAAGACTGGACGGCTCATTTGCGTCTCGGATGCGAACCTCAGAGGCAGCTGGCTGAATACCGTGGCGGCCAAGGTCAGCACTGAGTCCTTCGACGACCTCGATGGTCCCGTTGTCGTTCTTGGAGCACGGAACTGGATTGCTCCTCCGGCGGAAATGGAGTGGGAGTTCTTCGTGACGCCGGAAGACATCCTGGACGCGATCCATACCCGAGTCCTGCCGCTTCCGGGCCACCGGATCCAAGAAGGACCTGGTGCGGAGGGCACGCTCGAGGAGTCGAGGCTGGGTATCTGATCATCGAGTCTATTGATCAATAGCAGCCTGCGAGGATGCCTCACACCGATCTTGAGTTCTTGATCTTACCCGAAGCCCGGCCGCCGTACGCGAGAAAGGCATCATGATCATCGACTACGACACGATCAAGGACACGTGGTTGCGCCGCCTGGCGTCCCGCTCTGAGCGACCATGACCGCTCGCCTCTGAGAGTCTGCCACTGGTTTCCGCGACGGGCCGTCCAGAGCAACTCCGCGGCAAACCAGTGTCAGATTTGAGGGATATGAGTCTCAGTATCGTATCCAGACGCCAGCCGCGCTTGACATCGCACAGGATTACGATCCATGATCAAAGTGTTTTCACGGCGTTCTGATCGAGGCAAAGCACGGCCAACAATTGTTTTGCACGACGTTTCATCTAGCAAAGCGGGGGTTAACAAGTGTTTTGCACATTATTGATCGAGGCGATCGAGGCAAAGCATGGCTGACGACTCTACGGACTCCGCATTCGGCTTCATCCTGTTCATCTTGTTCCTCGCGCTTCTCGGGTACGCGGCGGGAGGCCTTAGCTCGTCTCCGTCCACGGCTGGGACCACAAGCCGAACGTCCCCGTCGTTACCACCCCTTTCGGGTCGTCAAGTACCTTCATGCCCGGGCACATTCGCATTCGAAAAGGATAAAACAGATGGGATTGTCACCCTAACGGTCTTCGTGGACCCGATGGATGACGGCCAGAAGTGCGCGACAGCGAGTACGACCTCGACGGGGACGCTGAAGGTCACGCTGGCATACACCGCCGACAAGACCCAAATGGTATCTAACACGAGTTCTTGTAAATCATCTGGACAAGTGTGCACGGCTTCTGTCCAGGTGAACGGGACGGACAATTATTGCCTCTCAGCCGTCGCCGAGCTGCCCGAAGCTGCCTCCACAGTGCCCATCGCGAAGGTCGTCGACCCATGCACGATGAGTGCGATGCGGCCCCTGCCTGACTTACCGGTAAGTTCCGATGACAAGGAAATCGAGGAAGGGTATTAGTGTCGTGCCAAGCTGTTGAGCTGCAGAGGCCGCAGCCTCGAGACTTGGCTGCATTACGCACGGGACCAAGACCACGCCAAATCGGCTGGGCAAGGATCGCTCAGCGACCGGTACCGGCGTAGACAACGGCCTCTTCGGCGGCATCCAGACCCAGTGCGCTGTGTGCCGCCACGACCGCCCGATCAACATCATCTTGATCAACGATCACTGAGATCCTGATCTCCGACGTGGAGATCATTTCGATGTTCACCCCGACGTCTGCTAACGCTGAGAAGAACTTCGCGCTGACGCCAGGATGTGATCGCATGCCCACTCCGATGACCGAAACCTTCCCGATCTGGTCGTCGTAGAGCACATCCTCGAACCCGACATCGGCCTTCAGTGCGTCGAGGGTTTCCATGGCGGTAGGGCCGTCGGTCTTAGGCAAGGTGAATGAGATATCGGTACGTGAGGTCTGCACCGCAGACACATTCTGAACGATCATGTCGATGTTGATCTCTGCGTCGGCGACCGCAGTGAAGATCCGTGCGGCCTCACCAACCCGGTCCGGAACACCGACAATTGTGATCTTGGCTTCGCTCCGATCATGCACGACCCCGGAAATGATCGCTTGCTCCATAGCGCCTCCTTCCTTCGGCTCTTGCAACCACGTACCGTCCTTGTCGGAAAATGAGGAACGCACGTGCACACGCACATTCTCGCGGCGCGCGTATTCCACGCACCGTAGGTGCAAGATCTTGGCGCCACAAGCCGCCATTTCCATCATTTCCTCATAGCTGATCTCGGGAATGCGCCGAGCGCTCGGCACGATTCGCGGATCGGCTGTAAAGACCCCGTCGACGTCTGTATAGATCTCGCAGTGATCGGCGCCAAGGGAGGCTGCTAACGCGACTGCTGTGGTGTCGGAAGCGCCACGTCCCAGGGTCGTCACGTCCTTGGTGTCTTGTGCTACCCCCTGGAATCCCGCCACGATGACGATGTCGTTGCGATCAAGCGCCGAGGTGATCCGGCCTGGGGTGATGTCGATGATCCGGGCGTTTCCATGAGTGCCCGTGGTAATGATCCCAGCCTGCGAGCCAGTCAGTGAACGCGCGTGCATGCCCTGATCGTGGATCGCCATTGCAAGCAGCGCAGCACTCATCCGCTCGCCGGCAGTCAGCAGCATGTCGAGTTCCCGAGGGGGCGGCAGGGGCGACACCTCGAGCGCCAGACCCATCAGCTCGTCGGTCGTGTCACCCATTGCCGAGATCACAACGACCACGTCGTGACCCTGCTGTTTCGTCGCGACAATTCGCTTGGCGACCCGCTTGATGCTCTCCGCGTCAGCCACAGACGAGCCGCCGTACTTCTGCACTACGCGGCGCATCGCGGCTCCTGTCCCACGGCGAGAGTCTAGTGGTTCCGCCCCTGTGACTGTCTTTGTCCAGGCGGGGCCGAGTGGATACTGGTGGTTGTGACTGAGCCGTCCGCACCCGAGCAGGATCCCGACGACCAGGCGCCTCAACAGCAGCCGCCTAGTCCGACAAGGCGGCCGGTGGAACCTCGAATCGGTGATGCCGACCGCGATCAGGCGGTCGCCTTTCTACAGGAGCATATGGCGCAGGGCCGGATCGACACATCGGAGTTCGACGATCGCATGGCCCGGGCGCTCAAGGCCAAAACGGCATCGGAGCTCGCGGTCTTGTTCGACGACCTGCCTGAGCCGCGGCCGCCATCGACCACCGACGCCGCATACCAGGCGCCACCCTGGCAGCAAGCGGCACAACGCTCCTTCGAGATCCCGCCGTGGCAGCGCACTCCGGCCGCCAGTCCGGAGATCGCACACCACGTACATCCGGCAGTCCCGCAACGCAGCAAGGCTGACACGGCACTGGCTGTCGCGGCCGCCGCCTCCTGGCCTGCGGTGATCTTGTTCTGCTTTGCCACCAGCTGGAGCTACTGGTGGCTGATCTTCATCCCGATCTTCATCTCCTCGATCGCCGGCAATTTGCGGCAACGGCGGGGCCGGAACGGATGAACGACTCACAGACCGTTCGCTGGGGGATCGTCGGACCGGGCCGCATTGCGTCCTTGGTGATCAAGGATTTTCCGTACGTCGCGGGTGCCGAGGCGGTGGCGGTAGCCAGCCGCTCAATTGATCGAGCGCAGACCTTCGCCACTGAACACGGACTCACCCGTGCTTACGGTTCGTACGCCGAGATCATGGCCGATGACGGCGTGGATGTGGTCTACATCGCCACGCCGCATCCGCAGCATCACGCTATTGCCCTCGCCGCCATAGCCGCCGGCAAGGCCGCACTGGTGGAGAAAACATTCACTGCGACCGTTGCCGGTGCCGAGGAAATCATCGCGGCCGCTCGGCAACGTCAGGTCTTTGTCATGGAGGCGATGTGGACCCGCTTCCAGCCTGCGATCGTAGCGGCTCGAGCATTGATCGATGACGGGGCGATCGGCGAGGTCCGGCAACTACAAGCTGATCTTGGTGTGGACCGGCCATACAACCCTGCCGACCGGCTGTTCGACCCTGCCCAGGGCGGCGGTGCAATGCTCGATCTCGGCGTGTACGTGGTGTCCTTCGCACAGTACTTTCTCGGCACGCCTGATCGGGTCGAGGTGAGCGGGTCGCTAGCTCCTACTGGTGTCGATGCCGAGGCGGGCCTGCTGCTCGGCTATGGCGACGGCCGGGTCGCGACGCTGCTGATTTCGCTGAAGCATCACACGCCGGGCGCAGCGCGAATCCAGGGCACCAAAGGCTGGATTGAGGTGCCGCCGAGGTTCCACCATCCGCATCGGATCTTGCCGCATCGCAGAGGCCAGGAACCTGAGATGATCAGCCGGCCGCCGCTGGGTGTTGGTTATTCCCATGAGCTTATCGAGGTGACGGAGCGGGTACGCGCGGGGCAAACCGAGAGCGTGATCATGCCGCTGCAAGACACGCTGGCCGTACAGCGCATTCTGAACGAGGCCTGCGAAAAGCTCGGCGTCCATCACACTGAAGACAACTTGGTCGCGGTCTGATTCATATGCGCGACTCTTTCTCGCCGGCAACCGGTCACGAACAACACATCTGAATCGGTACAGGCGTGTGGTTTGTGACCGGTTTCGTAGGAAAGGTGGGGGCTGTCGATGCAGAACTGCTGGAGGAGTGGAGACGGCCTAGGCGTCGACGTAGCGGCGACCCTCGAACGCCCGTCCCAGAGTGACCTCATCGGCGTACTCAAGATCACCACCAACCGGCAGGCCACTTGCGAGCCGACTGACGCGTACGCCCATGGGCAGCAGCAGACGGCTGAGATACGTGGCTGTTGCCTCCCCCTCCAAATTCGGGTCAGTGGCCAAGATCACCTCCGTCACCGTGCCATCCGCGAGCCGCAGGCATAGCTCGCGGATTTTCAGGTCAGCCGGCCCGATGCCGTCGATAGGACTGATCGCGCCACCCAAAACGTGGTAACGGCCGCGGAACTCACGGGTACGTTCGATCGCGACCACGTCTTTTGCCTCCTCGACGACGCAGATGGCGGTCAGGTCGCGGCGCGGGTCGCGGCAGATCCGGCACTGGGTGTCTTCGGACACGTTGAAGCAGACCTCGCAGAACTTGACTGTGTCTTTGACCAACTTGAGTACGTCGGCGAGCCGCAGCACTTCATCGCGATCGGCGGCCAGGATGTGGAAGGCCAGCCGCTGGGCACTCTTCGGTCCGATCCCGGGCAGCCGCCCGAGCTCGTCGATCAAATCCTGGACCGGGCCCTCATACATTTCTTGAACTCGTCAGAAAGGCAGTCCGCCGCCCATGCCGAGCCCACCGGCGAGTGGACCCAGCTTGCTTGCGGCAATCGCCTGCGCCCTATTGGTTGCGTCACGTACCGCGGCCACAACCAGGTCAGCCAGCGTCTCAGTGTCACTCGGATCCAGTGCCTCAGGGTCGATCACCAGCCCCACCAGCTCGCCGGAACCGGTCACCGTCGCGGTCACCATCCCGCCCCCGGCGGAGCCCTCGACCTCCATCTCGGCCAGCTCTTGCTGCGCGTTCAGCAGCTGCTCCTGCATCGCCTGCGCTTGGGCCAGCAGTCCGGACATGTCGCCTTCGGGAATCATCGCGGGCCTTTCGGGGTGGAGGTGCTCGCCCGCCCAGCCTATGCGCCGTGATCCTCCTGAGCGATGATCTCCGCGCCCAGGTGGCGCGCCAACAGCTCGGTATGCGACTCAGCGTCCTCGTCTAGATCGCTGTCGTCGCGGCTCGCGGCCGCATCCGGGTCCTCGGTAATGGAGTTCGGGGCGCCGTTTGTGGTGCGGGTCGAAGACTCAGGTGTTGGCGGTGAGGGTGCGGCGGGCGACTTTGCGGCTTGGGGGGTGCGCGGGGCTCCCGCCGATACGGAGGCGCTGGGATCCACCATCGTCTCGACGGTGAAGTCAGCACCCATCACGACGACGATTGCCTCGCGCAGCACATCCTCGTTCCCTCCGCGCGCGAAGCTGTCGCGCGCGCCTGCGTTGGACATTGCGAGGAGCAAGGTGCCATTGCGGAGCTCGGCGACCTGAGCGTTCTGGCTGAGCAGAATCCAGGTAAAGCGGCGCTTACCTTTGACCTCTTCTAGCACCTCTGGCCACAGCCGGCGTACGTCGGTGACAGCGAGACCACCAGCTTGGACCGCCTCGGTCCCACGTTGGGTGCCCTGAGCGGGGACGGTGGCGGAGTCCGCTGGGTCCGTCTGAGGCGTACGGGGTGGCAGGGATGGTGTGAGCTCTGGTACCGACGGCTGCGGCGTCGCGGTGGCGGTGGGCGGGGTTGCAGCCGGTGAGGTCTGTGGCGTAGCCGGAGCAGGTGAACTCGCTGAACCCGTGACTCCGAGGCGCCGCTCGAGACGGTCGAGCCGCGCATGGAGGCCGCGGTCGTCCGCGTCGGCGCCGGGTAATAGCACCCGCGCACACATCAGCTCCAGATGCAACCGTGGCGCAGTGGTCCCCCGCATGTCGGTAAGCCCTGCTGCGATCACCTCTGCAGCCCGGGTCAGCTCGCCAGCGCCGAGCAACGCGGCCTGGGAGACGAGGCGTTCGGCCTGATCAGGAGCCACGTCGACAAGTCCGGACGTCAGTGCATCGGGCACAGCGGCGACGATCACGAGATCCCGGAGCCGGCGCAGCAGATCCTCGGCGAAGCGCCGCGGATCCTGACCGACCTCGATCACTTTGTCCACGCAGGCGAAGACCCCGCCGGCGTCGCCGGCCGCGAAGGCATCCACGAACTCATCGAGCAACGAGTCCGGTGTGTATCCCAGCAGGGCAGCCGCTTGTCTGTACGACACGCCGGATTCGTCGGCACCACCGAGTAGCTGGTCCAGCACGGAGAGCGAGTCGCGCACAGAGCCTGCACCGGCGCGTACTACCAGTGGCAGCACCGCTGGCTCCACCGGAATGCCCTCCGCTTCACAGAGCTTGGCCAAATACTCAGTCAGTAGCCGCGGCGGGACCAGGCGGAACGGGTAGTGATGGGTACGCGAGCGGATCGTCCCGATGACCTTATCCGGCTCAGTGGTCGCGAATACGAACTTGACGTGTGGCGGTGGCTCCTCGACCAGCTTCAGCAAGGCATTGAATCCTGCCGTAGTCACCATATGGGCTTCGTCGACGATGTAGATCTTGAAGCGGCTGCTGACCGGGGCGAAGAAAGCCCGCTCCCGCAGGTCCCGAGCATCATCCACGCCGCCATGGCTCGCTGCGTCGATCTCAATGACGTCGATGCTTCCCGGACCGTTGCGTGCCAGGTCCCGGCAGGACTGGCACTCACCGCACGGCACCGCCCGCGGTCCCTTCTCGCAGTTGAGGGCTCGGGCCAGGATCCGAGCAGATGTGGTCTTGCCACACCCCCGCGGACCCGAAAACAGGTACGCGTGATTAACCCTGTTGTTCGTCAGGGCCCGCTGCAGTGGCTCGGTGACATGGTCCTGGCCGATGACCTCGGCAAAGGTGTCGGGTCGGTAGCGGCGGTATAGGGCAAGAGGGGCCGACCCTGCTCGAGCGGGCTCGTCGAACAGGCCCTCCTCCTGAGCGTGCTCGACACCGTCCGGTCGAGGCTCCTCGACCCGCGGGTCG
>Ga0193739_1000499_pt1 | contig 10952 bp, 9 predicted proteins | sample L2a2metaG_FD_144926 | JGI IMG/M metagenome (GOLD analysis project Ga0193739, IMG submission 144926) | Soil microbial communities from a riparian zone of the East river system, Colorado, United States - L2a2 | ecosystem: Environmental > Terrestrial > Soil > Riparian zone | place: USA: East River...
GACCTGCTCGCCTGAATTCTGTGCTTTGCGCCAGATGGAATTATGATATTGTCCCCTTCACTGATGGATGATTTCTTGTTCTGAACTTCAACCGTACCAGAACCCTTAACTATTTTCCAAAACTCCTTTCGATTGTTATGATATTGAAGACTCAACCGCGACCCAGGTTTTATGTAAAGTAATTTTACTGTGCATTGTTCATTCTCGTTGAATTTTTCAAATGATCCCCATGGCCGTTTTTCCGAGTAAACTTCCACAAAAAAAACAATGGAAAAGTATAGTTAATTATTGTTATATTATTTATAGTAAAAAATATACAATATGCTTTGAATTACAATTATTGCCTAAATCGTCAATGTGTATTTGTAATAATCATGGCGATTGCAGAGGATTGATAATGGAGGAGGAAGTATTGAAAAATTTCTGTTGCTGTAATTGTCACGATAGCAGTTATCAATTAATCAGAAATTCAATTGCAGCTAACATAATTGACAGTCTTGGCAATTCCGGTACAAATCAAAATATGGATTACTAATATATGGTTCTAATACCAGCCATAAATCTAAAGAACCACATGAATATTTTCAAGGCAGAAATACACATCTATCCAAGATGATCCAATATATAACTGGTTAAGGAAGTATCGGTAGTTAATACGTTGCCAACATTCCTAATTTTGGGAACAATATTTCCTACTTTACAGAAATAAGGATTTTTCTGCCATCTATTTCAATTTCCTTGTATTCAATGTCCACTAATTTGTTAGGTGTTATGATTACCTGTTTTACTCTTACGTAGTATGCTAATTCATTTTTATAGTTTTCAAGTGACAATAAATCATCTGAATCTAGATTCGAGATATGTGCAGATGATAGTATTTCTGTAGGAACAAAACCCCTTTCCTTTCTCAGTTGTTGTATATTTCTTGCAATATCCTTCATAAGACCCATTGAAATCAACTGACTACTTCTAGTAGTATCAATAAACACAGCGACATTTTCTTGCTCAGATTCCATCATTATATATGGTGTTTTTCCAGTATACGAAAACTCCACATCGTCTTTTGACAACTCTATTTCACCAGAAATGTACTTTAGATTGAAATTGCTTTTTGAATTTAATTGGTCAAACAGATCACCATAGTTAGCTTGATTAAATGATTGTAGGGCATTTTTTAAATCGTTCTTTAATCTAGGAGCAATCTTATTTACTTTGAGCTTGGCACTCAGGCTAACAAGATTCTCCCTATTCAGAAAATTAATTTTTTCAAACAAATTACTAAAATGCACTACTTTAATATCAATAGACATAGTATTGAGTTGTTTCTTCAATATTTCTGATAATCCGCTTGATTCAAGAAGATTTCTATCTTGAGTACAAACTACAACTCTATTAATGGGCCATCTTCTTTTAAATTTCGCCTTCATTCTGGCTGCATTAACCAAAGAAATAACTAGTTTCGATTTGTCTATAGTATTTTCAATTTCATTATTTATCAAGTTGGTGTTAATTTTTGGCCATGATTCGAGCAGAACTAAATCTTTATGTTTGAAACATAACAAATACAAATAATTTGTTATGTAAGGACAATACGAATGAAGGAGTATGTCAATTATCGATAGTGTATATCCAAGTACTGCATATATCACATTCCTTCTCTCTATTGTTTCCATACTGTCATCCCATATATCATCCCTAGTCATAGGAACATAAGTTTGGCTGAGACTATTAATTATGAAATCTTCCAATTCCTTTGCTCCTTCGTTTAACCTACAGGAATCTAATGATAAAGTTACTGTTTTAACCAACGATTGTAATTTGGATAAAATCCACGCTTCAGTCATAGTAAAACTGTTACTTTTTACGATGGAGTCCAGGTCAATAATTTTAGTATCAAATTTGTCATATGTACTATTCTGAATCAAGTATACATGAAGATAATAAAGAGTACTTAGCACCTGATATGGTCTAGCCCCCAATTCACTTAGGCTGAAGCTTAGAGATTCAATAGGTGAAGACTTCCACATGAAATAGAATCTTATTGCATCAACCGAATTATCGACCAGAAGTTTATTAGCGTCCAATACATTGCCCAGACTCTTACTCATTTTATTTCCCTTTTCATCTAAAATATGTCCCTGAAATAGAAACGATTCAAATGGTGATTGGTCCTTGTTTTGCATTATTACATTTTCCATGAGTAAAGTATATGCCCATCCCCTTGTCTGATCTATTCCTTCGGTCAGAAATTCAGCCGGTATTAGATCCTCGTACTCATCATCCGAAAATGCAGCATAAGGCGATGCACCACTGTTATGCCAGGTATCAAGAACGAAGGATTCTCGAATCATAGGGATGTTACATTTCGAGCAATTAATTTCGATATTATCTATCCAAGGTCGATGCAATTCAAATTGCTCTCCGTCAGGCAACTTTGTTGCTCTCCTGATAATTTCATTTCGGGAAAACAAAGGCTCTTTCAAACCACATTTGGTGCAGTTCCATATTGGAAGAGGAGTACCCCATACCCTTTCTCTCGATATGCACCAAGGTACCTGTTCCTTTATGATTTCCACAAATCTGTTTTTTGGAGATTCAAAAAAGAAATTAACATTTGAAACAGCATTCATTGGTTTATTATCAAGTTTATCAATCATGTAAAAATATTCACGCCTTGCAAGCCAGACAACCTTGTGATTTGAACGCCAACAGGTTGGATACTGATGTTTGATTCTACCCAACTTCAAGTAAGCTCCTGCTTCCTTCATTTTTTCGACAACTAAAAGATCCGAGTCGCGTACAAATTTTCCGCTAAATATGCCTGCCTTCTCAGTAAATTCCACTTTATCATTAATGGGCACAAATATTGGAACGTCCCGTTTGACAGCTATATCAAAATCCTCTTGACCGTTTGCAGGTGACAAATGAACTATTCCGCTACCCGTACTTGCATCAACAAAATTTTCTGCAACTACAAAATGTACTTTCTTGTCGTCACTTAGTTCCTTTAGTCCAGGTATCATTGCTAATAGTGGATGGAGGTACCTTTTGCCATCCAATTCTATGCCTTTAATGACCTTTTCAACAGTAAAATTTTGAATTTCAAGTTCATTCATCAAACCATTCAATCTGTCATATCCAACAATCCACATTTCGTTTTCAATTGAAACATAAGCATAATCAGCCTCAGGGTTAACGCCTATCAGCTCATCAGTTACTAAAGTGAACGGCATGGTGGTCCACACAACTAGAAAAGTGTTCTCTTCCTTTAGCTTCATTTTGTAATAAAAGGATGGATCCTCTAGAATTTTGTAGCCCTGATTAACCTCTGCGTTGCTCAATGAAGTTTGGCAGGAAGGGCAGTACGCAACTACTCTAAACCATTCTTTAAGAATTCCCAGTTCCCAAGCTTTTTTAAGTACTTGCCATTCCCTTTCGATGTATGCATCTTTAAAAGTCCAATACGCCTTTTCATAATCAAAAGACATGCCAAGAAGAGCGTCAACTTTGATCCATTTTTCAGCATTAGTTTTGATTAGATCCTTGCATGCCTCTACAATTCTTGGGATACCAACTTTTTTGATGTTTTCAGCTTTATTACCAGTTAATCCCAAATTTTTTTCTGCCTGTAATTCGACTGGTAGACCTTGGGTGTCCCAGCCTGCTCGGAATATAACTTTATATTTTTGCAGAGTTTTGTATCTGAACCAGAGATCTTTTATGATACGTCCTCTGAGATGACCCACATGTGGTTCGCCATTCAGGGTAGGTGGCCCCTCAACAAACCCGAGTGTTCCTTTGTGAGATGATAACTCTTTGTCAATTAATGATTGTATTTCAATCTTGTTAAGGTAAGAATAAATTTGAATTTCAATTTCCTTTGGATCATATTTTGCTTCTAGTTTCATTAATGCGAACGTCAGTTCTATTTTCTCTTTTATAACTTTACGACTCAGCTCAATATACACATAGGCAAAAGAGTTAGAATTTCTTAATTTACTCAGTTGATTTAGTCTATGCGGACCATTGGTCAGACGACAAGAACCCACACTTGTGAATAGTTCGGGTTTAATGAATAATGAATATACGTGTTAAGTAGTATAACTGTTATTGAACTTGATTTATGATGTCTGAGAACATTGCATGGCTACTAAAACTTCTAAATTGAGAAACCCAAAACGGTTTTTATTAGTATTAACTGCAACAATTATCTCTTTAGAGATAACTTTCATACAGGTATCATTTCATAGTCTGTCGAAATCTGGTAGATCGGCCTTAGGTTTGAGAAGCCCGCTCCGTTTTAAGCTCTTATTCCGGTCCTACTTATAGTTGTCATGTTTCGTTCTGCATCATTATTTACTAGTGTTCTTTATTTATTATCAACATATATGTTGGCGCATTTAGAGCAATATCTTTCAATCAGCTTGGCTCCATCACCTGCATCAAATAATGCTGTCCATTGAGCGCTTCCACCACAGAAGATACAAAAATACTCCTTTTCAGCGTTTTCTATTTTGATCAAAGTCCCCTTTCTTTTTTTTATTATTGTTGAAGAGTTATTCGCCATGATGTAATTGTAGCATACATTGCGTATAACTATGCTTGCCTACTTTTCCTCATGCTAACGGTCTGAAGTCTTAAATGTTATAGCTTTGCTAGGAAGATCAATGCATGGAAAGAACAAATGCAGTGTTTGTGGAAATTATACGGATATAGTAGCCAAAGTTACCAGTGATCCAAATATTCTCTATTGCAAGGATTGTCGCGATGAGGAAGTTCAACGGCTCGGGAGAAACTTTGATTTGATAAAATTCGTCTGTATTAGATGCGGATCCACCAATGTGAAAAAAGATGATCTACGAACTGGAATTAATGAGGACGTGATCAGTGTTAATAATTCAACCTCTGATTACTTAATTGCAGTATATGCAGTTGCGCGTTTATCCTGTATTGATTGTAAAAATATTTTCCATGTAAATGTTTTAGACAATGGTCCCAGAACCAAATAGGGTCATAGTTTCCACAGTGTTAGTAAAGAGGGAAAGAATTGTATAGATAAGAGTTCATGTTTGCTTTGATTTCTTTTCCTCTAGTTTTCCTTTTTTGGTGGATTTAACATTTGTTCCATTTCTATCATCTTACCATGCTCGTATCCTTTTCACGTCTTTATTGTGGAATTGATTATGGCATATCGGTATCCTGTTTCCCCTCTCTTCCAATAGCCGATAAGTGTTAACTTTTTTATTGTTTGTTGGCCATGATTTTACAAGTGTCGACAAGTGCCAAAAACACGCGCGTGGCTGGTGGGCTTTTACAAATTGGCCCATCAGTTATAATTCCGTAACCCAAGGCGATCAGCTATGTTGATCGCCTTGAACCATCATTAATCAATTACTCGCCCGCTAATCTTGATAGTATTTTATTATAAAATTCGTTCAGAATTGGTTAAGTGTAGCTGAACTTTCAAAAATGTCATAAATTCGACAAAGCAATTGTCGAATTTATTTTTGTGATGAAATGTGCTGGAGAACTAAAATTAGATCTTCTAAAACGCAAACCGAATGTTAAACAAGATAATGTAAAGGCAATATATGATAGTATGTTTATATGAAAATAGAAAATTGAGTGATGTAATTGTAGTGGAACGTTCTGCTAAATCAGGAGTGATGAAATGAATTTATTTATTTTGACTGTTTCATTGGCGTTATTCGGCTTGCCTATTTCTTCAGGTTTTTCATTTGTCTTTGCACTGAACCAGTCATTAACATATGAAGATCCATCGCTTGGATTTAAATTCCAATATCCCGCCCTATGGAAGCAAATATTGGAAAAGGATATGGAGGGAACGGGAGTTGCATTCTCTCCGTTGCCCACTTCTCCTATGGAACATTTTGCTGATTTATTGATTTATACAACTGACCATCAAGAGAATATAACCCTAAAACAATACCTCCGTGAATTTATTCTTGAACAATTGTGTTGCGTTGATAATCAATCCCTGAAGTACAACGAGACCAAATTAAGTGGTATCCCTTCAATGAATGCGTCTTGGAATCTTACTAAGGAGAATAACCAAGTATATGGAAAGGCATTGTTGAATTTTGCCATAAAAGACGGGATCGCATATGTAATTCATTACGATGCAAATTTAGAAACATTTGCCCGATGGCTCCCAGAAGTAAAAAATATAATCAATTCATTTCAAATTATTGATTAATAATTTTATCAAATATCTGTCTTAATTTGTTCTTTTTTGAAAATCATTAGTTATTCTAAATGGTAAATTCAGTTAATCTATCCAGAACCTTTTCGAATATAAATAGCGCCTATTAAGAAGATAGCATGACTACAAATCAAGGAATTGGCTCTATTAAACAGTCGGCCGGTCAGTGCACAGTAATGATTGAAATCCCAAAGGGCAGTAATATAAAATATGAATATGATACAGAAAGTGGTTTTATCTTGGTTGACAGGAAATTGTTTACTGCAATGTATTATCCATGTAATTATGGATTCATACCAAACACACTTGAGAAAGATGGAGATCCCTTGGATGTTTTAGTACTAGGAGAAACTCCGTTTGCACCATTATCTCTAATAAAAGTAATACCCGTAGGCGTACTACAGACTGAGGATGAAGAAGGTCAAGATTCAAAAATAGTAGCCATACCGACATCCAAAATTGATCCTAGTTTCTCAACTGTTCAAGATATCGAAGATGTGCCACAACATCTGAAGGACCAGATAAAACACTTTTTTGAACACTACAAAGAACTGGAAAAAGGAAAATTTGTGAAAATATCAGGATGGGAAGGTAAAGAGTCTGCTGTAAGAAAAATAACTGATGCAATTAGCAGCTATCACAAAGTAAGCGAGAGTTAAAGAGCCTTAAACTGCTCACTCCACCTAGCATATGCTCGAATCATGTCCATGCTTACACTGGGTTTTCTCATTTTCAGAATTTCCTTAAAATCCAGTTCCGTGATGGACCGAGTATATGCATCGCTATCTAATCCCTTTCCACTTTGGAATAGTTCATCCACGACACGCAATTGAACAGACTGACATATGTCCTTGACATCACTCCCACTGTAACCATCAGATATCTTTGCCAAATCTTCTATTTTTAAGGAAGATTCCATTTGTAACCTTCTTGTATACTGGTCAAAGAGGTGAATTCTGGATTCCCTGTTTGGTAGAGAAACATAAATCCTTTTTTGAAATCTTCTAAGAAAACCTGCTTCCAAACTCCATGGTTTGTTGGTTGCACCAATGACATACAATTTTGATTCCCTTGATTTTCCATTTATGCCATCCATTTCGGTAAGGAATTGATTTTTTACTCTAACTTCACCCCCAACCTCACTGTTTCTATTACCTAAAAGTGAATCTATTTCATCAACAAAAATCAGTACAGGAACGCCTTCGCTATCGTGTAACTTGCGTGCCATTGAAAATAATTTTGAAACATTTTTTTCTGCCTCACCTAACCATTTACTCATCATCGAAGCTGCATCAACATTTATGAAATAACCTTCGATTTCTGCTGCGGCTGCCGCTGCGAGTAACGTCTTTCCACAACCAGGAGGTCCAAATAGTAGAATGCCCCGTGCCCATCCTAACGGAAGTAGATCAGGCCTTATAGTGGGATAAACTATAGACTCTCTCATTGCTCTCTTCGCATCCTCCAAACCAATCACTTCATTCCATGATACATTCGGTTTATCAGTCATCAGAAGTTCTTCGAAGTACAAGCTGCATCCTCCGTTCGTGTCGTTCCTCTTCTTTGCTGATTGCATGTTGTTAAGTATCGAATTTGGTGAGTTTGCAGCTTTTTGGTCTATTTGTCCAACTTTATTAATATCAGAATCATATAATGGATTAGACATTTGCAATGCTTTGATTCTATTTTGATAGGAGTTTGCTCGTTCCGTGTAAATTTTATTCAACTTGTAATCAGGATAGATTTGTACTAACTTAACTAATGCTTCAACAGCCCTCTGATAAGCGCTAATTGCTTGCCCATTGGAACCTTCCGAATCCAATCTAATTGCTTCAGCAGCATATTTACTAGCACTATTCTCTAGTTCCTGTGGAGCTAAACTCATATATTCATACAAATTCAGAGTATTCCTTTGAATTACTGCATTGTGAATCTATATTGGTCAAGGGACAAAATAAATTGAACAAAGACTAAAAAAAATTGGCATAGTTTTGTCCAAAAGCATAAAAAAATATACAGTATTTACCTCAAAGTAGTATTTTGTATTTGGAGTAAATATCTTTTAATCAATAAATTCATCTTGTAGTTATGAAATGTTATTGAATTGTGAGAAAATCCTACAATAAATCATTCTATCTTGTAGTATTATGATATTTCAGCTTTACATTTTTTTTTGTTTTGTCCAATCAAATTGACATCTTGCTTTACGTCCAAAATGTAAAAAAAGTGCACATGATTAAACGCCCTAATGATATACCTAATTATCTAGAACTTGTAGCAAATCTAGAAGAGTTTGGACTATCAAAATATGAGTCTATGGCATACATTACTTTGGTTTCAAGAGGAACTTTGGGCGCAAGTGAGATAGCCTACTATTCTAATCTTCCTAGAACAAAAATTTACACAACCCTAAAAAAATTAGAAAGAAAAAAACTGTCAACCATTTCGAGTCAGAAACCAATGATAGCGACAGCGACCCCGCCTAACGAAGCATTCGGAGAGTTAATTACTTTGCAAGAAAGAAGATTGTCATCAATGTATAATATTTTGGATAGCCTGAAGAAACTGAGAGAAGAGGGTAAAAAGTCCTATGAAGAAAAAAAGTACTTAACTTTGGAACCAAATGTAGTGGTACAAAAAATTAAAGAATTGATTTCATCCAGCAAATCAAATATAGATTTGATTCTCGATTCTTGGGGACAAAATGTCGTTTTTCAATGTAGGCCTTCCATAACAGGAGCCACTAAGAAGGGAGTGAAAATCAAAATGTTACTTGGTAACGAATCTATCATAAGCGAGGGAATTGGTACGTTCCCAGACGGAGTAGAAATTAGGTCTGATACTGTTTCCGGAAATATATTGATTTTCGACTACAAAAAAATTATTTTTATCGACAGTACAAATGGAAAAGCTTCATTAATACTGACAGCAGACCCATATGGTTCATCATATGTCAAATTATTTGATGAAAAATGGAAAAAAGCATTGAGGCTCAATACCGTTATGCTTGGCAATAAAGTTCCAAAAGAAGCATTAACTCTATCAAAAATAGTAGAAAACGATCTTTCACAAATATTATTGGACATGTCAATTATGCAGGATAACAATTATACCTCGCTAATCAATGAGATTGAAAAATTTAGCAGTGAAACAAACTGCCAAAGTATTGAGGAAATAGTAAGTATTGTAGATTATGCACTGAGAATAAGCTATTCTGGATATCTAAAATATGAAAACCAAGAGAACATGTTAAAGCTGCATTTTGACTCAAAAGAAAGATCAATGGTACCTTGGGCCATAATTATTGTGGCCTATGTCAAGAAATTTGGAAATGATGCACAAATCATATATGACAATAGCCAGTTGAAAGCAAACACAATATACATAAAGCTCCTACATCCAGCAGTGATTCACGCAAACTAAATAGTGCTAGATGTGATATGTTTTATTATTTATTCTTGATTTTGAGCAATTTTTGAATCTAACAATTTTTTATATCGTACGCGCAATTTGTTGCCACATAGCGAACAAATCGTTTGAGTTGGTGGATATCCCCTCCCACAGCTTTTACAAAACTTCACCCATTTTCTTCTATCCCTAATGCCTTTTGTTCCTAAATTTAGTAAATCAATTGACAAAGTTTTTGCCAAATTACATACTGCAAAGTCATCGCTTACCAGTGTTGCATTGCACTCCCTGGCCAAAGCAACAATTGAAATATCAGCGTCAGAAAGTTGGGTTTCGCCTATTTGTTTTACGGCGAGTATAACGGTTCTTAATGTGCTATCGCTGGGTTGAAATATCATTATTCTCCTGTTTGATATCAAACTATCCAAAATTGAAAGATTCCTTTGAATGTGGGAAATCTCTGCAAAAACCAACCCTGTCGTAATGCATGTAATATTAGAACGCAAATGAAATCCTTGATAAAACGCAGTTGCGTCTAGCGCAAATCTTGATTCCGTTCTAGAAACCAAGTTTTTCAAGTTGTCTTATTCCCCTTTTACCAATACGGAGGAATACTCCATCATATGGATATTTAGAAATAGTGATGTTATTTTTTTCCTTGGCATCAAATACTTGTTGACCGTCATTAATTATTTTGGAATTATCAGTAGAATTAATAGTAATATCCTTTATTTCGACAATTAATGCAGGTGTTTTGTTAACAGGAGCAATAGGTAATATCATAACACAATTCATGTTTTCATGAACTATTGGTCCACCTAATGAAAGAGCATGTCCGGTCGACCCTGTTGGTGTTGAAATTATTACTCCATCCATTTTTTGGGATATGGGGTAGTCAAATACGTTGATAGTAATTGTAGGAGTCTTGGTCAAATTTGTTCTTGTTATAACTATATCATTGAGGGCAGGACCTATCATTTTACCATCAATATGGGCCTGTAACCTCAGCCTATTATCATAAAAATAATTCCCACTAAAAATATCATGTAGCTGCTGTTCGATGGGCTTTGTATTTGCCTCTGCAAGGATACCTCTTGTACCTCCTATGTTCAAACTGAAAACAGGTGTACTCTTCTTTATCATTCTAAACGCACGAAGGGTTGTTCCGTCTCCCCCAATGGCAAATACCACATCAAGATCAATATTCACAAGTTCTGTAGGATCAACGAAATGAACATTATCTACATCTAGAGGTTCGATTGAGAATATTTTGATCTTTTTTTCGTCCAAAAATTTCGCAATAAACTGTGCCGCATCCTTT
>Ga0193739_1000500_pt1 | contig 10946 bp, 11 predicted proteins | sample L2a2metaG_FD_144926 | JGI IMG/M metagenome (GOLD analysis project Ga0193739, IMG submission 144926) | Soil microbial communities from a riparian zone of the East river system, Colorado, United States - L2a2 | ecosystem: Environmental > Terrestrial > Soil > Riparian zone | place: USA: East River...
GAACTTCTCTTTCTTCCTCTTCGCACCATTTTTTGTATCTAATTCTGTGACCCTTTTCACATAATTGATTAAAGACGTATTCTCTGCTGTTTGTTGCAGTAAATAGCTTAACCGGTATACTTACAAGCCCAAAGGAGATACTACCCTGCCATAAACTTCTAGCTGGCATGTATCATGCTTATAGCCAACAAAGATTATAACAGCTCAGGAATACTATTGTTATAGTTTGTTATAGTTGTGGCCATTCCACATAAAATTCACATCTGGTTAGTTCTAATATCATCTAGTCCAGAGGTCCAGTTAGCGTCTTAATATGCCTGAAGCAGTCATGCAGGTTGATAGCTAGCACTCTCCCTTAAGTGATACAACCATTAAATTTTAGCTATGTTTCAATACATTAATTGATTAGAACAAAGTCAATCTAATATGAGAAAGAAGATTCTGATGGCATAAGAATCCTAATCACTAGATTTTATCCAAGGGGAATAAGAAAAGAAAACATTGATAGATGGTATAGAGATTTGTCGCCTTCAGTCAGTTTATTAAAGAATCTTAAGGATGGAAAAATAACTAGAAGTATTTTTTTTCAGTTTTTCTGCAGAGATTTATGTAAAAACGGTAAAGCCATAGAAATATGTAAAAAATTAGCGATAGAAAGTCAAGACAAAAATATAACGTTACTATGTTATGAAAAAGAAGAAATATTTTGCCATAGACATTATGTAAAACAAATCTGTGAACACGAATTAAGCAAATTACAACCAATCGAATCTTGAAAAGACAAGAAAACTATAATTGATTTTTTAAACTAACCTATCAAATAATTAAATCGTTCGTATATGTGGACATGATTCTAAGTTAGTCTATTATCGAAATAGACATTTGTATTGCTGATTCCTTGGTCTAATATTTTCACGTAAAATCTATGGTTGCACTTCCTACAAGATAGAATGCCGGTAACATAGAATTTCGATTCGATATCCTTAGTAGGACTAGGCGTATGAATGCCTCGAACATTAATTTCGTTAAAATGCGGGTCAGCTCCAACTATTTCGACGTCCTTCGAGCCACACCTAATGCAAGGAAATCTAATTGACCTAAAATCCTTTTTTATTCGTTCATAATCCTTCTCTTTGATCGGATATTCTTCCCTCATTGTTTTACCAGCTCCTTTAACATTTACGTTCTAGTTAAAATTAACTAATAAACAATAATCAACCTTCACATTTGAGTTTGCGATTATATTACCGAAATCGTAATTTTAGATATGAATCAATTAATTGCTGGAATACTACTACTTTTACCAATTCTGCCAGTTTTTTTCATTTCAATGTCGAGTTCCGCTGCTTTAGCACAATCGTGGTCTGAGGGAGCAAATATGCCAACTGCAAGGTCAGAAATTAGCGCTATTAATATAGGGGATGAAATTTACGTTATCGGCGGCTTTGATGAATCAGGCAGTGCCTTGGATGTTGTTGAAGTTTATAATGTCAAGGATGATTCCTGGAAATCGATTGCTCATTTACCCAAACCATTGCATCATACTGCAGCCACGAGTTATGGGGGAAAAATATACGTCGCAGGAGGATTTATTTCAGCGGAATGGATTCCATCCAATCAATTGTTTATTTATGATCCAATAAAGAATCAGTGGACGGAAGGTAAACCTATGCCTACTCCAAGAGGCGCTTAACCGCTTTATTTGTTAGCGGCATTCTATATGCTTTGGGTGGACAAGACGAAGAAGGAGTTTTGAATATGAATGAAGCTTACGATCCAATAGCAGACAGCTGGACTTCTAAAACACCGATGCCTACTGCGAGACATCATGCTGCCTCTTCAACTGTTGATAACAAGATATATGTATCCGGTGGAAGGATAGCTGGCTCTTCACCTTTAGTAAACGTAAATGTTAATGAGATGTATGATCCAGAAATAGAAAAATGGATAACAATTGAGGCTATGCCATCAAAAAGGAGTGGAATAGCGGCGGCCTCAGTAAATAACAGTATCTTCGTGTTAGGAGGAGAGGATCTTACCAAGACATACGACAACAATGAAAAATTTGATACTCAAGGCGGTAAATGGATTTCACAAGAATCCATGCCAACCTCACGTCACGGCTTGGCGGCCGTTTCAATAAATAATAAAATTTTTGCTATTGGGGGAGGACCAGAGCCTGGATTAAGTGTGAGCAATGTTAATGAGATCTATTCAATAAAATAAATTGTTCAAGATATAATTTTCATTTTTTTTGTCATAAATGAAGCTGTGACGGTTTCAATATTTGCAAACTAACATATAGAGCATTCAGTTTGATGATGTTGGTTGTAGGAACTACTTTCTTATGGCCTTTATCAGAACATAATCTATGTTCCTTGATAGCGATAGTTGTTTCATCTTGAGTGCTGATCGATGTACTATTCTTTCGGCAATATCTACAACAAGTTTTTTCAAAAATGAAATATGTTTGCCCAAAATAATCCTTCTGAACTCTTTTCTGTCTTGAATATAAAAATCTGTTAATGGGATATATACGGATTGTCCTATACAAAGGATCTCCTTTATCACAAAATGCTCTTGCGAGATAATTGACTTAATTCGCGCTAAATCATAGTGCTCGGAAGCCCAAGTCAATGATAGAATCCCGAGTACTCTGAGATTTCTTAAAGAATTTAATATCTTACTTCTGCATGACATTCCACTAGCTTTTGGCCTTGTTACCACTGGAATAGCAATAACTACCAAACCAGACTTTTTTAATACTCGGTGTGACTCTCGAATAAACTCTAAAAACGATTTAAAATGTTGCGCTGACTCTAGCGCAATAATTCTATCTGCAAAAGAATCTCTAAATGGAAGACATGTTGCTGTAGCATTTACTCTTGACAACAAAGCACCACTATGATTAGTAATATATTTTTTATTAGTAACATTTGTTTTAACTGTTGATTCCACCAGCAAATCCTTGTCATAACCGTATTTACTATACATAGGGCGTGACATCTTCAATGCTAGGTAATTAATGTCTATGCATATAAGACTACCACTGAATTTGTATTCCAGGTTCCATTGTTCTGCTGGACCTGAGAGACCACTTCCGATATCTAGGATGTTCCTTGCAGTATCAAGTTCAGCCAATTTTCCTGTAAGTGTGCATAGCGCCCGCTGTGCTTGTTCAATACTCTTGGTTTCTTGAGTCCAAAAACCAAAATTAATTATGTTTGTCTGAGTCAAAAGTCGCGCATACGATGTGAGTACTTGGTATTTATTAACAACGGCACGTTCATCCCTCCTCAAAAGAGATAACAGTGTATTTATTGCATTTCGCATTGCTGTTTTCCTGTTTATGGGTTACTTATGAATATTTTCCCATCCTCGAAATATCATTTAGGTTTTGATTAAACATTCAAATTCACTTCTCGAACCGCCGGTAGACACGACACTATCGGTTCTAAAATGAGGTTCTTGATATCGAATATTTCAAAAAGCCGGTCTTGTTAAACATTCCTTCAAAAAGCTGCCCAATAAAAAGTCTCCCTGCAATTGAGAAATGTTTAAAACCTAAAGCAAATTCAAAATTTGAGGTTGCCAGTTCTTCATGGGCTATTGAATTGCTTTCACTTTCAGTTGAAAGAGATTGTCAAATGAAGATAAAGTTGCCAAATGGTTGACATTGGATTTGTTGGGAGAGCGCCAGGAGCGCTAAGTCATAAATTGTTTGCTGCTTAACATTCACTATGGGAGAAATAACGAAAAAGGAAACAAATAAGAAAACTAAACGTAGTTTCAGAACTTCTGCTTTAGCCCTAGGAATATCAATTATTGCAGATGCTCTGGATTACTTGGCTGCTCCGCTATTTAGTATTCCGATCATCGGTGACGTGTTTGATGTTATAACAACTGGGTTGTTGTATTCGATAACTAAAAGTAAGGTATCAGTCATTATGAACCTTGCCGAATTTATACCGTTTGTAGGAGACTTTCTCCCTGTTTATACCGTATCTACTTTGATCTGGATAATGCGAGAATACGGTTATGAATCGTTTTTTAGAAAGTTACTAGCATTGATATCAAATAAACGCTAAGATCTTATATCAAAATTGGGAATTCGTATATACTCCTAGAAACTATGAAGTTATTGGAAGGACAGAATGTAGAACTTAAGGTATTATTAGTGGGTCTTGAGTCCAATGATTGCAAAAAACGGCAGTAAAATCGTGGACAATTAGTTTTCCGCGCCGTTCTGCTATCATAAACAAAAGTCTTATGAGTATCCTCTGCCCAAATATCACATATCCATTATGCCAATTATCACCGTATCGTTATTTAGTGGAAGAACCCAAAGAGAAAAGGATAGGTTGGCCGAAGCAATAACTGAAAGTGCCTGCAACATCCTAAAAGTTGATAAGAATGAAGTGATTGTGGTTTTTCGAGAGGAACCGCGTGGTAACTGGTATTCCGAAGGTGTCAGAATATGAAGAATAATTTTGTAAACGTAACAATAGGATGAACAATAATTTAAATTGTAACAATAGATGACTTTTGACATTGAAAAAAGAAATACCGTCCTGTCTGATATAGTAACTCGATGATATTGGTAGTAACATTAATAAGATATTTAAATTTGATAAATATTCATATATTTTACCTTCTTAGTGATATTTTTCAATTTGAAAATATTATTACAATCATTCGAATATTTTATCTATTGAAGGAATGGAAAGTCTACCAAAATATATTCGAAAAACATATCTAAATCAAACGGGCCTTATAACCTCTATAAGTTTTATTGCACATACATTGATACCAATTAATCATATAACCGTGCTTGTATTAAGGCATCATGATTAGTGGATCGGAGTGTGATCATCATAGAAGGGAACAATCAAACGTTAAAAATAATGATGATTGATGACGAAGAGGATATTTTGACACTTTACAGAGATTACCTTTCGAGCAGAGGTCACAAAGTATTAAACGCATATCTTAAAGCCAACCGGATATTGATAATGAATGTCCGGATATTTTCCTGATAGACTATAGATTGCCTGGTAACAATAGATTATAGATTGCCTGGTAACAATAGACTATAGATCGCCTGGTAACAAGAATGGAATTGATATAGCAAGCGAAATTCTAAAGAAATTTCCTTCGGCGCCTGTTCTCTTTATTACCACTTATGAATGTGTGGTAGCAGAAGTCTCAAAAAATCCTCTATTCCGTAACAAGAGAGTAACAGTTGTGCTTAAGCCTGTAAAGTTAGACAAACTTGAAAAGTCGATGTTACAATTGGTAAATAAAAATTAGCACAGGTGCACTATCCATAAACCAAGATTTTAGACGTATGTAATTCGCCTACATTATTCATTTCTTTTTCTTTTTCTCATCTATTATAGTCTTCAGCTCTGAGGCAACAAGCCTTATAGCTAATAGAAATCCTGCTTTATACGATTCATCGATTTTTAATTTTTTTAATTCCCTATCAGTTATCTCGGGAAAATCCATTCTTAATATACGATCCGAATTGACAGGTTTCTTACCTTTTGATTTTTTTTCACGTTTTTCGGCTACTCTTTTCTCCTTTACCAATAGATATCACGTTATGCCTTCAAGTAGAGACTATATAAATTCTAACAAGTAAAGAGTGGTCGGTGTTCATTGCCTGAGTTTCGGAGGTTTGTGAATCATTTTTGACATAATTTTTGGGCCCGTCGGGACTAGTCTGATTTTTCAGATGGACCTAAAGTATGAATAGATTTTGTATGAGATTACTTTAAGTTGTCAATTAATTTTTGCGTCTCTTCGAGATTGAATGTTTTAAGAGTTGTAATACGCACGTTCCTAATGCTCCAGTGCCTAGTGAGACCGACATTGCTACTTCATCACTTGGCAATTCTACTACCAATACTATATCATATTGTCCAAATGTATAGAACACACTCGTTAATTTGCCGCCTAGCTTCTCAAGATATGACTTGAAGGATGTACCCCTCTTTATAGTCTCTTTGACATTTTTTATCCCTTGATCCGTCCAATTTATTAGTAAAATATAGTTCTCCAAAAACCAACGGTGAGTGGTAAGAGTTAAGTGTCAAATTGTAATAACACATAAGTGAAACATAGATGAGATTGCCGAATGAGAAATTCAAAAAACTCAATTCGAAAATTTTTATTATCATGATTCCACTAATACTCTCGGCATTTACTCATTTATGGAATATGGATGGATTTCCTAGCATATATAGAGATGAAGATCATTACATGAGAAAAACAATGCACGTATTACGGGGCTTGGGTCCACAAGAAGTACCAACGGAATTACTCAGTTATCCACAAACTCCATATACACATCCTTATTTCGGGCAGCTTTTTTTGGCTTCAGTCCTGGGTGTATTTGGCTATCCGGACTCTCTTAATCCAACAACCGATGTTACTTCAATCAAAGAAGTCTTTCTGGTTCCACGGCTGCTAATGGGATTGCTCGCAATATTTGATACTTTTCTTCTATTTAAAATCGCAGAACGGAGGTACAACGGGACTGTTGCACTGATTGCATCTGTTCTCTTTGCAGTAATGCCTCTTACCTGGATAATCCGAAGAATTTGGTTGGAACCTATACAATTACCATTTATACTTGCTTCCATATTACTTGCTCTATATATCACTAACTCAAATCTGATGGAAAAAAGAAAAAGTATTCCTATTGTCTTACTCTCTGGTACCCTACTAGGTTTAGCCATATTTACAAAAATTCCAGTCATATCACTGATACCACTTGTAGGATTCATTATATATTCAAATTCTAAAAATTTTAAGCTAATTGGTTTATGGATAATTCCAGTGGTACTAATACCCCTAATTTGGCCAATGTATGCTATTTCTCAGGGAGAACTTGATGACTGGATAACAGGCATGTATTGGCAGGTTGAAAGACAAAACACCGGTCTTTACTCCTCAATTGAAAAATTATTTAATATAGACCCTATTCTTGTGGGATTTTCATTTATTGGGCTTGCTTATGCCGTGGTTAGAAAACGAGATTCATTTTTGATACTTTGGTTTGTCCCATTTATCATGTTTCAGCTTGTTAGTAGTTACCTGCAGTACTGGCATCTGATTCCAATATATCCAGCACTTTGCATAGGTTGTGCAATTTTAATTACAGATGTATCAAAAATATTTCGGAGTCAGAGAATCAAAAAATTATTGCCATATTCATTACTGACCATAATCGGTGTGTATGGTATAATAGTAACGACTATATTGATAAGTCTTAATCTTACGTCCTTTCACTATGAAGTTATTTCAGTTCTTGGTAATGAGATACAAAAAGCAAATCAAATTAAGAACGAAGGTAGCTCCTACAACAATGGAGATAATAATATAACTCATGGCGTTACTGTACTAGGTAATAATTATTTCCTTTGGTTTCCCAAATATATACTTGACAAGAATGGGATCAATGAATATAAGAATTATTACCATCATGGAGACATAAAAACAAATAAAATTGTATTGGCTGTAGGAGATGACTTTATCGACGAGATGACGAGATATAATAAGTCAAGTATTAATATTGATGAACTTAGTGTATTACTATATAGATCCAATTTTACATCAAGTATAGAAGAAAATCAATCCGGAGTACCACACAGAAACATTTATCCATTCAACAGCCTAATTGATCTAGATCCAATTGCCACAACTAGTGTAGAAATCAGAACCAATTTGGCGCACGATGTTACTAAGCATCCAAACAGATAATGTCACTTAATATGGTAAATCCTATATTCGCATTGAATGTGAATGCCAATATATCTAATACGTCTTATATTAATCTAGGATGAGTGTGTACAGGGCTTGTCAAGTATAAATTCAAGTGTGCTGGTCTTCGACCGTCGGGAATCGAATTGTTAACAGTTCGGATCCATGAATGAAATCAATTTGATACAATGAACATAACACATGCCGTCGGGATTGGAACCTTGTATGTAGTAGGGTTCTACTGCCTTCTATTTTAGTTTAATTTTAGTAACTTTTCTAGAAATTAAGAATCGGACATGAACATATAAAAAAAATTCTTTTTTTACTTGCCTTCACAATATGTTAAGGCTAGTTTGAATTGTTCTGGACTTCCATACATTCCATGTTGTTCAAAGCCTATTATTTTATCTCTACAGGCAGAGTATTCTCCTATCATTCCATCTGTATAGGTCAACCCTACAAATACCAACAAAACTAGTGCAATACTGATTGCTGCTGATATTAGTAATATGGAAGAAGTTTTTGATTCATAATGTTTGGTTTTTGCAATTAAGTTTGTCCTTGGAATTGGAACGTCCAACAAAATGCTCATTTTCGCACCTCCTTTGTTGCTTTGTTTATGTCCATATAGTCTATATGACTAAACATACACTTTAAGTCTAGTTACGCGCGTTGCTTATTACTATCAATCCTTTTGTATTTTTACTATTTGGGGGATATTAACCAATGAATGTTATTCAAAAGCACTTACACTCCCTTTTTGGTGATATAGTTATTAAATTTTGGTATGTGCCTAATAGATTAATTGATTAAAACAAAATCTATCTATGATAAAAAAAGAGGCTTCTGATTTTCCCTCGATACTTAACCAAGGATTTCCATCATTAATGCCAAAATCTTTTATCTTGAAACAGCTTTGTTGAATTTGCTTCTTAGCTGTTACCCATTCTTGGCGTCAGCATCAAATTTAGCCTTACCTTCTTTGTATATGCATTTCAAACACCACCACCTGCCAATTCTAGTTGGGTCATTTAGAGGAACCAACCGATCGACCAAATCTCCACAGTTATCACATTTTTTACCTTCATGATTAATCATTAAATCGACCATGTGATGTTAATATTTAAAGATACTTTCCTGGAAGTCTAAATAGTTGATTAATTATAAAGATATGGATTTCAAGTATACAATAAATGTTATACTTTAGAAATGAAAAAAAGAGGAAGGATCTAAAAGCTATTGGGGTTCGTCTATTTCCCTATATTGTTGTAATAAGTGTAGCATATTCAGCGCTAATGCCGTCTTCACTGCTTCCTTTGTCTCCAGATCGTTTATTTTCACAACTAGGTCTTTATCTTCATTCGTTACCAGTTCAGCCAGGATTGGATGCCTTTCTTTTAGGTCTTTGATTAAACTATCTGCGTCGATGGTTGTTGCATTAGTCTGTGCGTACGCTATCTTTCCTGGATTAACAATTAGTGCAGTAGTTCCTAGTATTGCGACTGTCAATACAAAGATAGCAATTTTCATATGTTTCATATTAAACATTACTTCTTAATCTCGTAGGTTCATATTTAACTGATTGCATTACAAAACATTTCCTCAATAGTTCTCAGGTGATTTAGGGCTGTTACTGGAAACGATGAAATGATCAGATGGGTATAATATTTTAGAAAGGACTACCGGACACTAGAAAAAGGCGATATCCTGAACAGAATTTATGCGTGTGACATCAGCAATTGTTTACCTAAAAAAATAGACGTTAATATCAATAATATCAAACTTTAATTTAATTCAATTTGATTTACTTAATGGAGTAGCCTTTCAGACTTAACCTGAATGCTTCTGACAAATGATGGTAGCTCACATAAACTAACAATAAAATATATAGATATTAGATATCACATGTATAAAGAGGCTAGAACGGAATGATGTAGAAGGTATTCACTCATTACCAATGCACAGGATTTTTACTAAAAGGGATGCAAAATACAGTAAAAAGTATGGGGAATAACTGTTTCCTGAAGAAAAGTATCTATAATCTTTAAATTCTATGGCGTATACTTAATGTTGTGACTGTCGATAAGCAATATGAACACTCTTCCAACAATGAAAAAGCAAACTTAAATCCAACAAAAGAATCCAACGTTACTAATCAAAACTCTTCAATACCAAAGGAAAATCTTCCTTCATTTAGTAAAATCCTAATTGCTGACGATGGAAAAGATGAATCAAATAGGTTGCTTAACTATGCTGTATCTCTATCCAAATACTCAGGAGCAGAATTACTAATTTTACGAATTTTAGAAAATATGAAGAAAATGGGAAATGTATCAGTACAAGGTTCTAATGAAAATAACATGAGTAATAAGGATATGAAACGAGAGATTAAAGGAGAGATAATAGATGAAATGGAAAAAAAGATAAACAGATGCAGGGAAGCAGGATGTGAAAATAAAATTTCGTACAAATTCAGAGTGGGTGATGCTAAGGAAGAAATAATCAATGAAGTTAAAGAGGGAAATTACGATTTAATAGTCTTAAGGAGTTCAAGGAGTTCACAGAAAGATTCTTGGATGAGATCCTTTTTCAGCGATGCACGAAAAATAATTAGTAACATAAACATACCTGTTTTGATAGTACAGTAATTTAAACCAAAATGTAGAACACAATTATGAATCTGGAATATTTTATGAGCCCGTCGGGAATCGAATTGTTAACAGTTCGGATCCATAATCAGAGGATATGACTAAATGTTCATTTGGAACTTTTTTTAAAATTCTAAATAGTAAGTCGGTTCTATGGTTACTAATATAGCTACAAGTTTACAGTATATTTATTTATTTATTCATTACTTCTTGAGAAGGATTAAAGACAAATTAGTCCCTAGAAAAGGACTTGCCCTAAAGAAAATGGGAAACCTAATAAGGGAATGCAAAAGTGGAAATATTTCATAGATCAAGAGATCATCAGTATCTGATTTATGTCTAGTTATCAAATCCTAATATAGAATACTTTAATAGTATATTGCAGTAAGAAGCCTATGTCTACTAACACTGTTCATTTACATCGCGTACTTACAGCAAAGCCAGAGAAAATTTATCGTGCTTTTCTTGACCGTGATGCCATGGCTAAATGGTTACCACCCAATGGTTATACTTGTAACGTTCATCACATGG
>Ga0193739_1000504_pt1 | contig 10904 bp, 12 predicted proteins | sample L2a2metaG_FD_144926 | JGI IMG/M metagenome (GOLD analysis project Ga0193739, IMG submission 144926) | Soil microbial communities from a riparian zone of the East river system, Colorado, United States - L2a2 | ecosystem: Environmental > Terrestrial > Soil > Riparian zone | place: USA: East River...
GGCGCTGACGGCGGAGCCGATGGTGGCGCTGACGGCGGAGCCGATGGTGGCGCTGACGGCGGAGCCGATGGTGGCGCAGACGGCGGAGCCGATGGTGGCGCAGACGGCGGAGCCGATGGTGGGGCAGACGGCGGAGCTGACGGCGGGGCAGACGGCGGAGCGGATGGTGGCGCAGACGGCGGCGCCGTTCGCTGAGGACTCTGCTCTCGCTCGACTGGTTGCCGTCGAGCGGGACGAGTTCGCAGCTGAGTACTGGGGGCAGGAACCGTTGCTGTCCCCCGCCGCAGATCTTCCGGGCGGGTTTTCCGAACTGCTCAATGCGAATGCGATCGACGAGCTCCTATCGAAGCGCGGTCTGCGCACGCCGTTCCTCCGGGTCGCCAAGAACGGAACCACTCTGGCCGACAGAGCCTTCACAGCAGCGGGTGGCGTTGGCGCCGGCATAGCCGACCAGGTGAGCGATGACAGGCTGGTGCGACTGTTTGCCGACGGCTCGACGCTCGTGCTGCAAGCCCTGCATCGGGTTTGGCCGCCCATCCTCGACTTCTGCCAAAAGCTCGCGGCCGAGATGGGCCATCCAGTCCAAGCCAACGCATACGTCACGCCGCCGCAGAACCAAGGCTTCAGCGCTCACTACGACGTACATGACGTTTTTGTCTTGCAGATTGAGGGCGAGAAGCGGTGGCGGATTCATCGGCCTGTGCTGGCCTCGCCGCTTCGTGATCAGCCTTGGAACGACTTCAGAGCCGAGGTCGAGGATCGGGCGGAGGAAACTCCGCTCCTGGAGACGTTGCTGAAGCCTGGCGACTGCCTCTACCTTCCGCGCGGACATTTGCACGCTGCCACGGCGCTCGGTGGGGTGAGCACCCACCTGACTCTCGGCATCCATGTCTGGACACGCTTTGCACTGGCCCAGCAACTCGTGCACCAAGCCTTGCAAACCCTCGCCGAGGATCCGGTGATGCGGGCGTCCCTGCCACTTGGAGTCGAGGTATCCAACCCGGCTGAGACCCGCCAGGACTTCGACGTTGTCACCGCCCTACTGACCGACGCCGTCGAACAGGCAGATCTTGACCAGATATCTGAGTTGCTGTTAGACGTTGCGCGATCCAACCAGCGTGCGGCGCCGATCGGTCCACTCAAACAGCTTCGCGATGCCGATGGAATGACGGTCGACACCCAGCTGGTGCTTCGTCGCCACCTGGCGGCTGCTGTTGATCACACCGGATCCCACATCCTGGTACGCAGCCGCGCGGGCGACGTAGAAGTGACTGAGGACGAGGTAGGGCGGCTCGAGGCCCTGCTGTCCGAAGGCGTCGCTGCGGCTGGTGACGTGGGTCTGGATCTGGCGCGCCGACTGCTGCTCGCCGGCTTGGCCATCGCCGAGTGAGTCAACCAGACCCTGCGTTCCGGTGCTCGGACGCAGCGCGCCTACGAGCGGATCCATTGGCCGGTTCGGCGCCTCCGGCGCGCCGCTGGCTGCTGCTGGAGCACCCTGGTCCCTGGCGGACCGACGCCATCGCGGGAGCGGGCATCAACCCCGATGTCCTTTCGACCTTGGTCGACAGGGCCGGCTTGGCAACGCGAATCCTGCTCGTTCGCCGACCGGGGCGGATCGACCGGCGTGCGGCCCGGCGATGGATCCTGACTGCGCTCGACTCGACGACGACTACCGGCCGGTGGCGAACCGACCACGATCTCCTGGATGCTGCCGACGCCCTAAGCGCCGCCTCCCCGGGGCAGATGGAAACATCCGAACCTCTGATCCTTGTTTGTACGCACGGCGTGCACGATGTCTGTTGCGCGCTTCGTGGTCGTCCGGTGGCTCTGGAGCTTGCGTCTCACTGGCCCGATCTGGTCTGGGAATGCAGTCACATCGGCGGCGACCGGTTTGCGCCGAATGTGGTCTTGCTGCCCGACGGCTTCTACTACGGGAATCTCGACCCGGCTACCGCGCGAGACACTGTCGAAGCGCACCTCGCAGGTAGTGTGCTGACCGATCGGCTCCGCGGCATGGCCCGCTATCTTCCGCCGGCTCAGGCCGCCGCAATCGCGGCGTACGAGCGCTTTGGGCCGCTCGGGCCCTCAGATGTTTCTGTTCGGGCTACCGAGCACATTGGGCCCCATCACGGGCACGGATCGGAGACCATCGTCGATCTCGTGGTCGGGCCTCAGCTGCGATTGGTGAGGGTGCGGGTTCTGTCCGTACGCCGCGCTGATGCTCAGCTAACCTGCCGCGCCTCCCGCGAGACGCCAGCCACGGAATATCGGATTGTTGACTTTTCCTCAAGTTGATCAACTACATTTGCCTCCCCGCAAGTGGTCGAAACATCACAGAATCGGCTGGATATCGTCTTGTTTACGACCGCTTCCCTGATGAAGTTCTGAGGAGGAAGAGCGTTGCCGGTCCTGCATGTTTCCGTCACCTCACCCCTTTCACCTCAGGAGGCCCTGCAGCGGCTCACCGATTTCAGCACTGCTCGAGCTGAGGCTTGGGCTGGCGTCGACGAGGACAACCTGATCGTGCACGGCAAGGGCGACGGCTGGGCCGAGATCACCGAAGGCAACAAATTCGCCTGGGAGCGGGAACGCTACACCTGGGATGCGTCGGCTGGGACGGTCTCGGCGGCCACCCTGAACTCCAATATCTGGGCACCTGGCAGTGGGTGGAACTACACGATCATGCCTGACGGCGCCGGGAGCAGGGTCGAGGTCACGGCAGTGCGCAAGGGGTACCGAATCAGGGGGAAGCTCGTTGGCGCTGTGTTATCGCTGATCGGCAAGCGCTTGATCACTTCGCGCACCAGAGCGGCGCTGGCGGCTCGATAGGAGACATAAGGTCGCTCCATGAAAGGCCCGACGTTCGAGCACCGAAACGGCATGGAGATTGCCACCTTTGCTGATGCAGCAGAGTGGGAAACCTGGCTGGCCGCGCATGGCGCGGAACGCGGGGAGCTGTGGTTGCGGATCGCCCGCAGAGACTCCGGACAAACGACCGTAACCGCGGACCAGGCGCTGGACGTATGCCTGTGCTACGGCTGGATCGACAGCCTGCGCCGCAGTGACGAAGGCGGCTATTTTTTTCTCCAGCGCTACTCACCGCGTCGCCCTGGCAGCCCGTGGTCAAAGATCAACGCTGCCAAGGTCGAGGTTTTGCTCGCGGCCGGTCGGATGCGGCCGGCGGGTCTGGCCGAGGTCGCCGCCGCAAAAGCGACCGGGCGGTGGCCAGCCGACGTCGGCTGACCAGGGACACGCAGCGGGGCGCCGGTGGGTGGCGCATACGTCAAGCGACTTCGGATGCTCGACACTAAGGTCGTTTGACCCGTGCCTTGCGGTCCAACGACGCAAACTGATCTGAGAGGCTCTCAGCATGGCCAAGTTGATCTACACCGCGATTAGCTCAGTTGACGGGTACGTGGCGGACGCCGAGGGCAACTTCAACTGGAGCGCCCCGGACCAAGAGGTGCATCGGTTCGTCAACGACATCGAGCGACCGATTGGGACCTATCTATGCGGGCGTCGGATGTATGAGGTCATGCGCTACTGGGAAACCGCCCCGACCGGCGATGGCGAGCCGTCAGCGGAGCATGAGTACGCGAAGATCTGGCAGGCAGCCGACAAGATCGTTTACTCCAAGAGCCTGAAGCAGGTATCCAGCGCCCGAACATCGATTCAGCGAGAGTTTGACCCGGAAGCGATTCAGCAACTCAAGACGTCTGTGGCACGCGACATCTCCGTGGGCGGTTCCACGCTGGCTGCCCAGGCACTGAAGCTCGGACTGGTCGACGAGTGTCATCTGTTCCTCTCCCCCATCGTGGTGGGAGCAGGCAATCCGGCCCTGCCGGACAATGTCCGGCTGGTGCTTGAGTTGCTTGACGAGCGCCGATTCAGCAATGGCGTGGTCCATCTGCACTACCGCTTCAAGCCGTGACTTGATCACGACCCGATCACTGATGATCGGCTAGCCCAAGAGCACGACCCGGCGTTGCGGACTGCGCAGCGTACGGCCAACAACCACCGCCACCATGATCACGATCGCAATTACCGCGGCGTTGCGAACTGAATTGGAGTTGGTGGCTAGTGCCACGGCAAGCAACGCCCAGCACGCCGTAAGCAGGAAGCCGAGGACGGCAACCAGCCGGCCCACGACCAAGAGCGACATGATCGTGGCACTCAGCACGAGCACCACGCCGATCTCATTCACCCAGCGTGCGGACTCAGGCATGCCCCAAGATCGGAAGGTGGTGGCAAAGCCAGCGGCCGCTGCCACGGTCGCCCATCCGAGATAGATCATCACAGGCAGGCGGAGCAAAACCTCTTCCGCGGCGTTGGTGGCTGGCCCGACGACCAGAAAGCCTCGAGCCGCCAAGACCAGGTAGCTGACCAAGATCACAATCAGGATTTGGGAGAGCCAGATCGCGCGCGTCCCAAAGATCGGCACCCAGAGCGTGCTTGTGGTGAAGGCACCAAATAGCCACCAGCCAGTCAGCCGGTGAACCGCACGCTCCTGCTGGCTGGGCAGGAGCTGATAGATCGCAAGCGCCAGACAGGCTGCGTAGATCAGTCCCCAGACCCAGAACGCATAGTCTGCCGGGGTAACGGGGCTGGCGTTGGCGTCAGAGATCGCGCCGGTGTTGGACCTCGGTCCAAGCGCCCATGTGGTCAGCGGAGCTGCGGCCGCCTGCGTTACCGCCGTCACGGCGACACATATGACACGTACCCGATCACTGGTGGGAGCCATGGGCCACATTGTGCCCGCCGACCTAGGCCAATGCTCCAAATGCGGCTAGATGCGGCCGATTCGCAATCGCCGACCACACCCTGGTTCGTAGCCGCGCGCGCAAGGGCGGCGAAAGGTGCTCGGTGCTTGGAAAGTGCGCCGTCCAGCCGGGTCTAGTGGGGTGAGCGGGCAGTCTTCCGAGACGTAGCGCAGCGGCCGAACTACCGGAGCGGTCGGATGGCATCACCCGCAGCTACCGTGCCGGATGCGAGCACTCGTACATGCATGCCCCGGCGGCGCAGCTGCCGGCCGACAGGACTGTTCGCCCACCGCAGCGAATCAGCGCCGAACCGGCCCGCGAACTTCGCGCACCCGGTGTGCGGTGGCTCGGTCACCTCAGCTACCGCCTCGCCGATCTGCAGCCGCGTGCCCGCAGGCAGGTTGTCGATCGAAATGTCGAGGTCGACGATCAGCTGGTCTCCGGCAAGCGGCCAGCGGTCGCGGGCGCCCGCAATCGTTGCCAGCACCCGGCTGTTCATGATCGTGATCTGTCGCAGCAGATCCGCCCTTCCGCCGGCGGTGTCAGCCCCCCGAGCCTCCCAGCTGTCCCCGCGCAGCCCATGCACCGCGTCGAGGACGCCATGCTGCAGGACTCTTCGCTCCTCGACAGCCGGTCGGCTGACGATCATCTCGACAATGCCATCATCTGTCGGAGAGGCACCCAGTCGGGCTGCTGTCTGCTCGAGCTCACCAACCCGACGATGGTACGGAATATGCTCTGCGTACTTTTCGGCCACGCTCTGCTTGATGGTGCTCATGTCCTGCTCTCTTGTCGACTCGAGTCATCTGAGCATTGCTCCATGAATCCCGATCCGGCAAATGCTTAACGCCGCGAGTGCAAGCCGCGACGTTGCGTGGGATCTGCGTTGGAGCGAATCGATGGCGATCAGATCAGCGAAGCGAGAAGGGCGATTAAGGGTGGCAAACTCGCGCCGATGTCTCCCCTGACGCTGTCTCCCTTGCGAGGGTAGAAGCCGAGGGCGTCGGCCACACCCATGATGATTCCGCCGAGAAACATGAAGACGCAGCCAGCCAGAACCAGGGTTTCGCCAACTACCCCATTGCCCGTCCTCAGGATGATCAGGCCGAGGATGGTGCCGAGGCCGGCCACGACGTTGTGAGAGCCGATCGCGAAGGCCCACAGCCTGAAGTCGGCGACGGGCTCCGTGCGGACCCGTAGGAACCTCCGCACCCACGGCCGTTCGAACAGGAACATCTCCAGCACGGCGACCGCGATATGGATAAGAGCGGCAATCAATGCCGCCCATTGGGTGATAGCGCTCATCCGGTCACAGCGGCGGGCTGGAAGCCGGCAAGGGTTACCTCATGGCGAGCCAGGACCTGCTGGATCTGTTCCGCGACCTCCTCGATCGGACGGCCGTGGGGCACCGTGGCGTCAAGGTCGGCGAAAAATCTGCCCCAGGCCCCCGTCAGACCTACCGCAAGGTACTTCACTGTCGGGCTGAGCACCGTTTCGGTGTGCAAGGCCCCCGGTGGGATCGTGATCGCCGAGCCGGGCCCAAGGTCGAAGGCCTCGTCCTCGACCCTGACAATCATGCGGCCATTGAGGACGTAGTAGGCCTTGCCCCAAGCAGTCCGGTGCAGTGGGGTAGTCGGCCCCCGCGGAGCATCGACTTCGAAGAGCTCATATTGGCCGTCGGTGTGCCCCGCATCAATCTTCACGGTGACAACCGCGTCTGGCAGGATGAGCTCGCCACCTTCGCCGGCGGCGGTGTGCTGAACCATATGTGTCATACCGGCGACGCTAGGCACGCCACCCGATCGAGTCGATCCCAGAATTCTGGGAATGCTCGGCCGCCGAAACAATGAAACACTCTTCGTGTGTGGGAAGAGCGGGCCTACCGCGCCCGCCGAGACATCGCTGCACTGGCCGCCTCTGGACTCGGCGTCAGCGAGCTGCACGCCGCCGCAATCCCCTTGATCGAGGACACGGTCGGTACCGACCTCAGCTGCTGGGCAACCATCGATCCCGAAATGCTTGCGATCAGCATGATGACGAGCGGTGAAACCCAGATCCCCAGCGAGTACGAGCCGTTTCTCGCCGAATCCGAGTACTCAGCCGACGAGCCGCATAGGTTCACCACCCTCGCGGTTCGCAAGGAACCGATGGCTAAGTTGTCCGATTTGCCGGATCGTGACCGCAATCGGTGCCTCAGGTTCAACAATGTTTGGCGGCCGCTGGGGCTCGATCAAGAGCTTCGCGTGCTGTTCCTGGGTGACGGTATGTGCTGGGGTGGTGCCGGCATGGTACGGACGGGCCACGACTTCACCGACCGCGAGACAGACTTTCTCGGTGCCGTGGCACCGGCCATTGCTACCGCTACCAGGCTGGCGGTGCGCTCCGAGGCGCACCGCCTGATGCCGAGTGGCCAGCCCGCGATCGTGGTCGTGGGTCCGCGCGGTGAACTTCGCGCGATAACCGCTGCCGCACAAGAGTGGCAAGAGCGGTTTGATCAGATCGCCCCAGGTCGCTTCATGGTGATGATGCAGCTCATGGCCGGTGGTGCTCGTACCGCAACATCAGGCGGCTTTCGCGCCCGATTGCGGGACGCGCGCGGACAGTGGGCAGTTCTCAAGGCCAGCCCGCTGATCGGTGGGGACGAGGAACAGATCGCGGTCACCGTTGAGCCGGCAAGCGGCGATCAGCTGTTGGGCCTGCTGCTCGCGGCGTACGGGCTAACAGCGCGCGAGCGCGACCTATGTCGTGAAGTGATCAACGGGGGGTCGACCTCGGAGATCGCGGCTCGCCTCTTCATCTCCAGCAACACTGTGCAAGATCATCTCAAGTCGATCTTCGGCAAGGTCGGCGTACGCAGTCGGGGTGAACTCGTCGCTCGGCTGCGGCCAAGCGATCCTGGGCCAGGGAAGCCGTGATGGGTTCGTGGAACTCGATCACGTGTTGATTCCGGTTGCAGATCTGTCGAGTGAGGTGTCCAAGTTCGAGGCCCGATACGGACTCGGGTCCGTCGATGGCGGCCGCCATGCGGGATGGGGTACGGCAAACCGGATCGTCCCGCTGGGCCAGACCTACTTCGAATTGGTCGCGGTCGTCGACTCGAAGGAAGCCGCGGACAGTGCTTTCGGACGTTGGGTTGCAGCAGCCCGTCCAGGCTCGCCGCTGGGGTGGGCCGTTCGGACCGACGACATGGACGCCGTCGCCGGGCGGCTCGGTCTGAGCGTTGGCTCGGGGTCGCGATTGACCGCGACTGGCGAGCTGCTGCGCTGGCGAATCGCAGGCGTGGAACAGTCGATGGTCGAACCCTCACTGCCATTCTTCATCGAGTGGGCTCCCGAAACCGATCTGCCCGGCACGACTGGGGTCGAGCACACGTCGGTCGTCAAGGGCATCAGAGAGCTGATCGTGGAAGGTGACCAGGATCGTTTCCACTCCTGGCTGGGTGTGCATCAGCTGCCGGTGACCGTGCGGCCTGGCAGCCCCCGCATAGTCGCGATCGTGCTGTCGACGCAGTCAGGCGACGTCCTCATGCGGGCAGATTGAGCACTTACCGAACGGCGCCTGCGAGTTCTCATCCGCGACGAAACGAGCGATTCAGCCGTTGACGTGACGGGCCAGTAGCGTGAGATCGGCCGGACTGAGACGGTCGTTTGCAGACTTGGCGTGGTGCCAGAAGGGGTAGGGCAGCGGCTGTGCGCTGACCTTGTCCAACCGATCCATCTCCTCGGCCGACAGCTTCAGGTCGGCGGCGGCTAGGTTGTCCGCTAGCTGATCTTCGGTTCGGGCGCCGACGATCACCGTGGTCACCGCGGGCTTGGCCAAGGTGTACGCCAGCGCAATCTGGGCCGCCGAGACTCCGTGATCGGCACCGATGGCCAGCAGCTCCTCGACTGTGTCGTACAGCTTGTCCTCGTCGTACACAGGAGGCTCGTTCCAGTCCGTTAGATGCCTGCTGCCAGGCGGCGCGTCTACGCCACGGCGGTATTTGCCCGACAGCAGTCCGCCGGCAATCGGGCTCCACACGAGGATGCCCAGACCTTGGTCCACCGCAAGTGGCACAAGCTCGTTCTCGATATCACGCGCCTGCAGCGAGTAGTAAAGCTGGTTGCTGACGAATGGTGTCACGCCCTCACGATCGGCGATCCATAGTGCTTTCATGACTTGCCATGCTGCGTAGTTGGAGCAGCCGACGTAGCGCACCTTGCCGGACCGTACAAGATCATCGAGCGCCTGCAGCGTTTCCTCGAGTGGCGTCTGCCCGTCCCATTCGTGAACCTGGTAGAGGTCGATGTAATCGGTGCCAAGCCGCCGCAGACTGTTTTCGGCGCCCCGGATGATGTGGTGCCGAGACAGCCCCATGTCGTTTGGACCGTCACCCATCTTCATCCGCACTTTGGTCGCGATGAGCACCTCATCCCGATCGGAGCCGAGTGCCTTGCCCAGGATCTCTTCGGACAGGCCGTTGGAGTACACATCAGCGGTGTCGAACAGGTTGACGCCGGCGTCACGCGCTAGCCCGACCTGCTTACGCGCGCCCTCGACGTCGATCTGGCCCACAGGAGAGGCCCATCCAGTGCCGCCGAAGCCCATGGTGCCGAGGGTGATAGTGGAAACACGGAGGCCGGATCGGCCGAGCTGTCGATAGTCCATGTCGCGGAGTCTAGGGCCAGAGCTTTATCGGCCGGCTCTCACCCGCAGCCCTTCGCTTGCGGCGGCTTCTCCGGAAAGTGGTCACGAACAACATCCCTGAATCGATACAGGCATGTTGTTGGTGACCGGTTTCGTTGGAAGGTGGGTGGGAAACGTACGGCGGAAGCGCTCAGCCGACTACATCTCGCCGGCGGAGACGTTGATGACGTTGCCGTCCGGATCGGAGAACCAGACCGACTTCATGTCCTCCCCCGTCATGGAGGCCACACCCTGATCCCAGTCGAGGCCCTCCGCGTCGAAGGTCATGAAGGTGACATCTTTCTCACGCAGCGCGGCGACCTCGTCATCGAACGCCGACATCGGAACGTCGAAGGCCACCGCGGTGGCTTTGTTGGTGCCGGCGTACTCGGACTGGTAGAGGAAAACCAGCGCGTCGCCGGACTTGTATGCCACGCCGGCCGCGCTCTCACGCTCCGGGGTGAACCCAAGCGTGTCCTCATAGAAAATCCGCGCCCTGGACAGGTCTCGCGTCGGGAGCGTGGCGACAGGTGTGTGCTGTGACAACATCGAGGGCCTTTCTTGATCGGCTGTGTTCTGACGGTACGCCACCGCCCTGCTGACCGAGGCCTAGGCATCCCTCCGTAAGGAGGTCAGCACGTGCACCTCGAGGGGATCCCGCTTGCCCTTCAGTTGCAGCTCGCCCAACGGCGTGGTCACGGCGTCCGGCAACAACGCTTTGGTATGTGGGCCGATTGCCACGCCGCCCGCAGGGGCCTGGCCCTCAATCCGGGAAGCGATGTTGACGGTGTCGCCCACGATGGTGTGCGTCCGACCGCCCTGGGCACCCAGCAAACTGACCGAGACCGGTCCCGAGTTGATTCCGACCCGGAAGCGCGGCCAGTCAGGATGCTGTTCGGCAACGCGCAAGGTCGCTTCTTGCAGGGCGAGTCCGGCCCCGGCAGCGCGTTCAGCATGATCAGGCTGATCGCCACGCTTGTTGAACGTCACCATCAAAGCGTCACCGATAATGCGGTCAACATCGCCGCCGTAGGGTCTCTTGACCGCTGGGACTGCAGCCGAGAAGTACTCATTGAGCATCCTCGTCACCTCTTCGGGCTCGTGCGTCTCGGAGAAAGAGGTGAAACCCTGCAAGTCGGCAAACAGCACGCTGATGTTGCGGCTGCCGGAGCTGGTTTGGGTCAGATAGAGCTCAGCGAACCTTTCCTCGCGCCAGGATGCCTGCGCGCTTCCTGCCACCAGGCCAAATGCCGCAAGAAGCAATACGTGCCACTCCCACCACGAGAGGTGCCAGTTGCGCGCAAAGGCAATCGCGATCATCGACTCGGCGAGGAGTATGAACGCCGACGGCACCGCCAACAGCAGCAGGGAGGGATGCCGACGCCACAGTTGGATGTAACGCACCGCGCTCCATCCGTAGAGCAGCACCGCTGGTACGGCGAGCCCGAGCGGCCAAGCCTCGACGATCGCGGGCGGCCG
>Ga0193739_1000505_pt1 | contig 10897 bp, 9 predicted proteins | sample L2a2metaG_FD_144926 | JGI IMG/M metagenome (GOLD analysis project Ga0193739, IMG submission 144926) | Soil microbial communities from a riparian zone of the East river system, Colorado, United States - L2a2 | ecosystem: Environmental > Terrestrial > Soil > Riparian zone | place: USA: East River...
CGGCACCACACGGTCGATCTCCTCCGCCAACGTGACCGCTTGAGCATCAGACGAAAATGGCACGCCCCCAACGTCAATCCAGCCCGCACCGGCCGCATCCGCATCCAGGGCAGCGGCGACGGCGTCATCCAGTGCGTAGGTGCGCCCCTGGTCGAAGAAGGAATCAGGCGTCCGATTCACTATTCCCATCACGACGATCTCATGATCAAAGTCGAAGGTGCGTCGGCCGATGGTACGAACCGGATTCCGCAGCGGCGGCAGATAGCTCACGCGGCAAGTCTCAATCAACGAGCCGAGTTGTCAGAATCTGAGGGGCCTATAGCCCCCTCAGATTCTGACAACTCGGCTCTGAGTGGAGGTGGCGGGAATCGAACCCGCGTCCTCGAGCGACGAACCAGGTCTTCTCCGGGCGCAGCTGGCTAGGCGTTCTCTCGGCTCCTGCACTCGCACCAGCACGTTGCAGACAAGCCCAGACTCAGTTCATTTCCCTGCTAAGCCCTAAGCCGACTCTCAGCAGGTGAGCCTCCTTGACGAGGCCAGGGTCCGGGACGGAGGCTCGCCCGGGCTGACCCTTCGATCACTGTTTAGGCAGCGAGAGCGAAGTCAGTGCGTTCTGCTTTGGCACTTATTGGTTTCCAAGGGACATTTACGAGTTGACCTTGGATTCTCGGCCCGCTTCTCCTGGGACTATCGACCCAAGTCGAAACCGATCACCCCCTATTGAGTTGTTCAGCTTTGCGACCACCCCGTATTGGCACGGTTCGACCGCAACGGGACAAAGTCTACAGATCATGCAATGCGGCGGCAGTTCAATTGATTCCCTGTCCGGAGACGCAAAAAGGCGCCGGACCTCATCGATCCGGCGCCCAAATCCGCGTTACTTCTCCGACAGCACCTCGAGCTTGATCACACTCTTCACCGGGTTCTTCCAGTTCTCACCCTGCAGGGCCTTGGCACCGCCGACGATGGTGAGGACCAACCAGCCCAGCCCCATGAACGGCAGCAACCAACCGAAGATGTCAAGACCTGTTACACCGCCCAATATGGCCACCAGCACGAACGCGATCGACGAGATCAGCTGGAAGTTGAAGGACTTGGCCGCTTCCCTACGTGCGTAGCTCGCGGGTGTCGACAGGGCGTAAACCAGACCTGGACCGAGGAGCCAAAGGAAGAAGACCGAGAAGTGTGCAACTGCTGCCGCGCCGCGCCCCGCCTGGTCACGAGTCTCGGGACGGACCAGTGGTTGGTAGGCGGGGTGGGCACCCAGCGCTCGGGATGAGGTCGGGATTTGCACCAGACCGTAGAAGGCCTCGTTGAGCTCTTTGCGCGTGTCAGCAGTGAGGACCTGCCCGATCCGCCGGTCGAACTCCGACTCACTGATCCGACCGTCGGCGTAGGCATCTTTCAGCCATGATTCAGCGCGATCGCGCTGATCGGGCGTGACGTGCATTTTGAGGCTGGGGTGCTCATAGATCGCGTTCATGCCGACCAGCATTGTTTGGTAGCTGGTGATTCGCCATAGGGCACTCCCCCGGACCTACCCCGAGAAGCGAATTACCCGCCTCGGTCGTCGCTGATCACCAGCTGCCGCCACCGCCACCACCGCCGCCGCCGCCTGAGAAGCCGCCGCCGCTGAACGAACTGCCGCCGCCGAAGCCCGTGCCGCTGCTCCCGGCGGATGGCAGCGGGGTGGCCGCGCTGGTCAGGCTGCTGGTGAGGAATGCGGTGTTGAAGGCTGCCAGGTGATAGTTCCCGACGTACCAGTAGGGAATGACGTCTGGCAGGCGGCCCATCGCCACCAAGTCGGCACAAATCTTCGCCCAACGGTCGGCGAGCTCGAAGACGATCGCCCAGGGCAGGTACTTCGAGAAGATGTCCTCGCCCTCCTCGAACTTGAGCTGGTCAGCCTCCGCGGTCGCGAGATAGGTCTTGAAGCCCTCGACCTGGTCGCATACAGCCCGACCATCGGCGGTGCGCTGACCGCGGCGGAGCTTCGTACGGATCACCGCCACGGTGATGATGATCGGCAGCAGCGGGATCAGGAGCAGTAGCACCCAGGCGCCCACGGCAAAGGCAGCGAACACCGCAACCGCGATAACCCCGAAGCTGACGCTGCTGGTGGCCGCCGCCGATGGAACCTTGCGGAACCAGCCTCTGGCAGCGACCTGATTGCGTACCGAGGCCCGCATAGCCTCATGCGCGCTCGTCAGGCTGCCGCGTGAGGAGAGATCCCTTACTGCCCCCGGTGGATCACCGCCGAACAGGCTGGTCAGCAGCACCATTTCGTGCGAAGCCGCCGCCCGGTTCGGGTCCACCAAGATCACCTGGAAGTCGTCCTCCCCATGGCTTTGCACCTTCACCGCGCCGCGTACCGCAAGGTCGATGATCGTGGCCGCCGTCTCCCGGGAATCAACCTGGCCGTCAATGAGCAAACCCGCCTCCGCAACCGGGATCCTGGGCGGAGAGAACGCCACAGGAATAGGGATATCCGGGTCATTCGGCACGACCTCCGCTTCCTGGCCGGCAAGCGGGACGGTACCTGGGGGGAGGCCCGCGTAGCGCTGGTCACGTCCGTTCTTGCGCCACCACATCACTCCTACGATCGGCGATCCCACGGTGATGAGAAGCGCAACCGCACCCACTCCAATCGCGGCGATCCTTTCGCTTGGGGACAGCTTTGAGCCGTCCGGCTCGAGGTGCGGCTTGTTGTCGGCGATCAAGCCCGCTTTGATCTTGGCGCTGATCGTGACGCCCTCTCCTGCGGCAAGGTTGCTCTGGGTGTACTGCGCCTTCCCGTCAACGATCTTGGCCGCACACTGCTCGGTACTGTTGACCGGGCCGTAGGTACAGGTCGTGTCCTGAACGCCGCCAGGAACAGTGACCGCGACCGCGACATTCTTGATGGCGGCAGTCCAATCCAGTCCGGTGGCATCCCAGTAGAACTCGTCGTAGCTGCCCGAGGTGCGCATCGCGCCGGCCAGGTCGTAGGAGATGACATAGGTCGCGGTTGGCGCGGAGATAGTGCGGTCTGGGTCGCCGATGCGCAGCCTGAGCTGTTCCTCGCGGCCGCCCTTCGCCTCGTCGGTACGCGAGCTGAATTGGGTCGCGACGTCATCGGGGCTCGTCACGCTGATGTTGGTGATCTGGTAGACGGCATCTTGGGTTTCGTCGTGCGGCTCGCGGGTTACGAGAAATCGCTCGATGCCGTGACGTCCTGAATTGTCACCGAACCGGTAGGTGATCGCTTCTTTCACCTTGACTACACCACTGGGCTGGACGTTGTAGTCGATGGTGAAGGAGTCGATCTGATCGTCCGCTGCGTACGCCGGGGTCGGGGAGGCCAAAGCCCAAGCCAGCGCGGTGAGCGACATGAGAAGGAACGCGACGACGCCCCGAACAAATCGGCCACGGACCTGCCAAGGGCGCTCGGCAGCGGACGCGCGGAATTGCACCATTATTTCATTGTCCTCGATTGCGGGCGGCCATTGCCCGCTCAGCCTCGCGCCGTGACTCCCGGGCTGCAATGGTCTGGCGCTTGTCGTACTCGCGCTTGCCAGTGGCTAACGCGATCTCGATCTTGGCGTACCCGTCTGAGAAATACAGCGACAGCGGCACCAACGTGGTGCCGGCCGTGGTCAGCTCACGCTGGATCTTGGCGATCTCGCGACGGTTCAACAACAACTTGCGGGTACGCCGCGCGTTGTGGTTGGTCCAGGTTCCGTGGCTGTACTCGGGAATGTGCGCTGCCCGCAGCCACACCTCGCCGTCCTCGACCGTGGCGTAGGCATCGGTCAGGTTGGCACGCCCCTCGCGCAGAGACTTCACCTCAGTGCCGCTGAGCACGAGCCCGGCCTCGTAGCTGTCATGGATGTGGTAGTCGTACCTGGCCTTGCGGTTCTGCGCGATCAGCTTGCGGCCCTTCTCCTTCGCCATGGCCCCATCATCCTCCGACTTGTCAGCGCCGATGGTCGCCATAGCGACCACACGCGCTGACAACTCGGAGTCAGAACCAGGTCATGGGGTTTCGGAGCCGACCATTCAGCCAGACCATCAGGTGGAGATGGCAGCCGGTGGAGAAGCCCGTCGAGCCGACGTACCCGATGACCTGACCCTTTCGGACACGCTGACCCACACGAACGGTGTACCGACTGGCGTGGTTGTAGCCCGTCGTGACATACCTACCGCCGATGTATCCATGGTCGATCATCAGGCGCTTGCCATAGCCCGCGTTGTAGTAGCGCTCTGCGACCCGACCTTTACGGGGAGCCCGGATTGGTTTGCCGCACCGGGCGCCGAAGTCGGTGCCATCGTGCAGCTTCCAGTAGCGAAGCACCGGGTGAAAGCGCATACCGAACGGGGAGGTGATGCGCGGCGGCACCGGATACGAAAAGCCATGGTCCGCGCTCGACATGTTGGAGTGGTTGCTGGACCGGCGAGCGTGCGACCGCCTAGGGTTGGCCTTCCTTTCGGCCGCCCGCTTGCGCGCAGCCGCCGCCCGTTCGGCGGCCCTGCGCTCCGCTGCCGCTTTCGCGATCCGACCCGCAATGCGCCGCTCGACCGACGCCCGCTCCTTCGTCAATTCGGAATAGCGTGCCTTGTCTTGTGCGACGTCGGCGGCGGCAGCATCTTCACTAGCCTTTCGCTGGCGCAAGAGCTGGGCAACCGTCGCCTCATCCGCCGCGGCGCGCGCCTCGAGCACTTTCTTGATCTTGAGATTGGCAGCAGCCTCGCGGCGGGCCGCGGCGACAGCCGCTTCGAGTTCGCTCTGCCGCGCGCGGGCGGCATTGAGCTGACGTTGCAGCAGGGTCAGTCGATCGATCTCGGCCTGGGCGGTGTCGAAAAGGGTGGTCGACCATTGGAGCCGCGTCTGCAGGTCCTCGGTCGAGTTGGGATCGACGAGCAGTGCGATCGGCAACAGATTGGTCTGCTGTTGGTACTGCTCGCGGACCGCCTGGCCGGCTTTGGCTTCCTGAGCATCAAGTCGCGCTTGTCCGGCAACTACAGCGGCAACTGCGGCGGCCAGGTCTGCCCGAGCCTGCCGCAACTTGGTCGCCATCTGGGCGTCCTTCGATTGGGCCGCCGCGAGTTGCAGACGCGTCGCTTCGAGCCGGGCACTTGCCGCATCCAGTTTGTTTTGTGCCTTGTCGACCGCGACGACCGCCGCACTCAAGGCCTCGCTGGATTCGTTGAGGTCGCTCTTGGTCTTGGCGATCTGTTGCTTGACCCGGGCCCGCTGCGATATGAGTTCGTCGGCGGACGCAGGGCTCGCAAGCAAGGTCGCGGAGAGCGCCAACGCTATGGCGACGACAACAGCTGACCGCAGCGCACGCGCGACGGTGGCATATACCGCAGACAGATATGCAGTTGTGCCGTTGGACGCAGGCGGGGCAAGGCGTCCACGACTCCTTGCCAGCCTGGCGAAGCGACCAGCAACTTGAGGTGCTTCGCTGTCGTCCGGAACGTCCTGACGGACGTAGGGAAGGTCCGGAACCACAGCTTTCCCCATCCTTTGTGCTCAAGGAGTTTTGGTATCGACGCCTAGAGCAATCCAATGTTTGGTTGTAAGGGCCCCCTCTTCTCGATCGATGCTCCATGTGACGAGGACCGATCGAGAACTGGGTGTCTAAGCACAGGGTTCGGACAACAACGTCCGCTTGCAACGACCGAAACGCCGAAACTCGAATTTCGTCATCGATCAGATATGAAGTCTCACGTGATACTTGAGTAATTTGAATGCATTCATGATGTTTCTGTGACGAATGTGAAACTGTTGAGCGAAGTCGTGGTTCGGCTTGGTGCGGGCGAGGGTCGCGGTCTCTGAGCGCCTCCCTCAGAATCTGACGCCAGTTCCGCCGACACGCCGCACAGGTCGGCGGCGCCCTGAACCAGTGTCAGGTTTTGAGGGAAACGGCCGAGATCACACCCGTAGATACCGCCTGGTAGTCACCAGAGTCGGGATCACGGCAAGCACCACACCGACGACCGCCACGCCGAGCATGGCTAGAAGTGTCTGCTCCCAGCCAATCCAGGCTATGAACCGGATCGAGTTCTGGGCTCCTCGGATGATCCAGAAGTAGACCCCCGCTGCCATGGTGATACAGGCGAGAGCCACCCCGAGCAGCGCCGAAATCACTGCTCCAAGCAGGAACGGCATGGTGATGTAGAAGTTGCTAGCGCCGACCAGGCGCATGATGCCAATCTCCCGGCGCCGGGCGAACGTGGCCAGTCGGATGGTGTTGCCGATCTGCAGGGCCGAGGCGAGCAGCAGCAGTGCCGACGCACCAGCGGTCGACCACTGCAGCACGTTGAGAGCTCGGAAAAACGGATCAAGCAGCTGGTGCAGATCCTGCACCTTCTGAACCCCCTTGAGCCCGACCACGGAGCTGACCACACCCTGGTACTCCTCAGGATTCTTCAGCTTGACACGGAATGACTCTTGCATCTGTTCGACGGTTAGCGAGTCCTGGATCGGGCTGCCTTCATATGCGCTCTGGAACTCCGCATACGCCTCTTGCTTGCTCTCGAAGTAGATCCCGCCCTGAGCGACCTCGGGATTGGCCTCCAGCGTGCGACGGATCTCATCCTTTTGGCCCTGAGTGGCATCCTGACCCGGGTCACACTGGTCCCCGCGAGTGTCCTTGGCGCAGAGGAAGATCGAAATCTCGATCTTGTCGTACCAGCGGCCCTTCATCAGGTCGACCTGCTGACTCGCGAGCAGTCCGGCGCCGAACAGCGACAGCGACACCCACATAGTCATGATCACCGCTAGGGTCATGGTGAGGTTTTGTCGGAGTCCTGCGCGGGTCTCGGACAAGATGTGGCGGAAACGCATCAGATATCCCCAATAGCTCGGCTGGCGGCGGTCGCTAGTGTCATGTCTTTTTACGTTCCTTTGCGGTTGGCGTCGTTCAGGTGCGTGCATTCGCAAGGCCGACGAGGGAGGAATACCGGGTCGTATGCCGACCGAGGAGAACGCCGCGAGGTGCGTGCCTGGGCGGCGCGAACCGTAAAGAGACCTAGGAGACACGACACTAGGTCGCGCCGAAGGCGATGACCGCGTTCAGGCAGGTTGTTCAGCTGCACAACGCTCACTGGTAGCCGTACACGCCTCTGCTCTGGTCTCGAACGACTTCCCCGTCATCCAATTCGATGACCCGTTTGCGCATCTGGTCGACGATGGTCGAGTCGTGTGTCGCCATCAGGACCGTTGTGTCAGCGCGGTTGATCCGATCGAGGAGCTTCATGATGCCCACACTGGTGGCGGGGTCGAGGTTTCCGGTCGGCTCATCAGCGATCAGGATCATCGGCCGGTTGACGAACGCGCGAGCGATCGCGACGCGCTGTTGCTCGCCTCCGGAAAGCTCCTCAGGCAGCCGCTCGCCCTTCCCACCAAGACCAACGAGCTCCAGGACCTCTGGGACCACCCGATTGATCGTCGCAGCCGGCTTACCGATGACCTGCAGCGCGAATGCGACATTCTCGATCACTGTCTTGTTCGGCAGCAGCCGGAAATCCTGGAAGACGGTGCCGATCTGGCGCCGCATTGCCGGGATCTTCCAGCTGTGCAGCTTGCTGAGCTCTCGGCCGGCGACGAACACCTTGCCCGTGCTTGCACGCTGCTCGCGCAAGATCAGGCGCAGGAAGGTCGACTTGCCGGAGCCAGAGGCTCCAACCAAGAAGACAAACTCCCCCTTGTCGATGTCGACATTGATGTTCTCGAGTGCTGCGCGGCGCTGGCCATCGTAGGTCTTGGATACATTTTCAAAACGAATCACAGCGTAAGGCTTCCCCCGAGATAGACAGCACCGACGCCCTGCGGACGCCAGTCGGCCAGAACGAGTCTAAATGAGGCTCATGTCATTGGCACCGCTCACCAGTCTGAGCCCGGCATTCGGATACCGGCTCGAGCCGCAAATTCACGTTGCCGCCGTCTCCCGTGTCCTGCGCCAGCGGATGCCGGACTCGATGAAGCCGTCGATGTCGCCATCGAATACGGCCTCAGGCGAGGAGACTTCGTACTCGGTGCGCAGATCCTTCACCATCTGGTACGGATGAAGCACGTACGAGCGCATTTGTGAGCCCCAGCTGTTGCCGCCATCACCCTTGAGCGCATTGAGTTGTGCTTCGCGGTCCTGTCGTGCGCGCTCCAGCAGCCGTGACTGCAACACGCGTAACGCCGCGGCCTTGTTCTGCAGTTGGGACTTTTCGTTCTGGCAGGAGACCACGATGCCGGTCGGCAGGTGAGTGATGCGTACCGCTGAGTCCGTGGTGTTGACGCTCTGCCCGCCCGGCCCCGAGGAACGGAACACATCAATGCGCAGATCGCTATCGGGGATGTCAATGTGATCGGCCACATCGGTCACCGGTAGTACCTCAACGCCGGCGAACGAAGTTTGGCGGCGCCCCTGGTTGTCAAATGGTGAGATCCGCACCAGCCGGTGGGTGCCCTGCTCCGCCGAGAGCGTTCCGTACGCGAAAGGGGCCTTTACCTGGAACGTGGCGGACTTGATGCCCGCCTCTTCGGCGTATGAGGTGTCGTAGATCTCGGTCTGGAACCGATGACGTTCCGCCCAGCGCAGATACATCCGGAGCAGCATCTCCGCGAAGTCTGCTGCGTCGACGCCCCCAGCCTCAGAGCGGATGGTGACGAGCGCCTCGCGCTCGTCGTATTCGCCGGACAGCAGTGTTCGAACCTCGAGCACCTCAACCGCCTTCTGCAGCGAGCTGAGCGCGTCCGCCGCCTCGGTAAGGCTGGCCTGATCTCCTTCCTCCTCGCCGAGCTCGACGAGAATGCCGATATCCTCCAGCTGAGCTCGCAGCCCACTCACCCTGTCGACTTCGGCCTGCAAGGCCGACAGCCGCGATGTCACGCGCTGCGCGTGGTCCGGCTTGTCCCACAGATCGGGAGCGGTCACTTGCTGCTCCAGGTCGGCGATCTCAGCGCGCTTGCGATCAGGGTCGACGACAGCCTCAATCGAGCTCAAAGCCCTATCAAGGTCAGCAAGTGCGACGGCGAAGTCGGGTCCAGCCACAATGACCCACTGTACTTGGAGGTGCAGTTGACCTCAGCCGCACGCGATGGCGCTGCGCGGCCCCAGAAACGGCCGCACCAGTCGCCACATCAAACCTTGTCGCGTCGTAGATCAGAATTCATCGGCGCCCGCCGCCGGTGTGGTTAGCCTCGGGAGTGAGAGGCGTTAAGGAGCGGGTGTGGAGGTGGAGCGGGTGCCTACCGCGGCGCGAGGTGAGCTACTCCGGCGCACAGTGGCCGCCCTGGGCCGGCGCCACGTCGGGGCGGTGGCGGGCATCCTGGACCTGGCGGACGGGCAGCCGCTCATCTCCGGTACCGGCAGTCTGCGAGCGGCCAATGGCCCGGCTCCGGACGCCGACACCACGTTCGAGATCGGCTCGATCACCAAGACGTTCACAGCACTGGCACTCGCCCAGGCCGTGGTCACTGGCCGGCTGTCACTCGACACTCCTGTTCGCGTCATACTGCCGGCAGGCACCGCCGTCCCGTTCCGGGACGCTGTCGAGATCACCGTGGAGCACCTGGCCCGGCACACCTCGGGCCTGCCGCGCTCGCCACAACGGCTCGGTCTGCGGGCCGTCTGGGCCGCCGTCGCGCGAGGTGAGGATCCGTACGTTCCGATCAACACGCCCGTCCTGCTAGAGCGGCTGAGCCGGACAAGGCTGCGCAAAACCCCTGGCAAGGGCCACACCCGCTACTCCAACTTCGGCGCGGCCGTGCTCGGGGTCGCATTGACCCAGGTATACGGCAGAGCGACGTACCGCGAGATGATCGAGGACGTTGTGCTCCAACCACTCGGTCTGACGGCCACCACCGCCGAGGGCAAGACGGAGGCCGAGGGACACGCGGTTTCGCCGCCGCCCGGCACCGAACTGGCACCTTGACGGGCTGGCTGGCGCTGGCGCACTGCGGTCCACGGCCGGCGATCTGCTGAGTTATCTGGGCGCTCAGCTGCAACCCGACCAGACCCCTCTTGCCGAGGCAATTCGACTGACCCATGTACTACTCGAGCCGGCAGCCCGGATGACCGTCGGTCTTGGCTGGATGCGCAGCCTGAGCCGCGCCGGCCCAATGTTCTGGCACAACGGCGGCACCGGAGGATTTCGCAGCTTCGCGGGTTTCCTTCCCGACCGTGGCGTGGCCGCGGTCGTGCTGGTCAACGACCAGCGAAGTCCTGACCGGGCGGCGATGCGGCTGCTTGTCGGTGAGCTGAGGTCGCGGCCCTCTCTGGACTGACCGCGCCCGCTGCTCGACTGGCTTACGCCGACCCCGCGCTCTGGTCGGTATCCTCGCTGCGCAGCTCCTCGATACGAACGAATCGCTCCTCGCTGGTAAGGCGGCGGGGTGGCCAATCGCTGACCCAGATAACCGCGAATGCGGCAAGTGAGCAGGCCAACGCCACCACGGGACCTAGAACGAATAACCACACCACAACACAACCGACAAGGTCCAACAGCAGCACCGCGAGGGCGGCACGCCTACTGAGATGCCCGTGACGGCCTCGCCAGGCGGCATACCCGATCCAGGGCATCATCGCCAAGAGGATGACCACCCAAGCAAAGGCCGACATCCCGTGGCTGAATGCACCAGACGCGAGTCGAATCATGCCAACCAGACCAACCAGGCCTGTCACAGCCCCGAGGGCGGCGGCCAGGTTCTTGTTCAGCATGCACACTCCACTGGCCGGTCGGAGAGAATTGGGCGAGCCAGCACCGACACACTAGTCTTATCGGCTGCGTGTACGCCGGTAGCGACCCGGGAGCATAGCTCAGTTTGGTTAGAGCACTTGCCTTACAAGCAAGGGGTCAGCAGTTCGAGTCTGCTTGCTCCCACCGGTATTAGCCCTAGTCGGACCCATCAAAACGG
>Ga0193739_1000506_pt1 | contig 10895 bp, 5 predicted proteins | sample L2a2metaG_FD_144926 | JGI IMG/M metagenome (GOLD analysis project Ga0193739, IMG submission 144926) | Soil microbial communities from a riparian zone of the East river system, Colorado, United States - L2a2 | ecosystem: Environmental > Terrestrial > Soil > Riparian zone | place: USA: East River...
TGGTGGTCGGCTCCGGCGAGCAGCTCTCGCCAGGGGCCGGGGGGGAGGTCGACCTGGCCGGGAACCGGGCGGGCGACCAGGCGGGTGACGACCACGGCCAGGCGGTCGTCGCCGCGGGTGAAGGCGACCAGGTGATCGGGGGCGCCGATCGGGCGGTAGCCGGCGAACAGCTCGGGGTGCTCGCGGCGCAGGCGCAGCGCCGTCCGGGTGGCGCGGAACTTGAGGCTGTCGTCGCCGGCGAAGGCGACCGGACGGCGGTTGTCGGGGTCGACGAGCACCAGCTGCTCGGTCTCGGTGCCCTGGTAGGTGTCGGGCACGCCGGGGCTGGTCAGGCGCAGCAGGGCGAGCCCGGCCGCCTTGACCCTGCCGGCGGGGGCGACCTCGGCGACCAGCTCCTCCAGCTCGGCCAGGACGGTGGCGTCGGCGTAGGCCCGTTCGACCAGCTCGGCCACCGCCCGCTCGTAGGCCGGGTCGGGGTCGGTCCAGGTGGTGTGCAGGCCGGCCTCCCTGACCGCCTTCTCCATGTAGGCAAGGCAGCGGCCGCGGTCCAGCGGCCACGCCCCCACCATCGTCTGCCATAGCACCAGCGCGTCCGCCGGGTCGACCGCGGACGCCCGGTGCACCGGGGCGCCCTCGCGGCCAGGCCGCTGCGGCACCAGGCGGTCGGTCCAGCGGTCGGCCAGCGCCCACCAGCGGTCGGGGCACTCGCTGAGCACGGCCAGGCGGGCGCGCACGTCCTCGCCCCGCTTGGTGTCGTGGGTCGAGGTGGCCAGCAGGCTCCCCGGCCAGCGGTCCTCGCGCTCGGCGTTGGCCTGGTGCAGCTCGGCCACCGGGCGGCCGAAGCGGCCGAGGTCGCCGCCGACCTCGTTGCGGGCCAGCAGGCGGGTGTCGCGGTACAGGGCGGTGTCCTCGACCCCCTTGGCCATGGCCGGCCCGCTGAGCTGCTGGAAGCGGCGGACCGCCTCCGGCGCCGGCCGCTCCAGCAGCAGGGCGGCGACCAGCCGGTCGAGGGCGGCCAGCCCGGGCTCGTCCAGGGCGGGTCGGGCCGCGTCGGCGGTGGCGGTGATCACCGCCCGGTCGGTGTCGGAGGCCACCTCGGTCACGTAGGTCCGGTAGACGGGCAGGCGGGCGGCCAGCTCGACCACCGCGGCCCGGTTGGCCTGCCGGTCTCCGGGCAGGTGCCTGGCCACCCCGGCCACATCGGTGGCGAGGTCGACCTCCAGGCGCTCCCGCTTGCAGCCAAGGGCCAGCTCGGCCGGGTCGGGATCGGCGCCGGTGCGGCGCCGGTAGCGCTCCGCGAACGCGCCGGCGACCGCGGGGTCGACCAGCACCCCGTCGGCAACGGCCAGGAACTCGTAGCCGGTGGTGCCGGCGACCGGCCAGGAAGGCAGGCGCTCGCCAGGCTCCAGGATCTTCTCGACCACCACCCAGGGCACACCGGCGGCCAGCCGGGCCAGGTAGGCGGCCGGGTCGGCCAGCCCGTCGATGTGGTCGACCCGCACCCCGTCGACCAGGCCGTCGGCGACCAGCCGGAGGGTGGTCGCGTGGGTCAGCCGGAAGACCTCGGGGTCCTCCTGGCGGACACCGATGAGCTCGTTGACGGTGAAGAAGCGGCGGTAGTTGAGGTCGACCACGGCCCGACGCCAATCGACCAGCTCGTAATGCTGCTGGTCGAGCCGGTCGGTGCCGGGGGCCAGCGGGAAGCGGTGCTCGTGGTAGGTGACCCAGCCGCCGCCGACCTCGACCTCGCCGGCGACCTGCGCCAGCGGGCCGCCGAGCACCGGCAGCCGGACCTTGCCGCCGCCGGCCTCCCAGTCGATGTCGAACACCCGCGCGAACTCCGCCGCCGGCCCGTGGCGGAGCACCTCGACCCACCATGGGTTCTCGTTCGAGGTGGTCATGTGGTTGGGGACAAGGTCGACGACCAGGCCCATCCGGTTGGCGCGGAGGGCCGCCACCAGGTCGCGCAGGCCGGCCTCGCCGCCCAGCTCGGGGGCGACCTGGGTCGGGTCGACCACGTCGTACCCGTGGGCCGACCCAGCCCTGGCCCGCAGGATCGGCGAGGCGTACAGGTGGGAGACGCCGAGGTCGGCCAGGTAGGGCACCACCGCCCGGGCGGCCGCGAACGGGAACGCCCCGGAGAGCTGCACCCGGTAGGTGGAGGTGATGGGCATGACCCGACAATAACGCCCCGACACGGCACAGGCGCCTTTGCGGGCTGCCGGAGCTCCCCCCACATGGATCAGGGACGGCAGCTTGATACCCTGCCAGGTGACCTTTGGAGGCCACCATGGCAGCGGCCGGACGCTTTGTTGGGCAGACGGCGGTGGGGATCGCGGCGGCGGTTCGGACCGGCCAGGCGACGCCGACCGAGGTGCTGGAGGAGCACCTGGAGCGGATCGCCGCGCTCGACCACCGGGTGGGGGCGTTCCGGCTGGTCAGGGCCGAGGAGGTCAGGGCCGAGGCGCGGGCTCTCGAGGGCCGGGGCGACCTGGCCGGCCTGTCCCTGGCTGGGGTGCCGGTGGCGATCAAGGACAACATCGACCTGGCCGGCGCGCCGACCCGCAACGGCTCGGCGGCCACCAGCCAGGAACCTGCCGCCGCCGACGCCGAGCTGGTCCGCCGCCTGCGCGACGCCGGGGCGCTGCTGGTCGGCAAGACCAGCGTGCCCGAGCTCTGTCTGTGGCCGTTCACCGAGAGTGAGGCGTTCGGGGTCTCACGCAACCCGTGGAGCCCCGACCACACCCCCGGCGGCTCCTCGGGCGGCAGCGCCGCCGCGGTGGCGGCGGCCATGGTGCCGCTGGCTCTTGCCACCGACGGGGGCGGCTCGATCCGCATGCCGGCGTCCAACTGCGGGCTGGTCGGCATCAAGCCCGGCTTCGGCGTCGTGCCGTTCCCCGAGGACGGCGTCTCGACCTGGTCGAAGATGAGCGAGTTCGGGCCGCTGGCCACCACCGTCGCCGACCTCGGGCTGCTGCTGGACGTGCTCGCCGGCACCGACGCCTACCGGGCGGTCGCGCCCCCGGCCCGGCCGCTGCGGATCGGCGTCAGCGCCAAGCCGGCGGCGGTCGGGGTCAGGGTCCATCCGGAGGTCCGGGCGGCCATGGAGGCCACCGCCGAGGCCTTCCGCGAGGCCGGCCACCAGGTCGCCGCCGCCGACCCGCCGTGGCGCAACGGCGATGCCGGGCCGTTCCTGCAGCGGGTGTTCCTCGGCGCCGCCGAGGACACCGACAACCTGCATCGGCCGGCGCTCGAGCGCCGCAGCCGGGCCCAGGCCCGCGTCGGCCGCCTGGTGCGGCGGGCCCGGCCGGCGCCGTCCGGCCCGCCGGAACGCGTCCTGGCCCGCTACCACGCCTGGTTCCAGGACCACGACGTGCTCCTCACGCCGACCCTGGCCGCGCCGCCGCTGCGGATCGGCGCCTACCAGGGCAAGGGCCTGGCCCGGACGCTGCTCGGGATGACCGCCTACATGCCGTTCTGCCCGCCGCTCAATCTGGTCGGCTTCCCCGCGGCCTCGGTCCCGGCGGGCGTCACCACCGACGGCCTTCCGCTCGGTGTCCAACTCGCGGCGGCCCGCGGCGGCGAGGCGCTGCTGCTGTCGCTGGCCCGTCAGCTGGAGACGCTGCGCCCCTGGCCTCGTCATGCCCCCCTCGAGCCGGTCCCGGCCCCGGGTCAGCGCTCGTAGCCGGCGGCGGGGATGAAGTAGACGTTGCGGTTCTCGGCCAGCAGGTTGAGGTCGTGGCTGCCGTAGCCGAAGGCGACGCCCTCGACGTTGGTGGGGCCGTCGCCCTGGCCGCCGAGGCGCACCGTCCAGGTTGGTGGACGGCTGATCAGGTCGGCCACGAACGCCTCGCCGCGCAGCGACGGGTCGGCGGCCTGGTAGACGAACAGGGTGGTGTGGGTGTCGACCGCCAGTCGCCGCTTGTCGGTGGAGAGGTCGGCCCCTGACAGGTTGGCCACCTCGCCGGCCATGGCGCCGACCTTCTCCAGGGTCACGGCGGCCTCTGGGTCGAGCTTCGGGAACCGGTACACGGTCGACCGCTCGGTCTTGTCGATCAGGTAGGGCACGTTCTCGAACAGGAACATCGCCTCGGCGTTCCTGCCCGCGCACCCGGCCGCCGGGTCGGGGAAGCGGTAGCGGTAGGTGGCCAGCAGCTCGGCCTGCCCGGTGGCGGCCAGGTCCGGCTCCCGCACCTTCAGCAGCGCGGTGTCACCGCGGTCGCACTCGTTGTTGCCGATGTCGGCGATCCAGAGGTTGCCCTCGTCGTCGCGGCCGATGTCCTCCCAGTCACGGGCCGGCACCGGCATGGTGACCGCCTTGAAGGTGGCGCCATCGACGACCTGCTCGACCCGTCCGTCGACCACCTTGTAGGCGTACAGGGCGTTCTGGGGCTTGCCGGGCCTGTCCTGGCCTCCCCGGTCCCTGATCGCCCAGAGCACCCCCGGGTACCCGGACCCCGCCGTCCGCGCTCGCCCGGGTCGTGATAGGGGTCGTCGGGGTGGTCGGCGCCTCCGACCCGCCGTCGCAGCCGGCCAGCATGAGCAGGACCACGGCAACGGTGCCGGCCCAGCTGGCGACGGCAGGGCCGCGCCTGGGGGCAGGTGGGGGGACCGAGCTCCCCCCACCTGCGTCGGGGACTCGCCTCATGGTCGCCGACGCAGGACGGCCAGGCTGCGCGAGGTCATGGACAGCTCCTCGCCCGCCGTGTAGCTGGGGGCGTCGGCCCCTGGGGGACGCACGTAGGCCAGGCCGGTGTCGGCGACCAGCTCGTACTCCTTGCCCCATGGCTCCCCGGGCAGGGTGAACAAGGCCGGCTCGGTGCCGCCGTTGAGCAGCAGCAGGAAGCTGGCGTCGACCAGCCGCTGGCCGCGCGCGCCGCGGTCGGGGAGCTCCTCGCCGTTGAGGAACACCCCGAGGGTGGAGACATCCGGCGCCTGCCAGTGGGTCTCGTTCATCTCGGCTCCGTCGGGTGTGAACCAGCCGATGTCCTTCACCCTCGAGCCGTAGATGGCCTGGCCCTGGAAGAACTTGCGGCGCCGGAACACCGGGTGGTCGCGCCGCAGCGCGATCACGGCCCGTGCGAACTCGAGCAACGCCACCCGGTCCTGGTCCAGCTCCCAGTCGACCCAGGAGATCTCGTTGTCCTGGCAGTAGGCGTTGTTGTTGCCCTGCTGGGTGCGGCCGATCTCGTCGCCGGCCAGCAGCATCGGCACCCCGGCCGACAGCAGCAGGCTGGCCAGGAAGTTGCGCTTCTGGCGCTCGCGCAGCTGGAGGACCTCGAGGTCGTCGGTCGGTCCCTCGACCCCGCAGTTCCAGGAGCGGTTGTCTCCGCTGCCGTCCCGGTTGCCCTCGCCGTTGGCCTCGTTGTGCTTGTCGTTGTAGCTGACCAGGTCGTTCAAGGTGAAGCCGTCATGGCAGGTGGTGAAGTTGATGCTGGCGTAGGGCCGGCGGCCGTCGGACTGGTACAGGTCGCTGGATCCGGTGAGCCGGTAGGCGATGTCGGCCACCCCGGTGCGGGCGCCGCGCCAGAAGTCCCGCATGGTGTCGCGGTAGCGGCCGTTCCACTCGGTCCACAGCACCGGGAAGTTGCCGACCTGGTAGCCGCCCTCGCCGACGTCCCATGGCTCGGCGATCAGCTTGACCCTGCTCACCACCGGGTCCTGGTGGATCAGGTCGAAGAACGCCGACAGCCGGTCGACCTCGTGGAAGCTGCGGGCAAGGGCGCTGGCCAGGTCGAAGCGGAAGCCGTCGACGTGCATCTCCTCGACCCAGTAGCGCAGCGAGTCCATGATCAGCGCCAGCACCTGGGGATGGCGGGCGTTGAGGGTGTTGCCGGTGCCCGTGTAGTCCATGTAGAAGCGCGGCCCCGAGTCCACCGTCCGGTAGTAGGAGCGGTTGTCGAGGCCCCGGAACGACAGGGTCGGGCCCATGTGGTTGCCCTCGGCGGTGTGGTTGTAGACGACGTCGAGGATCACCTCGATCCCTGCCGTGTGCAGGTTGCGGACCATCGCCTTGAACTCGCTGACCTGCTGGCCCCGTGTCCCGCTGGACGAGTAGCGGGCCTCGGGGGCGAAGAAGCCGATCGAGTTGTACCCCCAGTAGTTGGTCAGCCCCATGGTGACCAGATGGTGCTCGGAGACGAAGTGGTGGACCGGCAGCAGCTCGATGGTGGTGACCCCCAGCCGTTGCAGGTGGTCGATCACCGGGTCCGACCCCATCGCCGCGTAGCTGCCCCGCTGGTGCGGCGGGATCTCAGGGTGGCGCATGGTGAACCCGCGCACGTGGGCCTCGTAGATGATCGTGTCCGCCCAGGGGACGTTGGGGCGGCGGTCGTCGCCCCAGGGGAACGCGTCGTGGACCACCACCGACTTGGGCATGTGGGGGGCGCTGTCGCGGTCGTCGGGAACCAGGTCGTCCTCGCCGACCCGGTAGCCGAACACCGAGGGGTCCCAGTCGACCGTCCCCTCGATGGCCCGCGCGTAGGGGTCGAGCAGCAGCTTGGCCGGGTTGCGGCGCTCTCCCGCCTCCGGGTTGTAGCTGCCGTGGACGCGGAAGCCGTAGCGCTGGCCGGGACCGACCTCGGGCACGAAGCCGTGCCAGGTGTGGGCGGTGACCTCGGCCAGGCGCACACGGCGCTCGACCCCGGTCTGGTCGAACAGGGCCAGGTCGACGGCGTCGGCGCCCTCGGCGAAGACGGCGAAGTTGGTGCCCTCGCCGTCCCAGGTCGCCCCGAGCGGCCGGGGCTGCCCTGGCCATACGGGCTCGAGAGCGGCCGTCATCGGCAGCTGGGAGATGGCATGGTTGGCGCCAGTGTGCCGTAACCTCGGGACATGATGCTCGACGAACTGCGCCGAGCTGCCGCGGCGCGCGGTATTGCCACCAGCTTCACCGATGCCGGCGGGCGCCACTACGAGGTTGCCGAGGGCACCCTGCGCGCCGTCCTGGACGCCATGGGCCCCCAGGCCGAACCGGCGGATTGGCCGCCGATCGTGGTCGCCAGGACCGGCCGCTCCCCCCGATCCACCGGGGCATCCCTGGCCCCATCGGGTGGTGATGAACCGTACCCGCCGCCGGCTGGGCCGTTGCGGGGACCCCTCGCCCCATCGGGTGGTGATGAACCGTACCCGCCGCCGGCTGGGCCGTTGCGGGGTTCCCCGTACGCCTCTGGCTGGCGGCCGCCGGTGGGCGAGCCGGCCGAGGTGGTGCTGGAGTCGGGCGAGCGGCGGCCGCTTCCGGCCGACCTGCCCGGCGACCTGGAGCCCGGGTGGCACCGGGTCGTGGGCCGCGGCGGCACCACCGTCCTGGTGGTCGCGCCCGACCGCTGCCACCTGCCGCCGCTGCTGGAGCAGGGTGGACGTGCCTGGGGCTGGGCGGCCCAGCTCTACGCGGTGCGCTCGCGGGCCAGCTGGGGCATCGGCGACCTGGGCGACCTGGCCGGACTGCTGGCGACCACCGGGCGCCTGGGGGCTGGGTTCGCCCTGCTCAACCCGTTGCACGCGGCCTCGCCGGACGAGTCGAGCCCCTACAACCCGTCAAGCCGGATGTTCCGCAACCCGCTGTACCTGCGGGTCGGGGCCGTCCCCGAGCTGGCCGCGCTCACACCGGGCGAGCGGGACCGGGTCGAGGAGCTGGACCGCAGGGGCCTCGGCCTGCTCGACCACGACCGCATCGACCGGGCCGCCGTCTACCGGCTCAAGGACGAGGCCCTGCGGCTGGCCCACGGCGCCACGGCCCGGCTCCCCGGCCGCCGGGCCGGGCTGGCCGCCTACCGGGCCGCCACCGACAACCTGGAGCAGTTCGCCACCTTCTGCGCCCTCCAGCGGGTCCACGGCAAGAACTGGCGCGACTGGCCCGCCGCCTACCGGCATCCCGCCCGGGCCGAGGTGGCGGCCTTCGGCGAGCGGCACCGGGACGAGGTCGACTACCACGCCTGGCTGCAGTGGCTGCTCGACCAGCAGCTGGCCGCCGTCCCGTCCACCCCGGACGGTCTCGGGGTGCTGAACGACCTGGCGATCGGGTTCGCGCCCGACGGGTTCGACGCCTGGACGTTCCAGGACGACCTGGCTCCTGGCATGACGGTCGGAGCGCCCCCCGACCCGCTGGGACCGCACGGCCAGGACTGGGGCCTGCCCGCGTTCGTCCCCGACCGGCTGGCCGCGGGGGCCTACGGGCCGTTCGCACAGACCATCCGGGCCGGCATGGCCCACGCGGCCGGCCTGCGCATCGACCACGTGATGGGCCTGTTCCGCCTGTTCTGGATCCCGGAGGGGGCCGAGCCTGCCCAGGGCACCTACGTCCGCTACCCGGCCGACGACCTGCTCGGCATCCTGGCCCTGGAGAGCCTGCGGGCCGGGGCCCTGGTCGTCGGCGAGGACCTGGGCACGGTGGAGCAAGGGGTACGGGAGCGGCTGGCCGCCGAGGGGGTGCTCTCCTGCCGGCTGGCCTGGTTCGAGCACGAGGCCGACGGCCGGCGCCGGCGGGCTGCCGACTACCCGCGGCTGGCGCTGGCCGCGACCACCACCCACGACCTGCCGACCGTTGCCGGCTTCTTCTCCGGCAGCGACCTGGACCACCTCTGCGACATCGGGGTGGCAACGGCCGGCGGCGACGAGCAGGCCAACCAGGAGGAGCAGCGGGCCAGCCTCTGCCGGCTGCTGGAGGAGGAGGGCCTGCTCGACAGCGGCGAGCGGGAGGTCGGCGCCATCGTCGCCGCCCTCTACGGCTTCCTCACCAGGACCCCGGCCATGCTGGTCGCGGCCACGCTCGAGGACGCGGTCCAGGCCCGCGACCGCCCGAACGTCCCCGGCACCATCGACCAGCGCCCGAACTGGTCGCTGCCGCTGCCGGTCAAGCTCGACGACCTGGCCACCGATCCTCGGGTCCGCCGGCTCGCCGCAATTCTCTCGAACGGCATGAAGGGGTCGACTTCCCGAAGCTGAGAGGAAGTCTTAGAGAACTGCCCGCAAGCCGCAGGATATGATCACCGGCGCACCTGTTCGTCCCAACGTGTGGCGCTCGGCGGCAGCGGGGCGCCGCACCGGCCACGGGCCGGGAGGCGGAGTGACCCAACCAGCCCTCGAGGAACAGTTCCAGCCGGCAGCGGCCGACACCGTCGCCGTCGCCCGGGCGCGGTCCTCATGGGAGCTGTTCCGTTCCCGCTTCAAGCAGGACAAGGCCGCCATCGTCGGCGCCGCGCTGCTGCTGCTGCTGTTCGTCCTTGCGCTCACGGCGCCGCTGTTCTCCAGGCTGGTCGGCCACGGCCCCAACGAGCTGTTCGGCGACGAGATGCTCACCCCCGACATCGGCCTGCCCAAGGGCCCGAACGCCCAGTTCTGGTTCGGGGGGGACAAGGTTGGCCGGGACGTGTTCGTCCGGGTGCTGTATGGAGCGCGCACATCGCTGATGGTGGCGATCGTGGCCACCGGTGTGGCCGCCCTTATCGGCGTGACCCTGGGGATGATCGCCGGCTACCGGGGCGGCAGGATCGACACGTTCATCTCGCGGGCCGTCGACATCGTGCTCTCCCTGCCGCTGCTGGTGGTGGCGATCGGCATGGCCACCGTCTGCTCGGTGTCGGCCGAGGGCTGCCTCGGTGGCCTGCTGCAGCCCGGCCTCACCCTGGTGATCGGCATCATCGCGCTGTTCACCTGGCCCAACATGGCCCGCCTGGTGCGCGGCCAGGTGCTGACGCTGCGCGAGAAGGAGTTCATCGAGGCCGCCCGCTCGCTGGGGGCGGGCGGCCCGCGGATCATGTTCCGGGAGCTGCTGCCCAACCTGCTGGCGCCGATCGTGGTCTACGCGACACTGCTGATCCCCGCCAACATCCTGTTCGAGGCGGCGCTCTCGTTCCTCGGGGTCGGGGTGCCACAGTCGACCCCCTCGTGGGGCCGGATGCTGGCCGACGCGTCCTCCGGGCAGATCTTCACCGTCGCCTGGTGGATGATGCTGTTCCCCGGCGTGTTCCTGATCGTCACCACCCTGTCGTTCAACCTCGTGGGCGACGGCCTGCGGGACGCGCTCGGACCCACGGAGCGGTGAGCCGTCGCCGCTTGCAGGCAAGGAAGGAGGCGCCATCCCGACGCAGGCACCAACGACGGTGACCGTTCTCCGAGGAGGAAGTGGAGGATCGATGGGCAAGAGACGACAGCGACTTCGTTTGGTGGGACTTGCCCTCGTCGTGGCCCCTGGTGGCCGCGGCGTGTGGTGGTGGTGATGATGACGGGGGCGGCGGGACGCAGCAGGCCACCGCGGAGAAGGGCGGGACGCTGCGCACGTCCCTCACCGACTTCGGCTGGGTCAACGGCTTCGACCCGACCGGCGAGTACCTGGCGTTCGCCTGGACCGTCTACGGCGCGATGGCGCGCTCGCTGCTGGGCACCAAGCACATCGCCGACGCGCCGGGCAACGAGCTGTTCCCCGACCTTGCGGCCGACATGCCGGAGATCTCCAGCGACGGCCTGACCTACACCTTCAAGCTGAAGCCGGGCATCAAGTTCGGGCCACCGGTCGACCGGGACATCACGTCCAAGGACGTCGCCTACGCGTTCCAGCGGATCAACGCGGCCCCCCTGGTCGCCCAGTACGGCTTCTACTACTTCGGCACCATCAAGGGCATGGACGGCAAGGCCAAGTCCGCCGACCAGAAGATCTCGGGCATCGAGACGCCGGACGACCAGACGATCATCTTCCACCTGGAGCAGCCAACCGGAGACTTCCTGTACCGGGCGTTCATGCCGGCCACCGCGCCGATCCCCGAGGAGGTCGCCAAGTGCTTCACCAAGGCCGGTGACTACGGCCGCTACGTGATCTCCTCCGGGCCGTACATGATCCAGGGCTCGGACCAGCTCGACGTCACCTCGTGCGACACCATGAAGCCGATCTCCGGTTTCGACCC
>Ga0193739_1000507_pt1 | contig 10890 bp, 9 predicted proteins | sample L2a2metaG_FD_144926 | JGI IMG/M metagenome (GOLD analysis project Ga0193739, IMG submission 144926) | Soil microbial communities from a riparian zone of the East river system, Colorado, United States - L2a2 | ecosystem: Environmental > Terrestrial > Soil > Riparian zone | place: USA: East River...
TTCCCGCCACGCGCGCGCGTCTCCACCCGATTCCTGCGGTCGGAGCTCAAGATCATCTTCGGTCGCCGGCGCAACATCGCAGGGCTGGCGGTGCTCGCTGCGGTTCCGGTGATCTTGGCCGTCTCGGCACGCCTCTCCTCGGGCCAGGTCGGCGGTCCAGACTTCATCAGCGCGATCGTCGGCAACGGACTGTTTGTCGCATTTGGAGCACTCGCGCTGGAGCTGCCGTTGTTCTTGCCCCTGGCGGTCAGCGCCATCTCCGGCGACTCAGTCGCGGGCGAGGCCAACCTCGGGACCCTGCGTTACCTGCTAGCAATCCCGGCCGGCCGTACCCGATTAGTCGTGATCAAGTACCTCGCGATTGTGATCTTCGCTTGCGCGGCGACGTTCCTCGTGGCGCTCGTCGGGTCGATCATGGGCATCGCGCTGTTCGGCGGCGGCGACATGACGTTGCTCTCCGGCACTCAGACGTCGCTGACCGACGGGGTGTGGCGGCTGATGTTGAGCTCGCTGTATCTCGCGGCCCAGTTCTCGGCGCTCGGCGCGATCGGATTGTTTGTCTCGACTCTGACCGAGCAGCCGGTCGGCGCGACCATCGCGATCGTCCTGGTGAATGTCTTGATGTTCATCCTCGGCACGATCGACCAATTGGCCTGGCTGCACCCGTGGCTACTGACCTATTGGTGGACAGCGTTCGGTGATCTGCTTCGAGACCCCATTGCCACCGAGTCGATCCAGCGCGGATTGATCACTGCTCTCGCGTACGCCGGCGTCTTTTGGCTCGCAGCCTGGGCCCGGCTGGCGACGAAGGACATCTCAAGCTAAGCGCCAATCGGCCCACTCAAGCCGGCGAGCTCCGCTCGTGCCGCGCACCATACCACGACACTATATTGGTCAAGATCATGATGGGATCGGCTGTGGAGCGTTCAGATTTGCGCGTACGGCGGGAGGTTGTCTCGTACGTGCGTCGCAGCAACCGGATGCGCCCTAACCAGCGCCGGGCGTGGGTGGCCTACCGGGATCGCTTCGTTCTCGAGGTGCCCAGGCTGGATACCGCCACCTCAGTCCACCCGGCCGCATCGCTGGATCTCGTGCGGGCGTTTGGACGCAACGCTGAGCTGATCGTGGAGATCGGTCCCGGCACCGGCGAGTCGCTCATTCCGATGGCCCAGGCTCGGCCGCTTGTCAACGTGCTGGCGTTCGAGGTCTATCAGCCTGCAATTGCGCGGATGCTCGCTCAACTCGTCAGAACCGGCCTGGACAATGTCAGGATCGTCGAGGCGGATGCCGTGGCCGCCATGGAGCATTTGGTACCCCTCCGATCTGTCGATGAGATCTGGCTGTTCTTTCCTGACCCTTGGCACAAGGCGCGCCATCGCAAGCGCCGGCTGCTGACTCCCGACTTTGCGGCACTGTCGGCGTCGCGGCTGAAGCCGGGCGGAGTATGGCGGATTGCTACTGACTGGTCTGACTATGCGAAGCGGATGCGGCAGGTTCTGGATAGCGATCCGAGCTACGCCAACCTCTACCCCGACGGCTGGGCGCCGCGATGGGAGGGACGGCCGGTCACCCACTTCGAGCAGCGTGGCGTGGACGCTGGACGTCAGATCTTCGACCTCGCCTACCGCCGTGTCGGCTGAGGCCGCCGGACCGCCCCAGGTCCGGTGGCGGCTCGACATCAGCTATGACGGGACGAACTTCTCAGGTTGGGCCGCTCAGGCCGGACGGCGTACCGTGCAGGGCGAGCTGGAGCGCTGGATTACGCGAATTCTGCGACTGGATGAGCGGGCGCAACTGGTCTGCGCCGGGCGAACTGACGCCGGCGTACATGCCCGAGGCCAAGTCGCCCACCTTGATCTAGATCCGCTGGTGATTCTCGACGGCGGCGAACCGTTCGTACGACGGCTCAACAATGTTCTGGGCGGCGATTGTGTGGTGCGTCGGATCTCAGCAGCCCCGTCCGGATTCGACGCTCGGTTCGCCGCGATCTGGCGGCGGTATGTCTACCGGCTGAGTGATGCAGCGGTGCCGCCGGACCCGCTGTACCGCTTTCAGATTGCCCAGGTGCGCCGCGAAGTCGATCTTGCGCGGCTGAATGAAGAGGCCGCCGCCCTGATCGGCCTCAGGGACTTCGGCGCTTTCTGTCGCCGGCGGGAAGGCGGTAGCACGATCCGGACCCTGCTCGAGTTGGCCGGGCGGCGCGTACCGTCTGGGCCAATGGTCGGTGTCATCGAGTGCACCGTACGAGCAGACGCGTTCTGCCACTCGATGGTGCGCTCGCTCGTCGGAGCGCTGGTCGCTGTCGCCACTGGCCAGCGTGATCATGAATGGCTCGCCGCGATCACTGAGCGGAGGATACGTGACTCGACGATCCCCGTGATGCCAGCGGCCGGACTCACCCTCGAGGAGGTCGCCTATCCGGCTGATCATGAACTGGCGACCCGCGTGCTCGAGGCACGCGCCTTCCGCGAGGCGAGCCGATCATGACATCGAAGGAGTTCTCGCAGTACTTCAGTGAGCAGCCCAGCGGTACCGAATTGCGACGTACCGTCACCGCCCGGGTCTGGGGCCGAGAGCTGACGTTGATCACCGCCGGCGGAGTGTTCGCCGCCGATGGTTTGGATCGTGGGACTGCCGTGTTGCTCCGCGCCTCGCCGATACCGGTGGGAAGTCCGCGGATCTTGGACCTCGGCTGTGGGTATGGCCCCATCGCACTGGCTGTGGCTGTGAGCTGTCCCGGCGCACACGTCGACGCGGTGGACGTGAACGAGCGCGCGCTCGCGCTCTGCCGCGAGAATGCGGAGGCTCTCCGCAGCGGCCCGACGAGGTTGATCCTGAGACGCGCTATGACGAGATCTGGTCAAATCCGCCAATCCGAATCGGCAAACAGGCGTTGCACGAGCTACTGCTGATCTGGCTGCCGCGCCTCGCCCCCAATGGTGTGGCACGTCTGGTGGTGGCCAAGAACCTTGGCTCGGACACTCTGCAACGGTGGCTCATCGATCAGGGTTACAGCTGCGAGCGCGTCGCCTCAGCCAAAGGTTTCAGAGTGCTGCTGGTCCGCCGTAACCACGCGGCCCAAGAGAGGGCACCTGGCCCCCAGCTCGACCATGAGTGGTCGTAGCATGAGCGTCAGTTTGACCCGATTCGCACCACGAACCGAGAGGACTGCAATGGCTGCCTACGAACTACCCGATCTTCCCTACGACTACGGCGCACTGGCACCCCACATCTCCGGCGAGATCATGGAGCTGCATCACTCCAAGCACCACGCGACCTACGTCAAGGGCTTGAACACTGCGTTGGAGAAGCTCGAAGAGGCACGCGAGACAGACTCGTTCGATTCGGTAGCTGGGCTGGAGAAGAATCTTGCCTTCAACCTCGGCGGCCACATTAACCACTCGGTGTTCTGGCCCAACATGTCACCCGAAGGCGGCGACAAGCCGGACGGTGAGCTGGCGGCGGCGATCGATGATTACTTCGGGAGCTTCGACAAATTCCGCGCGCATTTCGAGGCCAACGCCACGGCGATCCAAGGCTCCGGGTGGTCAATGCTCGTCTGGGATACCCTCGGCCAACGGCTGAACATCGTGCAACTCTACGACCAGCAGTCGAACCTACCGTTGGCCCAGATCCCGGTCGTATTGCTCGACATGTGGGAGCACGCGTTCTACCTGCAGTACAAGAACGTCAAAGGCGATTACGCCAAGGCATGGTGGAACGTTGTCAACTGGGCGGATGCGGAAGCCCGCTTCTCCGCTGCCCGGGCACAGACCGCGGGGCTGATCGCGCCGCAGTGATCAACTCTGACTAGGGCGCCAGTCTGCTGCGTTTCCACGCCGTTCCATCGCGCCGATAGAGCAACCGGTCGTGCATCCTACTCGGCTGTCCTTGCCAGAACTCGACCATGCTCGGAATCACGCGGTAGCCGCCCCAGTCCTCAGGGCATGGCACGTTCACCCCGCGGAAACGACGCTCAGCCGCCGCGTACGCCCGGGCCAGCTCGTCGAGAGAGGCCACGGGTGTGGACTGCTGAGAAGCCCAGGCGCCCAGCTGTGATTCTCGGGGTCGGGTCGCGAAATAAGCCTCCGACTCGGCCCGCGGCACGAGTTCTGCGGTGCCTTCCGCACGCACCTGCCGATGCAGCGGGTACCAGCCGAAAAGCAGGGCGACCTTCCGATTACGGCTCAACTCGCTGCCCTTGCGCGAGTTGTAGTTGGTGAAGAAGGTGAAGCCCTGGTCTGAGACATTCTTGAGCAGCACGGTACGAGCCGACGGCTGGTCATCGACGCAGGTAGCAATCACCATCGCGGTCGGCTCCGGAAGCAACCCCCGTTCCTTCGCGAGAAATGCATCGGTCAACCAGGCGTCGAACAACACGAACGGGTCGGCTGGCGCATGCGACTCCAGCAGGTGCTCACCTTTGTATTCAGTGCGCTCCCCGTATAGATCCTGCATGAGAGTCAGTCTGGCGCAGTTTTTCCAAGCTGCTCGCGCATCGCGCGCACCTCCGCCGACTTCGCGGTCGCTCGCAGAGGGAAAGCGACTCCGCTCCCTCCTCCTCAGCCCGGCGGGCGCGCGATTCCCGACGCTCGCAGCAATCTCCGAGCTCAGCTCGGTTTGCGAACGAGCGCTACCACGATGCCGGCAACCAGCGCCACGAAACCAGCCAGTCCGAGGGCGAGCAGCGTTCCTCTCTGGCTCTGCCAGGAGTTTGCCTGGCTCTCAGGTACGTCGCTTTCAGCGGCCGGACCGTCACCCGGGGTAGGCGTTGGGCTGGCATCGCTCGGTACCGGCATGGAATAGACCTTGGACCTCTTGCCCTCGCTACCGACCAGCAGCGAGCTCTGGTCGAGGCTCAGTGTTAGCGACTCCGCCTGTGGCTGCTCCGGGATGGGTGCGCTGATGACGACCTGGTAATTGGTCGCGGCGATGACCTGCACCGAGCTGTATGTGAGCAGCGCGATCCTCTCACCGCCGGGCAGGAAGAGCCCGTCAGTGACGTTGGATGGTGCGGAGCCGACCTTCTCGAGCTCGTTGACACTCTGCCGCTTCGGGTTGGCAGGCGCCTCGTATATGGCAGCGTCCTGTCCCTTCGTCACGATGAACATCCGACCGGATTCATCGACGAGTAGCGTCTCCGCGTCGTGCGGCCCGTCAGGGTAACTGAAGTCGTACGCGTGATAGGTGACCGTTAGCCCGTTTGCCCTCGGGTTCAAGAAGGAGTACACGCGAACGAAGTTGCGCTGGCCATCGTTGTCGCCGATATCGGCAACGTAGAGCCTGTCGCCAGATAGCGCGACTGCCTCGACATCTTCTGGTTGGGCACGAAAGTTGAGGGTGCCCTGCACCGTCCCGTCTAGTCCGATGCCGTATGCGACACCGCGGTCGCCGGAGTCATTGACCGTCCAATAGAGATTGCCACTCGGGTCCGCCGCAAGCCCGGAAGATTCGGTGATACGCGTGTCCTTGATCGTGAAGGCGACTGTGTCCTCGGATGCAGCGACCGTTGGCACGATCGCAAGCAACACGACGCCTAGCAGCAGCAGGCCGAGGCGTCTCGCCGCGCGCATCCATGCCATGGTGCTCGATCCCTTTCAACGACTCTTTGCGCACGGGGAGCGTACGCGAGCGGCCGTCACCGTAGCCAGTTCCAGGCGGCAGCGAGGACCACAATCAGGACCAAGCTGCCGAGTACGCCGGAAACGATGAGCCGACGTACCCGTGGGTTCATGGGCCCAGGATAGGACCGACGAATCTGTCGTAGCTAAAGTTCCGCATCGTACAGACCACTCGATTACGGTGTCACTCATGGGTGAGCTTCGCTTGTATGCCGCCGGCATTGACGAAGTTCGCGGCATGTTCGGCGCCTCGCCGCTGGTCGCTGAGCACTTGCGCGAGGTGGCGCGCCGGGCGTTCGCTCCGCCGGCCGTGGAGGCTCGGGGCGGGCTGCTGTCCAAGCTGGGACCCATCTTCAGACGTGTTCCGGCGACACCGCTGATCTCACCTACACAACCCGAGCCGCAAGACGTCGAGGTGTTGCTGGCCGGAGAATACGTACCACCGGCGCGAACCGGTGCTACGTGGCGGCTGCTCGAGACCCTGGTTCAGGACATCGCCTGGGGCTCGACACGCATGAGTCTGACTGCACAATCGCTTGATGATCTTGACTTCGCATTGGCGCGTGGTGGGGTCGCGGCATCGGTGGGCCTGCGCCACCTGCTGAACAGTGCGATGAGCCTCAATCTGGTCCCGGTGGAAGGGCTGACGGTTGGGTGGCACCCGTATCACAAGGCGCTGGCAATGGCTGCCGCCTATCGCTCGGCAATCCACGACATCAAAACCGAGGAACAGCGGGAGATGATCAACGCGCTGACCGGCTGGCTGGATGGCTTCGTGCCGTGGGCACAGGTGGCGGCCTCGCTGGGTCGGCCGGTTCCTGACCTGGTGGGGTTCTGGGCCAGCTAGAGTCGTGCCTCCCGAGGCCCGTGCCCCGAAAAGGACTATTCGGGAGCGATCACCACGACGAGGTCGCCGCCCTCCACCTGCTGCACCGAGGCGATCGCGAGTCGCTGCACCACACCCGTAACGGGCGCGGTGATGGCGGCTTCCATCTTCATGGCCTCGATCGTGGAAACAGTGGCGCCGGCCTCAACTTGATCACCCTCGGTGACGGTCACGGTGACGACACCGGCGAACGGTGCTGCCACATGTCCCGGCTTGCTCGGGTCGGCACGCTCGGCGGTCTTGACGTCGACCTTGATCGACTTGTCACGAACTCGGATGGGGCGCAATTGGCCGTTGATGGTGCACATCACGGTCCGCATGCCTCGCTCGTCGGCACTACCGATCGCTGACAGCCCTAGGATCAGGCTGACGCCTTTGCCGATCTTGGCGACGTGCTCTTGGCCAGGTTGCATCCCGTAAAAGAAATCCAGAGTGTCGAGCCGCCCGACATCGCCGTAGGTTTCGCGGTTGGCCAGGAATTCCTTGGTCGGCCCGGGAAAGAGCAGGCGGTTCAGGGTGGCCTGCCTTACCAGGCCCTTGTCGTCGAGGTTGGCAGAATCCTCTTGTGAAAGCTCGATGTCGCGGACCGGGACAGTACGACCTTGCAGCGCTTTGGTCCGGAACGGTTCCGGCCAGCCGCCGGGAGGATCGCCGAGCTCCCCGTTGAGGAATCCGATCACCGAATCCGGAATGTCGTAGTGCTGCGGGTTCTCGGCGAAATCGTGTGGGTCAGCGCCCACGGCAACCAGGTGCAGCGCCAGATCACCCACCACCTTCGAAGACGGGGTCACCTTGGGGGGTCTGCCCAAAATGGCGCTCGCTGCGCTGTACATCGCCTCGATCTGCTCAAACTTCTCCCCCAACCCCAGGGCGATCGCCTGCTGCCGAAGGTTGGAGAGCTGCCCACCAGGAATCTCATGGTCGTAGACGCGGCCTGTTGGGCTGGGCAACCCCGACTCGAACGGGGCATAAACCTTGCGCACCGCCTCCCAGTACGGCTCCAGATCCATGACGGCACGCAGGTCCAGGTTGGTAGGCCTTTCCGTATTCGCGCACGCGGCCACAAGTGCCGAAGCAGGCACCTGGCTGGTCGTTCCAGCCATCGGGGCACTGGCCACGTCCACCGCATCAACACCGACGTCGACAGCGGCCCACAAAGTAGCAAGTTGACCACCTGCGGTGTCGTGGGTGTGAAGGTGCACCGGTAAGTCGAAGTTCTGTCGCAGTGCAGCCACCAACTTCCGGGCAGCCGGCGGGCGCAGCAGGCCGGCCATGTCCTTGATCGCGAGGATGTGCGCGCCCGCATTCACGATTTTCTCGGCCAGCCGCAGGTAATAGTCGAGCGTATAGAGATCCTCGGCCGGTGAGTTGAGGTCGCCGGTGTAGCACACCGCCACCTCAGCAATGGTGCTGCCGGTTTCGCGTACCGCCTCGATCGCGGGACGCATCTGCTCCACATCATTGAGCGCGTCGAAAATCCGGAAGATATCGATGCCAACCTCAGCCGCCTCTGCCACGAACGAGGTGGCGACCTTGGTTGGGTATGGCGTATAGCCGACCGTGTTGCGGCCGCGCAGCAGCATCTGCAGGCACAGACCTGGCATGTTGTAACGCAGCGCAGCCAACCGCTCCCAGGGATCCTCGGCGATAAAACGGAGCGCCACGTCGTAGGTTGCCCCGCCCCAGCACTCCACCGAGAACAGCTGCGGGGTCATCCGCCCAACGTACGGCGCGATCCGGAGAAGGTCCTTGGTCCGCAGCCGGGTGGCCAGCAGCGACTGGTGAGCGTCCCGGAACGTCGTGTCAGTGACCTCGACCGTGGCCCGCTGCCGCAGATCGGCGGCAAAGCCCGAAGGACCGAGATCGAGAAGCCGCTGCCGCGAGCCGGTAGGCGAGGGCATGTCGAGATCGACCCCGGCCGGCCGTTTCTCCCCCGGATCGAGCTGGGTCGGCGCCGGGCCGTGCGGCTGATTGACCGTTACCTCCGCCAGCCAGCGCAACAACTTGGTGCCCCGGTCGGCCGGGGCGTGTGTGGTCAGCAGTTCGGGTCGCTCATCGATGAAGGAGGTGGAGACGTTGCCCGCGATGAAGTCCTCATCCTCCAGAACCGCTTGTAGGAACGGAATGTTGGTGCTGACTCCGCGAATCCGGAACTCAGCCAGGGCACGCCTGGCGCGCGTCACTGCCGACTCGAAGGTTCGTCCGCGGGCAATGAGCTTGACCAGCATGGAGTCGAAGTACGCGCTGATCTCTACGCCGATGTCTACGGTCCCGCCGTCGAGGCGGATGCCTGCGCCACCGGCGGATCTATAGGCCGTGATCGTGCCGGTGTCGGGGCGGAATCCGTTGGCTGGGTCCTCGGTGGTGATCCGGCACTGCAGGGCTGTGCCGTTGATCCTGATCACGTCCTGGGAGAGATCAAGATCGCCCAGGCTCGCGCCCGCGGCAATGCGCATCTGAGCCTGCACCAGATCCACGTCGGTGATCTCCTCGGTGACGGTGTGCTCGACCTGGATCCGCGGGTTCATCTCGATGAAGACGTGCTGGCCTGCACGCTCCCCCTCCGTTTCGATCAAGAACTCCACAGTGCCCGCGCAGGAGTAGTTGATCGACTCGGCAAAGCGCACTGCGTCGCGGCAAAGGGCCTCGCGCAACTCAGCTGAAACGTGCGGAGCCGGCGCGATCTCAACGACCTTCTGATGCCGCCGCTGGACGGAGCAATCACGCTCGAACAGATGGATGGTGTTGCCCTGGGTGTCGGCGAGGATCTGTACCTCGATATGCCGCGGGCGACCGACGGCCTGCTCGATGAACGCAGTTGGGTCGCCGAATGCGCCTTCGGCCTCGCGCATGGCCGCTGTCAGAGATTCCCGAAGCATCTTTGGCTCATCGACCCGCCGCATGCCGCGGCCACCGCCTCCAGCAACTGCCTTGACGAACACGGGAAAGCCGATCTCTTCAGCACCCGCCACCAGCTCGTCGATGTTTGCCGACGGAGGCGTGGACTTGAGAGTGGGAACGCCAGCAGCCTTGGCGGCCTCGAGAGCCCTGACCTTGTTGCCGGCCAGCTCGAGGACCCCGGCGGGCGGACCGACGAAGACGATGCCGGCCTCGGCGCAGGCGCGGGCCAGGTCGGGATTCTCACTCAAGAACCCGTAGCCGGGGTAGATCGCATCGGCGTCGGACTCCTTGGCGGCCCGAATGATCTCTGCGATATCCAGGTACGCGCGCACCGGATGTCCCCGCTCGCCAATGATGTACGCCTCATCCGCTTTGATCCGGTGCACGGCGTTGCGGTCCTCGTGGGGGTAGACCGCGACTGTTTTCACGCCCAGCTCGTATGCCGCTCGGAAGGCCCGGACAGCGATCTCACCGCGGTTGGCGACCAGCACCTTGGCGAACATGTGTCGAATCTATCGAGAGATTGTCACCGCAGCGAGACGGTGTTTTGGTACTTCCTCAGCTGGGGCGTATGGCGCGGGGGTCGTTAGTGCGGAATCTCGACCTCAAAGTGACACGCTTTTCAAACTGAAGCGGACGGTGACCTGACCCGAGACGCTCTGCGCAGCCGGCTCGAATTCGAACCCGGTGTCATCGGCCGCCCCACCCATGGCGAACGCGCGCATCTCCCGTACGGCGCCCAAGCCGGTGTTGAGATCGGAAACCTCGACCAGATCACCCACCGTGGTGCCGAACGCTGCCGCGTAGTCATCGGCGCGTCGGCGGGCGTCGGCGATGGCGGCCAATCGCGCTTCGCGGTACATCGGGTTGTCAGCTCGCAACGACCACCAGGGACCATCGACCTGGCTGTTCGGGAGGGCGGTGAGTGCCAGCACCAGCGGCGAGAGCGACTCGAGGTCTGCGACCACGATCTGAGTTGAGAACGTGCCCTGATAGCCAGTGATCTTGGGCGGGGTGCGTCTGCTGAAGACGGGGAAGACATGAACTCCACTCGTGCTGGACCGCTCAAGTGCCCCTTCGAACTGTCGGAGCAGGTCGGCGACTTTGACGGATCCTTCGGCGAGCTGGGATCTGGTTCGCTCGGGCGATTCCCCTGAGGCGTGCAGGGTCACTGCAACGGTTGCCAAATCCGGTGGGCCCTCCAGCTGCGCCTCGCCGCGTACGGTAACCAGCGCAGCGGATCCAACGGTTTCAGCCATGACAAGACTTTACGTCGCGACGGCCAATTCGCAGTGAAAGAACACCACAAACGACACCCAGCTCCTTAGAATTCCCTGGGCGTTGGGTGTTTTCCGGTCTCCTATCGATCGCTATGCGATCGAGTTTTTGATCCTTTTCATGGAGTCAACGAAATTGGTGACGCCCGAAGCACTTCTCGGTGAGGCAACTCCGATGACCTGGTAATCAGCCGGGAGCCTGGTT
>Ga0193739_1000508_pt1 | contig 10860 bp, 9 predicted proteins | sample L2a2metaG_FD_144926 | JGI IMG/M metagenome (GOLD analysis project Ga0193739, IMG submission 144926) | Soil microbial communities from a riparian zone of the East river system, Colorado, United States - L2a2 | ecosystem: Environmental > Terrestrial > Soil > Riparian zone | place: USA: East River...
TTCCATCGTGGTGAGTGGTGTCGTACCGAACTCCACCGTCTCCGCGACGTACGTCAGCGGCAACGCGTAGCGTTCCGTACCCACGGCCGCGATCAACGCGCGCACGATCGCCAGCGTGACGGGCAGGCGCAGGATGAACGCCGTGCCCTTCCCCGGCTCGGTCCGGATTTCGACCGAGCCACCCAGCGCGCGGATGCGCGTCATCGCGACGTCGATTCCAACCCCGCGCCCCGACACGTTGGTCACCTCGTTCGCCGTCGAGAATCCGGGACGCGCCAGCACCCGGAGCAGCTGATCGTCCGAGAGCGACTCGACGTGCGGGCCGACCAGCCCTTCCCGCTTCGCTTTCTCGAGAATGTGCGTGCGATCGATGCCGCAGCCGTCGTCGGTAATGCTGATCGCCACACTCGAGCGCTCGCGCACGGCCGCGAGCACGATCTCGCCTTCCGGATTCTTCTTGCGGCGCTTGCGCTCGGCGGGCGGCTCGATGCCGTGGTCCACGGCGTTACGCAGCAAGTGCACCAGCGGGTCGCCCAGCTCGTCGAGGATCTCGCGATCGAGCTCGATCTCTTTCCCTTCGACGCGGAACGCGACCTGCTTGCCGAGCTGCCGGGCGACATCGCGCACCAATCGCGGAAAGCGATCGAACACCTGCCACACCGGCGTCATGCGCGCCTGGATGATTTCGTTCTGCAGATCCGCCGAGAGCCGGGAGATCTGGATCGCGACCTCGTCGATTTCCGGGTCGCGACCCACCCAGCGCGCCGCGAGCTCGTTCAACCGGCCGCGCTCGGTGACCAGCTCGCCGATCAGGTCCATGAGCGTGTCGAGCCGGCGCAGGTCCACGCGGATGTGGCGGCTGCGTCCTCCGGTTGCGCCGGCGACGCTCTCGGCGGGGGTGAGGTGCTCCTCATCGCCTCCGACAGCAACGCGCTCGACATCTCCGACCGAGCGGATCGCGGCTTCGATGTCCGCCGGTGCGGCGGTGGTGTCGAGCTCAAAGACGAAGCGGCCGTCGAAGTCGTCCGACTCGAACGCGGCGGGCGGCGGCTGCACGCGGTGAATCTTCCCCAGGCTCTGCGCTTTGCGGATGACGAGCATCGCGCGTCCGCCTTTGAGCGGGGCCTCGGGGCGGATGGTGACTTGGACGAGACGACCGGAGCCAGGCTCAGGAACGGCAAGGGCGGCAGCGGCGGCCGGGGGAGCCTTCGTCGCCTCACGCGGCGCGAAGTGCGCCACAGCGCGATCGAGGTCAGCGAGGACCGCGGCGAGGTCGAGCTCCCGCTCGCGACCCGCGACGGCGAGCCCGACGGCTTTCTCGAGCGCGTCCGTCGCGCGAAACAGCAATTGCAGCGTGTCGTCAGTCGGCGCCTTACCGCCGCGGCGCAGGTGATCGAGCAGGTTCTCCATGCGGTGCGCCAGATCGGCGACGCGGCCATAGCCCATCGTCGCCGCCATGCCCTTCACCGTGTGGACCGCGCGGAACAGCCCGCCGACCGGCTCCGGCGAGGCGGGATGCCGCTCCCACTCGAGCAACAGCTGGTTGCAGGCGCTCAAGTGCTCGCGGCTCTCGGCCAGGAACAGCTCGGCGTACTGCGACAGGTCCATCGCTATCCCAGAACGCGCTGGACGGCTTCGAGGACGCGGGAGGGCTGGAAGGGTTTGACGACGAAGTCCTTGGCGCCCGCCTGAATGGCTTCGACGACCAGCGCCTGCTGGCCCATGGCGCTGCACATCAGGATCTTCGCGTCAGGATCGTGCTTGACGATCTCGCGGACCGCGTCGATGCCGCCCATGTCGGGCATCACGATGTCCATCGTGACGAGGTCCGGCTTGAGCTGCCGGTATTTCTCCACCGCCTGCGTGCCGGTTTCCGCCTCGCCGACGACCTCGAATCCGGCCTGCGCCAGGATGTCGGTGATCATCGTGCGCATGAAGATGGCGTCATCACAGACGAGAACGGTGTGGCTCACTGCTCGCTCCTTAAGTGGTCAGAATCGGGCCCAACAGCGCCGCCACATCCAGGACGATGAACACCTCCCCGTTACGGCGCCCGACCGCCCGTACCAGCGTGGGATCGACGCCCGGCAACGCCTTCCGGTCTTCCAGTGCCGCGTCCCCACCCGCCAGCATGTCCATCACCTCGTCAACCGTAAAGCCGATCAGCTTCCCTGTTGCGACTTCGAGGATGATCGTTGACCCCGGGACGTCGTCGGTGGGTGGGGTCGGGGGGGCTGCGGGGGCCCCGAGCGGGGCGGAGGGGCCGGGGGGGGCCTGCCCCAGCGCACGCCACCCTTCCACGACCGTCACCAGCGTGCCGCGGACATTCACGAGCCCCGCGACGACCGGGGGCGCGCCCGGAATACGCGTCGTTGGGAGGCGCGGGAGAATCTCCCGCACTTGATCCACCTCGGCCGCACACGCCAGTGTGCCCACACGGAACACCAGCAATCGGGCGGGGACGAGGTTTCCTTCACTCATCGGATGCGAAGAAGCCAAGATACTGCAAGGGGTTGCGCTCGGCAAGCAAATTTGCGTCCCCCGCTGCTTCAGCAAGCGCGCGCCGCAAATCGTCTGGCCATTCTGACATGAGCGCGAGCGGCACGCCCGTCACCGGATGCGCGAACGACAGCGCCGCGGCGTGCAGTAGTTGCCGCGGCGCCAGCGCTTCGAGCCGCTCCGCTTCCGCACGGGAGGTCGGGTTGACGCGACGGCTGCCGCCAAACGCGTACTCGCGATCGCCAACGACGGGGCAGCCAACATGCGAGAGGTGCACGCGAATCTGGTGCGTGCGACCCGTCCCGAGGCGCACGCGCAGGAGATCGACGTGGGCGAATCGCGCCACGACGGCCGCGTGCGTCGTGGCGTGGCGCCCGCCCTGGGCAACCGCCATGCGCTTGCGCTCCTTGGGATCGCGTGCGATCGGCGCCTCGATGTCCACGGGACTCTTGCGGAGGTGGCCCCAGACGAGCGCCGCGTACACGCGCTTCACCTGACGCCGCTCGATGGCGCCGGCGAGCCGCCGGTGCGCGAGGTCGGTTTTCGCGACGACGAGCAGCCCCGACGTATCGCGGTCCAAGCGGTGCACGATCCCCGGCCGGCCTTCCCCCGCCCCACTCGACAGCGCCGTGCCCCGCCCCGCGAGGACGTTCACGAGTGTGTCGTTCCAGTGACCGGGGCCGGGATGAACGACGAGTCCCGCCGGCTTGTCGAGGACCGCGAGGTGCTCGTCCTCGTAGATGAAGCGTAGATCCGCGTGCGCGGGCGCGAATGTGCGCGGCGGCTCGTCTGGAGGAAACTCGACGGTGACTTCGGCGCCGCGCTCCAGCACGGCGGAGGCGCGCAGGGCCTTGCCCTGTGCGGTCACACGCTTGTCGGCGATGAAGCGTCCGGCCTGAGTGCGGGAGAGGGCGAGCTGGTCGGCGAGGAATCGATCTAGACGTTCTGTCCTGACAACAACACAAAACGTGACGCTCAAGGCTCCGCCGCCCGCGCCTCCTTAGCCCGTTGTTGTGCGCGGCCTTCCTGCCAGAGCGAAAGTCCGAGTGCGATGGCGCCGATCGTGATGGCCGAGTCGGCGACGTTGAACGTGGGCCAGCGCCAGGCGCCGAGGCCGACGTCCACGAAATCCACGACGCCCTGCGCGCTGCGAATCCGGTCGATCAAGTTGCCGACCGCGCCGCCGCACACCAGCGCCAGCGCCGTGAGGCGAAAGCGATCGCCGGGGCGTGTGCCGCGCACCAGCGACGCCAGCACGAACAGCGCGATGATGGCGAGTCCGAGGAAAATCCAGCGGGAGTTGTCGCCTACGTGCAGCCCGAACGCCGCGCCTTCATTGTAGACCAAACGGAACTGCACGATGTCGCCCAGCACCTGGAGCGGCAGGCGCCGCGCCAGAAACGACTCCGCGATCAGCTTGGTGACGAAATCGGCAACGACGACCGCGACGGCCGTCCCCCAGAACAACCGGCGCTCAGCGGCGTTTACCATCTTCCTCTCTGGCCTTGCACTTGATGCAGAGGCGGGCGTGAGGGAGAGCGTCGAGGCGGTCGAATCCGATCGCATCGCCGCACTGCTCGCACTTGCCGAAGCGGTCAGGCGTCCCGTAGAGCCGGCGCAGCGCCTCGTTCACGTGCCAGAGATAGCGGCCCTCCTGTGACGCGAACAGAAACGCCTTCTCGCGCTCCATCGCGTCGGTGCCCTGATCGGCCATATGGAAGGAGTAGCTCGAGAGGTCGCCGTCCGACGCCTGGAGGCTCGAGTTGAACGACTCGCCGTAATGACCCAGCTCCTTGATCACCCGCGCGCGCTCTTCGAGCAGCCGCTTCTCGAGGTGCGTCAGCTGTTTCTTGCTGAGGCCGCCTTTGACTTTCACCTTCACCTTCGCCTTTGCCTTCGTGGATTTCGTCGGCATTATCGGGTTCCGCCCTTTCGTCCGTCGTGACGCCGAAGCGCAATCGTGACCCGGCGTCCTTCGATGTCTACTTCACGCTGCAAGTCGGGCTCGTCGAGCGCCGCGCCCTCGCCCAGCACCATCCGGCGCGCCAGCACTTCGCCTTCCACGAGCCCCTGAAACGCGCGCGTCGCAGCGACCACGTCTTCGGCGCCGGCGATGCTCAACTCGATGCGCGTCGTGTATTCGTATCCCGCCTCTTTGCGGAGGCGCTGCACGCGATTCACCACCTCGCGCGCCAATCCTTCCTGGACCAGATCGTCGCTCAACTCGGGATCCAACGCGACGACGTACGGTCCATCCGCCTGCACCAGCCATTCGCTGGCGACTTCGCGTGTGACGGTCACATCCTCGGGCTGGAACTCGAACTCGCCTGACCGAACCGGCACGCCCTGCTCCAGCGCCTGCAGCTCCGTCGCGCCCAACGCGGCCACGGCCGCCGCGGCGCGCGGGGTGTCCTTGCCGTAACGTTTGCCCAGGGTCCGAAAATTCGCTTTCCCGCCCAACCGCACCAGATCATGATCAGAAGCCACGACCTGCACCGCTTTTACGTTGACTTCGGCAGCCAGAATATCTAACAGGTCTGACAAGGCCGGGCCCTGGGCGGCGGCCGGAACGGCCAGCTGCATCCGCGCCAGCGGTTGCCGTACGCGCAGGTTCCGCGATTCCCGTGCCGCCCGGGCCAGGGAGGCCAGCCGCCGCACCGTGCCCATAGCCGACAGCAGCTCCGGCTCCCGGTGCCCCCGGTCCACGGGGAACGGGGCCAGGTGGACGGATACCCCCGTCAACGCGCGGTGCACCCAATCGGAGAAAAAGGGGGCCGCGGGAGCGAGCAGCCGGACCGCGGCCACCAGGGCCTCATGCAACGTCTCGAGCGCGACCGGGTCGGTCGCGCGGTCGGGCGCCCAGAAACGCGGCCGATTGCGGCGGATGTACCAGCGCGAGAGATCCTCACCCACGAAATCCATGATGGTTCGCACGCCCGCGGTGACGTCGTAGGCGGACCAGGATTGCCGCACGCTGGTGACGACTTCATCGAGCCGCGCGAGCAGCCACCGATCGGCCGCCGGCCGCTGGCCCGGTGGCGAGACGTCCTCCTCCGCAGGCGGATGCCAGTCCTGGGCGTAGCGACGGAAGAAGTCGTACGTCGAGCGCAGCGTGTTGAGGAATCCACCCGAGACGTCGGGGATCTGCCGCTCGTCGAAACGCTTCGGCAGCCACACCTGACTTTGGCCGAGGAGGTACAGGCGGACCGCATCGGCGCCGTGCTCGCCGATCACTTTCCACGGATCGACGACGTTACCGCGGCTCTTCGACATCTTCTGGCCGTGCACGTCGAGCACGTGCTCGTTGACGATGACGTGCTTGTAGACTGGTGCGTCGAACGCCGTGACGCCGATCGCGAGCAGCGAGTAAAACCAGCCGCGCGTCTGGTCCACGCCCTCGCAGATGTAATCCGCCGGGAAGTGCGCCTTGAAGTCGGCCTGATGCTCGAACGGGTAATGCCACTGCGCGTACGGCATCGACCCGGAGTCGAACCAGGCGTCGATCACCTCGGACACGCGCCGCATCGTGCCTGCGCATTCGCGGCACGACCAGGTGTACGTGTCGATGTACGGCTTGTGCGGATCGAAGCTCGCGGGCAGCGCTTTTCCCCAGCGCTGCGCCAGCTCGTCGTAGGAGCCGATCACTTCGCGGTGCTCGCGATCCGCATCGCACTCCCACACGTTGAGCGGGGTGCCCCAGTACCGGTCCCGCGACAGCGCCCAATCCACGTTGTTTTCGAGCCACTCACCGAACCGGCCGGCGCCCGTCTCGGGTGGATGCCAGTCGATTTCGCCGTTGATCTCGAGCATCCGCGCCTTCACCGCGGTGGTGCGGACGAACCACGAGCTGCGGGCGTAGTAGATGAGCGGCGAGTCGCAGCGCCAGCAGTGCGGATAGGCGTGCGTGTACGGACGCGTCTCGAGCCAGCGTCCGTCCTGCTTCAGCCGCTCGATGATGAGCCGGTTCGTCTCCTTGTCGGTGACGAGCTTGCCCTCGATCTCCGGCCAGCGCGTGCCGTTGAACGCGCCGTCGGGCGCAACGGGATTCACAAACGCGAGTCCGTTTTGCTGCGCCACCGCGTAGTCGTCGGCGCCGAATGCGGGCGCCATGTGCACGATCCCCGTGCCCTCGTCGGCGGTCACGAAGACACCCGCGACAACCACGCTGTGCTGGCCCTCGCGCGGCAGCTCGACCACATCCAGCGGGCGGATGTACTTCCGGCCCACCAGCTCGCTGCCGGCATACGCTGTGACCCGCTCGCCCTCAATGAGCGGGCGGCCGTGCACATGCACGTCTCCGGCACGGGCGGCTGCGACGACATAGCGCGTGATCTTGCCGGCCGGATCCGCGACGGCGTACTCGCCGTACTCGATGTCGGGGTGGACGGCAACGGCGACGTTCGATACGAGCGTCCACGGCGTCGTCGTCCAGACGACGAGCTGGCGGGGAGCGTCGCCGTCACGCGAGGCCAGCGGGAATGCCACATAGACGGAGTTCGTCTGGACACTCTCGTACCCTTGCGCGACTTCGTGCGACGACAGCGCCGTGCCACAACGCGGGCAATACGGCAGCACCTTGTGGCCGCGGTAGAGCAGCGCTTTCTCGAACAGCCGCTTGAGCAGCCACCACACCGTTTCGATGTAGGGATTGCTGTACGTGACATACGGGTGCTCGTAGTCGAGCCAGTAGCCGATGCGATCCGACAGCGATTCCCAGTCGCCCTTGTATTTGAACACGCTCTCGCGGCACAGCTTGTTGAAGCGCTCGATGCCGTATGCCTCGATCTGCCGCTTCCCGCTGATGTTGAGCGACTTCTCGACTTCGATCTCGACCGGCAGGCCGTGCGTATCCCAACCCGCGATGCGGGTCACCCCCTGCCCCAGCATGGTGTGATAGCGGCAGATCAGGTCTTTGAGCGTGCGCGAGAAGACGTGATGAATCCCCGGCCGCCCATTCGCCGTGGGCGGGCCCTCGTAGAAGATGAACGGCGGTCCGTAGCGGGTCGCCTCGCTGACGCGCGTAAACAGCCGCTCGTGTTTCCACGTCGCGAGCAGGCGCTTCTCCAGCTCGTCGATCGACTGCTGCGGATCGGAAGGCGGATACGGCATCTAGTTCAGGCGCTCCAGGACGCCGCGCACCACCGCGGCAAGCCGGGGCTCGGCGGCTCTCGCGACCGCGAGGATCTGCTCGACGGACGTCGGCTCGAGCGCGTCGGGCAAACAGTTGTCCGTGATGATCGAGAGACCGAGCACGCGCATGCCCTGATGCACGGCCGTGATCACCTCAGGCACGGTGCTCATCCCGACGACATCGGCGCCCATCCCCCGCAGCATGCGGTACTCGGCGCGCGTCTCGAGATTCGGACCGGGCACCGCCACGTAGACACCTTCGCGCAGCTGGATCTTGTGCTCCAGCGCGACCGCGCGCGCGAGCTTGCGCAGCTCCGGATCGTACGCCGTCGACATGTCGGGAAAGCGTGGTCCTTCCGATTCGACGTTCGGCCCGACCAGCGGGTTATCGCCGAGCAGGTTGATGTGATCGGAGAGCAACACGAGGTCGCCCGTGCTCCAGAGCGGATGCATGCCGCCGGAGACGTTGGACACGATCAACGTCTTGGCGCCGAGCGCCTTGAGGACGCGCACGGGAAACGCGACCTGCTGCAGCGTGTAGCCCTCGTAGCGATGGAACCGCCCCTGCATGATGGCGACGCGCCGCTTGGCGATGGTGCCGAACAGCAGGCGCCCCGCATGGGTCTCGACGGTGGGAGTCGGGAATCCGGGGATCTCGGGATACGGGATCGTCGTTTGGGCCTCGAGCTCGTCGGCGAGCGCGCCGAGCCCGGTCCCCAGAATCACCGCGACGTCAGGAACGAACGGAGTCCGCGCCCCACCCCGGATGGCGCGGACGGCATCGGCAACCGAGGTCACTGCTTGCCGTCGAGGGCCCGCAGCTCGGCGAGCTGACGTTCGAGGAGGGCGCGGAAGCCGCCGACGTACTGCTGGAACTGCCGCTCGGTCTCCGACATGCGCACCTGGACGGCGCTCTCGGCGGTCTTCGCATCGTCGAGCAGCCGCTTCGCCTGGGCTTCGGCTTCGCGGACGATGACCTGCCCCTCGCGCTCGGCGGCGGCGCGCGTATCCTGGCGCAGCTGTTGCGCGGCGACCAGCGCCTCGTTCATCGCTTTCTCGCGCTCGCGAAAGACGCGCAGCTGCTCCGTCAGCGCCGCGACGCGCTCTTCGAGCACCTGCCGCTCGCGGATCGCGCGCTCCAGCGCGTCGGCGACCCGCATACGGAAATCGTCGACGCCCAGCGTGTCGTACCCGCGCAGGGTTTTGCGGAACTCCTGCTTGCGGATATCGTGCGGCGTCAGGTTGAAGGCTTCGTCGTTCATGTCCTCGGTCCGAACAGAACGGTACCCAACCGGATCACCGTTGCTCCCTCCGCGACCGCTGTAGCGTAGTCGCCGGACATCCCCATCGAGAGGGTCGGCAGCCATAACCCTTCCTCCTCGTTGATCGTATCCCGCAGGAGACGCAGCCCGCGGAACGTCCGGCGCTGCACCTCCACGTCATCCGTAAACGGGGCCAGCGTCATCAATCCCTCGAGGCGCAGATTCCCGAGCGCCGCGATCTGGCGCGCCAGGGTTCTCGCTTCCTCCGGCGCGCAGCCACTCTTCTGCGATTCGTGCGCCACGTTCACCTGTAAGAGCACGCGCAAACCCGCAGCGCGTTTGTCGAGCTCATTCGCAAGCTCCAACGAATCCACCGAATGCACCATTTCAAATCGACCGGGCACCAGCCGAGCTTTGTTGCGCTGCAGGTGGCCGATCAGGTGCCAGCGAATGCCGGTCAGCTCAGGCAGCGCCTCCTGCTTCTGCACTGCTTCCTGCACCCGATTCTCACCAATGTCTGCCAGCCCAGCGGCGACGGCAGCGCGAACCGCATCCGGCCCGAACCCCTTGGTCACCGCGACAATCGTGACTCCCCCGCCGAGCTCGGCCCTCACCTGTGCCAAACGCTCCGGGAGGGCCTCGAAACTCATAGCCTTGAAATATAGGGGCTTGGGGCTAGGGGTTAGGGGTTAGGGGTTGGGTTCTAAAGTGCAGGGCCCGAGCCCCTAACCCCGAGCCCCTAACCCCTAACCCCTAACGAAAGAGGCTCTGGACGCCTTCAGTTTCGACGCGGCGGATGACATCCGCGAGCGCTGTGGTGGGGTTCAGGTGGTAGGCCTGGCGCAGACGGGCGAGCGCCTCGCGCTGATCGCCACGCACCGCCGCGGCGTTCCCCAGCTCCAGGAAGGCGACGGAGAACGACGTGGCGACCTGCTGCGCGGCCGGCTCCAATGCGAGCGAGTCCACAGAGAACAGCCTGCCGTATTGAAAGACCGAATCCACGAGCAGCCGCGTCCGCGCGGAATCGACCATCGTCCCTTGAATGCCGTACACTCCACGCCGCACCGTGTCAGCGCGGGGGACGACCTTGAAGACCAGCCCCTGATACAGCAGATGCGGATCCAGGCCGAGCCATGACCCGCGCCCTGAGGCGACGCCGAACGTGACCGGCCGGTGCGGCACGTAGGCGGCGATCGTGTAGAGGATCACCTGATCGGCAGTCCGGAAGACCGTCCCCTTCCGGATTGGTAGCGCGAACGTACCCGAGCGAAAGACGCCGTCCTCGCTGACGCGCATCGGCTGCATCCCCGCGATGTCTTCCGCCGAGAGCGGCAGCGCGGGTCCCGGGGGCGGCGGCGGCGGCGCGAGCCCACGATAGATCGCCGGCGCGCGTGCGGGATCGAATGGCCGGACGGGCCGGTGCGCCAGCTGGTGCAGATACCAGTCGAGATTCGCGAGCGACAGGTTGACTTGCGTGACGTCCTGCCTGATCCCTTCAACCTCCTGCAGGTACCAGACCGGGAACGTGTCGTTGTCACCGAACCCGAACAGCACTCCGTACGGCTCAACCGATTGCAGCAGGTTGTAGGCGACGTCGCGCGCGACGAATACGTCGGGGCCGTGCCGGCGTGATGCCGCTTTGAAATTCGCGGCAAAGGGCAGCACCGTGATCAGCGCGGCTGCGACGATTCCCACTCGCACTCGCGCCGGCGGTCCGGCGCGCGACAACCAGCTCAGGAGGCGAACGAGGCACAGCCCGGCGAAGAGACCCCACACCTGGAAGCTCACGACGAAGAAGTAGTCGCGCTCGCGCACCTCGTGCTGATCCATCGTCTTGTACTGATCCCAGAACACCGAGAACCCCGGCTTGAAGTTCATGTAGATGACGAGCCCGAGTCCGGTGATGAACCACAGCGCGCCGAGCAAGTACGCGGCGCCGACGTCGCGGCGGCGGGCGAATTCGAATCCA
>Ga0193739_1000512_pt1 | contig 10794 bp, 13 predicted proteins | sample L2a2metaG_FD_144926 | JGI IMG/M metagenome (GOLD analysis project Ga0193739, IMG submission 144926) | Soil microbial communities from a riparian zone of the East river system, Colorado, United States - L2a2 | ecosystem: Environmental > Terrestrial > Soil > Riparian zone | place: USA: East River...
GTTGATTGCGACGGGAGGGTTATACAGTCAGTTGTATGAGACGCAGTTCAAACGAGAAAGAGTTTAGTCCCACCTGTCTTAATGGACACCCTCGCCAAATTTCGCGAAGCACCTCCTCAGGAGGCGGAATTTAGGGAGGGCAGAAAATCAGGCGTTATCTTTTGATTGTTCCCATAATTGACGCGTAATCTGGATTTGACCAAGATGAAGCGTAGTGTGCTCGAGTGCGTGGAGTAATGCCCACGCCACCGTGAATTTGCGTCCATCTCTGGCAGATACCCGCGTGGTTTCCAAATCCTGGATTGTGAACTTGTTCAACGTGTTACGCGCATATTCCAGATTGTCTGCCAGCCGTTTTTTTAGAACATCCATCTCCACATCATGGACTCTGAATTCTGCATCTCGGTCACGTTCCGTTGGGTCTTGCGCCGCGACATCTCCGATCCAATACCGTTCTGCGCCTGTGAGATGAAACACCAGAACGCTGATCGAGTTCATATCAGGTCCCGGAGTCCAATCGAGAGCGGCTGGTCGAAGTCCATCGAGCGTCTCAAGAATATTGTTATGGTGTTCCTGCAGCAGGTTTATATAGTCTGTGAAGAATGTTTGCATGGATCACCAATTCTTTCTACGTAATTCATGATAAGGGATGTGAAATCGATTGCTATCCTGGCTCGCATTTCCATACATAAGTTGGTTTATTTTCTGCGTAAGGATAATTGGGAGACGAGAAGGTTGTGCCTATCTGGGCGCTTTCTGGAATGAAAACACAGAGCATGTCTTTTAGCTCAGCCGAAGCGGGAATATCAAACCGGATCCAACCGTCCACTTCCTGATCTGGGAACAGGATCGGCCCCAACGTCGAATAGTCTTTATATTCCTGGCGGTGACCGTATGTTGGTTTAAGTTCTGTGGCTGCATACAGCACACTAAAGTGTTCGATCTGCGGTACTTCGATCTCGATCTGTCCTACATTTTTTAGTCGAATATTCGCCCACATAAATTTCATTCCTGGAGAGGGGCTTCTTGTGGAACCATATTCGGTGATAAAGTCCTCTGTGGTTTCAATTTGATCCATAGTAACTTGCAGGTCTCGCCAGATAATTGAATCGCCGGGAGAGGCGGGTGTAGGTAATATCCTTACTTGTGTCGCGGTAGGTTGTGGGGAGGTGGTTACCGTCACAGGTGTGACAGGTTCACCTTTAGAAGAGCAGGCTGTTAAAATGAACAGTCCAATTAATAGAATACCTGGTGTTTTTTTCATGGGAAGCATTGGAAATCCATTCAATATTAATACGTATGGATGGCCTTCCCGTTTCTTTAAATTCAATATTGAAAGTTTATTCGCCAATTCATTTGTCCGCATCGAGCATTTCTCTATATATCTGAGATGCAAGATAAAAGCAAAGAGACCAGCCTTCGAAGGCACTGGTCTCTTTTGCAACGCCTTGATGTGCAAAAAGCTTCTTACTTCTCTGGCTGCTGAGCCTGGGGAGTCTCTTGCTTTTCTTGAGTCTCTTTAGGTTGGATATTCTTTTTGATCTGCTTGAGCCTTTCTTTCTGCTCTTTTTTTCGTTTCTTTTCCAATTCCTTCTGACGCTTTTCGTACTGATAGTTTACTTTAGCCAATTTGGCATCCTTTCCTATTTGTTAGACTGTTAGACTGGGTGAGCTTATTAAAATATTATAGCATCAATACAGCATGCTATAGCCTAAACATTATGTGTTCATAAGGTGGTGTCAAATCCTTGACAACTTACTAACTAGTAAGTAAAATTTCTTTATGGTTAGAAGCACAAATACGCAGCGGGCGATCCTGGATTTGGCTGAGTCCTTCCTACAGGATAAAGGCTTTAATGGTTTTAGCTATGCCCATATCGCGAAAGAATTGGGTGTGAAGAATGCAGCAATTCACTATCACTTCCCTTCAAAAGAGGCGCTGGCATGTGCGGTGATCCAGCGCTACCGCGATCGCTTCCAATTGTGGATCAACAATGCGCGCATAAAAGATCTTGCCCCCCAGGAAAAATTGGATTGGTTCTTTAGTATCTACACCAATACACGCGCAGATAATGGCAAGGTCTGCCTGGCGGGCTCATTGGAAACTGAATTCAATTCCCTGCCTGCTTCGTTGCGCGAACAAACCGAGGCATTGACCCGTGAGCTGCTGGCCTGGCTTCAGGCTACATTGAACGAGGGGAAAGAGGCAGGCGTGTTTCACTTTGGCGGCGACCCAGCCAGCAAAGCGGCTTTGATTCTTTCCAGCTTGCAGGGCGCTTTGCAAATGGCGCGGGCGTTGGGAACGAGTAAATTCCATGCAGTTGTACAGCAGCATAAACAGGATCTGCTCGCGCTCTCGTAAATTTTTTATTGTCAAAACTTACTGCTTAGTAAGTATTTAAAGGAGAACCTATGTCAACTGTGATTTCCACCAGCGAGTCTCATGCAATTGTGAAAAAGGTATATCGTGTTTTCTTCAGCCCAGGCAAATATGAAGTGAAATCAACAGATCAAGCTATCCTTGCGCGCGGGAACAATACTCGGATCCCTTTTGATGGAGGTGAATTGGCTGTCACAACCTGGGGCGACGGTCCCGCTGTGTTGTTGATGCACGGCTGGGGCGGCGCCCGCGCCCAGATGACAGGATTTGTCGATCCGTTGCTCGCCGCGGGATATCGGGTTGTGGCTTATGACCAGCCCGCGCATGCTGAATCAGATGGAAAGGGGACCAACTTACTTGAGATCGCTCCCAGCATGGATTTGATCGCACAACACGAGGGAAGTTTTCATGCAATCATCGCTCATTCATTCGGGACCTTGATCACTTCGTACGCGTTGGTCAATCGGAATTTCCCGCCTCCCGCGCGACTGGTGTATTTTGGCTCTTTCAACAAGCTTATGGACTCACTGCCTCGTTTTCAAGTTCTGGCTCAACTGCCAGATGAAATCATCGAAGGATTGCGCGCTATGATCTATGAGAATTTTAGGCGCGATGTGCTTGAGTCAATTACAAATGAAGTTCTGACTCCGCATATCAATATCCCCACTTTGATGTTTCACGACACGCTGGACAATGTCACGCCAATCGAAGATAGTCGAACGATTGCGCAGGTCTGGAAAAACGCGCGCTTGATCGAAACGGAAGGATTGGGTCACAGAGGCGCCCTGCAATCAAAGTCAATTCATGAGCAAGTCATCCAGTTTTTGAAAAGCTGAGGAACGGCTAACAAGTACTTTCCCCTTTTCCAAAGAAAAGGGGAAAGTAGTCTATTAGGGTGGAAGAGATTTACTCCGCAATGGATGCGATGTGGAATACGTCAATTCATACACAAACCCGTCCGGTGCACGGAAGTGTGTCCATTTGTAATCGTCGGTGTCTCCTTCAATCGGTCCGATGAATTCGATACCTTTAGCTTCCAGCTCGGCGCGCGCGGCCACGATATCCTCCACAAGAAACCCTGCAACGGGATGAGTCATAAATGTATTGAAAGCTTGTTGCGGGCCGAACACTTCAAACAGATCTCCATTGGGCATCTCAAAGACAGCAAACCCGGGTTCGAGGGATCTTTGAGACAATCCCAGCATGTCGCGGCAGAAATCAGTCATTTGCTCAAAATGATCCGTACGTGTACCAAGCCATACAATGCCTTTGATTTTCATAGGGTTCTCCTATCTATAGTGCTTGTGAATCTGGATTGAATGATCTGTTACTCATTATAGTGATAATAGATTTGCTTTTCAACACCCGAGCAATAATCTTTGAGGTGGATAGCCACGCTAGTGATGTGGAGATCGCTTTTGCTGCCATCTTCTCCAAACAGTAAAGTAAAATCCCTGAAGGAATAAACTTTATCGCCCATAATGATAAGGATAGATCAATGAAAACCCCCATTATTTTGTTCTTTGCAATCCTGAGTGAAGTCATTGCGACAACTGCCCTGAAGCTTTCGGATGGTTTCACAAAGATCGTTCCAAGTGTGATCGTTGTTATCGGCTATGGCGCTTCGTTCTATTTACTTTCCATTAGCCTGAAGGTGATTCCGATTGGCCTGGCGTATGCGATCTGGTCGGGTGTTGGGATCGTATTGACTGTCATCGCGGGTATCCTCATTTGGCGCGAAACCCTCGATTGGGCGCGCGTAATAGGAATTATCTTCATTATCCTGGGCATTATAATTATCAACTTGTTTTCCAAAATAACAGCGCATTAATAATAAATAATTACACGCGCTGAGCTATTGCCTTAACCATTCTTCTTCACCGCGAGGATCTTGTGAGAAACGAAAAGCGAGTGGAAATTTCCACTCGCTTTTTCTCATGAATAATGCGATCGGCTTAGAAGCCAGTTGCTGCAAACCAGGAGCCGGTGGCGCTGGTCACAAAAATGATCGGTGCGATGCAGGGTTGGGGCAGGATCAAATCCGCCTCGATCGTGGCGTTTCCGCCACCTGCGGATGCCGGTCCGGTTGTGGCTGGGAATGGGTCAGTCAGGATGTTCTGAAAGCTGCCATCGCTTCTCACACAACTTACAAGCCCCCGGAAGGTTGCACTAGGGTTCGAGCCAGCATTCGCTCCTGCAGCAAGGACCAAGCCCTGGACGGTTATTTCCAGGTGACCACTGGCTCTCAATTCGCCGGAAGCAGAGGCAATCGCCCAGGGTATACCGCCGCCATTAATGCCGCGCAGTGGAACTTGACTTTGGGCCCCGGTCAAACCTAATGGGACACCTACCATCGCGTCAAATTTCAGGATTTTTGGTCCCTTGGCGGTTGCAGTGGATACTGACCCTGCAAAGAAAGTGCTTAGAAGCAGGATGGCGGACAGTGTAACGAGAAAAAGCTTTTTCATATGTTCTCTCCTTGAGTCGGTCTAATTTGGAAACGGTAAGCCTGTCACTAATTAATACGCATTCCTCAAGGATTCGGATTTGTCATCTGGTACTGAGAGTTAGTCAGTCACATTGTCAATCTAAATTAGTTTTTCAGTTCAATCGTGGTTCTGGCTGCTAATCATCCTCTCGTGAGCCAAGAATCTCCCAGCCGCGTTCAATAGCACCTGACTTCAACTTTTCATCTGGATACACCGCCACAGGATGATCGGCATGCTCAAGCAAAGGGACATCCATCCACGTATCGCCATAAGCGAAGTCCACGCGGTCGACACCTAAGCGACTTAATACCTGCTCGATCTTGCGCTCCTGCGCAACCAGATCACCAGCCACGCGGACATGTCCATTTTTATATTCGACGGAGGTACCGATTGTTTGGGCACCGACGCGCTTTGCGAATGGCTCGATCAGCGGCTCGACAACACTGCTTGCAATATACACGTCCGCTCCTTTTGATTTGTGATCGATGAGACGTGCAACAACATCTTCCCGGCGCTTCTTCCAAAGATCGTGTTCCACTGCCCATTCGCCAACAACTTTCATTTTCTCAGGTGTTGCTTCTTTGACCATTTTCAAGCTATTGACCATTAAATCCTGTCCCCATTTTTGCCAGTCAATCCAGCCGCGTTTGGCGATAAAGTAGGATGGCATAATGGATGCCATGTAAAGACGCGCCTGCATCCTGCTTTGGTTATGTCTTACCCAATCCACCAATCCAAGAACTGGCGAGCCTGTGGTTAATGTGCCCATCATGTCTGAGATGACAATCATAAATCCTCCATAAGGTTCAAAAAATTATACACCTTTACAAGTGATAAAATCATTTTATGGGCATACTTTATCTCGTTGCAACTCCTATTGGCAATCTCGAAGATATGTCTCCGCGTGCGATCCGCATTTTGCGCGAAGCACAACTGATTGCGGCGGAGGATACCCGGCACACGGGTAAATTACTCAAACACTTCGAGATCGAAACTCCGATTACCAGTTACTTCGAACATAACAAACTGGACAAGCTGGATTTTATTCTGGATAAACTTTTGACGGGAGATGTGGCATTGGTCTCAGATGCGGGGACTCCCGCGATCAATGACCCTGGCTATGAACTGGTCAGGGCCGCCCTCGCTTCAAACTACGACGTGAGGCCTGTTCCCGGGCCCTCAGCTCCTATCGCCGCCCTGACCGTCTCTGGACTACCAACAGACTCGTTTCTCTATCTTGGCTATCTCCCACATAAGACGAGTGAACGTCACAAACGATTGGAGGAAGTTGAAAGCCAGCCTTATACGCTGGTATTTCTCGAATCTCCTTATCGAATTGTTGAAGCCCTGGAAGATATTCTTTCCATCCTTGGTAATCGGAAAATTTTCGTCGGGCGCGAAATGACCAAGATGTTCGAAGAATACTGGCGCGGCAACGCGCGTGGGGAGTTTACGCTGGTGATCGAAGGAAAGACAACGGACAAGGACGAAAAGTGGACAGTTGAGAGATTACAGAGTGCCATAGAGCTGGAACTAAGAAACGAAAAGTCCGCGAAAGATATTTCAGTAGATCTGGCAAAACAAAGTGGCTGGAAGAAAAAAGAAATATATGCACTTATCAATCAAAACAAACAATGAAAACGCTGCGCAAACGAGTTCGCGAACTTGGTATCTCACCTGGTATCCTTCCTGTTGGAAAATGGAATACCATCACCGATGTGAATGGGGTGAAAGTTGGTCACGTAACTTTGAAAGAAGGGGATGATGTGCGCACCGGCGTGACCGCAATTCTCCCGTATGCTGGAAATATTTATCAGGATAAAGTCCCTGCGGGTATCATTGTTGGAAATGGGTTTGGAAAAATGATGGGGTCAACCCAGGTTGAAGAACTCGGTGAGATCGAAACTCCCATTGTATTAACTAACACCCTGGCTGTCCCGCGCGCTGCGGAAGCCATCATTGATTGGACGCTTGCAAAGGAAGGCAATGAAGAAGTGCGAAGTGTAAATCCCGTTGTTGGCGAAACGAATGATGGATATTTGAATAACATCCGCAAGATGGCGCTTACAAAGGAACATGTCATTGAGGCGATTGATAAAGCATCCTCAGGTCCAGTGGCAGAGGGATGCGCTGGGGCCGGCACAGGGACAGTTTGCTTTGGCTGGAAGGGCGGGATTGGCACAAGCTCGCGTTTTCTGCCAGAGAAACTCGGGGGATATACTGTCGGTGTGTTGGTGCAGACAAACTTCGGCGGCGTTCTGCAATTGGATGGAATTCCTGTTGGCAAAGAGCTCGGTCAATATTATTTGAAGGAACAGCTTGAAGACGTCGAAGGCATAGCTGATGGCTCGATCATGATCGTCCTTGCCACTGACGCGCCACTATCGGGCCGTAATCTCAAACGACTTGCAAAACGCGGTTTGGCTGGCTTGGCACGGACGGGTGCCTCTATGAGCAATGGGTCGGGTGACTATGGTATTGCGTTTTCCACGGCGGACAATGTCCGCAGAACGGTTGAAAGACGAAGTAAAGTATGGGCATATCCCGAAGTGCCGAATGATTTGATGTCACCCCTCTTTCAAGCTGCTATCGAAGCGACCGAAGAAGCGATTTATAATTCCCTTTGCATGGCAGAGACAATGATGGGTTATCGCGGAGCCAAAGTGGTTGCGTTGCCATTTTCCTTCGTTGAAAATAAATAATCAAATTCAGAGAAATCAAAACATAATGAGGAGAACAATGAATATAAATAAAGATGAGTCACTTTTGTTTGCCAGTGAAAATAACATTTTTCGGATTGTTTCAATTGCAAAGATCGTATCGTGGATCATACTGATTTTTTACCTGATCAGTTTTGTAGGCGATATAAGTGGCGTCATTCAAGGACAAATGGCCTGGCCCACCCAACTATCACAATGGCCCATCACAATTGCCAATTTGTTTTTTGCACCCGCGGTTGGTTTGTTTCACTTCCTGGTTCTGCAGGGCGTGGCACAGGGATTGAACTTGGGTCTGGATATTTATTACGAGCTTCAGCCTGAAGACATCGAAGAATAGGAGGCTCGCATCATGGCAGACAAAGATGAAAAGAAAACCGAAGAGAAGAAGGAAGAAAAACCCGTTCCGAAAGATAACCTTGTCGTAACACAGCACAAAGTACGGATGGGCGGGAAGGAGATCAAGTACACGGTTACAGCCGGGACAATGGTTCTTAAAGAGGAAACACCTGATCGTGAGAAAGAAGCGGAGGGCGAGAAGCCGCGCGCGCAGGTCTTCTTCGTCGCATATACCAAAGATGGCAATGGCGCGAAATCCACTGGAAGAACACCAGCTCTTCAAAAACGTCCGCTTACGTTTTCGTTCAATGGTGGGCCGGGGTCATCATCCGTATGGCTGCATTTGGGAGTCCTGGGGCCGCGCCGAGTCGTGTTGACTGACGAGGGTGAATTGCCTGCACCTCCCTTTAAGCTAACGGATAATCAATATTCGATCCTGGATGAAACGGATTTGGTTTTCATTGATCCCGTGAGCACAGGCTATAGCCGCGCAGTGGAAGGGCAAAAGCCGAAAGAATGGCATGAGTTCAGCAAGGATATTGAGTCGGTGGGGGATTTTATCCGGCTGTACACGACGCGTTACAACCGCTGGCTCTCGCCGAAATTCCTGATCGGTGAAAGTTATGGCACCACGCGTGCTGCGGCTTTGTCGGGATATTTGCAGGAACGTCATGGGTTGTACCTCAACGGGTTAATGCTAATTTCGGTGGTGCTGGATTTCTCGACGATCCGTTTCATTATGAACAACGAATTGCCTTTTATCTTGTTCCTGCCAGGCTATGCAGCGACCGCCTGGTACCACAAAAAGGCTGGGGTGGGTCAACCGCTGAAGAAATTCCTGAAGGAAGCAGAAGACTTTGCCAGAGGTGAATATGCATCTGCCTTGCTGAAAGGTGATCTGCTCAGTTCAGAGGAACGAATTCATATTGTGCAAGAGTTGGTGCGCTTTACAGGGCTTTCAACCGATTTCATCGAACGCACGAATTTGCGTATCATTGACAAGCACTTCTTCAAGGAACTTTTGCGCGAGAGCGGGCGCACAGTAGGACGGCTCGATAGTCGCTTTTTGGGAATTGATCGGCTCGGCGTAACAGAATCAGCAGAATATGATCCGCTACTGACAAATGTATTAGGGCCATACACTGCTGGATTCTATGATTATGTACGTGCACACTTGAAGTTCGAATCTGATCTACCGTATGAAATTTTGAATAAAAAAGTTTGGCCATGGTCTTATTCGATGTTCGAGAATCAATATCTCAACGTTGCCGAGACCATGCGCAAGGCAATGACATATAATCCGCATCTAAAAGTGTTTGTTGCCAACGGTTATTACGATCTCGGCACGCCATATTCCGCGACGGAATATACATTCAGCCATATTGGCTTGCACCCAAGTTTGCAGAAGAACATCAGCATGGGCTATTATGAAGCGGGGCATATGATGTACATCCACATGCCGTCATTAAAGAAGATGAAGGCGGATCTGGTGAAGTTCATCAGGAGCGCGATGTAGAATCATTTCATAGTTCCCCATCTATCCAGGAGATATTATGAATCTTGACGATCTCGATCGTTTCAAACAGCTTGATACTCTTAATATGCTCGGTGAAATTGACAACCTTCCTGACCAGCTTGGCTTTGCTTACCGACTTGGAATGAAACATGATTTACCTGAGTGGAAGGACCTTCAGCAGGTCGTGATTGCCGGCATGGGCGGATCTGCCATTGGCGCGGACTTGCTTGCTTCCTATTGCGCTTCTCTCTCCCCGATGCCTGTCTCCGTTCACCGCGATTACTCGCTTCCTCTCTTTGCGAGCGGCGCAGAAACGCTTGTCATTTGTTCGTCGCATTCCGGCAACACGGAGGAGACTCTGGATGCTTTCGAAGCCGCCCGCAAAGCCGACTGCCGCATCATCGTTGTTTGCACAGGCGGTGAATTAGCCAGACGTGCCAGGGAAAATAACATTCCCATCTGGACATTCGATCACACAGGTCAGCCGCGTGCCGCCGTGGGATTCTCATTCGGTTTGCTCCTGGCCATGTTCCAACGGTTAGGTTTCATTCCCGATCAAAAAGACTTAATTGAGGACGCTCTAGCTTCCATGAAGAGATCACAACAGTATTTACGATCTGATATACCTGCTGTGAAAAACCCTGCGAAACGTTATGCAGGTCAATTAATCGGGCGCTGGGTCACGATCATGGGCTCAGGTCTGCTCACTACGGTTGCCCGCCGCTGGAAGGGACAGATCAACGAAGTTGCCAAAGCGGGCGCGAATTTTGAGTTCCTGCCAGAAGCCGATCACAACACACTGGCAGGAACAATGAATCCTGAAGAAGTGCTCAACCCTCACACAATGACCCTCTTCCTGCGCGCGCCATCTGATCATCCGCGCAATCGTTTACGCTCGGACCTAACACGTAAGGCATTCATGCTCGAAGGTATGAATACAGATTACGTCGACGCGCGCGGCAATACTCCCCTCGCACACATGTGGACATTGATCCTCTTCGGCGATTACATGGCATATTATCTTGCAATGGGTTACGGCGTTGATCCCACGCCGGTAAAAGCACTGGTTGATTTTAAGCAGGCGATGGCGGAGGCAACCTAAGGAAAGGGCGACCACACAGGTCGCCCTTTTATTCAGGTTCCAGAACAATGTCAAACGTTCCTTCTGCCTGCCCATCAGGGTGGTAACTGTTTACGCCGATCATTTTATAGCCTTGTGCAGAGATCCGCATGTGAATATGGTCAGGCAGATTGCACTCAAAGCGATAGCGGCCATCCTTATCAGTGAAGAAAGTCGCACGCGCTGAATCAGGGTGTCCGAGCCCTTCTTCCTCGGGCCAGAACTCCAGTTTG
>Ga0193739_1000513_pt1 | contig 10785 bp, 10 predicted proteins | sample L2a2metaG_FD_144926 | JGI IMG/M metagenome (GOLD analysis project Ga0193739, IMG submission 144926) | Soil microbial communities from a riparian zone of the East river system, Colorado, United States - L2a2 | ecosystem: Environmental > Terrestrial > Soil > Riparian zone | place: USA: East River...
GTCGTGCACGTCGACGCCCTCCACCGGTCCGCTCCTGACTCGGACCGTGTGCTCGAACGTCCTGGGCATCGACTACAGCGGCGGTGGGGCCTACGACCCACCGTTGCTGCCGGCGCTCCTGGCGGGCCTGGCCGCCTCCGGGCTCACTATCGCCGTCCTCCGAAGGCTCCTGGCTCGGCGACGGGTGGACGCCTGATGACCGTGATCCGGCCGGCGACACCGGGCGACACGGACGAACTCGCGCGTCTCCGGTGGGACTTCCGCGTCGAAAACGGCACGCCGGTCACGCGACCCTTCGAGGAGTTCGCCTCCGAGTTCGGTGCCTTCGTGACGGACGCGTTGGCGGGCGGAGCACCCTGGCGGGCGTGGGTCGCGCACGCCGACGGCCGCCTGGTGGGTTGCGTCTGGCTCCAACTCGTCGAGAAGGTGCCGCATCCGAGCCGCGGCCGCTGGGAGCGGCCGATCGCCTACGTGACGAACGCGTACGTCGAGCCCGGGCTGCGCGACGCAGGGCTGGGCGCTCGCCTGCTCGATGCCGCGTTGACGTTCGCACGCGAGCAGCGGATGTCCGAAGCCATCGTCTGGCCGACGCCGCGGAGCGTCTCCTTCTATCGACGGGCTGGGTTCGGCACCGGGTCTGCCCCGCTCGGGATGGACCTGGCGGGGGACTGATCAGCCCCAGCGGAGCGCATCGAGCAGCGCTCGGAACTTGCGCTCGGTCTCGTCGAGCTCCGCCTCGGGCTCCGAGTCGGCGACGATGCCCGCACCCGCGTACAGCCTCGCCGTCGAGCCGGTGATCTCCGCGCATCGGAGCGCGATCGCCCACTCGCCGTCGCCGTTCGCGTCCATCCATCCGACGGGGCCGGCATACCCGCCGCGCTCGATCGGCTCCAGGTGTTCCAATGCCTCCCGGGCGGTCTCGCGCGGCGAGCCGCAGACGGCCGGCGTCGGGTGGAGGGCGGCCACGAGCTCGAGCGCCGTGACCGACGGGTCGTGCAACCGGCCGCGGAACGGGGTTGCCAGATGCCACACGTTGGCGGTGCCGAGGAGCTCCGGCTCGTGCGGATGCACGAGGTCCTCGCAGAACGCGCTGAGGACACGATGGACGTCCTCGACCACCACGGCGTGCTCCTCGCGATCCTTGTCCGAATCGAACAGCCGGTCGGCGGATGCGCGGTCGCGGCCCGCGTCGCCGAACCGCTGCGACGAGCCGGCTAGCGGCGTCGCCTCGATCAGCCGCCCGCGACGGCGGAGCAGGAGCTCCGGAGTGGCACCGACGAGCACCGACCCCGTCACCGCGTTCGGCTGCGGAGCCGCGAACGCATAGCAGTCCGCGTCGACCGCGCGAAGGCGCCACAGGAGCTGTTTGGCGTCGAGCGTTCGGCCGGCGTTCACGAGCATCGTCCGAGCGAGCACGATCTTGCGGAGCTCGCCCGAGCGGATCCGTTCGGTGGCTCGAGCCACCGCCGCCGCGTACTCGTCGGGTTCGGGATCCGGCCGGAGCTGCATGTCCTCGAACGCGTCGTGCGGAAGCGTTCGGCCCGCCCACCGCTCCCGCTCGCCGGCTCGCTGGGCCTCGCCGCCCGGCGAGATCTCGAGCTGCCAGGTCTCGCCCGGGTCCAGGCGGATCGCGGTGCGCCGCGGGACGATCGCCTCCGCGGGCTCATGGTCGTCGAACGGGATCGAGGCGACGGCCACCGGCGCCGGTGCGGTGGGGTCGGTCTCGATCGGCGCCAGGATCTCGATCAGTGCTCGCGAGAGCCGCAGGATGCGCTCGGGCCCGGGCTCGGCCGTCACGCGGTCGGCCTCGCCGTTCGTCGACAGGCCCAGGCCGGCTCGTTCGAGGAAGAACCCTCCCTCCCGGTACCCGGCGAGGAGGTCGAAGGCCGGACCCAGCCGGGTCGCCCGCGCCGCGAGGCCGGTCACGGGCGTGGCCCGCCGATCATCGACGGGTCCCGACGAGGAGCTGCGCCACCCCGCCGCCGAGCGCGATCCGCTCGATCCCCGCGAAGCCTGCGTCCGCGAGCATCGAGAGCAGCCGGGCGGGTTCGGGCAGGTACGCCATCGATCGCGGCAGGTACCGGTAGGCCTCCGGGTCGGAGAGCGCTCCGCCGATCAACGGGACGATCCGCTTGAAGTAGACGGCGTGGCCGGCGCGCAGCAGGCGGCCGTCGGGCTCGCTCGTCTCGAGGAACGCGACGCGGCCTCCGGACCGGAGCACCCGTGCGGTCTCGGCGAAGAGGGCGGTCAGCTCGGTCACGTTGCGGAGCGCGAACCCGCAGGTCGCGCCGTCCACGCTCCCGTCGGCGAGCGGGAGCCGGAGCGCATCTGCCTCGACGAGCGGCGCGCTCGTCCCGGCGTTGCGCAGCATCCCGTGGGAGAAGTCGAAGCCCACGGCCCGGTAGCCACCGGTCAGCAGCTCGTCGCAGAGGTCGCCGGTGCCACAAGCGAGATCGGCGACGAGCGCCCCGCCCGGCAGCCGGAGCTCCCGAACGGCACGACGTCGCCACCCGACGTCCATCCCAAACGTCATGACGCGGTTCACGAGGTCGTAGCGCGTCGAGATGCGGTCGAACATCCCCCGGATGACCTGCGCCTTCCGGCTCGGGTCCGGCAGGCCGTCGCGCTCGAGCGTGGGCTCGCTCATCCCAGCCGCTCCTCGGCCGCGGCCAGGAGCACGCGACGGAAGTGGTTCGCGACCAGGTTCGTCACGGCCGGCAGCAACGTGTCGAAGGCCTCCACCAGCTGTGCGGCGGCCGCGTCGTCCGACCCCGCGGTGTCCCGGATCGGCTTGCGAACGTGCTCGTCGAACAGCTCCACCGCGCGCGTCGCCAGGGCGACCATCGCGGCGTTCGTGTCCCGGGCGAGCGACAGCAGCTCGCCGAGCGGCAGCCCGTACTCGAGGAGACGGAGCGCGCCGCGCACCATGCCGATGTCGGCGCCCGTGTACCGGAGCTCGCCGTCGACGGTGCGCCCGAGCTCGATGCCCTCGCGCTCGACGGCTTGGATCAACGAGGCCGGGACCCCGCTGCGGCTCGCGAACCCCTCGAGGGTGAGGAGCTCGTCCTCACGCGACTCGCCGCGTGCCGCCGCGACCGCGACCGCGAGATCGGCGTCGGCCGGGTCCAGCCCGTCACCCAGCACGCGCTCGATCGCCGCGAGCGTGAGACCACGGCGTCGCAGCTCGCGAACCTCCCCGATCCGCTCGACGTGGCGCTCGTCGTACCAGGCGAGCCGGCCCTCCCGCGTGGGAGCGGGAACGAGACCTCGGGTCTGGTAGTAGCGGATCGTGTCGACCGAGACGTCGCACGCGGCCGCGAGCTGCTCGACGCGATACCTCACGACCGGTAACTCTACGAGTGAACGCTCGAACCTTCACCCGCCCCCGGGGTGAGGTCAGCCGGGCGGGATCCTCTGGGAGGCGCTCGTCAGGATGCGGCAGTCGTCGGTCGCCACGACCCACACGACGATGTGGTCGGGGGGCTGGCCGGCCCCGGGACCCTCGGCGAACACGGCGATGTAGGCGGGCGTCCCCTCGAACTCGGCCTCGATGAGGCGGATGAGGACGTCCCGGGAGTCCTGGAGCCCGCTCTGCCTGACGCATCCCCTGGCATCGCCGGTGCGTTGCGCCGAGTCCTCAGCGCCGCTCGCGAGCGCGCCCGCCGACTCACCCCCTGTGGCCGCCTCGACCGCGCCGGCGGCCTCGGACGCGACCGCCCTGATCCCCTCGACGTCGTAGTTCACGTCGAGCTGCTGTTCGAGGCCGAAGAAGGGGAGGGGGGCCGGTGCGGTCGCGTCGCCCGCCTCGGCGCCCGTCGCGCCGGTCGCGCCCGTGCCGGCCGCCGCGGGGCGCGGGGTGTTCTCCGAGCCGTCGCCCCCGACGTTCAGGGCCACCACCACGACCAACGCCGCCGCCGCCGCGAGGCCCGCCGCCCACTGGAAGCGGTCCCAGGTGGCGCCGCGACGCCGCTCGAACCGACGTCCCGCCTCGGCCAGCACCGGTCCGGTGACGCCGAACGGCACCGGCCGATCCTCGAGCTCGACGAGCGCGGCCTTCGCGCTTGCGGCCAGCCGAACCTCGTCACGGCAGCGCTCGCACCCGAGCAGGTGCGTGTCGACATCGGCACGGGCGCGTTCGTCCAGCGTGCCGTCGACGTAGTCGGCGAGGAGATCGTCGGGATGACTCACGGGGATACCGTCCCTTCTGACGGCCCGGCGGCGTCCGCCCGTTCCCCGGACTTCGTGGTCCCGCTCTCCGGGCTCCCACCCGGTCTCGGGGCCTCGCGCGTGATGCCCATCGCCTTCGCGAGGGCGATGCGCCCGCGATGCAGCCGCGATTTCACGGTGCCGATCGGGACGCCAACGATCGCGGCGACCTCCTCCTGGCGGAGATCCTGCACGTCGTGCAGGATCATCACGACGCGGAAGTCCTCGGGCACCTGCATCAGGGCCTGCTGCACGTCCATCGACAGGCTCGACGCGTCGGCGTGATCGGGCACCGGCGGTGGCTCGAGCGCGGGCAGGTCGTCCTCCCCGCGTTCGAGGACCGGCCCGCGCTGTCGCTTGCGGAGCAGGTCGTAACAGGCGTTGACCGTCACGCGATGGAGCCACGTCGTGAACGCCGCCTCGCCGCGGAACGACGACAGCTTTCGGAGCACGGTGAGGAACGCATCCTGCGTCGCGTCACGAGCATCCTCCTCGCGCCCGGTCATGCGCAGGGCGAGGTTGTACACGCGTCGCTCGTGGCGCTCGACGAGTGCGGCGAACGCGGCTCGGTCCCCCGAAAGGTACCGGCGAACGAGATCCTCGTCCCGCGCGGGCGGGTCAGGCACCGACCGCCTCGGCGTCCGCGTCCTGGACCAGCACGCGCACCTCACCGACCTCCGCGCGGATGCCGTCGTCGACCGGAACGACCGAGGTGATCCAGACGAGCACGTACCGCCCAGAGCCGCGCAACGAGACGCGGGACAGCGACGTCGACCTGACCTCGTTGCCGACCTCGTCGACGAGCGCATCGGGGTCGTCCCCGATCGCGACGCCGAACCGGAAGCCGGGATGCGGTGTCCACAGACGGAGCCCGAGGACCTCGCTGCGCTCGCCGAGATCGAGCAGGAGCCCGATCCCCGGCTTGCCGAGCACCCCGTCGAAGTAGTTCTCCGATCGCCACGCGGTCTGGACGTCGCCGTCGTTCGCGAGCCCCGCGTTCGACGAGAGCTCCTCGCCGTCGCCGAAGGGGTCGAGCACGTCCACCGTCGCGGGCAACACCGGGATCGGCGAGGTCTCGGCCGACGCGGGTTCGTCCGGGGCGGCGCGGATCCCGAGCGGGCCGCCGACCTCGAGCTCGCCCAGCCACAGCCCAAGCGTGATCGCGATCACGGCGATCCCCACGACGATGAGCGGAACGCCGATCCAGGTGAACAGGTCCGCGCCCCGTCCTCCGTCGGGTACGTCGACGAGCTCGGCATCGACCGAACGCTCGAGCGCATCGGCGAAGGAGTGGGCGCTCGGGAAACGTCGTTCGGGATCGGGGTCGAGCGCTCGGGCCAGCACTCGGTCGAGCGCCCTCGGGACGTCGGGACGGATGCCGCGAGCCGAGGTCCGCCCCCGAGGCGCCCCCCCCGTCAGCGATCCGAAGAGGAGCGAGGCGACGGCGTAGAGATCGGTGCGGGCGTCGGTTCCCTCACCGGCGGTCTGCTCAGGCGCCAGGTGCTCGTCCCCGAGCAGTTCCGTCGCGTCCTGGGGTCGGCTCGCGGCGATCGCCGCGCCGATCCCGAAATCGATCAGACACACGCGCCCATCGTCGCCGACGATCACGTCGTCCGCGTCGAGCGCCAGATGGAGCACGCCGCGCTCGTGCGCCTCGGCGAGCGCGCGGAGGGCCGCCGCGCCGATCCGAACGGTCTCGGCCGGCGATGCCGGACCTCGCTCGTCGAGTCGCACGCGGAGGCTCGATCCCGCCGCGTACTCGCGCACGAGGTAGATCACGCCGTCCTGCTCGCCGGTATCGAGCAGGCGCGCGACCCCCGGCGCCGACAGGACCGCCACATTCCGGGCCTCGTCCCGGAAGGCCTGCGCGAAGCCGGGATCGTCCGCCAGGCGCGGATGGATGAGCTTCACGGCCACCGAGCGTCGCAGGAGCGGATCCTGCGAACGCCACACCATCCCGGTCCGGCTCCTGCCGAGCTCCTCCTCCAGGGCGTAGCGGCCGACGAGGACGGGGGCCGGCTCGGTCGTCTGCGTCACGGTTCGAAGTCTATGCCCGGTGGCTCGATTCCCAACGCGCGAGCGCGATCCTCAGTCACGCGGCGCGGCGGTCGAACCGCTGACGGTCAGCTTCTCGAGGTCGTCGAAGACGGGGATCCGCCCGACGACCAGCGTGTCGGCTTGAACGATGAGCACGACCGTCACTTCGCGGCGCCCGACGTCGATCCGCTTGAGGCGCACCGCCTCGTCGGCGTCGGCGATCGTGTCCAGGGCGGCGAGCTTGGCCTGCTGTTCGTCACCGGTCTGCCCGAACGCCTCCGCCGCCGAGACCGACGCGTCGTCCGCCAGGTCGGCCGTCCGGGAACGCGTCAGCAGGATCGAGCCCGCGTCGATCACGACGACGACGACGACGGCGAGGAGGAGCAGCCACAGGAGGAGGATCTTGCCGACGAGCCCCGCCTCCCCCCGGATGACGGTCCTCCTCATCGCCATCTCGCGGTCACCTGCCGCCGAACCATGCCGACCTCCTCGATCCGGAGCGCGGCCGCGGACGCGACGAACACCGCGAGCCCCGCCACGACCGCGCCCAGCACCTGGGCCGCCTGCTCACCGAGCGTCGCCGTGCCGAGCCACCGCTCGAAGCCTTCGGCGACGAGCCAGGCCACGGCAGCCGTCGCGAGGCCCGCCGCGAGGATCCGACCGAGCGACGAGAGGATCCGGCGTCCGTCGATCCTTCCGATGCGGCGGCGGATCACCACGAGCAGGACGCTCGACGCGAACACGTAGGAGACCGCGTGGCCGAGTGCCAGCCCGGGGATCCCCAAGTCCAAGACGAGGAAGAAGAGGAGGTTGACGATCACGTTCAGGGACAACGCCGCCACGTTCACGAGCGCGGGTGTCCGCGTGTCCTGCATCGCGTACGAGGCTCGGAGCAGGAACTGGAACGCCGAGAACGCGAAGAGCCCGATCGCGAACGCGAAGAGCACCTCGGCGACCAGGTCGGCGCTCTTCGGCGTGGTGACCCCGTGCTCGAGCAGGAGACGGACGATCGGTCTCGCGAGCACCAGGTACCCGAGCGCGGCCGGGATCAGGATGGTCGCCGTCGCGCGGATCCCCTGGGAGAGGAGCGCCCGGTACCCGTCGAGATCGTCGGCCGCCCAACGTGAGGACATCGCCGGGAGCAGCGCGGTCAGGATCGAGACGGCGAAGATCGCGTGGGGGAGCTGGAACAGGATGAACGCCGCCACGTAGGACGAATACCCACCCCTGATCTCACCCGCCAGGATCAGCACCACCAGATACCCGAGCTGGTTCGCGACCACGTAGACGATCACCCATGTCGCGAGCCTGCCGATCCTCACGATCGCCTCGTCGCGAACGCCGCCGATCCAGCGGAACCGGAACCCCGTCGCGCGGACCGAGGGCCACACCGCCACCGTCATCGCGACCACGCCGAGCGTCGTCCCGAGCGCGAGGACGAGCTGCTGGGCTCCCGTCGCGAGCTCCTGCGAACCCTTCGCCGGATCGGGCATCGCGTAGAAGATGAGGAAGGTCGCGATGACGATCACGTTGTTCGCGATCGGCGCGAACATCGGGGCGGCGAACCGCCGATGCGAATTCAACAGGCCGGCGGCCACGGCGCCGATCCCGTAGAAGACGACCTGTGGCATGAAGAAGCGAAGGAAGAACGTCGCGAGGTCGTGCACGGCCTCGCGTTGCGCCTCGGGATAGCCGATCGTGTACAGGTCGATGATCCACGGCGCCAGCACGATGCCGAGGACGGCGATCGCCGAGAGCACCACCAGGGTGATCGTGAACAGCCGCCGGACCACGTCCCACGCCGCGTCGCGACCATGCGTCTGCATCCACTCGACCACGACGGGGACGACGACCGATGTCAGGATCCCGCCGAGCGCGAGCTCGTACAGGATGTTCGGCGTGATGTTGGCGACGTTATAGGCGTCGGGCAGGCGAGACTCGGTGATACCGAGCGCGAACGCCATCGCCGACAGACGCAGGAAGCCGGTCAGGCGGGAGAACGCCGTGCCGATCGACATCACGACCGTGTTCCGGACGAACGCGCGAGTCGAATCCTCGCTCGGCGGCTCGCCTCGCGGCGGGGCGCGGTTGGGCGGGGGTGGCTTGGCGGTGCCGGATGTCGAAGCCTCCGCCACGTCGTCCACCTTGTCGTCCGTCATGTCGTCCGTCGTGTCGCTCGGTTCGGCAGGAACCTCCTGGCCCACAAGGCGATCAGCACGAGCGCAGCTCCGATCGTGATGAGCAGCGCGATGCGGTTGAACGCGGTCGACCGGACGGCGAGCCCTCTCTGGCCGATCACCCGGCCGCTCGGCGAGACCATCTGCACCTGGACCGGGAACCGGCCCGTGGACCGCAGCTCCGCCTGCAACCGGACCGTCCGCGTATCGCCCGGCGCGAGCACGAGCGCGGCAGTCGGCTCCTCGAGGAGCCACGGGGAGTCCAGTCGAACCGAGAGCCGGAGCACGTGCTGGCCCTCGTTCGAGACCGTCACGGGGATCCCTGCCGACTCCGACGTGAGCGTCACGGACTGCACCGTCTCGAGTGCTAGGTCGTCGACGCTGTCGCGGACGCTCCGCTTGACCGCGTCGATGAACGCGAGTCCGTCGCTCGTCGAGATCAGGAACTGACGGGCCTCGGCGAGCAACAACATGGTCTCGAGGCGGTCGGGCTCGAGGCTGCCGGACGGCAGCATCGAGCGGAGCGTGTCGATCCGCCGGCGCGCCTGCCGGATGGACGTAACGTACGCGGTCGGGAAGCGACGGAACGACGGGTTCGCCAGGACCGAGGCATCGATGGGTGGGTACGTCTCCACGAACGCCTTTGCGGCTGCGGGGGCGAGCCAGGGCGCCGTCGCGATGTCGCGGACCAGTGGCGGGAAGAACGGTCCCGGGAGGGGGGCATCCTCGCTCAGCACGAGGGCGATGCCTCGCTCCTCGCCCGGTGCCTCCTGCCAGATCGCGGTGAGCTCGCCGAGCAGGACCTGCGCCGCCAGGACGGGGTCCTCGGCGACCACCGAGGACAGCACCGCCTCGCTCGATGGTTCGGGAACGATCGCCGCGAGCGATACGTCACCCAGCGAGGTCGTGGCCGGGCCGGCGAAGTCGAGCGGCTGCTCGGGGAGCTCGACCGTCGACGGTCCGACGAGCAACGTTCGGATGCCTGCGGCGGACAGGCCCCGAAGCGTCGGGTCGTCCAGGATCGCGCCGGGTGGCCGGAGGATCTCCTCCACCATCTCGGTGCCGACGAACGTCGACGCCACCTCCCGGCCGCGCTCGAGTTGCACGACGACGTCCCGGCCGAGGCCGCCGCCGTACAGCGAGGGGATCTCGGGCGCGGAGAAGGGGAGGGCCGTGACCTCGACGTTCGGCGCGGCGGCGATGGTGCGGAGGTCCTCGAGCGCACGTTCGGCGAGCGCGGCTCCGCCCTCGCCGGCGGGGACCCGTCGTGTGTCGCCGTCCACGGAGACCTCGTAGCCCTGCCGCATCCGGCCGAGCTGCGTCAGCAGCATCGGCGACACGGCGACGTCGACCGGTGCCGCCGTGGGATCCGACGCGAGCTCGAGCAGCGCGCGGATCTCGCCGTTCAACCGGCCGCCCGGTCCGAGCGCGATCTCGAGGGAAGGGTCGGTGAAGGTGCCGTCCGGCGCGAACACGATCGGGTGAGCGAGCACGAACGTCCAGGACAGGCCGATCGGGATCTCGGGCTCTCGGACGAGGAAGATCGCCGGTGTTCGGAGCTCGGCGACCGAGGTGATCCCGCTCCGCAGGTCGACCTTGACCGGGTAGACACCGGACTGTTCGGGATCGATCCCCTGCTCGAGCGGGAGCGAGATCTCGAAGTCCCGCGCGTCCCCCGGCTCGATCGCGTCTTGCCTCGGCAGCGTGCTCGCGTCGATGACGATCGAGGGGTCGGACACGAGCGAGTCCTCGTAGGCGCTCCTGTACAGCACCCGCGAGTACAGCGTGACCCCGATCGCGAGCTCGCCGAGGGGTTCGGTCCCCAGGTTCTGGGCTCGCAAACGCAGGTCGAGCTCACGCCCCGGGGGGCAGCTCCAGCCCGCCTGCTCCGAGGGCAGGTCCGCCGTTGCGGTCGGGCAGTTCCACGACGTCTGGGACAGGAGCGTGAGTCGGACCGACGGACTCTCCTGCGCGTTCGGGGACGGCGGTGGCGCCCAGAGAACGAACAGGAGCGCGAACAGGAGCGCGAGGACGAGCGGCGAGAGCCGTCGCATGATCGGTCGAGCCATCCTACCCTCGCCCCTCGGCCAGGGAGGCGACCTGCGACGCGCCGTACGCGAGCGCCACCACGAGCAGGAAGATTCCGACCGCGATGCGCAGCGTGCGCTCGCGGACGCCGAGCGCGATGCGAGCCCCGATCCGCGCTCCCGGCACGACGCCGAGCACCAGGACGAGGAAGATCGCCCAGCGGATGTTCCCGAGGAGGGCGTGGACGATCGTGCCCGGGATCACCAGCACCGCGATCACGAGCAGCGAGGTGCCGAGCGCGCGCCGCAGCGGCATGCCGATCCAGAGCGTGAAGGCC
>Ga0193739_1000514_pt1 | contig 10775 bp, 8 predicted proteins | sample L2a2metaG_FD_144926 | JGI IMG/M metagenome (GOLD analysis project Ga0193739, IMG submission 144926) | Soil microbial communities from a riparian zone of the East river system, Colorado, United States - L2a2 | ecosystem: Environmental > Terrestrial > Soil > Riparian zone | place: USA: East River...
GAAGGCTTAAAAGACTTCGTCTCTACGCACCCTATACGTTAAAACAATTGGCGGTGATTTGTTTGATGCTTTCAAACTATCGCTGCAGTTCTGGCATTAGTTAGTCATCTGGCAGTAGACGCCAAGTATGGTACTGTACTCTTGCTTCTTGGATGCTGTTTTTGTCGTTGTCGGTTTGCTTTATGAACTCTGTAAAGTTAGTAGAATCCATTATGCTTAGTTTGGCTGTTAAGTGGTTGCGGTATTTTTGTATCTTAATGATACGTGCACAGATAGATGAGATGATATTGCAGACCTTAGGTTGATACAGATCTTGGATGATTATCCTCCACTTGATTAGGATGCAAAAGGTCCCTTTGATTATTTGTGCAAATAACGTCGGTAGTACACAGAAGGATCCCAATGTGATTTTTTACAAACATCCACACCTCTACCTTCTGTGTTTGTATTAGTTTTGGAATCTGCTCACGGACTAAGTAATAAAGTTCGAAGTTGGTTTGATATCCAGAAATTATGAAAAGTATTTTAAAAACAAAAGCTGCGCCTGCTGCAAGTCCATTCCTAGTAGACTACGATTATAGGAAAGACTCTAGAACGGATAAATCCATTAAAGTAAAGATAGGCTTGACCCATTCTTTTTTCCGGTTACTACTATTGCTCCTCCTCATTATCTTCGCCACCTACATTAGCCTCATCATCAGCACCCTGTTCTTCGGTATCAGCCTCATCCTGTTCATCAACAGATGGGGGAGTAACAGTTACAGGAGGGGCTCCCGGGGCATCCCCTTCGCCAGCAGACAAGATCCTGTAGAGGCTTCCTAGACCCTCTGCTCCTCTATCAAATGTGAGAATATACATATTACCATCAGGACTAGTCTCTACATCAGTAATTCCTGTAAAACCTGTCCCAAATGTAACAGATGATATTTCCTCATCACTATCTGCAATTAAATCACTTAACAAGGGATCACTTTCCAAAGCTACACCAGTTCTATCAGCATTTGGTTCAAAGTAAAAAAGTGTGCCGCTGGTTATATCTCCTACAAAAATGCCATTTTCATAGCTGGGTCCAAATGCTGTTGAATTGAAAAATTCAATATCGGTGACTCCTCTTGATTCTGACCAACTAAAAACTGGATCGGCATATTGTGAACCAGGGAAATTTACTAAACTTGATTCAGATACACCTGGATTAGCAGCTATTGGACCCATTATTTGCTTCCATCCGCTATTAAATCCTGGTTCAACCAGATTAATTTCATCAAAAACATCTTCACCATTTTCTGCATCCCACAGTTGTCCTGTCACAGGATCAAATTCAATTCCAAAACCGTTGCGTATACCGTAGGCATAATATTTACTCAGAGGATTAGCCGGGTCACTTGAGAATGGATTACTAGGACTGGGTGATCCATCTGCTGGATTGACTCTAAGTATAACTCCAGTATCGTCAGGGGGCGGACCATTCTGGAAGTTTTGAAGCTGCCCCTCTCTTTGCATCTCCCCCACTATTACGTAAAGCTGGTTATCTGGACCAAGCTTTAGCTTCCCACCTTGGTGATTAGTTCCAGGACCAGCCGGAAGATCTACAAGTAATTGAGGATTTGTAAGAGATGTACCATCCCATGTATAACTATAAACTCTATTTCTGACATCACCTACAGTTGGTACCCCTTCAACCTGGGCTCCACTCTCAGTAACGTAGAGAAAGACTTTATCGTCCATTACCTCAATTCCTAAAAGTCCACGTTCGTTATTGCTTTCAACTCCTTCTAGCTGCAGCAGAGGTTGTGGTTGCAATTGACCGTTTGAAATGAGTCGGACGCTTCCTTCCTTTTCTAATAATAATATATTATTCTCATCTAAGAATGCAATACTTGTCGGAGATGATAGTCCATCTAAAACTAATTCAGCTCTCAAACTAGGTACATTGATTGAGGGTTGTGCAAGAGCTTGAGAACTAGAACTGATATGAAAAGATAGAATGAGAGATAGAGCCATCGTTAGGGCAGACATCATATAGGTAATTCTACTTAGAGCGTTCCGGTATGTCATAATAGTATCGTATACTAGCTTGGTTGGCAATAATAATAGTCTTTCTTGATTTGTAATAAGTTCAAACAATTAAAAAACTAGCCTGCAATTACAACTGAAACCCATGGGGGCTAGTGGTTTGTGAACCATATTTGACATGATTTTAGGTCCCATACTCAACCGATTAAAGAATATAATAGGACAGTCGTGGGTAGCTAACCCATGCAGGAGTTGGAAATTACTATCAACATCTGCAGCGCAACAAATCTTTTATGAGCATATCAGCTTTAATCTATCATGTCTATGCCTAAACATTTATCTTTAAGCTAATAATTAATTTATTCAAAATATGTTCAAAGTCACTTTTCCTTCAGGCCGTACCGTTACACCTGCACTAATAGTTATAGATATGCAGAATGGTTTCGTATCAAAGGGAGGATCTTATGATAAAATAGGGATGAACACCTCCCTTTACAGAGAAATTATTCCAAAGCTTAAAGACTTAATTGGATTCTGCAGGAGTATGGATATTCCTGTCTTTTACACCGAAGCAATTAAGGAGAGTAGTGGTATTGATATTCTGACAAACGTCCATAACATCTTACCGAGATCAAGACAGGAGAGATTGAAAGTACCCATTTGTATTCGAGGTACGTGGGATGGAGTGACGATCGATGAACTAAAACCTGAAGCAAGAGATCCTGTGGTTCTCAAACGAAGGGATTCTGCTTTCCAAGATACAGAATTCCGGATTTGGCTTCAGAGTCAAGGCATTAATTTGTTAGTATTTGCTGGAATTGATACGTCTATTTGTGTAGAGACTTCATTAAGGGAAGGATTTAACATAGGCTATGATGTTGCGATAATATCTGATGCTACAGCATCAGGCGACAAGAGACACTATGAAACAACACTAGAAAGGGTAAAAGATTACTATGGATTAGTAATGGATACTGAGCGCTTTAAAAGAGCGATTGGGAAACTAGATAAGGTACTAAAAGGCGAAATAGATGTACGAAAGATGCCAGAAAAAGAAGTCGAAGCCTTTTTGGAGGAATTTAATTTATTGGACCCTAGGAAATTTGCTCCTGAGCAAGTTACGCTTTAGAATAGGTTAGTAATGGTGGTTGCCGGTCGCAACACACAATGAACTAAAACCTGAGGCCTTTTGGGATCAGAAGAACAAGTCGAAGCATTTTTGGAGGAATTTAATTTATTGGACCCTAGGAAATTTCCTTCCTAGGAGCTACACTTTAGAATAGGTTAGTGTTATCAACATTATTACGTGGCGCATTAGTAAAAGCAAAGTCAGTCATCGTCTAAATATAATCATGTTGTTGGTCTGCATCCGGTAAAGTTCAGAATCATTTAGTGCGAGTGTTCGATCATAGTGGCATGCAACTATGACTAAATCAGAGGCCTAGAATCGACCTCCAAATTACACCTTCGGGCCCCTAAAATGGCTTTTTCAACTTGTTAAATATAGATTTTACGCCTTTCTTTATCTCGTGCTCAGCATCTTCCGCACCTTTCTTGACATCATGTCCTGCATCTTCTGTACCTTCCTTTATCTCGTGCCCTGCATCTTCCGTACCTTTCTTGACATCATGTCCTGCATCTTCCGTACCTTCCTTTATCTCATGTCCTGCATCTTCTGTACCTTCCTTTATCTCGTGCCCTGCATATTCCGTACCTTTCTTGACATCATGTCCTGCATCTTCCGTACCTTCCTTGACATCATGTCCAACGCGTTCTGTACCTTTCTTTATTTTGGACAAATTTTATTCTAAGAATCATTACTCACCTTATTATAAAAATATTTACTTGTCAGTATGCTTTAGGCTTTGCAGTACACCTTGAGAAAGCCTCCATACTCTTGGTCTAGGTTTTTGTATGTAATAATGACAGGCAAGACTACTTGTGTAGTGAATACCTTTTTATATTATTATTTAGCTTCTAGAATTCAGAGTTGATATTACAAAATAAATTACTTTTTATAACATCCAGCTTGCTAATGTATCAGATTTTCTTTCCATCAATCTTTGCTACGAGTCCTACAACTCCTTTAACTGAATCAGATTATAATGAAGCGATCTCTTTACTAATCACTAATGCAAACCTCACCATCGATGAAGCAATTCAAGCAGTACAGGATAATAATTCAACTGAAACACTGCAGCTTTTATCAGAATTACGTTCTGATATAGCTGACATAAATGGTAACGTAACAAACTTGATCTTTTCGGTAGCAGCTCAACCGCCTTAATATTGTATGTTAAATAGAGCCGAGTTGGATTTAGGAATAACCAAGCAAGTACGAGAAGACAAAATCATGGGCTGACAATGAAGGAAAATGAAGTGTTAGGTTTATTAATCATCTCCAATAGTTCTTGGACATTGATAGCAAATAATAAAAGGCTTCCACAGAAATCATTAGTTTTGGCAACTTTGTTTTTAGTAGCAATATCTGGAATAATGTTATTTAATGGGGCTGGCATAAATATGATAAACAACATTAATCAAGCACAAGCACAGGGACAGGCACAAGAGCAGCAACAAGTAGGGCAAACAAAGTTCAACAAAATATGGGAAACACCCGTTGACTTGAAAAACCCAGAATCAGTGGTATATGCACCCAAACAAAATTTATTATTCGTTTCTAATATTAATGGAGAACCAGACCAAAAGGATCAGAACGGATTCATTTCTACAGTTTCACCTTCTAACGGGAGCATTGTTGAATTGAATTGGTTTACAGGACTAAATGCACCTAAAGGTATGGCTGTTAATAACAATAATAGTAGGTTGTATGTTTCAGATATCACAGATTTAGTCGAGATTGATATTGATGGTAAAAAAATAGTCAAGAGATTCAACGCACCTGGAAGCGCGTTTCTTAATGATGTTGCAGTGGATAATCAAGGAAATATCTATGTATCTGATACAGTTACCAATACTATCTACAAGCTAGATAGAGACGCTAATAATAGTAATAATACGACTTTACAAGCTTGGTTACAAAGCCCACAATTAAATGGCCCTAACGGATTACATGTTGACAATAGTAAAAATAGGCTAATCGTTGCTTCGTTGGGAGAGATGAGTAAACCGGGTGCCGGCATAGAAGTTGTCGATTTAAAAAATAAGTCAATAAGTAGCTTAGGAAAGGAAGGATTGACTTCTCCTTTTGGTGGCCTTGATGGGATAGAATCTGACGCTACGGAAACACATTACTATGTTACTGACAATCCTGCAGGAAGGTTGTATGATGTTAATGCAAATGGATCAGAGTACTCAACTTTGATAGAATTAGGTACACAAGGGACTGCTGACCTAGGATTTATACCAAGCCAAAGTATTATGATAATACCTGTTATGCAGGACAACAAACTTGTAGCATACAAGTTAGTTCAATAGAAGCTTATGAGTTAGTTGCAACTTGTGGCCTTTTCATTTTGATGCTTTACAGTTAAAGGCTTAGACACACATATTAACTCAGTATTTGATTATTTTCATAATTAAATGTCAAAACGAGAAGGTAGTAGCCATAATTTTATTAAGGGAAATATAAAGAAACAAATTATACTCACATGTCCACATGACGGTCATGTAATACCCTTCGGAGTGCCACCTAGAGATCGTTCTAAGTTGCCAGACTCTTGCGATGAACCTTTTGTGTTAAAAGGAGATCTCAATACTTCCAAACTTACAGCTGCTATAGCGAAAAAAATTTCTGGACTGCGCAAGAAAGATGTATGTGTAGAAATTGGAACAATTAAACGCCATTATTGCGACCTTAATAGATGTGAAGAATGTGCTTTTGATGATCTTCGTGTTAAAAATTTTTATCGTAAATATCATAATTCAATTTCAACACAAATTAATAAAATGCATAGCAATATAAAAAAGAAAGGTGGCTTTAGTTTTCATTTTGATATCCATGGCATGAAAAGGCCAAACGAATCTGGTTGCGAATTACTTGTTGGAACAGACAATGGGAAAAGTATTACCAAATTATTAAAACGTAATCCTAATGCACTGTTCGATAAGAATGGATTAATAAGATTGCTAATCAATAATAAGATTCCCACATGTCCTTCAAAGAAAGGCGATGAAGAAGACCCTAATTTTGATGGAGGAGAAACCATTAAAAGGTATGGAAGTCTTGGGGGTATGGTTAATGGTTTTAATCAATCATTTCAGCTTGAGGTTGCTTTCAAATTAAGAAACAATGATCGTAAGATCGAGGATACTGCAAATAAAATTGCGCGTTGTATTGTAAAATTCTGTGATCAATACATTTGACGGTTCTTTTAACAGAATCTAGAATACGAATACGAACAAATAGATACTTCAAACTTTGGATCGCCACCGATATTTGTTGTATCCGATATATGTTGGCGGTGTACAACCTTTCTTGATAAGACTAGGTTACCAGGTGGGAATTACCTATTCTTATTTTATTTCGCTCAGAAATTATCCCCAAAATTTTTGGTCTGCTTATCGACCTGCTCCTGTGGGTTTGTTTTTTTGTCATGGACATGTTCCCACTTATGAGTTCTATGGTCTACCTTTTTCTCATGTTCTTCTTTCACGTGGTGTAGCCTATCCTTCTCATGGATGAATTCTTTGCCGCAATCATGGCATTTTACAATCGGATGATGGTGAACATGTCTTGCATGAGCTATAAGTTCATCGTATTTTTCAAACTTTTGACCGCATTCATCACATACGTTGTTGTTTTTTCCATGAGATATTATTTTAGAGAACCAAGACGACATTAATACAGAGAACCAATAAGTACTATTAAAGCAATTAGTAAATGTAGATAGTATACTTATATCATACTCAGACACACTCCCTGCTGTGCCATTTTCTCAAACTCCAATAACTACGCCCATAAGAAATGGTTCACCATTATTAGATAGGAGAATAAATGAGGCCACGGCCGGTCTAGCCGCATCATTTGCTAAGCAAGCAGGGATGCCTCTTGAATCAGATTTTACATGGGTCTTTTAAGACACAAGATTAGTCGCCTTCAGGACACAAAATGGTAGTATGATTACGCCCAAAAAGCCCTTATGATCATGCTACAAGTAATTCTTTTCTGCATGGGTTCAGCATAATAAGTATACTTAGTCAGTATTATAGTTAAGAAAAGCTTTTTCGATTAGCATTAATAGATAAGAAATCGATATATACTATGTACATACTACAACTTTTTATGGTAAGAAGATTGAAAGCCACTATAACACAGATTCCGCCTTTAAGGATCTGATATGTTTAATATTTTTCCAGACCTCGGGGCTCGGACTATCTGATACGTCTTTCATGGTTCGATACTATCCACTGGTGAAGTCTTTGAACCCTAGTTTACCGATAAATGATACCTCAAAAAGAAACAAGAATCTGGAAACTAGGTAGTTTATCTTCAAGCTAGATGACATCAATCTGTGAATAAACCGAATTGTATGGACTTGAATTTCAATAAGATGTATACTACAAGAGGTTTTGGAAATAAAATCTAGGATGTTTTATTGGTTGGAACAATAAGGTCATATGCCAAGCCGCTCGATACTTCCCCTCGACCGACTTGTTTACGTACTCCAAGCCAATTATAGACCCGGCCGCCGTACCACCTTGTACGATGATAGCTTTGGTAGACACGAACGCCTGACCGAGGTACTTCCTCTTCATATAATTTATAAATATCCTTTGGCTCTTGATCTAAGCCGAACCGCAGTAGTTTAGTGCGGGGTTGAATTTTTTTTGGACCTTCCCTATCTCCCTCGATTATTCGTGGCATAGCAGCACGTTGCAGTTGAATTTCCCTATTACTTCCATTGACATGTACTGGAATAAACGGTATCCAGTTTTCTGGCACCGTGTTCATGATTTGATATTTGATTGCTGCTTTATATTCGACATCATTTACCGTAACAGGTTCTACGGTATTTTCCTTTTTGACAATTCGTTGAAGGTGATTTTTCAATTCAAGGGCGGCTTCACGACCAGATTTTGTGTTGCCGCTTGGCAACAGAATTCTGGTCTCTATCCCCCACACCATATTGGCCACTTCATCTCGAGTCAAGCTCACTTCCTCTGCGGGTTGGCTTTCTTGGATCTTGGGCACAGTCGGTAACAATAGTAGACTCGAGTCTGCTTGTTCATCTGCAGCCACTCCGTCAACCTTCAAAGTAAACATATTCCAACGTTGCCAATCTTGTTTACTGGCCTTGCCTGTTGGTTCTACCCAGATCCTTTCTCCAAAAACATTGGTAACTGCCATGCCTCTCAAATTTACTATAGTACCCGCAGGCAAAGTAAGTGGTGCCAAAAACCAATCATTTGCATAGACCAGACCAAATTCAATTAGCAGCTGTTTATTTAATTCAGTCGTATCGGGTTTTATATCACCAAAGTTTGTTTTTCCGTCCTCAAAAGTCCACCAACGCGTGTTAGGCATGCCATCAAACTGTATTGGAGTGGGAAAAAAAGAGAATGTATGAGTTTTTTCCAAATCTGAAGTTTCTCTTTCGACATCGCCCAATGTTTCTATGGACTTGTTTACATTGAGATTATACCAATCTAGCTCCCCATGATAGTACTCTTCTGCAGTAAACACTTTTTCTTTTTCTGACTCTTTCTTCGGTGCAGAACACGCGAACTGATATTCTAATTTTGAGGGTAACCAGGCATCATCGTTCTCTTCTATGGGCTGATAGAATAGCTTTTCAAACCAAACTACAAATTTCTCTGCTATCTCATCTATTAATGTCCGCTGAGCTGCGGTTAACACAACCGTAAGCTTATCGTAGGCATGGTTGTTTGAATCTTTTTTAAGATGAAAGTACAACGCGGCTCCATCCATTGCTCTTTCGGCAACAGCGGCATATTGTTGCCAGGCCTCTAGATGTGCACATATTTGTGCATCTTCACGCTTCTCAGGATCCGGCTTTTTTATCGGATAAGCTTTGATAAACTCTTTTTTAAGAGAGATAATAACCGGCTTGTTAATCATCTTCAACCATTGCCGACCCATTAAAAGGCGTATATCTAAAGATAAATCTTGATCGCCTGCTCTAAACGGCAGCATACGCTGCTCAACTTTTGCTTCTAGAGGCACGTTATTTTCAAAGCCTTGGGTTGCATTTCCACCCGCTTTGTACTTGTTGAGCTTGGTAGTCTCTGCATGGACTTTGGCAATTACAGGAGAACCTGCATCATCGCCTTTGAATTCGCCCATCTGCCATTGCTTGGTCAGCATAAAAAGGGCGTCCCTTACTTCTGCTTTTAACGCACGATCAAAGTTATTGGTACGAGGCCGACCCTCAAGCCTGTTCCAAGTAATGATAGTTGGAATCAGCCGCCTATAGCTGATCACTGATTGAATATTTTCTATAGCGATAAATTCATTGACCACTTCTACTTACCTCATAAAATTTGTTATTTAACGCAAAATTCAAAGCGACAGTAATTGGATAGACAGCTACAGCTGACACAAGCGCGGGTAGGAAACGAGCATAAACTGTGGTATCTATGTGGCTTGGCTCAATAGCACGTTTTTTTGCCATATCCAATGTTTCATGGAGAGAATCGACAACATCTTGCCACTGCCATGATTGTCTAAATTCCGATGGAGTGACTAACAAGAGAGTTTGCGGCGGCTCAGAATTTGGGCGATCATAGTGAAAGGTTAAACCAGTGGTTTCTTCATCTGCGGGAATGACTTCGGTCCACTCATCGATCAGAAGTCCGCATTGCCTCTTTGTCTTATCAAACGGCTTTGTGTAATGCGAAGTAAATAGTAGTTTGTCTTCGTCAATCTTGAATATTGTATTATCGGTTTTCTTTTGAGGATATTCCATTGCCAGCCAGTAATCTTCTTCGTGATAAGGAAATTGTATGGGTTCTAATTTTAGTTCCTTTTCGACAAAAGCATCCACTAACATAGTCGTATTTTCTACATGGTGCATTTTTTCCCGCACCCGAGCAATACCATAAAGCCAGCTATCGACGGGAAACTCTTCTTTGAGAGTTTCTTTCTGATAATCAAGCAGCTCCTCTCTGTCGTCATAGGCATTCTGCCACTCGTCGGCTTGTTCTTCTGTGAGACCAAATTCCGGTACGATTCGAAAATCGTCTCCGAGTAATACTTTTCCTGCCTCCAATAGAGCTGTTACCTGTTTTTGTGGATCGATAGCATCTTCGTAGTCTCTAAGGTGACCAGAGACTTGCTGAAGTCGTTTGTCTAGATCTGTTTGTAAGTTCTTTGCTTTCTGCAGCAGTTCCTCTGCAAAGGGTAAGAGTAGATCCTTTTCCTTCTCTATGTCCAGCCCAATCAAATCATAAGTCGGAATGTCCACTATTACACTTTCTATGTTTGTATATAGATCTGACAGAGTAACGCTTGACAAGACATCCTTTATATCATCCAGTTTAGCATGAAAGGCAACTCTCTTGGTATTGACTAGATCATCTTTGTAGTCATCAGGCGTAGCGGGTAGAGGCACAGTACTCGCGCTAGATATTTTGAGTTCTGCTTTTTGTAAAAGATTAAACCTTTCTTCATCGGTCGCGGTTCCTGGCAAGGCATTGTAATCAGAGATGAGTGAATCAAATTCTGTCAGTTTATTTTCCCATCGTACAATCAGTTCCCCGATTTTATTGCGAAGCAGTTCAAAATGTTGTCGTTTCCATTCCAATAGAATACCAATGCCAGTTTGTGGCAATCCGAATCG
>Ga0193739_1000515_pt1 | contig 10765 bp, 8 predicted proteins | sample L2a2metaG_FD_144926 | JGI IMG/M metagenome (GOLD analysis project Ga0193739, IMG submission 144926) | Soil microbial communities from a riparian zone of the East river system, Colorado, United States - L2a2 | ecosystem: Environmental > Terrestrial > Soil > Riparian zone | place: USA: East River...
TCTCGTACTCCTCGGCGGTCGGGATGCGATGGGTCATTTTGTCGGCCTCACCCACGTACTTTGATTCGACGATGGAATAGATGAGGTCCCGGCGTTGCTGGTCGGTCGGATTCTTGCCCGTGATGGCGTGCTGGGCGGCCATCGCCGTATTGAGCGTCTCCCTCCATTCCAGAAGGGCCTTCTGCTTTTTGTCGTTTTGAAGGCCGGTCTTCCCGATGCTCTCCATCGTGTCGTCCTTCGTGATCCCGCCGATGCCGAATTCCTGCGCCGCCTTGAACATCGTCTGCTCGTCGGAGATGATGCTCTGGAATTCCACGCGCTTCTCGGGCTTCCGGAGGGCGTCAAAGGCTTTGATGTACCGCGTCTGCGCCTCATCGCGGAATTCTTTAGGCAGGCGGCTCCAAATCTTCACGTCGAAGTCAACAGAATCCATCGCCCCAAGCTCATCCTCCGGCATCGTCAAGGTCTTGAGGAACAACTGGCGATCCGCGGCGGTCGGTTCCTTCGTCGCCTTGGCGTATCGGTTGGTGATCGCGTCCCGCCTGGCGGTGTTGAGCGTCTCCCATCCCACGGGGTCAATCCGGCGCGGGTCTTGTGACGGGTCCGCATCGTGTCGCTTGGTGATGGACTCGTAAACCGCCTTCTGGCGACGATCCTCCGCAACCGCCAAGTCGTTGAAGCGTTCCTTCGCCAGATCCCGGGCCATCTCGCGGAACTTGGGATCTTTGCCCTTGGCGATTTCGTTGATGCGCTCCAAGGCTCCGTCCAAGTCCTGGCGGGTCGTCATTGCGGAATCGACCGCGCTCTGGACATCGCCCAAGAGCGTGTCCTTTTCAAGAGCCCGCTTGATGGGCTCCGGGTCTTGGAAGGCGTCCACGTGCTTGTCGAAAAAGTCCTTCGCTTCCCGTGTCTGTCCTGCCGAAAGCATCCCGTTCACGACGCCACTATAGAGCCCAGAAACGGCCTGCCCCCACTGGGCTTCCGCCCATTCGCGGGACTTTCCGTTGCGGGCGGCGAGGGCCTCAATCGTCCCGTAGATCCTCATGGCCGCGAGATTCACGCGCTCCGGGTCGTTCCACGCGCCGATGCCCGCGACCGTCTCATTCTGGATGAGGGACTCGCTCGTCTCGTTGTCGTAGGCCCTGTTCTGCGCCTCGGCGTAGGGGATGGCGAAGCGGTTGAGGGAGTCGCGGTATTGGAGATAGTGGCCCCTGAAGCGTTCGCGGAGGTCCGGGTCCGTGACCTTCCGCGTCCGCTCCTCGTAAATCTTGTCGAATTCCTTGAGGGTGTCGGTCGAGGCTTGCAGGGCCTCCTTGCCGCGCACGCCCTGAAGCTTGGATTTCAGGCGCGTTTCCTCAGCGGAGAGATTGGAGGCGAATTCGGCGGAGGCGATCTGGTGGGCCTTGTCGCGCTCCTGCTTCTCGAACCCTTGGATGGCCTGAATCTCGCGGCCGGCCATTTCCTGCACATCCCCCGCCAACCCACGAGCCGCCTGAAAAGGTCCCCGCGAGAGGTCGCCTTCCGGGGCGTTGACCCCAACTCGGACGCCCGGATAGGGCGAGGGAGAGACGCGAGGGCCGGTCAATCTCGGCAATGTCGGCATCTATCGCCTGTAATTCGGGTTCCTCTGCATCCCCGCAAATGACCCCATCGGACCAATGACGGGAAGCATTCGCGGATTCGGCTTCAACTTGTCGTACACATAGCCCGCTTGGGCGGCCTCACGCAAGAACGAAAGCCCCCCCGTGATAAGGGTGGACCTTCCGGCCAATTTAGAGCCTTTACGGGCCATCCTTGAGCGTCCCCGGTGTTCGCTGGCCTCCACCTCGTACCCGAAGGCTTCCCGGGCGGCGTTATTCCTGATGGTGAGCATATCCAAGGCCCCAATCCGGCCCGTATCCTCGGATATTTCAGCCGGAGAGCCAGCCGTGGGGTCCAATCCCTGAGCCGCCGCCGCAACCGTCTGATCCGATTGAATCTGCCTCACCTGCTGGCCGTACCTTCCGACCTCGATTTCTCCGCGCTTGATGGCGTCCTCGGCCTGCAAACTTGCGAATCTGGCGTTCCGGTCGGATACCGCGCTTTCGAGGCGTCCTTGGGCACGCAGGAGGCCCGCCTGCTGGATGCTTGAGGCAAGCCCCGTGGCGGCGGAAGCCCCCGCCGAGATGAGGTACAGATCGGCCAACGCCCCGGCGGAACTACCCATTTAGCTTTCACTCCCTTTCGGAACAATGGAAAGGATGCGGGCCGGAAGCGGGTCGATCTGTCGGATGAATACCGAACCTTTGGCCCATTCACCCGCGATGGGCTGGTCTATAGTCTCGCTTTTGAGTTCCGGCGGGTCGTCCAGCGACTCGTTCTCACGCGGGCCATACTCTGCCAGTCCTTCCGTGACCGCCTCCCCTTCCTCCGGTTCCCTCGCCCCCATCCAGAGGCCGCGCGTCTTGTGGACGTTGACGTACAGGCGGTTGATGAGTTTCTTCGTCCACGCCTGCGCGAGATCCAGCATCTTGAGGTCGCTCAAGTAGGGAAGCCCGACGTGGATTACGCCGTAATGTTCGTCGAACGAAACCGTCCCGTTCTCCACGGTGAGGGTATCCACATCTGGATTGTTCGGGGAGGCCAGCACGAACCCGTCCCCAATGGCGGAGACTTCCAGCCCTTCCAGATGCCAGAGGGGGGTGACGGAATCGACGGCCTGCACCCAATCACCAGTCGGAACATCCAGCATCGTCGCGGGGATGTCCCGATCAGCGGTGACGGTAAAGGTGAGAGGCGGAACCGCCGCCGCCCCGATGATGAACTGCACGAGGTTCCCATCGGCGTCCTTGACATGAAGCTCGTTCCCTGTCTGGATGCCCGCAACGGATAGGGCGAACACCGCCCATGCGCCGCTGTTCGTGATCGTGACGGTATTCAGCGGATCCGGGTTCCTCCCGTCGTAGGTGAGGAAGCTGTCCATGTGGATCGCGTCCCGGATGTCGGTGAATTCCCGTGTCGTCATGCGCTCCACGTACCGCTTCGTCTCTCCGCCGACTTCCCGCACCACAACGGCATAGAGGGCGTCGTCGTGCCCCTCCGGGACGCACGCGATCGTCTCGAATTCCCCCTGCGTATCGTGCCGGTGCCACGCCACCACCTCCTGCTCGCGGACGTAGGTGAGGCCCAGGAGCGTCCCGTCGTCCCGGACGCCCCAGATGATCGAATTCGGATTCTGCTCGTAGGCGAGATCAACAATCTCGAACCCTTCAAGGAGATGCGCGGACTTGAGCGACAGGTCGATGCCGTTGTAGCCGTCGTTCTGGAAGTCGTACATGAGGTCGCGGAGCTTGTCGCCGCTCCGGGTGACATACACGGCTGTCTTGTTGACGACGACGGGCGCGACGGCCCCGATGCCGTTGTGGCTCGACTGGCGCGGGTTGATGTCGCCGGGCGTCAGGATGCCGGATTGATTGCCGAGAATCGCCCACTCTCCGCTTTCGGTGAACGGGATGAGCGTCCCAAGGTCGAGAAGGTGCCGGATGCGCGTCGTCTGCCGCAGTGGAATCGTGATGGCGTCCCCGCTCAGGGTGGGCGTCGAGCGCGTGAAGTTCTTGTACTGGCTCGTGCGGGAGGCCTCCATCGTGGCCGGCGCACCTTCGCTCCCCGCCTGGATGAGCCGTCCCTGATAGAACGTGCCGCACCGGGGATACTCGGCCGCGGAATCAAACGGATCGCGGGCGACGGGATGCGAAATGGACTCGTCGGGAATGAGGCCCGGGTCGTAGAAGATGATCGCTCCCGACGCCGGGCTTCCCGTGGCGGTGGCGATGCCGATGAACCCGAAGCGGCCTCCGCCGGTGCCGTTCACCCACGCCTTGTAGACATTGTAATTCTTCGCCCCGCTCACGATGGGGATGCTGAGCTGGTGTGCGTTCGGATCGGCCGCCGCCGCAAGGAAAATCTCGGCATACGTCCGCGCAACGGTCCCGCCGGACGTATAGGCCCCATAGCCTGTCGAGTTCTCGTTCAAAAGCTGGAAGGTGGTCGTCGAGAGCTGGTTGATGGTGAAGGTCCGGTTGTTCACCTCCGTCATCCCCACAACGCCCGTGATGAACACCTCGTCGTCATCGACATAAGTATTGGCCGCTGTTGTGACGACGGCGGGATTGGCGTTCGTGATCCCCGTGATGGCAAGCGTCGCCTCCCTGCCCGGGAGCGACTCCTCCCCCGTCTCGTCGTTGACAGCGCAGGCGCGGTACTTGATCGTGCGTGTTCCGACGGCCCCGACCGTGGCGACAAGGCCATTCGGGGCGGCCTGCTGGACCGCGAACACGATGGCCGTGAGCGTCCATGAAGTGTCCGAGGTGCGGATCAGTTCTCGCGGTGCGTAGTCGGGGTGGTTGAGGATGAGAACGTCCGCCGATTGGGCGCGGGCCGTGACTTCCGGCAGGTCCGGTTCGGTGTATGGGGAGGCGATCTGATAGACCCGCGCCGCAGTTCCGCCGCTGAGATAGGCCGTGAACGTTGAAGTGTTGAAGGCCGTCGTCCCGTCCATCTCGTAGAGGTCGAAGTTGTTGGCGTCGATGACCGTGATCTTGAAGTTGCGCCCGTTCACCTCGGTCATGCCGAGGACGCCCGCGATGTGGGCTTCGTTGCCCGTCGAGTAGCCGTGCGTCGTGGCCGTCACGCGGCCCGGGGAGTTCTGGGAGATGTTCGAGATGTTGACCGCCGTCTCCCTGATCTGCGCCCCGTTCTTGACGAACCGGAGCGTCGCGTCCTCGAAGATGAGGAGGTAGGAATTCTCCGCGTTGAACACGAACGGGATTAGGCGTGGGACTTTCGCGGAGTCGCGCACTTCGCAGACCCATTCAAAGCCGGGACGGTTCGCGGCCCCGCCCTGCCGCTCGACGATCCAGTTGCGGACGGTCTTTGCCCCCGCCGCGTAGTCCTGAAGGTCGTAGCGGTAGTGGAGCGAGGGGTCGAGTTCGCCCCGCGCGAAGCTCACATTGGAGAGAAAGGCTGTCATGTTCTTGAACTGATGATCTCGCTTTCGGGTTGCCCGCCCGGGCGGCGTTCATTCTCGCTGTTCCCCTTGGCCTTGCCTATCGATGCCATGTAGAAGCGGACCATGCGCTCCGTGATCTGAAGCGAATCCCCCGGCGCGAGCTGGGGGGCGACGTAGGCGGCGATCCGGAACGCGAGGGCCATGACGAAATCCGGGTGATACCGCCCCGCGTCCTCCTCCTTCATCGTGTATTCGACTTCGGCGTTCTCAACGTCCGTGAAGATAAGGAGCCCGGTGTCGTCGCGCCCGATTTCGTACTCGATCTTCTGCGCCAGCGTCTCCTTCGTCGCCCTGATGCCGGAGGGGATGCGCCTGATGAAAAGGCAGTCGGACGGGTAGCGGTAGCTGTAGGCCCATTCCTCGTTCGGGTCTGCTTCCACCTGCGCCAACTCCGCCCGCTTCATGGCGAATTGCCACGGGTGATCCCGCAGGACTTCATCCCGCGCCGTCTCGTAGACCGCCCTGCACGCCTTCGCCTGGACCGTGGTGTCCGTCTGGAGGTCCGCGACGGTGTTGCGGCCGTCGCCAAGCAATCTCAGGGCGAGAGTGGCGATCGAAGCGTCTGAGTGGGCCATTAGGCTGTCACTCCCTCAAGGACGTTGACCTTGATAAACCCAAGCTTCTCGTCCTCTGCGATTTGATCTACCGTGATCGCGCCATCCTTTACGGCATCGCGGAGCGCGTCGTACCACATCTTCCCAAGCGGATGGTCCGCGCAGAGCCACGGCTGGGTCGCAACTTTCGTGTAGTGCAGGATCTTCCCGCCCTCCCGCCACTGGTCGCAGAGGTTCCATTCGTCGGGAAGGAATCCGATGTGCTGGCGCGGAATGTGCGGCAGGTTCCAGATGATGTCCTGATAGGTCGCCTTGCCAGAGTCGATTTGCTCAAAGATGGCTCTGATGTCCGTCCTCTCCGCCGCGCAGTCGTAGAGCATCACGGCGGTCTGGTTCCGTGGGCGCATGACGTGAATCTTCGTGATGGGATTCCGCATGAGGGGCACGAGTTCAGCCACATCCGCGTACATGATCTGATCGGAGTCCATGTAGAGCCCAAGACCATCGTAACCGCAAAGCGCGGGCACCTGAAGTCGGACATAGCTGAATCCCGTGGGGCATGGACGCTTCGGCAGATCCTTGTCCCACGTATGGATTATCTCGACGGGGTGGATCGCGTGCTTTTTGATCGACCACTCAGCCACGAGGGCCGGGATCCTGTCCTTCCGCGCACCGCCGATGACGACGCGGAGAACGGAGGGATGGGATTGCGCGGCCTTCAGGACTTCAGGGGTCGGCGGATGCTTGGCCTTCTTCTTCCACACTTTCGGCTGGACCCAGACATGAAGCTCGTTCTTGGACTCGAACGTCTTGACGACGCCGAAGAATTTCTGAAGCGTGTTCACCCACCAAGATTTGCTTTCTTGGATGAGGTGCGTATTCCGGCCATCGGCATAGAACTTCTGCGCTGGTCCAAGATGGATGACGAAATACCCGAGCTTTCGCGCCACCCTGCGGAGGTCGTCGAGGACAAACGCGAGATGACCCGGCTCGATGTGTTCAAGAACGTCCGTGCAGACGACAAGATCGGCGGGACGCGGGGGGATGTCCTTGCCGGGGATGGCGGGGTCGTACTCCCAGATCGGGAAAGGGATCTCCTTCGCCAGCATCCCCTTCCCTGCGCCGTAGTCGAGGACGGACGTTGTTTTCATGTCCTCGCACATCTTGAGAACGGTCTTTACGTGCTTTCCGCCGCCGACGCCGTAAGCCAGGTTCTCGCGGTGAAGCCTTGAATTCAGTTCCTTGAACGCGGGAGAGATCGTCTCGGGGCGCAGGACGGCGGGGACGGCCTTCTCCATCGCAACCGGCTTTGGGACGTAATGCTTCGCCATTTCCTGCACGAGCCCCTCCCCGTAGAAAACGGCCTTCACATCGGGAAGCTGGTCGAGTTCATGCCATGTCTGCTTGGCGCATTCGAGGAACGCCACGGTCGTGTACCAGAGTTTTCCGGAACCTTCAGGGTACTCGACGGGGATGCGATCCTTCGCCTGCTCCGGGTGCGCTCCCGCGTGCTTGCCCCTCGTGGCGTGGTCGCTCCCGTCCATTCCGAAGATATGGAGGTCCGTGAAGCCGAGGCACCGCGCAATCGCCATCGAGCGCAGGCCGACATTCTGCCCGCCCGTGAACGCCCACTCTCCGCGAGGGATCACCTGATACGAGTCCTCGCCCGGATCGAATACGTGCCAGAGCTTGACGTTCATGCCCTTCAGGTGGTCGAACACCTTCTGATGGCAGGTCGAGGAGATGAGGTACTCGACATCCTTGTGAGGCGTCCCGATGAGCTGGACCGTGGCCTCGCATGGATCAACCGCCGTGTGCCATGTCGGGATGATGCCGCGCTCGATCAGGAACTTCCCGCTCCCCGACATCGAGATGATGCGCTTGAAGTCGCGGATCTTCTCCCAAGTGTCCTGAAGCGACGGCCCGTAGCAGACGATGGCGACGGGCTCTTCACGCTTGACGGCCTTCCCATCCGCTCCCATCACGGGCTGGAGTCTGCCTACGTCTGGCCGGGCAACGGCAGACTTGATCTGTTCATTACGAAGCCACAAGGGGATGCGGTACTCCACCTTGTACTTCGTGTTGAAATCGAGCTTCGTCGGCTTCGGGTCCATGCCTACTTCTTCTTCGGCGTCTCGGGGATCACGATGGGCTCGTCATCCGCCGCCTCCCTGACCTTCTTCTCACAGAGCGCGATGACCCGCTTCGCCGCTTCGGTCTTGGCCGCGAGGATTCCAAGCCGCTCCTTGTGCGCCTTGATCTTCCTCTCGTACACCGCCACCTTTTCCGCCTTCGTCGCCATGAAATCCTCCTATGTGATAATGACCTTGCCGTCCGTATCCTGTTCGAGTCCACGCCTCACCAGTTCGGCCTTGACCACATCGACAAGCGCGGACCGTATTTCCTTCCCGCCTCCAAGCGGGAGCTTGACGCGCATCGTGAATTCCTGCGGGCCGGAATCGCAGGAATACTTCACCAAGACCTTCGCGGAGAATGTCGCCCTCGGCTGGTCATCGGGAACCTTGGCATCCACGCCTCCGCGCATGGCCTTCTGCAAGAGCCCGTGCGACTGCACGACGCAAACGGCCTTCACCTTCTCATTCATGCTCACCTCACAATGAAATGATATTGTTGATGAAGGCGATGTACGTAATTCGGTTGATCGTGTGACCCCTTGACGTCGCAAATGCTGTAAGGGCGGCCCTGATCGCCAATTCCCAATCAGCGACCGTGAAAAGCGCGGGCTGTCCGACCTTTATCCGATCCATCAAGGATCTTCCTCCGCCAGACACGGCGGTGTATCCGAACTCGACCCGCATGATGTTGTCCGCCCCGGTGGCATCCTCCGGGTCCAGCTTGATCTTGTTCACCGTCACGTTGATCGTTGCCATGTCTAGCCAAGCCTCATAACGCGCAGAAAGGAGCCCGGCTGGAAGTGGACCGCGCCCGTGCCGGCCGCGCTCGACCTCGCCTGCATCTGGAGCGTCCCCGTGGTGGACACGACGAAAAGCGCCTCAAGGAAGGTGAAGTATTGCGTCGCCGAAGCCCCGGGGGCCGCAGAGTACACGATGGACCCGGATGCAGCCCCGTTGAACTGCCCCTCGAGTCGGATGGTCGAGAGATACGTTGATCCGCCCGGGGCCACTACGGACACCATCCCGAAGATTTTCCCGCCTGCCGCCGCCATCGCCGGGAAGGTCATCCCCATCCCGAACCCCGCTCCGGCGACGGAATGGGTATGGATAAACTTTCCAACGACATCGTAGGCGACGCCCGCAGAAACGGTCGCGCTCATGCCGCTGATGTTCGTGAGGCCAGACGCCGAAATCACCGCGCTGTCCGCGAGCCGCCTGATGACCCCTTTGATGCTCGTCACGTCGGCACTCAGGGTGCTTTGCCGATTCGACAAAACATTTATGGCTGAAGCGGCATTGGCGCTCACCACATTGAGTGCTGACAGGGCTTGTGCCGAAGCCGCGGAAAGTTCGGTTGATGTAACGCTCACCCCTGCTGGGGCCGTCGAGAGCGCGGATACCCTAACCTCAAGAGCGGAGATTGTTTCCCTGTTAAACTCTCCCGCGACAGAGACACCCTCGACGACGGTCGTGAGGATCGAAACCGCGTTTGAAACGACGTTGATAGCGGATGCCGCTTGAGTGGAGACGGCCGACAGCTCCGTTGATGTGACGCTTCCCCCGCCCCCGGTCCCAGAATTGGCGCAAATCCTGTTCGAGAGCGCGTTGATGACGCTTTGGAGGCCGTGGGTAGAAACGTCGCCAACAGACCGCGCAGAAATCCCGCTCAGGAAGGTGTTGACGGAATTAACGCGGCTGTTCACCGACGTAGCGGCATCGCTGGCCGCCGAGGCATGGTTGGACGCGGCTTGCGCGGCGGAGAGCGCATTTGAGGCGGCTGTACTTACGACGCTCGCGGCTTGACTTGCCGCATTGGCGACAGAGAGGGCGTTTGAGGCCGCAGTCGAAACCACGCTCACGGCCTGGGAGACAATGCTGACAAGGTTCCTGATGGAGACGTGATCCGCGCTGTTGGCTTGGGAGAGTGCGGAGTGAGCTTGGGAAAGGGCGGAGTGGACCTGCGAAACCGCATTCCCGACTGAAAGGGCGTTCGACGCCGCTGTCGAGACGATTGACGCGGCATTGGACACCACGTTGATGGCGCTCGCGGCCTGCGCACTGACCGCGCTGACTTCATCGCTCGTGACGCTCCCGCCCCCTCCCGTGCCCGAGTTCGCGCAGATCCGGTTGGACAGGGCGTTGATGACCGACTGCAAGCCGTGGGTCGATACATCCCCAACGCTACGGGCTGAGATGCCGGAAATGAAAGCGTTGACGCTCGTGACCCGGGCATTGACCGACGTTGCCGCATCGGAGGCCGTGCTCGCGTGATTCGAGGCCGCTTGGGCCGCGCTCAGGGCGTTGCTGGCGGCCGTGGAGACGAGGGAGGCCGCATTCGAGGCGGCATTAGCTACAGACAGGGCATTGGAGGCGGCGGTGGACACCAGGCTCACCGCGTTGGAGACGACGCTGACCAAGTTACGGATCGAAACGTGGTCAACCGAGTTCTGTTGGCTCGCCGCGCTCACCGCCTGCGAAAGCGCGGAGTGGGCCTGTGAAACGGCATTCGCAATCGAGGCCGCGTTGCTTGCCGCCGTGGAAACGATGCTGACGGCATTCGAGACGACGATAATTGCCGAGGCCGCCTGGGCGGATGCGGCTGACAGTTCCGTCGAGGTCACACTTCCCGCTCCGCCTGTCCCTGAATTGGCGGAGACGCGGTTGGAGAGGACGTTGTGTAGGGAGGTAAGCTGGCTGATGGCTGATGCGGCTTGTGCCGAAACCGCACTCAATTCGGTTGACGTGACGCTCCCGGCGGCGGCACCCGATACCGCCGAGACGCGAACCTCAAGGGCGGAGAACTCATTGGAGGTGACGCTTCCAGATCCGCCCGCGTTATCGGGTACGCCCGTATAGTCTGGAATGTTCGGGGAGAGTGTCACATCAATATCCCGATCCAGAGGGTGACGGCGGCCCCTGTGCCGCTGATGGCCGTCACGTTTCCGCGAACGTATTTCCACGGAGCGCGTGTCGTGTAGCCATCCGTGGAGACAGCGGAAGAGAGCGTGAGGGTTATGGTCCTCTGGACG
>Ga0193739_1000516_pt1 | contig 10764 bp, 7 predicted proteins | sample L2a2metaG_FD_144926 | JGI IMG/M metagenome (GOLD analysis project Ga0193739, IMG submission 144926) | Soil microbial communities from a riparian zone of the East river system, Colorado, United States - L2a2 | ecosystem: Environmental > Terrestrial > Soil > Riparian zone | place: USA: East River...
GTGCGCACCACGAGTCATAATTCGCGCCCCAGGAGTCATAATCGCAGCGCTACAAGATGTACCGGCGCAGGTCCTCGTCCTCCACAATCTTGAGCAGCCGCTCACGCACCGCAGGCCCGTCGAACACGATGTGTTTGGTGGGATACTCGGGCAGCTCGAACAGCACCTCCTCGAGCAGCGTGGTGAGCACCGTATGCAGCCGCCGCGCGCCGATGTTCTCCATCCGCTCGTTCACCTTGGCCGCGATGCGCGCGATCTCCTTGACGCCGTCAGGCTTGAACTCGAGCGTCGCGCCGTCCGACGCGCACAGCGCCGCGTACTGTTTGGTGAGCGCGTTCTCGGGCTCGGTCATGATGCGCACGAAGTCCTCTTCCGTGAGCGACGACAGCTCGACGCGGATCGGGAAGCGGCCCTGCAGCTCCGGAATGAGATCGCTCGGCTTGGCGATGTGGAACGCACCGGCCGCGATGAAGAGAATGTGGTCGGTCCGCACGTAACCGTAGCGCGTCTGCACCGTCGAGCCTTCGACGATCGGCAGGAGGTCGCGCTGCACCCCCTCGCGCGACACGTCGGGCCCCGTGCTCTGGCCGCGCTGGCCGGTGATCTTGTCGATTTCGTCGATGAAGATGACGCCGTGGTTCTCGACGCGATCGAGCGCCTCGTTCACGACGTCGTCCATGTCCACCAGCTTCTTCAGCTCTTCGTCGATCAGGATGCGGCGCGCCTCGTGCACGTGCACGGTGCGGCGCTTCTTCTTTTTGGGAATCAGCTCCTGAATCATTTCGCCGAAGTTGATGTCCGGCCCCTCCATCCCCTGGGGCGGCTGCATCATCTCCAGCATCGGGAAGCTCTGCTGCTGCACTTCGATCTCGACGTCGCGCTCCTCGAGCTGCCCGTCCTTGAGCTGCTGGCGCAGCTTCTCGCGCGTCCGACGCCGGCGCTCGTTGGCTTCGGTCTCGGCCTCGGGGATCTTGGACTCGACATCGCCCTTGGACGACACGACGAAGAGCGGGCGGCCACCCGCCGGTTCAGAACTTCCGGAACTTCCAGAACCTCCACCAGCGGCTGGTGTTGGCGGCGAAGGCAATGGAGGAAGCAGAAGGTCCAAAAGCCGTTCTTCCGCCCTCTGCTCAGCTGCTGGGTAAACATCATCTTCCCTTTCCGACCTCACCATGTTGATCGAAACGTCCACCAGCTCGCGTACCATCGATTCGACGTCGCGGCCGACGTACCCGACTTCCGTGAACTTCGACGCTTCGACCTTGAGGAACGGCGCGCCCGCCAGTCGGGCCAGGCGGCGCGCGATTTCCGTCTTTCCCACGCCCGTCGGGCCGATCATGATGATGTTGTTCGGCATGATCTCGTCGCGGATCGCTTCGGGCGCCTGGGCGCGGCGCCAGCGGTTGCGCACCGCGATCGCGACGGCCTTCTTCGCCGCCTCCTGGCCGACGATATAGCGGTCGAGCTCCGCCACGATCTTGCGCGGAGGCATTTCCTCCAACCATGGCATCGTCTCCTCAGCCGCCTCCGGAGGTTTGGGAGGTGTGGTGGAGGATGGTGGAGGTTCTGGAGGTCTCGAAACCGGCGCTTTTGGCATCCCTATAACTCGAGTACAGTAATGTGAGTGTTCGTGTACACGCAGATATCCGCCGCGATCTCGAGCGAGCGCCGCACGATCTCGGCCGGGTCCAGCTTGGTTTCCTTGAGCAGCGCGCGCGCCGCGGCCAGCGCGAACGAGCCTCCCGAGCCGATCGCGAGCACGCCGTCGTCCGGCTCGATCAGCTCGCCCGAGCCGCTCACAACGAAGCCGTGCTCCTTGTCGGCGACGACCAGCAGCGCCTCGAGCCGACGCAGCACGCGGTCCGAGCGCCAGTCCTTCGCCAGCTCGACCGAGGCGCGCGGCAGGTTCGACGGGTAGCGCTCCAGCTTCTCCTCGAACTTCTCGAACAGCGTGAACGCATCGGCCGCCGCGCCCGCGAAGCCGGCGAGAATCTTGCCGCCGCGCAAGGTGCGCACTTTGTTGGCGTTGGCTTTCATCACGGTCTCACCGACCGTGACCTGGCCATCGCCGCCAATGGCGACCTTGCCGTCCTTGCGGACGCAGAGAATTGTCGTGCTATGTATGACTGGCAGCATTCGTGTTCTTAAGCCCTCGGGTGAGCCTGGTGATAGACCTTTTTGAGATGCTCGACCGACGTATGAGTATACACCTGCGTGGTCCCCAACGAGACGTGTCCGAGTAACTCCTGCACGGATCTCAGATCGGCGCCCGCGTCGAGCAGATGCGTTGCAAACGAGTGCCGCAGCGCATGGACATGCAGATCCTTGCCACGGGAGAGCGTATCGAACAGCCGTTTCATCGCGAGCTGCACGCCGCGGGGCGTCAGCCTCTTGCCTCGCAAATTGATAAACATCGGGCGGTTCCCACCGCGGGTTCCAGCGAAATTGTCGCGCAGCTGTAAATACTTCCGCAGCGCGGACGTGGCATGCGAGCCGACAGGCACGATGCGCTCCTTCTTGCCTTTGCCCCGCAGCTTCACCTGATCCGAGACGAGATCCACATCGGGATCGTTCAAGCCCGCCAGCTCCGACAGCCGCATCCCGGTCGAATAGAACAGCTCGAGCATGGCGAGATCGCGCGCTTCGCGGAGTCCGCCGGCGGCCGCCCGCGCCTCGGCTGCGGCGAACAGCATCTCCACTTCGGCGCGGTCCAAGTAGGTCGGTAACGTGCGCTCCAGCTTGGGAGTTCGCGCCGCCCGCGCCGGGTTCACCTCGAGGCCGCGCGTCGCGTTCAAGAACCGGTAGAACGTGCGCAGCGCCGAAAGCGCCCGGGCCACGGATCGCTTGGCCAGGCCGCGCTGCTGCTCGGCGGCGAGGAATCCGCGCACGGCGAGCCGGTCCACGCCCGCCCAGGTCCAGGGCCCGCCATAGTAGCTCTCGCAGAAGGTCGCGAATGCGCCGACGTCGCGCTCGTAAGCTTTGACGGTGTGCGGCGAATCGTTGCGCTCTTTCGCGAGGAAGGCAATGAACTCGGCGATCTCGCTCATGCAGTTATCTCGACGCCGACCTGCTCGGCAAACACCGCCATTTCTCTCAGCGCCCTAGCCGCGAGAGCCTCCTTCTTCTTGAACTTGTCCTTGATCGGAGTTCCGAGCGGCTCCAGCAGCCCGAAGTTGGCGTTCATCGGCTGGAACCGCCCGGGCTCGCACTCCCGCAAGTAGCGATACAGCGCGCCCAGCATCGTGGTGGCGGGTGGCAGCACCGGCTCCTCCCCGGCGAGCAACCGCGCGAGGTTGATGCCCGCCATCATGCCGGTCGCCGCGGACTCAGTATACCCTTCCACACCTGTGAGCTGTCCGGCGAACAGGAGCTGTGGATCATTTGGGGCCGAGAGGTAAGGGGTTAGGGCCTGGGGCGCGTTGAGATAGCTGTTTCGATGGATGCTCCCGTACCGTAGGAATTCCGCTTGCTCGAGTCCCGGAATCGTCCGGAAGATTCGTTGCTGCGCGCCCGTCTTGAGCCGCGTTTGGAAGCCGACGAGGTTCCACATCTGCCCAGCGCGGTCTTCTTGCCTTAGCTGAACAACGGCATATGACTCACCAGGCAGACCGATTGGTTTCATCGGACCAAACCGGAGAGTCTCGATCCCGCGCTGCGCCATCTCCTCGACCGGCAGGCATCCCTCGAAGTAGGACACGTTGTCGAATTCATGCCCTGGCTGGTACTGCTCACCGGCGAGGAGCGCGGCGACGAACGCCTCGTACTGCTCTCGAGTAAACGGCGCGTTCCAATAGTCGTCTCCCCCGCCCTTGCCGTAGCGCGAGGCTTTAAACAGGCATCCGTAGTCGAGAGAATCTGCGGCCACGATCGGCGCGATCGCGTCGAAGAACGCGAGCGACTCTACACCGAGCCGGGCCGCGATCGCCGTGGCGAGCGCGTCCGACGTGAGCGGACCCGTTGCGATAATCGCCGGCGAGGGGAGCGCCGTAACTTCTTCCCTGGCGAGAGTGATGCCGGGATGCGCGAGAACCCGAGCCTCGACGCCTTTCGCGAAGGCGACGCGATCCACGGCCAACGCGCTCCCGCCCGGAATCCGCGCGTCGTCCGCCGCCTGCAGCACGATGCTGCCGAGCAGCCGCATCTCGGCCTTGAGTAGACCGTGCGCGTGCAACGGCTCGACCGATTTGAAGGTGTTGCTGCAGACCAGCTCGGCGAGGGTGCCGGTTTGATGCGCCGGCGTCATGCGAACCGGACGCATCTCGTGCAGGGTGACGCTCAGCCCTCGTTCTGCCAGCGCCCAGGCGGCTTCACAACCGGCCAGGCCGCCGCCGATCACGTGCACGGGCGTGGCATGCTGCGCCCCTACGATGCCACCTCTTCCGCTTCGGGGGTTGATTCCTCCACGGTGACCTGGTGTCCGCACTTCAAGCACTTCCGGCTCGTTTCTCCCGTCGTCTTGGACTTGATCTCCTCCATCCCCACGAAGCCGCAGCTCGGACAGGGGACGAGGACCGGTTTATTCCAGGTGGAATAATCGCAATCGGGATAGCGCAAGCAACCGTAGAACGTCCGGCCACGCTTGGTGCGGCGCTCCGCGAGGTCGCCGACGTCGCACTTGGGGCACTTGATGCCGAGCGGGACCGGCTGCGTGTACTTGCACTTGGGGTACCGCGTGCACGCCAGAAACTCGCCGAAGCGGCCGGTCTTGATGACCATCGGCGCGCCGCACTCTTTGCAGATCTCGTCGGACGGCCGGTCGGGGATCTTGTCCTTCTTGATGGAGCGCGAGTAGTCGCACTCCTTCGTCGCATAGCGCACGCAGGCGATGTACGGTCCGAAACGGCCGCTCTTCACCTCGAGCGGGCTGCCGCACTTGGGGCATTTCTCCGTGTCGAGGCCGGAGAGATCATGCACTTCGTGGATGATCTTGTTGATGTCCACGGCTTCGAGGGCTCGATTGAACGGTCCCCAGAAGTCGCCGAGCACGGCGTGCCAGTCGAGATCGCCCTCTTCGACCTTGTCCAGCTCGTTCTCCATCTGTGCCGTGAACCCGACTTCAAACACCTCGGGGAACGAGCGCTTCAGCACCTTCCAGACGATCTCGCCCTGCGGCGTGGGCTGGAAGCGCCGGTCCTTGGCGGTTGCGTACCAGCGCATCCGCAGCGTGGAGATGATGGCGGCGTATGTGGACGGCCGGCCGATGCCCAGCCGCTCCAACTCCTTCACCAGACTTGCCTCGCTAAAGCGGGGCGGCGGCTCGGTGAAGTGCTGGCTGGGGACGACCTGCTTGAGCGTCGCGCGGTCGCCCTTGGCGAGCGGTGGAATGGGCTCGAGGGTGTCCAGCGTCTTGGCGTCCTCGGCCTCGTGGGCCTCGCTGTAGAGGGCGTGATAGCCGTCGAACAGCTGGCGCGAGCCCGTCGCCCGGAACAGGAACCGCCCGCCGGCCAGCTCGAAGTCCACCTTGGTCGCTTCAAAGACCGCGGGGGTCATCTGGGACGCGAGGAAGCGACGCCAAATCAGCTGGTACAGCTTGAAGAGGTCGCGCTCGAGGTACTTCTTCAGGTCCTCAGGCGTGAGTCCCACCTCGGTCGGCCGGATCGCCTCGTGCGCATCCTGGACTTTGGAGCCCCTTCCACCCTTATGGACGTTCGGCTCGTCGGGCAGGTAGCGCTTGTCGAACTGCGCGTTGATGTACTCGCGCGCCTGCTTGATGGCGGCGTCCGACACGCGCACGGAGTCGGTACGCATGTACGTGATGAGGCCGACGGAGCCCTGCTCGCCCAGCTCCACGCCTTCGTACAGCTTCTGGGCCGCGCGCATGGTGCGCCCTGCCGAAAAGCCCAGCTGTTTCGCCGCTTCCTGCTGCATCGTGCTCGTCGTAAACGGGGCCGGTGCCTTGCGCCGCCGCTCCCCCCGCTCCACGGACGTCACGATGAACGGCAGCTTCTCCGTCTCCGCAACGAGGGCGCGCGCCGTTTGCTCATCCTTGATCTCCGGCTTGTGCCCGTCGAGCTTCTGGAGCCGGGCCTGGAACGGCTGCCCGTCCTTCTCGAGGTCGGCCGCAATCGTCCAGTACTCCTGCGGCACGAACTTCCGGATCTCTTCCTCGCGCTCGATGATCAGCCGCAATGCGACGGTCTGCACACGACCCGCCGAGAGACCGGTCTTGATGCTCTTCCAGAGCACCGGCGACGCCTTGTAGCCGACCAGCCGGTCGAGCACCCGGCGCGCCTGCTGCGCGTCCACCTTGCGCTGGTCGATGTCCAGCGGGTTCGACAAGGCCTCCGCGACCGCGTCCTTCGTGATCTCGTGGAACAGGACGCGGCGGATCTTGCCGCCCCCCCCGTCCCCCCCGTTGCCGTTGAGCTGGGATGCCACGTGCCAGGCGATCGCCTCGCCCTCGCGATCCGGGTCGGTCGCGAGTAACACCCGATCCGCCGCCTTGGCCGCCTTTTTGATCTCGGCCAGGGTTTTCGCCTTTTCCTTAATAGTCACGTATTTCGGGGTGAAGCCATTCTCGACGTCCACGCCCAGCTCGCGCTTGGGCAGGTCGCGGAGGTGGCCTATCGTCGCTTTCACCGTGTAGCCCCGCCCCAGGTACTTCCCGATCGTCTTGGCTTTGGTCGGGGACTCGACAATGACGAGTGCGCCGCCCTTTGCAGGAGCGGCGTCGGTGTCTTCGGTATCCGCCGTGGGGAGAGTCGCCTCCGCGTCCTTCTTTTTGCGGGGCGCTCTCTTCTTTTTTGGTTTCACTTCTTCTTCTTTATCAGGCACCTATCAACCTCGGTTCAAACTCTGAGGGGTTCGCATCGTTACCATCCGGCAGCCGTCTGCGCAAGCCGGACGACCTCATCGGCGACTTTTTCCGCACTCTTTGCTTCAGTTAGCACCGTCGCATCCGCCTTCGCGTAGAACGGATCGCGTGTTTTGAACAGCTCGCGCATCAGCTCTACAGGATCTTGACCCATTAACACCGGGCGGGTTCCCGACGGGACGGCGCGGTCCGCGGCGACTTCAGGGCGCGCTTTCAGATAAACGAAGTACCCGTGGGATCTTGCGCCGTCGAGCGCGCCCGGCTGCGCGGCCCAGCCACCACCGGGTACCACCACCGACGGCTCGTGCGCGAGCGCGATCTCGACCTCCTTGCGCTCCATCTCCCGAAACGCCGGTTCGCCCTTTTCGGCGAAGATCAGCGCGATCGGTTTGCCTTCCTTGCGTATCAAGATAGTGTCGATGTCCACGAATCCCGCGTGCAGCCGCTCGGCCACCATGCGGCCCACGGTCGTTTTCCCCGCGCCCGGTAGCCCGATGAGCACGAGGTGACGCTTCACGAGGCTGCTCCTTTGGGTGTGCGGGCGCGCACTTGTGCGAGGTAACCCTCCACGTTGCGCTTCAGCTCGCTCAACGCGTCGCTGCCGAATTTCTCCAGCAGCGCCTCGACCAGCACGATCGCCATCATCGCCTCGGCGATGACCCCCATCGCGGGAACGGCGGTCACATCGGACCGCTCTGATTGCGCTTGCGCGGGTCCGCCGGTTTTGAGATCGACCGTCTTGAGCGGCGACATCAGCGTGGAGATGGGCTTCATCGCCACGCGCACGACGAGCGGCTCGCCCGTCGTCATGCCGCCTTCGGTGCCGCCGGCGCGATTGGTGGCGCGCGCAAAGCCCGGCAGGATCTCGTCATGCACTTCCGAGCCTTTGCGGCGGGCTGCCTCGAAGCCGAGGCCCAGCTCGACGCCCTTCACGGCTGGAATGGACATCAGCGCCTGCGCGAGGCGGCCGTCGAGCTTGGTGTCCCACGACACGTGCGAGCCCAGCCCCACGGGCACGCCCAGCGCGATCACTTCGACGATGCCGCCGAGCGTGTCGCCCGCGGCTTTCGCGGCGTCGATCCTCGCCACCATCTCCTGCTCGGCGTCAGGATCCAGACAGCGCACGGGACTCTGGTCCGCGCGTTCATTGAGGTGTGCGGGTAGGGGCGCAGCATGCTGCGCTCCTACATTCGCACCCGCGCGCGCCCCTGCGTTTGCGACCACGCCACCCAATTCCGCCACGTGCGAACCGATTTCGATATCGAATTGCCGCAACAGGATTTTGCACACCGCCCCGCAGGCGACGCGCGCCACCGTCTCCCGCGCACTGGCGCGCTCGAGGATGTCGCGGGCGTCGTTGCGGTCGTATTTGAGGGAGCCGGCGAGGTCGGCGTGGCCCGGGCGCGGCCGGGTCACCTGGCGCCGGCGACCCAACGGGTCGGGCGTGGCGTCCGCTTCCGGCGCCATGACGTCCTGCCAGTGCTCCCAGTCGCGGTTCCAGATGAGCATGGCGATGGGAGAGCCGAGCGTTTCGCCGGCGCGCACGCCGGAGAGCCATTCGATGTGGTCGGATTCGATTTTCATGCGGGCGCCGCGGCCGTAGCCGCCCATGCGGCGCTTCAGCTCCACGTCCACGTCGGCGGCGGAGACAGGGAGACCCGCGGGGATGCCTTCGAGGATCCCCACCAGGCCGCGCCCGTGCGATTCGCCCGCCGTCGTAAAGCGGAATGTCATTTCGTCGTTCCTACCCTCCTATAACAGGCGAGCCCGACGCAGGGTCGGGCTCGCGCGATCGGCACCCGGGCCCGCAGGCGCCCGGCGTCAGCGAAGCGGCGCCCCCCAAAGCGGCCGCGCCAGGAACGGGTTCGTGATCACCGGCAGCTCGACCATGACGACGCCCGCCGCGGTGACGCCGAACAGCCACTGCCGCGTATTGGCCGCGTTGCGGGCGACGCGCATCGGTCCAATGATGGGGTCGCGCACCACAATCCCGCCAATGCGGGCGTAGAAGAAGGTATCCCAGATGTCGATGTTCCCGTCAGGCCGCGCCGAGAAGGCAATGCGGTCATTGGGGTTACCGGTGCCGCCGTAGGTCGGCGTACCGGGATCGCCGGCGAGGAAGGCGTGGTTGTAGTTCATGTCCATGCCGAACGCCCCGTTCGGCGCGGGCGCGGTCCCCTTCAGCTTCATGCCTTCGTCGAGGAAATAGATCGAGTCGGCGCGGACCAGGTTCTGCCCGCCGTTGAAGTTCGTCGCGACGGAGTGGATGGTCACGCCGGTGACGCTGATGAAGTCGCTGACGTCGATGTACGGCGTGACGCCGAGATCGCGGTGATCTTCGCCGCTGTCACTCACGATCGGGCGACCGAGGGTATCGGTGGCTGCATTCGTCGCGCAGAAGACTGGCGTGCCCCGTCCGAGTAGTGGCGCCTTGCTGGTGTAGCCGACCACGCGGGCGAACTCGCTCTTGATCCTGCCGCCTTCGCCCATGATGGCGTGCGTGAAGTCTCCGGAGTTACGCACGTAGGTGGAGTCACCCAGGCCGAACCGCGCGAGCTCGATCGTCACACCGGCGCAGGCGGTGAGCTGCACACGCTGCTCGTTGTAGGGTCTGCCGCGCCGCATCTCGATGCGCAAGGTGTCTCGACTGTCGCTGGAGAGCGTGCTGTCGCCGGCCAGCTCCCAGAAGAGATGGCTGAACAGGTCCGCCGTATCCGGCGAATCGATCAGCTTCTCCATGCGCAGCGTCGCACTGCCGTCGAACGGTGGCGTGCTGCTCGCGGTAGGCAGGGTCGAGTAGATCGCGAAGACCGAGTCCGCATCGCACAGCGGGGGTGCTCCGCCCACGCGGCACACCGTCGCGACGTACTGCGGCCGGTCGGACACGTCGAAGACATTGATTTCTTCACGCAGGGGCGGGGTCAGGATGCGATAGGTCTCGATGAGGTAATCGGGCAGATCCTGCCGCCACGACAGCCGCCGCACCCCTGGACGCACGTCGATGATGGACAGCTCCACGCCGCCCGAGTTCGCGACGACGATCGTGTCCTTGTACCCGCCCATCGTGTCCCGCGGCCACATGGCGATACCCCACGGCTGCGGCCCGGCGGTCGGAATACCGGCCGCGACGAACGCGGTGTTCGCCACCTGGAAGATCTCCACCCGCCCGAGCGCCGGATTCGTCAAATACAGGCTGCTGTCGTTCCCGTTAAAGATCGCGTCCGCGATCCTGCCGCCGAACGGCAGCGGGCGCGTCACGCCCGCCACGACGATCACGGTATCGATCAGCGCCATCGGCGCCAGCGGCGGCAGGTACGCAGCCGCCTTGGACCGCATGGGCGGGCTCGGAATCAGCGTCGTGCTGTTCGTGAACGAGCAGTTGCGCGCCACCGCGGCGTCGCAGGCATAGCCGCGCACCACGATCGACCGCGGCAGCGGCGACAGACCCTGGAGGCCGAGCGTGAAGTGACGCGTGACGTCGGTCAGGTTGCCTGCCGCGACGTTCACCGTATCGAACTTCCTGACCGCGTTGCTCGTGTCTACGCGGAAGCCGATCCAGGAGATGGCGCTCGGGTCCTGCGCGCGCACGTGTATCGTGTCGTCCACCTCGACGCGCTCGCCGATGCGATGCGCGACGACCGGGATCGTGTTGTCGGTCGCGACGGACTGAATCTGCACGGTGACGACGTTCGTGAATCCGCGCCGGCCCGCCGAGTCCTCGGCGAACCCGACGACGTTGAACGTGCCGCTCGACGGCACGACGATGAGCGTGTCCTGGTACTCCGCCGAATCGGCGAACGGCGGCGCAAAGACGATCGAGTCGTTCGGCGGCGTCGTCGGGTTGGTGACGCTCGCCGCCGGCGAAACGAGGAAGCCGATCTTCGCGATGCCGGAGTTCTGGACCGCGATCACGTCGACGGCGATGCCTTTGCCGGTGGACGCGAGCGTGC